>Ga0302347_1001217_pt1 | contig 32157 bp, 29 predicted proteins | sample PhyWR1_FD_202178 | JGI IMG/M metagenome (GOLD analysis project Ga0302347, IMG submission 202178) | Leaf surface microbial communities from wheat plants in UC Gill Tract Community Farm, Albany, California, United States - DLSL W.R1 (v2)... | ecosystem: Host-associated > Plants > Phyllosphere >... | reverse complement strand
TCGGCGTAGCTTTCCCGCAGCAGTTTGATGACGGCCTGACGCCAGTAAGCTTCGACGACCTTCTTTTTGAAGTAAATCGGCCGCCAAACGCTGTGTTTAAGGGATAACCCGCCGCGGGTCACGGACAAATGAATATGCGGGTGTCGGTTAAGTTGTCGGCCATAAGTGTGTAGAGCCACGAACAGACCAATTTCTACGCCGAGTTTTTTGGCCCATTTCAGTAGGATATTGGCGGCACAAGAAAATAACTGATTGAGTAGGGGCCAGTTGTTGGCGAAGAGAGGCCAGAGTTTGTCGGGCATAGTGAAGGTGATGTGTTGCCATTCGCAGTCGGGGAGGATGTGTTGCTGTTCGGCAATCCATTGCTCGGTCGCTTTCGTCCCGCAGGCGCTGCAGCCTTTCCCTTTACAGCTGTAGCAAATGTATTTGGCGTGTGTGCAATGGGGAGATGCGCAGCAGTACCGGCGTAATCCCATGGCAGGGGTACCACAGGCGAGCATGCGCTCGACGACCAGTTGAGTCCATTCAGGGATGGCGTCACCGTATTGAGTGAGTAGTTTTCCCCAGCCATCATCAATCTGAAAGAGGAGTTTTGCGGGTCTAGGGATATACATGCACAGGATTATAACGAGCGAGGACAACTGAAAAAAGCACCGTTGTAACAGAGTCTTAGTTCCCGCCGTAGGCGGGCTATTGTTCATAATAGATAATTTTTGTTTTCATCTTGAAAACCTAATGTGATTGATATATTATGTTTTCAGGATGAAAACTTTAAGGGGTGGCACGTTGCATGTCATTAGTAGGCAACCATTCAATGACGCAATCATTCAATTTCCAAGTTGTACGAGTGCTTTGGTTGATTTATTGCACATTTTGGAAAAAGAGACTTTTACTAGTCCGGATGAAATGAGACGGTTTTTCCCCTCACTGGATAACTTTAAATACAGAAACAAATGGTGGGTCATTGATATTTCAGGAAATAAGTTGAGGTTAATCGCTTATATTGATTATCGAATTCAAAAAGTTTTTGTGAAGCATATCGTTACGCATGCGGATTATGACAAGTTAACTAAATACTACAGAGAGCATAAAGAATGAGTACACAGGCTATTCACCACATCGATGTGGCCAGTGCAGAAAGAATGGTTAATGATTTCTCTTGTGTTGTTAAATCCATTCCTTTATTGGGCGGTGAGCAAACTGATGATGAATATCGCAAAGCGCTTGAGCTTATTGAATTTATGATTGACCGAGATGATTTGGAAAATCCTCTGTTTGAGCCACTGGCTGCTAAAATTTCTGAGTATGAAAATCACTCGACAGAATTTTCAGTATTAAATCAGCGCCTTGCTGATACCCCTCAGGGGGTTGCGGTCTTACGGACTTTGATGGATCAATACGGGTTGAGAGCGGCAGATTTAGCGGCGGAATTAGGCTCCAAATCTAATGTGAGTAACATCCTTAGCGGACGCAGAGCGTTGACTGTCCAGCATATTAAAGCACTGGCAGAACGATTTCATATTCCTGCACAGGCATTTATTGGTTAATTTGAGGAAGGCAGATCAGAGCATGATTTTATGTTTATGTCTGTGCCCAAATATATGAGCGCGGTTTTGAAGGGGTCAGGCATTGAGCCTGACCCCTTCAAACATAGTTCATGGTTAGGATTTTCAATCAGTCATTATTAACGCTATCAAGCCAAATCTCTGCCTGCGAGGGATCGTATTCTTTCATAAACAACGATAAAACTGCCTCTGTGATTGACGATTGATTGGAAAACATTCACTTTTTGGCATAAATCCAAATTTAAGACCGATCTTCCCTACGCCGCTAATAGCCATCGCTTCTTTTCTAGCTTCTGACGGCGTTGAGCAAGCAATACCTCGGCTCGCGAACCGACTTCCGCACTCGAAAACACCATCCGATCGCCACATAACACGCACTGATAGGGATCGACATTTGTAAATTGTTTCATCAACGTGGCATAGCCAGGTTTAGTGGGTTTTGTCTTTACCTCCATTTCTAGCGCGGCATAGATTTTGGCAATAACTCACCGCGTTTGCGGTTTGACAGAAAACCGTAATGTCGGATAAGCACAGCCAGTTGCCTGACTGTGCTCTCCTAAGAACGGAGCGTGCGACTTTCACCGCACTCCGCTCAAGACTCTCAAAGGCATTTATTGTTACCCGGCAAGGCATCTGGATAATGAAGTGAAGCGCGGCCAGCGACGTATCTGCAGCGATTCTTAGCCGACGCCAGACCATAGGACTGACGCTACGAACAGCGATTTTGATGACATAGATCTTCATAGCTGACTAACAGGGATGGTTATGAAAGGATGCTGGTTATTCTAGCCTCAGTAGGAGCCCCATTCGGTGATTGCCCCACACTTTTTCATGCTCTCGTCATGCAGGATTTTGTATTTGCTGACAGTACGCAGCGGGATTTCTGCGTTAACCAGCAAGTTCATTGCTGATTTATTGGCTGTGCGTCTGTCGCAGACGTTTCCTTTCTCATCGATAACCACTCTGACATCCACGCCGCGCTTCTTAGCATTAATCAGAGCCTTCACCACCTCGGGTGACGTGAATGAATATGCCATCATTCGGACCGATTTCTTTGACTGGTTAATGGTGTTTAGGACGACCTGTTGTGCTGTGCCTTCCGGTGAGAATCCAACCTGAATAGACGGAGCAGCAAGGGCATAGGGTGTGATACCAAGCATCAGTGCGAATGTTAAGCTTTTGAACGATAGGGAAAGGGTAGACGTTCGATTTAATTTTTCCATATGGGCTCCTGATGAGCTTATAAATACAGGCCATCATGTTGAAGTCTGCGATTAGACGTGGGCGTTGATTAAGGGATTAGCGGTCCTGAGACATGAATGCCGTCGATTGTTTAGCCAAACGGCGGGCCATTGCATCCGAGACTTTGAGGGGATTAGGCTGTGTTTTCACCGTAAACCATTTTTTCCCGCGTTTATTGAGGACATCGCGGGCAGCTTCAAAGAGGAGTATCCCCCGTTGCGTGGGGCTATAACTAATGTCACAACGGTTATCGAGATCCATCGCTACTTTCATCAGTCTCGCCAGAATCGGGTCCATAAGCGGCGGTATGGTGTGCGTTTCACTGCCGGCGACGATTTCATCCGTTCTTTGCAATACCATGCTGACTTCCATTTCAGACGGCGGCAATAGACGGCTCAGGTGAGGATTCTGCGCGATTAAGTCGGCTTCGGTTGGGCTTCCTATATCGATGAAGCGGTTGATCCTGAGCTCAAGTTTGGACGATAACTTCTCGTCATCAGGGATATAGATGGCGCTGCTGGGCACCAATGCGCTTTTAAACGAGATAAAGCCTTCGCCGGGATTTAGCTCTTTTAGCTCATCGAGCGTTATCCTATTTTTCTCACGGATATAGGTGGTGTTGGCCTCTTCATAGCTGCTGCTGACGGTGCCAGGTGTTCGTTTCATCTCACCTAGCTCGGCGTAGTAGTCTTTCCCTGCCGTGGATTTCGCCAGTTCAAAGGTGTCCTTTTCATCCTGCAACGCCATAAACCACTTCACAAGCATGTTGGCGTTGACGGTTTGGTATTCCCCTTTGAATTGCGCGATAAATCGCTGAATATCCTGAGCTGAAATGACGAGCATTATGCCAAGGCTACGCATCTGGGCGGCAAGGTCATCCATGCCGGGTGCAAAGTAACTTGCCAGCTCATCATGTACATCGGGGTAAGGGAACGGGTTATAAAACTTCTTACCTATCAGGACGTCTTTGCGTTTTCCCTCGAGCTGATAACCGAGGTCACGTGCAATCACCATGCGTTTAGCGGAAATGTATAATTTCCCCAAGTTTGCTGATTCACTCTTAGATAACTCGAGGGCAGGGATGAGTACGACCAGCGTGCGGTCGTTATGCAAAACATCGCGAATATCGATGTCGCCAGCATCAGTGGAGAATATGTGGCCGTAGACATCGTTAAACATGGCCAACATGCGAGAGAATTGCTGAATGAGAAAGCCATGCTGGTCATAAACGCCTTGATCCCACTCAGAAGGTTTGCTCACTAGCTCCATGCGGAAACCGGCCAGATTGTTGAGATAGGACTCCAGCGCATTCAAGGCTTCGTCGTGCCAACCATTTTGCTTACCTTCAATGTAGAGCTCGGCCATTTTCTTCAATGGCAGGTGTTTTTGTATCATTGATTGAGACAGACGAAGACTCTCCTTTTTGCACTTGTAATACAGCGCATAGACCAGCCCATAAAGCATCGGTTTAGCTTTATCCTGCCAGCCGGCTTCACTGGCCCCCACTTGGGGTAGTAGCGATTCCATCAGCTGAATGATGAATGTGGCAGTAGCATCGCCAAAGAAGTTTATCGAGTTTGACTGTGGGCGTGTTCTGTCATTGCCGAGTAACTCATCGAAGCGATCACGGCCACCATTAAGGAAGTTAAGCACGTAGTAGTTATCTTCCTGCCCATAGCGTCGCATCAGTGACCAAATCGCGTAGGCGAGTCTGGTTTCCGCTTTACCATCGGAGAACGTCATTCCCCGCCCCATGCAAATGCTGTTGAGCTGAAGGGAAAGTAGGGCTTCTGTCTTCCCCGCCCCCGTGGTGGCCAGCAGCTGCATATGACGAAGGCAGTCTTCCCTCGTTAGCCAAAGTTCTCGACCGAGAAAGCGGCGTCTGGCATGCCCCAGACACATAATGCCGGCAGATTTTTCCCATGTGAGTTTACGCCGGGTAAATCGAAAAAGGCCCATCGGGCCTTTAAATTCGTATGCGTTTTCCCGCTCGGTGGTCATATCGAGACCACCGATGTCCTTTGGCATCCGCAACGGCATCCTGAACAACTGGCCGAAAAATGTCAGCAGCCATATGGCGGTTGCAAATACTCCCGGAATGAGCACCCAGGTACGTAAAAAAGCGAGGATCAAGATAACGACAAGCCCAGCCTGAACAGTCACCGGCGCAAGTAAATAATCATCTATCCATGTGGACTGTGTTGTTTGCCGAACTCTGACCTTATCAACGGGCTGAGTATTATCGGTTGGCATTATTGGCCCCCTGTATCGGCGCGTTCATGAAGTTGGCCAGCACGTCATCGCTGGTAAGGGCGCTAAAAGGGATATCCCGGCCATCATCAGCGATTAACTGCGGCGTACCAGGAAGCTGGTAATAGTCAAAAGCGCGGTCATTAATGCTGATGGCATGCTGACCATCAGTGCAGCTGTCGGGCGCGGTTTCTTTGCTGGCAGTCGGTGAGAGAGAGACGTTACCGTCTGCTCTGAAGAGTGATTGCCACAGCGACGTGCGTTTATCGGGTGCGACACACAAAATAGGGGAAACAGCTGCGACCGTGTCCTGCTTGCCAACAAGTGTTACGGGGAAGATAACCACGTTGTAGTCACGGGTGAGTGCCTCGAGCGTAGGCTCGATTTCTTGGCAGTGAGGACAAAGAGGATCGGAGAAAACATATATCGTCCGTGCGCGACCACTCGATAAATCAATGGTGTAACGCCCGCTATCCGCTGCCTTTTTAAGGCTTGCCGCGCGAATGTCCAACGAGTTATTGCTGCTTTCTTTGCTTGCCGGCGCTAAAGGTGCCGCAGCGGGAGGAGGAACCGCGACGGGAGGCTCTATTTGTGGTGTTTCGGGAATCGTGGTGTTTCTACTGACCTCAGTCGGTGGTGGCGGTGGGGTTTGTGGTTTCGGATACGTTATGAACGCAGAGAAAGCCATGTAAAGACTGATGAGAATGATTGGTACACCTAAAAATATCAGTAAGGCTATGGCTATTTTCCCCCCTCGTCTCTGTCGTTCGTCGTGGATTGCCTGCAGCAACGCCGCCGCATTTTCGGGCGTTGATGCACGATAAATTTCCTGTGGTGTTTGTGTTTTGCTGTCATGCATCAGCACGTTTCCTTGGATGAAAAAGCGACTTGATGGACCAGGCATGATGAGAAATAAGGGCGCAGATGAATTTTGGGCGTAAGCCGCTAACATCCCGTCTTTATACAAGACGGAGTAGGGAGTGTTCATGGTGGAATCCTTGCAAAGTAATAAAGAGTCGTTTTCGAAGGTGTTATGCCAGAGAAAATTTTGAGACTAATTTTCGCTGAATATTTCAGAATAAATTTGTCCTATTTTTGAGGTTTGAATAGGGGGAGCGGGAGCGGGGGGGCATTGCTGGTCGGGGAGGCTATGGTTTCTGGCACCTCCTTCTGAATATCTTGAGGGGGGCTTTTTAGCTCTGAACTTCGCAGAAAAACCAGATCATCAAATGTGGTACTGTCTTCTTGGACTTCGCTACTGGTATCAGGTTTGTGGTCATCAATAACCATACCAATGCTGCGTAAATCGCTTTCTAAACCCTGTACAGCGTAAACGGTGAGGTTGTCAGGCGGTGGAATAACCACTCGCATCTTTTTCGACAGTTTTGCTACGAGCGCTTCCCATTGTGCAGCAGCCACTGCGCCAGCACCTTCGACAAAGACTTTGCTGCGATCCGATGACGACAGGACATACCATAACGTTCTGTCTAGCCCCTTAAGCCAGCGAAACTGACCTGCAGGTAAACGCAAATCCTGAGCATGTAGGGCAGAGAGGGCCGTTCGCGTTGTGCTGTGGTGTTTAATCCACGCTTTAGCTTGAGGCGTGGCCATAACCTGCTGAAAAGCCTTTTCTGCAATGCTTAACTTTGGATAACCCCGTTTCTTTCCATGCTCTTTCTGGCGTTGACCGCATGAGCGATTTAATGCGTCTCGTAGCTCAAGGGCGGCAGGTCTGTCATCACAAAATACCTGTAAGCCAATGATGGCCACTAATGCCCGCTCATGCGCGTTAAAACATGATGCGTTGTGCAGCGGCGTCCCCAGTTGAGCATCAAAAGCCCGCTTAGCACGTTCATGGTCGAGACGTTGTCCGATCACCAGCTTATGCTCGATGGCAAATTCATCGGGGCGAAGGGCGCTTCGATGCTCTGGAGGATCGACATTGAGTAGCTGCGTTTTAGCGTCGCCATATTGCAGTGCGGGAATAATTGCGGGGGAGAACTTGGACATGATTTTGGGCAGCGTATATATATCAATTCTGCGGCGAGTCAGACTCAGTGGATGGTTTCGAGTCGTGATGAGGCCGTACACCGTGATGGGAAGCATAAAGACATATAAAATTCCTGCAGTCTGGTTCATGACCTCAAGAAACTGGCCAAGACTCAGTTCTTCCACCCGCTTACTTGCCCAAGCGAGAAGATTCATTTTCTCGGCAATGTAGGTATGTATCGATGCAAAGTCTGCCAGAGCCCACAGGTAATAAAGCAAGGCACAGCAGGCATAGTAGAAAATCGAATGAAAAATGACGATGGCAATCAGTATCAGCGCCAGCGCCATTAGCGTCATGGTCCCCTGATCATTATTTGAGGATGGAGTCGGGTGAGCGGCAGACATGACAAAGTCTCCAGTTAAGGTTTCAGGTTGTGAAGTCGGGATGTGGTGAGTTCGGAAAGACGAGCTGGATATTGACGAAGGGGATGTTTATTAAAGGGCGGGAAGCGGTAAACTCCCCACCCTTAACTACGTTTCAGCCGTCATCAGTCGATGAATTGGCGGATCAGTTCGAGAATGGCAATCAGCGCATTTGCAAGCGCTGCTACTGCTCTCAGAACGATGATTAACAGGTTAACCATCCGTTTCTCCAGATAAACTGGAAGAAATCACCGTTGTTTACTCTTACATTGCCTGTCACAACGGCTCTCTCATTGTTAGATGAAAAGGGATTTCCTCCTGCCAGAGCACTAAACACAGCACCACCTGTTTGTTTAGTCAGGACTTTAAAATCGTTCATATCCAGCAAGCTGGAATAAATGGCAGGAGAATCACAGAACAGCGCTAACGTGCTGATTATACTTACTCGCAGGTATACATCCACTATAAAAGAATGCTGTTTGCAAAATGCGCTCTAGGGGATATAATTATCAGCGTTAGATGAAGAGGGATTTCCTCCGGTCAGAGTCACCAACTCAGTGCTGGAATAGTAAAAAAGCCGACCTCACCAGTCGGTTTTTTTACGTCTGGATTTTGGCGTATAATAAAAGCGTTGGATGTTGAGAACCTCACTCCGGCCAGAGCCACCAACTCCGCGCTGGAACAGTTAAAAAGCCGGCCTCACCAGTCGGTTTTTTACCTCTGGACTAATTTACTGATTTTCCCTATAGCTTTTTCATATAAGGGAACCACTCCCCTGCGGTAGCGAACAACTCCTCTGAGCCGAACCTGAAATGCAGGTGTTCATGTGAAATACCACTGCATGATGCAGAAAAGCTTTGTTCTACTTTGCTGAGAAGTATTCTTGAAGCCTGCGAGCGATCGGCTGGCGAAAATACACTATCATCCTCACAATGCAACTGGAAGTCGCCTTGTTTCATATGACAGTGCTGGCAGTGGTTCATCCAGTATTTGGCATCCACAGTTTTGCTGTAATCCTTCGATAAATAATGCTGAACCAACCCCAAATTTTTCAGGATATGATCTGACATATCATCGATATAAAATATAAACGCTGGAACGCTATGCTTTTTCCAGTAAACGGGGCCATCATCATCCTGCTCAAGGGTCTGATGCCCTTCTGGAAGTAGAACTGACGTCATCACGGTTTCTTTCCTACATTTCCAGCAATGACCAGATGCCTGAGCAATATACCAGTAAGGTGCGTTCACATTGCCTACTGGCAACCATTTTGAGAAGTTAGTAATGGATATACCCTCTGGTATGTACCAGGTTTTGTTAGCTGTATCCCACCGAGCTCCAAGTATTTTCGCTTCGTCTTTTTCAGCATACGGTACGTTGATATCTGTTCTTGCCATGATGTTAACCCCGACTTATTAGTAAATATTTGGTGGGTAAAAACGCCACTTGTCGGTGTTGAATGGTAACAGATGAGATTTTGTACAACCTAGTTAAGAGTACGATTTTACGCATTTTTTAGGAACAGGGCTTTTGGATCTCTTAAAGACTTTTTAAACCTTTCAACTCTCTTTTAGTTGTTTCAGAGGCATCGGATTTGTTCATTCTGCTTATACCTGAATCATGTGTGCCATAGTGGCATACGTATTGCTGGGCATGTATGTGTGTGCCATAATGGCATACATACTATTCAATAGCGGAGGATATAAAATGATGAGCAATACCGAGCGCAAAGATATTCGTCTGGTTGCTCGCACATCGGCTGAGATTCAGGATTTTATCCAGCGTGCAGCAGACCACTCTGGTGCGACACTTTCTCAATTTCTGATTGAGTCAGCGATGGAAAGGGCTCGCAAAGTCATTCAACAGACAGAAACCTTATATCTGTCTATGGAGGGTGCTAACAATTTAATGTTGGCTCTAGATAACCCTCCAAGTGCAAACAATAAGCTGCTGAAGGCCGCTCAAGGTTATAAGGATGCGGTTCATGCTTCTAAAGATTGAAGAGATATCCAAACACCATGATCGAAAGGGATTTGATTGTGGTGTTAAGGAGTTGAACCAATTCCTGCAGTTACAAGCCCGGCAGAAAGCAGAAAAGAATATCGCTAAAACATATGTTGCCAGTTGGGATTCATCACCAACCAATATACTCGGCTATTATACCCTGACAGGGTACTCAGTTATTGTGCCCCCTGACTATAAGCAATACCGAAACTATCCTCACCCACTCAATGCGGTGAAGTTGGCTCGCTTAGCGGTAAGTCATGACCATCAAGGTCAGCATTTAGGTGAGAAACTGTTAATTGATGCGATCTATAGAACGGTATTGGTATCAGAACAAATATCATCAATTGGTATTTTTGTTGACCCAACAACACCAGATGTAACTAACTTCTATAAACAATATGGATTTTTACTCGCTGATAGTGGAAAGCCTGAATGTCTAGAGATGTGGCTACCAATCAAGACGTGCATCGAAGTCATTAAGAATATCATCTAGCTATATATTCATCTTTACTCATCAAAGAAACAGAACCTTCTAGTTGTTTGCACCAGACAGAAAAAAGAGCACCTGAAAAGGTGCCCTTAATGGAGTGGTGGGATGGTGTGAGTTATTTAGGCTGTTTGAAACTTATCTTTTACAAAGCTATCAAAATCTATATTAGATTCTTTTGTAGGGCGGTATTGTGCTGATAAAAGGACATCGAGTCGATGACAAAACTCCATGCTTTCTTTTTCACTACTAAAGCAAGCTTTGAAAAAAGGAAATGAAAGGTCATTGAATTTTAACGTGAGGTCTTTACCTCTACAGTCGTATCCCAATAGGTTTTTACAATTACTGCCCTTAACTATTTTCTGTAGTTTGGATATCATTAAAATATTACCATTAGTTGTATCTATGCCTAAATACTCTCCAAAATATGGTCTATTTAATATGAAATCGTTTTGGGGGTTAAAATCAGTGCCATGAAATTGGCTAGTTACTGCATTATTCTTCTTTTTTCTAATGGCAAGCGTTTTTCTAAGTAAAAATATTGTTACTATGCCAAAGGCTAAAGATAAACACTGTAATACCTCATGTCCTGGGCTAATAAATAATAACAGTCCAAACCCAATGGACCATATGGCTGCACCCCAAAGAATAGTTCTTATAAGTAAGACAAATAGAAATTTCATTTTATTCCATCCTCTCCACCACCCGGTTTATTATTACTATTTGATTTTACACCTGGAGTACGTTGTAGTCCATGAGAAAAACCAGCAAACATGCTTTTAGTTGACTCTGCCATTCCGCCTAAAATACTTGCTGCCTCCCGACCACCTAACCAAGATATGACATAGTCAGGCATGGTGACTTGTAATGCGAATACACGAGTCACCGTAGTGGTACAAACTCTTGCGTAAACCATTAATAGGCCAACCATAGAAGCAATTCCTGTCATTGAGTTTGCTTGAACGTTTGCAATGACTGGACCAAATAGCATATTTAATAATGTGCCAATAGCAACGATAACTAAACTCGCAAATGCAAAACCTAAAACCATTAACATGGGGCGTATTTGAGCATCAATCAAAAATATATAGCCATAAGCAGATCGGCTTCCTTTTTCTTCCTCTGTGCCTATATGTGTCGCAGCCCATAATGAACCTCCCGTCGCGCCAACTAACACACTAACAATCCAATTAGCGGCTGCTGATAACCAGAATATAAAAGGGATCATTGGTAAGTAAATTGAAAGACTGAACCCAACGCCAAAAAGCATAAGTAATATGAAGTATACAAATGGAGATATGCTATCGAGTACTGCTGCTATTGCTTCTAAGGTATTTCCCGATAAAAAGGATAATAGTTTGCCCCAAATGCCATTTGTTGATGCACGAGATAACACTTTAGCTGTAGTGAAAAGACCAAAGCTAATTTCTGCGCCGCCTAATGTCAGATCTCCTACCGCCTTCATTTTTAATAACGGATTCATCTGGTTGCTATTGACCTGATCGCTACCTAAGTCATAGGTGGCAATTGCATTAGTGAATTGCTGCATAGGTGACCCCATTATTCCTACAAAGATCGCACTTGCGTCTGATGCGTCTTTGGCCTCTTGGGTATTCTTCGCTGTTTGGGTACCTAATGGTGGCGTGTAGGGAGAGTTTTGAAGCTGCGCCTGATAGGCCGTCATCACATTGTTTAGCGTATCACTCACACCAATATCGCCCAGTGATGTCTGACCGCTGACCACGGGTTTGAGTGCCACAGCGTCACTGACTTTTTGGTTTGCCGTCGCGAATGTCTGATACCACGCCCCCAGTGAAAGCCAACCACTCTTTTTGAGTTGTGCTGTCATGGCGGTCGCTAGCTCGTTGCCATTCCCCTGAGCGTTTACCACTTTATTTATGGTATCTTCATATGTGTGTGCCGCTTGTTGGATGGCCGTTTCTGCATCAGGGATAGCGCCACTTCCATTCTTTTGTTTATTCAGCAGGGCAGTGACAAACGCAGAGGCATTTTGACTTAATGTGTTCTGCATTTGATTCATGGCATTACGCTGCGCAGACTCGATAGCATCCGTGTTCACATCAGGTGAGAACAACCAGCCCGTCATGCTGTTCTTACTCGACGCCGGTAATCGCGCCGAACCACAGCTGGCACTGCCGTTGGTGATTTCAAATCCGTCCGTGACACTCTTGATGGCCATGAGCGGCGTATCGCTTTTCCCATATTGGCCATACATGCTGCTAAGTTCTGCGTTGGTCGCGTACATGCACAAGTTCATATCATAAATGGCGCGCGCAGAACTGACGGTTTGTGGGGCGACAGGTTGCATCACCAGTGAATAGCCGCTTTGCATCAGGTCAGCAATTTTGTCTGTCATCAGGTTAGCGCTGCCGATACCCATAACGGATACGGCCCACAGGAAGACCAGCTGTGCGAGCGACCAGCCTGATACCGTGGGTACCAGAAATAGAAAGCCCGCGACCGTTGTCACGACCGCCATTGGCGTTGCACCACTGCCAAAGACTTTCCCTGTGTGACCTGCCTTGGTGATGTGCTTGAGACTTATCATCAAAAACCAGATAACAGCGAGGGCAAAGACGATACCGTTAAAAATGAAGAAGAGTTGACCGACCATCGTCGCGTTAGTGGATAGCGGGTCTGTGACAACGTCACCGAAAATCATCACCAAGAGTTGACGAGACAAGTCAGTCGAGCGTTTAGCCGCCGCTTCAATGCTGTCAAAACTCACCGCTGTATCAGCGCAGGCGTATGACGCCCAAAGCAAATTGACCAGTACACTGGCATAAAGGGTTCGTAACCATTTCATATTTTGACCTCGGCCTGAACGACCGTTGATGCAAGACAGGGAGGGAGGCGCTAACGCCAAGGAAATAAGGTCATGCGTATCCACGGAGTTTCATGACGAAAATCAGTGAAGGTGCCTTTTTCACCTGTATTTACCCGGTGCTCACGCAGCTGCCAGAGCCGCCACGTGCAAACAATGGCCTGCAGAAAAGGAATGCTGCTCAGTCCCAGCAAGACCACCGTAATCACGCCCGCTCGCAAAAGTAATGAGAAAGTCGATATCCCGCTGGCGAGTACGGCTAACAGTAAACCGAAGGCCAATAGTGCAGGGATACCGCTCATCGCCAGATAAAGCCGTTTACGCCGGAGTTGCTGACGTTCGATAGCATCGATATCCATGCCGCTGGCTGTGACAGCTTCCTGCCAACTTAACTCGGGCTGCCGGCGACGTCGCGCAATGAGTTTACTGGCCACTCGCATGCGCTGCAGCTGCTTACCCAGAGAAGGAATAATGCGGTTTTTGGTGTAGCGTGCTTCAGATAGCGGAACAAAGAGGTTGGCCAGAAAGTACAGGCCGGTTTTTATCTTCATCGCGCTGCCCCCGCTTTAACTTGTTCCATCTTGCCAGCCAACTGTGGTCGGTAATGCTCTGTGGCCATCAGCGCCAGCTGCTGACCGACCAGAATGTTGCTCTTTTCCTGTTCGTGCTTAATGCCTAACGCCAGCCAGTTCCCTAGGTTTTGCACGCGTATCTGCTCGCGAACAAGGTTGTCACCTTCCATTTGCTGCAGGTCTGCTAAGTAGGCAGTATTGGCATAGCGTCTTCCTACTTCGAATGATTCAAACTCACGCTGAGACATTTGACCCGATGACTGTGCCTGCTGTGATGCGGTGTCATTAAAGTAACTTTGCGCCGATGGCACCTTAAGTGCGTCTTTCAGGGCATCTTTAGTGGCCGCATTCGGAGAACTTGCAGCAATCATGGCCATTTGCGGCTCGCGGGCCGCATCCATGATGCCCTCGTACTGTGTCATCAGACCTGCATACTGTTTACCCGAAGCCGTTTTGACCTCTCCTTTACCCAATTGACGTCCCGCTGAAGGGGCTGTGGTATTGAGGGTGTAGGCGACGGCTGCGTCTATCTGAGTCTGCGTGAACGTCAAATCAGGCGTTTTGCCCACCTTTCCGGCACCATCGAGTAAAGACGCTAACTGCTTATCACCGCCCGGATACTGTGATACTGCAGGGCACAGGTCGGTACCACCATACGCGGCATAGTCTGTGGCGTCACACCACTGTCCGTGTAGCGCGGCACTTTGATATTGCACCTGTTCAGGTGCCGGTGTGGCCTCAGTTAAGGCTGTTTTTAACTTCCCGTTGCTGACACCACCACCTCGCGAATAGCCGCTCTGCGTGGCGCGAGCTTGGCTATTAACACGGGCTGCTGCGCCCGACGTTGACTCCGTACAAATCGTTTCAGGAACGGCAAAGCTGCGGCGTGATTGCTCAAGCCGTTCAGACTGGCGTGCGAAGCTATCCTGTGTCGCTCTGGATTGCTCTGCCTGCTCGATCATGGAGGCGACCTTGTCGCCGTTAGCATTGATGGCCGCACCTACTTGATGTTGCGTTTTAGATATCTCGGCCAACGTACCATTGGCGGCGCGCAGTTGAGGCATAACATCGCGCGTAATAGGCACGCTACTGTTTACGTTAACCGTAGCGGCCCACGTTGGCGTGGTAATGAGTAATGAAATCAGGGATATCGTGAAAATAGCGGGGCGGGTATATCGGTGAGTTTTTTTGTCCATTTTACGCTCTCTGTTTGTCACCCTTGCAGGTAGCCGTAATCGCTGAGGAGTTGATTGGCAAGGAGATTGACCACGCTGGTGTCATCATCATTACTTACCTTATCTTTCATGTGGTTAAGTTGTGCGCTGGCGCTGCCGCGAGGAAATTTAGTGGCCAGCAGTTCACGGGCGACATGCGATCCGAGTTTTTCAGTGAGTCGTTTTCTCAAGGCACGGTCAGCGGGCGTTGAGTTCAGCGCCCACAGCTCGCGAGGGCCAACGGCGTGTTTGAGCAATTGGGCAACATTGCCGCGTGAAGTTTTGAATATGCCCAAAAAGGTGGTTCCCGAACCATCAGGTGCTGCGCCCGGTGGGGTTGTCAGCAGACGCCGCAGGGTTATCTCCGGAATTTGATAGGCTTTGGTGAGTAGAGAAAAATCTTTTTCACGGACGCGCATCATGTAGACGGAGTTCGCTGACTCAAGCAGATCAGGCGGGTAGTCATCAGGATATTGAGAAGCAAAAACCGTGCGTACACCGAACTTACGTTGCTCACGGTCTTCGGTCTGCAGCGCATCCCACAGCACCTGTACCCCTTTGATATTGTGCATTTCATCGATGAATATCAGCTTGGTTTCCTGATCCAATTGTTCAATACGTTTGCGGTGCAACGGGATGTAGCGGGGATCAAGATTGGCATAAAGTTCATCCTGAATTTGCGGCAGGTAAAAGTCATTTCCGCCTCCAATTTGACGCGCAAATTGATACATGATGCCGGTCTTTAATTTTCCTTCCGGTGTGGGTTTTCCAGCGACGTTATTGACATCGACAATCGCAATACGGGTTTCTGGACTGAATATAAGGCGGGTTCTACCTGACAGCAGGGGGTAGTCGGTCAGAGCCTTTGCCAGACACCGTGAAACATACTGCAGTAAAGATTCTTGAGTTCCTGGTCGTGTCACGCCAACAAAATTGTCGGCTAGCTCTTTTTTGCTAAGTTCATTCTGCAGGTCGTTTAGTAGTGGCACCGCCTGTGACTGTGCCAGTGTTGCTTCTGAGACATAGCCTTTATCAAACAACATATCGCGGACTTCATACCATGTTGCCGACACCCACCATTCTGGCGAGTAAGCATGAAGAATTTCGCTTTCTTCGAGTGCACGATCAACTTCAGGAACAAGCCCTGCTCCATAGCGCGTCGGGTTAATTTCTCCCTTTTCTTTGAAAGCACTATCGACAATCCTCCCAAGAATATCAGCGCAGCTGGTAGGGTCAGGTGGCAATCCGGTCGCTGGATCTGCGCATAAGCTTTTGAGCAAACTTAAAATGTAATCACGTTCTGTACTTAGCGGGGCTTTTAATCCCAGCTGAATATCCATCGGATTACGGCAGTGCTCAGCGGTATTTTTCAGAACAATACTGACAATTTTATGTTTCGCATCGTCTGGCAGCGCATCATAGACGATGTCGTAGAACCCTTGCGTGGTGTATCCCTTATCGATGAGTAACATAAAGGGAACATCAATATTACTGTTGGCCAGAAACGAGAGATGGCTACTGTTAGCGATGACCGACTTACCTGAGCCGGGTGGCCCCATAATGATCTCGGTGTGTTTTTCCTGCAAAGGACTGGCTAACTTTATGACGAACGGTTTGCGGCCCGGCGTCAGATAGACAACGTTGCCTTCAGACCAGGGACTGCACGGCTGCTGCAGCGGCAACAGGCGTAATGCGTCAGACAGGGTAGAGAACATCAGGTTAGGACCGCTGTAGCTGGAAACCGCGGGTAATGTTGATATCCATGCACGCACCGGATCACCAAAGGTTCCCGTGACATCAGTGATCCCCCACCCCTGCAGTGATTTCTTGAGCAGGGTGAGATTACGCTGCAGCGCTTTATTGTCGCGGTGCCACGTACTGGCGGTAATGCTTAATACGACAATCGGGTCCTTTTTATCCTGCTCCAGCAACCACTGTACGGATTCATACTGCTGACGCAGGGCTGGGATAATCGCCAGAAAGGTCAGCAGGAAGTTCTTGTACCCGAGCTGTGTGGCACCGCCCGGCATAATATCGAACCGTAAACGCCACGGCACCTGACGGGGGACGTTGGCAAAGAGTTCGGGGAAGATTTGCGGTCGCTGTGGAAATAACGTCATGGCCAGCTGACCGTGGAAGAACCCGTCCACCTCCACAATGGGGCCTTCTGTGGAGATTTGGGTATCGCAGTATTGATAGTTCAGGTGAGGGGCAAGGCATGCACTGATATCTTTGCCATCACCTCTAAGTTTGCCATGTGGCATGACGCGATCACCGGGAAGTAAAGGTTGCCAGTACGGTGAGGTGCTGCTTTTTTCTATTTCATCACGAATGACACGGCCTGTTTCATGTGCATCCATAAGACGGACAGACACGCCGTTGTTTCCTGCGTTCATATCGAAGATAAGCTTGTCTAGAAATGCATCATGGCGAAGCTTTAAACCTTCAAACTCTGCGTAGATCGGGTTTTGTGAGAATCGCGCCTCGGGTAATTCACCCAGCGCGTTCTGTCGGCGGATTTCGTTTTTATGTTCATCAGCAGGAAGTGCCCCGATGGCGGTATAGACAATCAGAAAGACCCGCTCACGCGCCATATAGGGCGACATCTTTTCGATACGCTCTTGTGCCAAGTCGTCCATATCCAGATGGAGGCGCTTCCATCCGCGCCGCAGCGGCTTCATGAGCTCGGTCATTTCTTCTTTTCCACGATCGGGATCGTGTTCAAAGGCAACACTGAGCTTATAACCTAATGCTTTAAAATCGCCCGTCAGCTTGTCGGCCAGATGGGTATAAAAGAATTGAAACGTGCCAGACTTTGGCGGCTGTCCTTCTGGTGATTCTTCAAAGCTGAAGTCTCGAAAAGCCCCTTTGATTTCCAGACAGCTGACAAAGTCATTATTTTTGGTGGTTTGAATATAGGCCGCATCCATTGACGGGTGGCGAATTCTGTCATCGTCTGTTAAGCCAATGACGGTGCGTAGGTCACAATAGTCTGCAAAATTCTGGCCCAGTGTGTAGCGTGACAGCCACGCCAGTGCGTCTTCAATTTTATCGAGGATCATGCTCCACCTTGCTTGCGGTAATGTTGATACATCAATGGCCACCAATCCGGCGTGGATTCGAGTGGGGTTAAATCTGAGGGGGCTGGCAGACGAGCGGGGTTAAGCACCGGTGACAAGTTGTGCCATGCAGCACGTGTCCCGTTACGTTGTAATGGTGCCGTTCTGTGTAATGCTTGCGCAAAGGCACCGGGGTGTGAGGTATCAAAGCGCTTTTCAGCCAGCGTTTTATGCTCAGTGAGCCATGCCAGTAGCTGTTGGGCATCCTTTCGCGTTTGCTCATCGTCACAACGAAGTGCGACATACAACGTGCGTTGGAAGTGGCTGATATCTTCAGGTGATAAGCCGGGGAGGATTGCCATGACCGCACTGTCTGCGTTGAGCGTATTGAGCTCTCTCCATGCGCGACAAAACGGATCGACTACCGTGAGATTGCTGTCATCGCGATTGAGCGGGTTTCCATCACGGTGTATTGCCGTATTGTGGCCAGAAGGATAACCACAATATTCACATTCGCAGCCCAATGATTGCGCATGGGCATTTTTAAGTACGCGGTCTTCTCCAGGTGAATCACCGGCAATGGTGTGTTTAAGATCGAGTTCAAGCATATAGCCCCTTTGGCATAGTAAATGGAAAATGAATGCTTAAGAAAAGATGGCTTTTAAAGATAAGGCGATGAGGGTGATACTAATTACTAAATGTTCGTTAATAGTTCATAAAATAGTTGAATATGATTATGTATATAACCAGCACGATTAACACGCAGTGACAAATAAAATAGTAAGAGGCTGTTGTTATAAATGGATGTTGGTAACAAAGCTTAATTGGATTTGAGATAACTCGTTTTATTATTGAATAAAAGACTCTATCTCCGAGAATACAGCTTGATACCGCCATCATGATAGCCGCATAACCAAGATTGTGTTCGAATGTCGGTTTAAGTACGAAACAGGCAGCGGGGAGCATCACCAGTGATAGCAGTATACCGTTACATAGGCGAATGACTTGTATCCGGAAGGGGCGCCTTCCTGTTTTCAACGATAGCGAGTAATCTGCATTTGATTGCCACCACCGAGAGTAATGCATGATGAGATTGTTTAATATCTTCATAATTATTGTGTTAGCCATCGTTGTTTATAGGGGGGAAGGGGCTCTTTCAGCCTTTGAATGGTTTCTAGCAGTTTTGGTTCTATGGTTAAGTTTTACTGAAAGGTATTCATTGTTTTTTATTTTTATTTTTATTTTTTCGTTAGGTTTAAGCATGCACTCGCTATCCAAAACAGTTTCGGAAAACACGAGTGTTGATGAAATGAAGATATATCAGACGGGTACTAATCGTGGGCTCACTAATGATTTGAGTGAGTGTGGTGATTTTAATCGTGTTGATGTGGGAAGGGTCAGGTTAGCCAAAGAAGAACAGTTCAAAAGCTGCTCACTGCAAGTGCTACGGGATATGATACACCAATTAATTTCTGTTATTTTTGTATTCTATTCTGGGTTATATAATGAAATTGCCATAGCAGTACCATTTTTCCCTCGGAACAAATTGGACAATAAATGCTTGCATTCAATTAATAAGGTGATTCAACTCTGTCCTAGTGAAGCTGTTTATTACAACAAGATTATACTGGATAAAATGAATCGAAAAGATGCCACTCAATGAAACTCCCCGACAATGTCGGGGAGTTCTGTTCATTAAATTCCTACTGGGTTTAGCCCCATCTGTTTCTGACCACGACTGACAATCTGGCTCAGAGCTAATAAGAACAGGCCAATGCCAAACATCACGGCAATCTCCCACGGTTTGATTTGTGGGTTGTTCTTTTTCCAGCGCATCATCAGCAGTGCCAAAATGATGAAGATAATTCCAATCACGGGAGCCGCATCGAGCAGGGGCTGTTTAATGTCCGTGAAAAATCCCAGTCCGCTGTTCACCATGCCACTCAGGTCATCGCCAGCGGCGTGGGCAGGTTGACTGGCCAGTGCGCTTAATAACAGCCCGCTTAACCACAATGAAGTGCGGCGGCGAAGTTGTTCAACGCGCAGGGAAAGTTCTACTGCAGACCACAGCATGATGTTTTTCAACGTTTTCATAGTATTCCTTAATTATTACCAGTGAAGATTGATTGTGTTTTGAATGGCGTTAAGCACCGCCGGATTGCAGATTAAAAGCACGCCGCAAATGAAGCGCTTGATACCTGATGTGATGTCATCACCGCGTGATAGCCCGGTGTGACCGTCTTTCTGAGACCGTCGTAGGCGCAACAGTCCATTGAGAACAAAAAACCATCCCACCGTCTGCAGGACGGTTAGGCCCGCATTGACCGCTTGAGCAGCGGGACCATAACGGGCCTCCGGCACATACGAGATGGCATCGTATGTCACGGCACCCAACGCAAACTGATTGGCGCCAGCATTGACGACGCTCTCAATACTGATGATGCAACACCCGAGCAGTAGGACGGCGAGAAAGGTACCTGCTGAGTCAGCTCGCTGCCCGCGCCGTGTTCGCCCCGCCTGACCAGACAGATAAAGAATGATAAGGGCGATGCCACCGACGCCTGCGATGGCCAGAACCAGTTGCGTTGTGATAGCGGATAAACTGTTTGCCGCATTGGCCAACATCTGGACAAAGTCCATATCCTCTCCTTAACGAATGACGCCCGATGAGGTCACCACTTCACGTTTGCTTTCATCGATGCGTAAAACCGTCGCTCCAGCAAAGTGGTCACCGGGTCTTAATGCCCAGCTGCTGCCTTGCCATGTCACCCATGCCAGTCCGGGATAAAGGCTGTTAATCTTCGCCTTATTTCCCGACCAGCGAGTTTTCGCTGACGTTTTAGTCGACGTTACTGCGTTTTTTGCCATCGAAGCCGTTTGTACCGGCGTCGCAATGACCGTGGGGGCCTGACGCGTCTTGTGTATCTCTGAGATCTGCTGCTCAACGTGGTCAAGGCGGCGCGCTAATGCCGTTAATCCTTCACGCGTCTTCTCGCTGTAGACCTGTTGGGAATTTAACGCCCTCGAGACTTCCTCTGCGAGAGAGTCCGTGGGCGTCTCGGGCGGGGCTATTGTTGGCGTGTTTTGGTCTAATGCTGTCGGCTGAGAAGGGGACGGCGAAGATTCAGGTATGGGAGGTGGCGTTACTGCAACCGGACTCGTGGTTTCCACGGGCTGCGCTGCCGTGAATTGGGGTTGAGCTGGCGCTTGTGTACTGCTCCCACTCATTTTCCAGGTTAACCCCAAAATAGCAAAAATCGCCAGTGCGGCGATTTGAACTTTGGGTTGGTCATATAATGGACGCTTTTTTGGCTTATCCGATGAGATGATGGGCGAGTCAGCCGTAAGCTCATCGTCGTCCAATGATTCGGGCGCGGTTATCTCGGGATCAAAGTGTGGTTTCATTTCGCGTTTTCTCCTGCGGGCGCGGGTATGCAGTCTTTGTCAGTGACGGGTTTCATAAACAAAATAGAGACAACCTGACGGCGGGTAACATTGACCTGAGTGACAGGCAGACGAGAAGCGTCCTGCGACATGACTTGAGCTGTCTGTTGCCCAATACCGCCCGCAATCACGCCAGCGACGGCTTTTCCATCGGGTGATCCGGTTCGGCCAGTCACGGTGCCGCTGTTGGTCGTCAGTATTTGAGTGTTGCTGTCCTCATACAGCTGTCCAACTTTGCCGATGCCGCTTGCGATGGCGGGTAAAACAATGCGGGTGAAGTAGCGATGATTCACATCGCTGGCAACCGATGAACGCTGGGTTTCATCATCCAATGCATAGGCATCGATGGTGCAGGTCATCCCTTTAAAATCGAGCGTTTTAAAGTTCACGATGACGCCATCCCCTGCCAACTGAACGTTCTGTGCTGCCAGAACGGCTCCCGCCAGCTTGCCCGCCGGTATGGTGGCCAACACTTTTGATTCCGGGTTATCAGAGTCAATCGCGGTGTCGATCGTGCCCGGATAACGAACCAATCCGGGGATGCTGATACGCGATACTGTGGGCGTTATTGTTGATGTCGCGGTAGTTTGCACGGATGCCGGTGCATCATTAGATGCCAGACCCGGCACGCTTTGGGCCCACTGACTGAAAGGCGATTGCCCGTCTTGGCCCTCACTGCCAAACGCGGTGGCTAGCTGCATATCACTGGCGTGCCAGCGCGCACTAAGCTGAGTCAGCAGGTTGTTGATTTGCTGCTTCTGCTCGTCGTTCAAACCGCCTTGCTGTCCGTTATTGGCTTGTGACGTCTCGCTTTGGGTATTGAGCGAAACAGGTGTGACAGGGACGCGAGGAACCAGCGGAGTCTCGTCTTGTTGCTGGCTTTCACTGAGTGAGGCTACAAAACTATTCCCGTCGCTTTCGGCCTCCTGAGCGCCTTGCTGGTTGGACAGTTTTAATAAGTCGCGATATTGACGACTTTCCTGTGAGGTGACTGATGCATTGTTGGCCACACGATTTAAGTTGTACTGTGACTCAGGGGTGGCTGATTGATGCATCCACCCCCATCCCAGATAGCCACCGGCGGCAACAACCATCATGATTATCACCACCAAGCCGAGCGTTTTTTTGCCGTCGCTGGCTGCGTCCTTTTCTATCGACATTATTGCAGCTCCAGAGTCAGTGGGACGTTGTGTCCCTGAACTGAGAAGGTGACAAATGGGGTCACCGGCATTTTCCAGACGTGCGTGCCGTCGGCTGAGGACAACGTGCTGTCAAACGCATCGCGCAAATCAGCGCGCGAGCGCAGATAAACATCATCGCCCAGTTGCCATGCCTGAATATCGGGCACGCCGCCCTGCGTTTTGATGCGCTGGGCTTCTTTCGGGGGAACACCGTCAAGAAATGCCTGCAGCGTGTTGTCGTATAGGCCCACTTTCTGGCGAGGTGCTGCCATTGGGCGTGCCGAAGGGCCAGACTGGGGTATTCGCAGATCTAGACGACTGTCGGTGGGTTGAGAGGCTTGGGTATTGCTGGGCTCACCGCTGGTCATACTGATAGAGATGGGCACCGCTAACCCTTTGAGATAGACCGTCACACTCCCGGTGTCATAGGCACGGCGTGCCTGAATGGCCATCGAGGGGGTGTCGGGCAGGTAATTCACCTGAAATCCTGCGGGGTTGCCATTGACCGGCGGGGCGGCAATAGGCCAAGGCGCACCTGTCTGGTCGGTAAAATTCACGACGCCCGGATAGTTGGGGAGCACTTGCACCATTGGTAGCGATGATCCCGGCTCGAGATTCACGGTCAATGAACGTATGCGTGGAACGGCAGTGACGGGCGCCATTCCAGTACTCCGTTGCACGCCATCAAGACCCGAGCGCAGCTGTTTAATGGCCTCAGCCGATAACGGCGTGGTGACGTTCTCAGCATACTGCAGAGCAGCATCGGGCGGCATCGGCGTCGGAATGCTCGTGGCGGTCGTGTCCGCCACCGCCGCTGCGGGAGTCTCCGTCGTTACCGTTGCTGGCGCGACGGGCTGTGTCGGTGTCACTGGCAGTGCTGCCGGCGCAGGCGGAATCGATACGGTCGGCGTGGTTGATAATGACTGTGCCGGTTGCCATTGCGGCGGCGGTGTGTCTGCGGCGATAACCGACGCACTGCTTAATAGACCCGCGATAATAAATAGGGTTTGTTTCATTGTGCCGATGCCTCCCTGGTGACCACTTGTATCACTTCCAATCCGTCTTTTTTCAACCGAGGATCGGCGCGCGTCACGAGCATGACGAGGGTGAAGTTTTGTGGTGGCAGTGATGATGTCTGTCCGGTGAGTCGGAATGTGACGGGATACTGCAACCGCCATGCGTAGGCCCCGTTATCAAGCACACCTTTGCTGTTAACGACACCGTTTGAGGTCAACACTGACAGGTTCATTTTTTTATCACGGACGTTGGCCAGAACGTTCGAGTTGACTAGTGCGTTGTAGTAACTGGTAAAGCCCGCCGTAGAGAAACTGTCCTGACGGGCGTTGATTTGTTCGCGGTAATGGACAAAGTCGAGGGTGAAATCCTTGCGAATATGGCTAGCACCGTAATCAATAATATCGGCGTCGCTGTACACCGGTTCATTGATAGTTGGAATAGGAATGATACGACCGTGGTCACTGGCGATAACGCTTTGTGGTGGATTTGCCGCTTTCCAAGCGAGATAGAAATTACTGAGTAACAGAATAACGATAGCGATGGATTGCCATACGTTGACTGACAGACTTTTTCGCGTGAAGGCCACATTCAGTTGTGCACTTTGATGCTGTGCCACCGCAGCCGAGTACGGTTGTTCAGCCGTCACCTTGGGGTCGGCAGTTTTTTTATTCATAACACATTTCCATAGAGCGGTGTCCGCCTGAACACTCAGACGGACAGACGTTGGCAAGAGAAGTTACAGCGAGAAGGGGTAAGCAGTGCCCGCAGGCGGTGTGACGGGCGTGGGGGCTGACTGTTTATACTCGGTCCGTGGTGTGCTCCGTGTACCGACGGGAACGTTCGTGGTTGGGATATATCCCTGCCCTAAATCCCCCCACGGGTCGATATTTCCGGGCAACAGCGATGACACCTTATCACGTGCCGCTGAACAGATTTTATCTTTGATCTGGTCAAATATCTGGCTGAAATCAGGGAACGTGGGCACCGTAATACTGGTGCTGATGTCCCCAAGGCATTGAGAGAAGCCGCTGTTTGCCTGCTTTTCTCGCTGAGCCCAAGACTCCGCCGCTTTACGGTCTTGCTCGTACCCCGCCTGAGCACCCGAAAGCGCCGCGTTTGCCGCCGCACAGCTGGCGGCATGTACTGCGGGCACAGTAAGCACGGTAAACAGTAACAAGCCGGTGAGGGCAATCTGTTTCATGGGGGAGCTCCATTAGTGACCCGGACGCGGCATGGTAGGGGCGTGTCGGTGGGTGGATTCAGGTTCACGGCGGACTACTAACTGGTCAGGTTCCACCGGTGCACTGTCAAACCCCAGCTGCTGCTGTAGTGCCGCCGAGCGCTTTTCCGGCTCGGTGCCCTGTGCATATAAACGCTGTGGCTCATTATTGAGGCGAAAAACGTAGTCGTTAAAACTGCCGGTTTCATTGTTAATGGGGTTGCCGTAGCCCAACGGTTGCAGTCCGTCAGGGGTGATTTCATTAAGTGTCATATGCGGACTTCCGTTAGCGTTTTTACACAGACGCCCCAGCACGGGTTTATAACGATCCTCATGCAGTACAACACCCTGAACAAAATCGCCGTGGGCTTTAACCAGTAATAATTTGAGCTGCCCTTCGGCATCCATCGATTGAAACAATGCTTTGCCTGCATCACGTGACGGTGAGGGAAGCGTTGGGCTATCAGGTTGCCTATCGGGGGTTGGGACGCCTTTGCCATTGGGTTCCATCCACAAAGCATCGGGAAGATTGGGCCAGTCAGGTAAGGCGACTTCGGCCTTTTTCGCCAACTCAGCCACTTCGGCTTGCAGATCATGATAGGTTTTCAGTGAGTACGCCAGCATCTCGCTTGGCGGTGTCATCTCACGGGTATTCGTGTTGACAACGCTAGGATCAATGGCCTGTTTGGCTATCCAATTATTGCGGTTGCGTTCTTCCTTGCGGGTGACGGCGTTACCGTTATCATCCAGCATCGGCTTCCCGTCCTTATCTTTCTGTTTGACCTCCACCGTCACCGTGGTTTTTCCGGTCATCTGCAGTGTGACCAAGTCATTGTTTTTTAGTCCAGCATCAGCAATGGCTGCGCGCAATTCTGTCCCCCAGACGACACGCTCACCGTCTGCAGTACGAAGGCGGGCGTAATAGCTGTTGCTTTCTCCCTTCTTAAAGTTATAGGGAGCAGGCCCATGTTTAAGCAACGTCCCCGTGAGTCCTAAAGACGCCTCATCATGACTGGCATTCATTGGGCCTGATGAAGGTGCTTTCTGCGGCAGAATATCGGCAGGAAGGTTATCTGCTGGCGTGTTTGGTGGTGCAGACGTTGACACCGTCGATGAGGTAGGGGCAGATGTTGCGTTGCTCTGGCTCGGATGAACCAGAATTTCAGACGCCTCACTGCCCAGTGGCGTTGGCTCATCAGGCAATGGGGGCTCTGAGCGTATTTTTTCTCGCGCGGCCTCGAGCATTTTTATTTGCTCTTCGTTGGTGAGTTTGATCGGTAAATCGTATTCAGCAATCAGGTTTATCGCGCGCTGTTTAAAAGCAGGACTGCCGGTGAGTTCGATGTTTCCCTGCAGGACCATATCCTGTTTGGCCACCAACAACGCGCCGAGGATCATGCGGTCGTTTTGACTCGCCTGAGGCGTGGCCATAATGATACGACCTTGCTGCATGTAGCGTGTAAAAGCACGCTCGCCGTCAAGTAAATAGTGTTGAGTACCGCGCTCACTTCCCGCTTTATGCAATAAAGCCCCTTCCAGTGCGACGAGATCGATACGTTCTCGTGCCTGCTGACTCCTTTCAAACTTAATACCGTCCGGTTCGATCTCCGGTGCCGCCTCATCTACCGGTGTGTCATTTTCGCCTGTCGGGGTCTGTGCTTTGTTACCTACTGGCGGTTTCTGTTCATTTTGGTGCGGCGTGACCGTCGATATTTCCTGCTCCTCGGTAGTCGGTGCCGGCACCACGGGGGGAGATTCCTGAGTTAATAACGACGCGATTGATACGTGGTTCTCTTGTTCAGCTGCCTCAGCGGTTCCAGGTGCCACTGGTAAAACATCACTCTGAGTCGGTATAAGCGGCTCTGCGCTTGCGCTCTCCTGCGTAACGGTCGTGGCCATTGTCTTTGGTGGCGGGTTTGTTGGTGTCGTAACTGTGCTGACCTTGCTTTTATCGTCGGCGGTGGCTGGCGTATCTGTTTTCTTGGCTCTGCGTGATTTTTTCGGTGGTGTGACCGCCGGTGTTTCAGGAGGCAAAGCCGTCTGCTCGGGTGCTATTGGCGGCTCAGGCGTCGCCTGACCTCTAGCCATCCAGTCTTCATAGGCCTGCTGGTTTTCTACATCATTTATCTGATCGTTTCCGACGCCATATACCTCTAGGTTTTCAACTTCATGTTGACCTACAGGTTCATTATTAGTGCTCTCAGGTTCATTCATGGTAACAGTCTCAATCGGTTGTGGCGCAGGCGGCGAGTCCGGCGTGCGCTCGGGGAGCAAGCGTTGGCGGTAGGGGGCGAGTTCATCAATTAACGCTGTGAGTCCGCGTGATTGATGGAGATCGTTAAAGTCAGTGAAGCCCTGTGCCTTTTCGTCGGGGGTCAATGCAGGCAGCACGGCAATCCCGCCTGTTAGCTCGGCGGCTTTCTCCGCCGCTTCTTTGCCGGGATTGCCGGGGCGCTTAGGCTTTGGTGGATCATCATCCCCAAGAAACAGCATTGGGCTGTCGGGGTATTTCTGATGGAGCTGCTCGGCCACTTTGACCAGATTGCCGGAGTCGATAGTCATCACAACGGGCATTTTTAGCGCCATTGCGCCACTGGCGGCGGTGGCATACCCCTCAGCGCAGACAATGGGCTTACCATTTTTTAGCGAGCCACCGACGACAAAAAAATTGCCACTTTTCTCTGCGTCTTTGGTCAGCCGCTTATTACCGTCGACATCGATGGTCTGCATCGAGCGAATGACGCCGTCGATGTTTTGCAGGGGGATAAGCAATTTTTGCTTTTCGTCGATGTGTACGCCCTTTGCCACATCAACCCCTTTTTTCACCAGATAGGGATGTTCTTTGTCTGCTTGCTTATTCTTGCTATAGACATAACGCACATTGCTGGCTTTTTTGTTCTGCAATACTCGTTTGGCTTCGGCCCGATCCCACTGGCTCTGCGCCGTCACCGCTTTAATATGTAGCGCCGCCGTAGGATCGGGTTCCTCACCGCTAAAGTACCAGGTGCTTTGGTTCTCGGTACCGCCATCCCTGAAATCGTTAAACCAGCCATTGGGCAAACCATCCAGATGCCCCACATAGGTACAGGATTTTTTACCGGGCTTATCGTCGTTCATGCGAATACGTTGACGGGTACCGTCCATGACGAGCGGTTTAGATAGGTCAGCACCGTTTGCACGTAAGAAATCGGCAAACTGAGTCTGCGCGTCCCCCGCGCTCACGCCGACAATCAACGGATCGGGTTTCCACGGCTTAAGTGCTTTCATATCTGCACCGGGAAGGGCGTACCAGAGCTTACGTTCGTCATCAAAGCGCAGTGCCGATTTGTTATCATCTAGTTTGCCAGCAGCCACACGAGCCTCATCTTTCTCGCTGTGGGGTACCGCCAGATAAGTACGCGAACGGGGCGTATTCATCGTTATCTCCTTCAATCAAAGAATTTCCGATACCACCAAGGTCGACCGTTAAGTCGATGGCCGCGAAGCAGGTGGAAGATACGTTGGCTAAGCACGGTTATCGTGAAGCCGAGATGCGCCAGAACGGCATAAAAGACGATGAGCCCGACACAGAAGATGAACATCTTTGTGGATGGCCACTTAAACCAAAGAGCAAAAACCAGCCATGCCAGCGCCGGAATACCAAAAATACGAACCGGCGGTGAAGCATCACGGCCGGGGTGATAATCATTGGCCATGTTGTTGACTCCGTTGATTGAATTCAAGGGTTCCGATATAGCTGCGCGCCGTCTCTTCGGTTACCGCCTCTTCCAAATACATTTTCCAAACATGATCGCTAATGCGCGCCTCCCGATTGGAGAGGTCGCTATTGAGCAACGTTGGCCATTGGGTGTAGTCGTGCTGGCGTAATGACTCTCGCAGCTCATCATCAAACAGCACGTATTCTTGTACGGAGCGGCGCTTGCCATCGGTCGTTGGCACTAGACGCTGCATCACGATAAACCGCATCAACTCAAGCATGTCGTGAGCCAAGGGTTCGCGATTCTCGGCGGGAAGCATACGCACGCTACGCGAGAACGCATGGCCCGGCGAAAACGCATGTTCGGTGCCTAAACAAAGATGGCCAGAAAGGGCCGCACTCACCATGCCTTCAACCGTTTCACCGTCGCGAACTTCGCCAATGCCGATAACGGTCGGTGCCTGTCGCATTGACAGCCTGAGACCTTCAGCAAAACTCGGCACATCACGACCAACTTCACACTGCTGTGGCTGAAGCAACCAGTTAGGCCCCCCCAACAGACCCTCGACAGGATCTTCATAGGTGGTGACTTTACAATTGGGGTTGGTTTCACCGTGGTGTTGGTAAACGGAGGTCAGCACCGTAGTTTTCCCCGAACCTGTGGGACCGACAACGAGGCCAACACCTTCCACCGGAAGATTGGCCAGTGCCTGATACAGTGGGTCGGGAAGATTCAGTGTGTTTAATCTTCGATGGTCGTTATTGATAATACGTATGGTAATTGCCACGGCGGTGTTAATGCCGCGAATGGTGGCTTGTACGAAGTTGGCGCGAAAGCGAATGCGCTCGCCGCGTTCAAGCCCGTACCGTTGCTGGCTGTCCCCTTCGAGTTGCAATGCAGCATCATCGCCTTTACCGCTTTGAATGCGTGCCTTAATGGTTGGGGTAAAGAGAAAATCGATGAGCATGAGCAGTGACGAGTGATCGAGCAAGAAGGGCGAGGCTCGGAGCAGTCGTCCATGCAAGCCGATAATGAGTGGTCCATTGGACTGCAAATGAATATCGGATACGCCGTGCCGATAGCAATGGACAAAGAAGGCGCGAAAGACATCCGGCGTTAGTCCTTTGGAGAAATCAAATTTATCCATGTCTATCATGGTGTCGCCCTTGTTTGGATAACCGGTTTCCACTGCTTTTTATCCAGTTCAAAGCCGGCGCGTTGTTTAAGGTCACGCACTTTGTCGCCGAGCATTAGTTCTTCGCGCGTACCGCTGACGGTCTGTTGCTGTTCGGTAACCACAGGTGGTGTCACCATTTTTTGTTTGACTAACAGCGAATAGCGCATCATGCCGGTGTAGTCCCGCGTCAACCGATTAAAGTTCGCCGCCAGCGTGTCATCCGCGCTTTGTCGGCCTTCCTGCCAGCCCTTCTTAATGGCGTTTTGCCAGACATTGCGCTCTGCACGGTTGCGCGGGATCACCGTGTCGGTGGGCGATGATTTGACGGATAAACCGGCGAAAAGATACTGACGCCAGCTCGGCGGATTACTGACAAAGCGCTCAGGCACCAGAATGTTATAAACGTGATTGGCCGTGCGCATTTGCTTGTCGGTAATGGTGGCCAGCGACGTCGCTTCGGCAATCACGGGAGGCAGCCAGCCTTGACGATTAATCAAGGGTGAAAACAGATACGTTGTATCGAGCTGGCTCGCGCGTTGCTCTAATGACTGACGTAGCTCCCATGCCCGTTGAGCTTTGCCGCCGCGAAAGCCTTCGGTTTTCCCCGCCTCAGTCAGCATCTGGTAGACCGTGTCGTTGACACCATCATGATCATCGGCTTCAGGACTGAGATAAGCCGACATCGAGGGCGGCGCAGGCATATCGGCAGTGGGTGTCGCCGTGGCTGCCATGACCTTATTGAGCGGGTAAATGAGCGTCAAAAGGATGACACTCACCGCGCGAATTTGGGTCTTCATCATGACAGTTTCCCCTTCAGCGGTGGCATAAATCCGACCTCAAACGCGTCAGCTTGCTGTGTTACGGTCGCGCGCCAGCTGATTTGGGTTCGGATAAGACGCAGAAGCGTTTCAAAACTGACATCACGCTCATGGATAGTGACGGGGAGCGGTAAGCGCACACCGAAATAGCGCAGGGTAATGCCGCGTTGATGGGCTAACTGAGACAGCAGCTCAAGGGCATCACCATCCCAGTCCACAGAGACACGCTGTGAATTGGCCGTAATGCGACCGGGGAGTAACCACCCCTCTTCAGTCAGTGTCAATGCAAGACGCTGTTGCTCTTGTTTGAAAGCGATTTGAGCGGGCGTAGATGTCAGGATGGAAGAAGTCGAGGTTGAAGCTGGGGCGTACTGGCAGCCAGACAGCAGGAATGGCACCAGTATCCCGATAAGGATAGGTCTTTTCATGAGCTTGCCTTAGATGAAAGAGGAACGGAGGTTTACATCAGGAATAACAAATTTAGAGAGGTGGGTGAGATTGAGTAAATCGTTAACTTATTGGTAGTGATAAGTTTCTCACCCACTTTAGCGTTAAATATTACCGCTGGTATGCGTTGTTATATTGGGCTGTTTGACCTTGAAAAGGGGGTTAATCATCACTCGTCCTACGCCATCAGGTAATGCACCCGGCTGAGGAACGCGATCGCCGCGCTGAGCGGCTAAGGCTAAAATGCCGAGTAAGGCGTAGGAAGCGGCTTCTATCGCACTCTCACGAGAAGGACCTGATACCTGTAAGTGGTCAAAATCAGGAAGATGGATTCGGTATTCAGACTTGCCATCAGGTCCTTCTTCAATCGATTCAATACAGGCAGGATAGGGCACAAAATAAGGTGCAATTTTTTGTGTCTGTCTTCTGCGAACATCAAGTTTACTGACGAGTTGATAAGCCCTGAGATGGGTGTAACGCTTAAGCATATTGAGCGAACGATGCCCAGAGATGGCTGACACCTCCATGACGTTTAATGACCCAAGCTCAAACAACCGACTTATCGCTTCATGTCGAAGATCATGAAAATGAAGATCTACAATGTTTAGGCGTCCAAGTGCGACCCGCCAAGCACTTTTAAATCCCGACGACGTGTAGTCAAAAACAGCGCCAGACAGTAACACACCTCTGTTTTGTAGTAGATTGCGTGCTTTCCGAGACAAAGGAACATCACGTGAGCTGCCATTTTTGGTTAAGGGCAAATGTGCCACACCATGCTGCATATCGATATGTTCCCATCGAAGCGACAAAATTTCTCCCTGTCGCATTGCCGTTTCAATGGCCAGATGAAAGATGGTGTATAGAGACAGGTTGTTCTCTTGAAAATAACGCGATAAACGCCGCTCTTCCGATGAAGTTAGGCGACGGTTGCGACCGCTAGACACTTTAGGCTTTCGCACCATTTCAACGGGGTTAGTTCTGCATGTCCCCCATTCAACACACGCTAAATTGTAAAGTGAAGAAAGTAGGGCGAGTTCCAATCGGACCGTATTCCCGGTGATATTTTTTCCTGTGCGAACATTAATCTGCGATAGCCGAAAGTCACGGTAGGACGCAATATCAACAGTGGTTACCTCATCCATCATTTTCTCGGCTATAGGATGACGTTGAATCACTGAAACGCGATAAAACTCTTGTTGGTGACCACGTTTGTGGACTGAGGTTGTGGCGTAATATTTTGATAATGCTTTATGTAGAAGCATTTTTTTTATACGTGCTGGACGAGACATAGCAAGTTCCTTGATAAACCAACGATTAAGACAATTCTTAGCTGTCTGAGGTTTATCATATAGGAACTCAATTTAAACAGTTACATACGTGCCAATCCGGTGTGTGGACAGAATTAGGATTGAATGGTTTTAAAGCACCTCCACCACAAGAGATTTCCTGTGTAATTCCCATCCCTAATCAAAAGCCCCGTGTATGGGCAAAAGTAGATTCTGA
>Ga0302347_1001215_pt1 | contig 32159 bp, 20 predicted proteins | sample PhyWR1_FD_202178 | JGI IMG/M metagenome (GOLD analysis project Ga0302347, IMG submission 202178) | Leaf surface microbial communities from wheat plants in UC Gill Tract Community Farm, Albany, California, United States - DLSL W.R1 (v2)... | ecosystem: Host-associated > Plants > Phyllosphere >... | reverse complement strand
ACAACTCGCCCAAAGCACCCTGCCCTTCGGGTCGCTGAGGGTTAACTTAATAGAAACGGCTAAGCATGTAGTACCGACAGCGGAGTACTGGCGGACGGGGGTTCAAATCCCCCCGGCTCCACCAAATGCAAGTTTCCACATGTTCCAACATGACCGGAAACACCCCTGAAAAGCCCGCCCCGTGCGGGCTTTCTTGTATCTGCACATCCCCACATGCGCCCCCATACAATTGCCCGCCGTGTATCCCGCCGTGTATCCTTTGATAAAAAGTGAACCGAGGGGATACACAAGTGAAGCGCAGTCAGATCAAGCGCCGCCCACTGGCCGACACCGTACTTTCCAGCCTGGAGCCAGAGCCTAAGGAATATCGAGAGCTAGACGGTGACGGCCTGTACTTCCGGGTCAAACCAGACGGATCAAAATCCTGGCAGCTGCGCTACAAAAAGGCGGATGGCAAGTGGTCATGGCTAGGTCTCGGCGGTTATGGCGCTGGTGACCACCAACTGACCGGCGAACAGGCGCGCCGCAAAGTTCGCCAACTGCGCGACCACACCGCAAAAGGCGGTAGCGTTCTCGCAACCAAGCAAGCCCAGAAGGCAGCCGAGCTAGAGGCAGCCAACAACACCTTCGAGCGCCTGGCGCGCGAGTGGTACAGCGCCAAATGCAAGACCTGGACAGAAGGGACTGCTGTCCGAACCATCGGAGCACTGGAAAAGCACGTTTTCCCCGTGTTCGGTAAACGGCCGTTCACCAGCATTCTGCCGATGGAATGGATGAACTTCCTGCGAGCCATGGAAGAGACAGGCATCGTCGAGCAAACAAGTCGCGTTCGCGGCATGTGCAGAGAAGTCTACGATCTCGCCAGGGTTACCGGACGCGCCACTCACAACCCGCTCGAAGGCCTGCATAAGTTCCTTCTGACCAAGCCTGTCGAAAATTTCGCCCATGTATCCCTTGATGAGCTTCCCGCACTGCTGAGGGCCATCCGCTCCTACCCTCACGCAACAGACGTGCGCCTTGGCTTGCAGCTACTCACGATGCTTGCCTGCCGCCCATCGGAGCTACGCGAAGCACGCTGGCAGGAGTTCGATCTCGATGCCGGGTTATGGCTGATTCCTGCTGAACGCATGAAGCGGCGCCGCGAACACCTCATACCTTTGCCCAGCCAAGCTATTGCACTGCTTCGAGAACTACACAACATCACAGGCAACTACCAGCTTCTTTTCCCCGGCCGCAGCGACATGACCAAGCCACGTAGCAACACCGTTTTTTTGATGGCCTTGCGTCGCCTGGGTTACGAAGGCCGGCAGACAGGCCATGGCTTCCGCCATCTGGCCAGTACCATTCTCAACGAGAATGGCTTCGACTCACAGCACGTTGAGGCTCAGCTCTCGCATGTAAAAGAAGGCGTCCGGGGCGTCTATGACAAAAGCACTTACCTGGAGCAACGCAAAATCATGATGCAGTGGTATGCCGACCATCTTGACAGACTGGCTGCTGGCAACGTGGTGCAAATCAAGCGCGCGTAGATACAAATGCCGGCCTACTCATCGAAGCACACCGACCCAGAGAGTGAGCGATACTGCATGCCAGTGATGAAATTCTATGCACCTTATGAAGCAGCCTTTCTTCCGCTTGAAGTTACGGCCTACATGCTGCACCCCGCAGACGAAAAACTGAGAAACGCATATCTCAGACGAAAAATGGCCGAATACACGCTTTTCTGTGCGAGCGGGGATGGGCTTGAATCAGTTCCCGTCGAGGTGCTCAAGGATCTGCTCGAAAGCCCTGCCACTGCAGGAGCGGATGCTATGGAAAGTCTCGCCATACGGGGGGCAGTTGCCGGCGAGATACTTCTGAATTTGATCAAGCTGAATGCCAGTGGCGAAGACGCCAGCGTCAACAAGGCAATCCACTTAGGAGCCCAGTATTTCCAGGAGGCCCGAAACTCGTTAGGAGGCAAGATATCCCCCGGAGAGAGATCTATTCGGCGAGCATGGTCAGCCTTCATGCCCGTAGCCCATTTCTGGGCGGCCCTCCAAATCCATGTCCAGTCGACCGCAAATCTTGCCACGCCCATCAGTTCGGATTCGTATCTGCAGCAACTGAGCCTGGGAAACGAACTCGGCAAACTTGCACCAAAGCTGACTAGCAAGAATGCAAGAGAGCCGATCTGCACCCCAAATGCGCTCTGGACACTGCCCTGCTCCGTTGAGCTGCCAAGCTGCACATTCAGGTGCCACGGTCTAGACGAACAAGAACGGGACTGGCTGCGCAACTACAGAGCCCCATCCATCAGCAAATTCGACAGCTAGAAACAACTACTGCCATGCGCCCCGACAGCAGTGTGCGGGCACATCGAGATGCATAACTTAGCGAGCGTCATCACCCAGGAGACGCCCGTATGCATCTGGACACACAGAAAACCCTAATCCGCCAAACCAGCCTGATTGAGCATCTGGACCTATCTAGGTCGGGTCTGGACAAGCTGCGCAAAAAAGACGCCACCTTCCCTAAGCCCATCAAAGACGGCCCCCACAGGCAGGCGACGAACTTCTACGTTGTCGCCGAGGTTGAAGCCTGGATACGAGCTCAGATTGAGAAGCGGGACAACGGTTGAAATGGGCCCGCTGACCAAGGTCAGGGAACTGGAGGCCAGGGCAAGCGCTACGACATCCGCCCTCCGCCCCGCTGATGCTCCAGCACCTCGCCTACAGAACTGGCGAGAACTCTATCGCGCACTGCCCAACGCAGTCTTGCGCTCGGCTTTGTTTGCAGTGATAGGCAAGGGCCAACGAGCCAGACTGGATGGAACTACGATCACCTCGCAGGCTGGTATTGCACTGACCTACAGCGGAGAACAGCTCGACCAGAGCGACCTAGACCTCTGGGCTACGCTGCTACACCTGCTGCGCAATCATCCCCTGGATCAGGAGTTCCACACGAGCATATACGCTCTGTTAAAAGGCCTGGGCATCACGGACACGGGCCCTAGCAGAACCAGCCTGAAACACAGACTGCTGCGCCTCAGCAGCTGCGAGCTGTCGATTCGTACAGCCTCGTTTGTATATGAGGGCAACCTGATTAAGGCGGATTACCTCGAAGGTAATAAACCGCTTGTCCTGGGCCTCAACCCCAGCATCATCGGGCTGTTCGCCAGCGATCAGTTCACGCTAGTTCACTGGGGCGTCAGATGCATGCTGAGCGGGAGCCCCCTGGCGCAGTGGCTGCACGGATATTATTCGACACATGCAGCCCCCTACCCGGTCCGCATCGACACATTGCACAAACTTTCGGGCAGCAAAACTGTTAGCCCGAGCAAATTTCTCCAGTTACTACGTAGAGCTCTGGACAGGCTGGCCCTAGCCAGCGCCGAACATGGCCAAAAATTTACGTATCAGATCGATGGTGAGTTGGTCAGCGTCAATAAGCGCCCAAGCCCCTCTCAGGAGCGCCACATCTCAAAACGCCAAAACCGTACCGTTACAGCGGGTAAACCTTACCGTCATAGCGGGTAATGATACCGTTATGACGGGTTTTCGAAGCCGTTTCTACAGGTAGCACATACCGTTGTCGCAGGTATTTTTAACAATACCTAGAACCAGCATCTACAAAGCTTAAGGCCAAAAAACCGATACCCGCTAATCGCTTTTAAATCGTTATTTAATCTGTGCACCAGCCAATCCATGCAAAAAACTTTACAGTAACTATTTACACCTGCGCTGCTGCCATCCAGAATCCGGCTACGCAAATGCTCAGGCCGGACCCATGCCCCCTCTCAAGCACCAGACGCTTCTTCGCTATCGCGCTATTGAGCTGATTGCTCTCTGGGAAGGCCGCCTGATTACAGCTCAACTGATGGAACGGTTCGGTATCACTCGGCAGCAAGCCTCGGCCGACATCAACCGCTATAACAACGAACTCAACCCGCAAGCCCTGCTGCATAGTCCCTCCATCAAGGGCTACATCCCAGCCAATGGATTCAAGCCCGTGCTTTGTTCGGGGCATATCAACGAGTACCTTGAGCTGCTGACAAGTAATGGTTCTCAGCCGATAAATCTGGTACTGGAATCCCAACCAGGGGTAGCGGCAGTCCAACTGCCTGAGCGAGCCGTCAGGCCCGATGTTGTACGTGAATTGGTAAAGGCCTGTCGCAACAGAGCCAGTCTCAAAGTCGCCTACAGCTCAATGCGCAATCCCGAGCAACATGAACGGGTCATTTCACCGCACACCCTTATCTACTCAGGTTTTCGTTGGCACACTCGCGCCTTTTGCCACAAATCCCAGAGCTACCGGGACTTTCTAATCTCGCGCATTAGCGGCACGCCTCAGCCTAGTGATGAACATGCTCCGCCCAGCGAGCCTGACAACGCCTGGAATGAGCAGACCACCCTGCACATCATCCCCAACCGGCACCTAAGCGAAGCACAGCAAGCCATGGTCGCTCGCGACTACTCCATGACAGATGGGCAACTCCCCATCACCGTCAGAAAAGCTCTTACCCACTACATGCTGCAGCGTTACCAGGCCGCAATCACTGACGAGCAGTGTTCTCGGGTCGCAGAACATCCAGTACAGCTGTCCCCCGAAGATCGTGAGCTGCTTTTGCCTTACCTGTTCGGAGGGGAAGTCGCTTGATCATGCAGACTTTCAGCTATGACTCCGATCTTATCGGCGGCTCACTGCAAGTACGGGAATGCCGAGTCATCGCAGATCTACTGCTGCAACAGGCTTCCCCAGAGCAGTGGGCAGAAGAAATCCAGCAACACAATCGCCTGCAGAAGCGCTCACCAGCCTCGGCCAGACGAGTTGCTCAAGCGCTGCGTAAACGCCTGGAGCGCCTGGATCAACCTTTCTGGCGAGCCCTACGTGATGGTGACGACGAACTCGCCACCCAAGTCGCCTTCTGCGCGGCGCTTGAGCGCAACCTGCTGCTGGTGGAATTCATCGAAACCGTCCTGCGTGATGCCTACCTGACCAAGGCAGAACATCTCGAGCCCTGGCATTGGCATGACTTCCTAGAGGAGCGCAGCCATCGCGACCCTGCCATCGAGACCTGGACGGAATCCAGCCGTAAGAAAATGGGCCAAGTCGTCTATCGCATGCTGGCCGAGGCCAAGCTGCTCAAAAGTACGCGCAGCATGCAGTTGCAGACCTTGCTGGTCCGCCCTGAGGTTCGCACCCTGCTGGACGACAGTTACCGCCATCGCATCAAAGCCTGCCTGGAAGTGTCCAGCAGCACCCTCTGACAGGCAGTACCAAGGAATGAACGCATGAACCAGCAGCTACAGGATCGGCTGAACCAGATCCCAGAAAAAATCCTCACCGAGGAGTTTCTCAAAAGCCAAGGGCTGGGCAACGAAATCGGCTTCTGGATCTTCGACTACGCCCCCGAGGATGAGCTGCAGGTGCGCCAATACCTCGACTTCCTCAAAAGTTTTCTAGATAAAAAACACAGTCAGATGAAGGTTGTGAACATCAATCTGCTGCACGCCATGAAGGACTATCTGGATCAGCGCAACTTCACTGATAAGGCCATCCAGATGCAGACCACCAAGGGCGACTTGGCACTGCTCAAAGCGCTTGCCGGCCCGCTGCACATGGACAAGTTCGCGCCCTACCTGATGGAGCATTACCGCGCCACGGAACACGATGTTGTGCTCATTACAGGCGTGGGCTCTGTATGGCCTGTGCTTCGCGCCCATAACCTGCTCAACAAACTGCATGCCCTGCTCGGCCACAAGCCGCTAGTACTGTTTTACCCGGGGCACTACTCTGGCCAGTCGCTGGCCCTGTTCAACCGTATTACCAGCAACAACTATTACCGCGCATTCAAGCTGGTGCCCTGATCAATAAGGATGATGGCCGTGAGCATTAAAGAAATCTTCTTCAAGGAACTCGACCGCCCGATTAACGGTGTGGTCAAGGCGGATCAGGCTGATGACGCCACCGTGCACCAGGAGCTCGACGAATACGTCGTCACCAATGAGCTGGAAAAACACTTCCGTAGCTTCTTCGAGTCCTACAGTACCGACCTCAGTGATCCCTCCATCGCCAACCGAGTGGGCGTATGGATCAGCGGCTTCTTTGGCTCAGGTAAGTCGCACTTCCTGAAAACGCTGTCTTACCTGCTGGCCAACATCGAAGCCCATGATGCCCGAGGCAACAGCAAGCGCGCCGTTGCCTTCTTCGACCAGAACAAAGTGCGCGACGCCATGATCCGCGCCGACATCGACAAGGCGGTAGCCAACAGCGCCGATGTCATTCTGTTCAACATCGACAGCAAAGCTAGCTCCAACGACGCAGGTAACCCGATCCTCAACGTCTTCCTGCGCGTGTTCAACGAACACCAGGGTTTCAGCGGCGACCATCCGCACATCGCCCATATGGAACGCCACCTCACTCAGCGCGGTGTGTATGAGCAGTTCAAGCAAGCCTTCAACACAGCCACAGGCCTGGAGTGGGTCGATGAGCGTGACGGCTATCAGTTCTACCAGGACGACATCGAAAAGGCGCTTGCCAGTGCGCTAGGTCTCTCTGCCGAAGCCGCTCACAAGTGGTTCGAAGCCTCAGAGCAAACCTTCAGCGTGTCGGTGGAGAACTTCTGCAACTGGGTGAAGGAATACCTCGACACCCAGCCCGCCAAGCACCGCGTACTGTTCCTGGTCGACGAAGTGGGTCAGTTCATCGGCAGCGATACCCGACTGATGCTTACCCTGCAGACCATCACCGAAAATCTCGGCACCATCTGTAAAGGCCGCGCCTGGATCATCGTCACCTCCCAGGCTGATATGGATGCTGTGCTCGGCGAGTTGTCCTCCACCAAAGCCAATGACTTCTCCAAGATCGCCGGGCGTTTCAAAACCCGCCTCTCGCTTTCCAGCTCCAACACCGACGAAGTCATCCAGAAACGCCTTCTACGCAAGACAGAAGCTGCCGAGGCGGAACTGCGCGCGCTCTGGGAGCAGAAGGGCGACATCCTGCGCAACCAGATTACCTTCGATCGCTCGGGCCCAACGCTGAAGAATTACGACGGCCCGGACAGCTTCGTCGCCAACTACCCGTTCGCGCCTTACCACTTCCAACTGGTGCAAAAAGTCTTCGAGGAAATTCGCAAGGTCGGTGCCACCGGTGCTCACCTGGCCTATGGCGAACGCTCCATGCTCGATGCCTTCCAAATGGCCGCCCTGTCACTCAAGGACAAACCCTTGGGCGCATTGGTGCCCATGTACAGTTTTTACCGTGCGGTGGAAGGCTTCCTCGACACCGCCGTCAAGCGCACCATCGACCAGGCCAGTGAAAGTGAAGTGCTCGATGACTTCGACGTACAGATCCTGCGCACCCTGTTCATGATTCGCTATGTCGACTTGATCAAAGGCACGCTCGATAACCTGGTCACTCTGTCCATCGAAGAGGTCGACACCGACAAGCTTGCCCTGCGTCGCCGTCTTGAAGGCACCCTGCAGCGCCTGGAAAAGGAAAACCTGGTCATCCGCAATGGAGACGAGTTCGTCTTCCTCACCAACGAAGAGCGCGACATCACCCGTAAGATCAAGGCCACTGAAATCGCCTCCTCGGACGAGAACAAGGCGCTTGCCGAGCTCATCTACAAGGACCTACTCAAGGACAAGAACAAGTTCCGCTACAACCTGACCAAAACCGACTACAGCATCGGTCGTTTCCTCGATGGTCACAGCCTTGAAGGCCGCTACGAGCAGGATCTGCGCGTCGAGGTTATCTCCCCGCTAGACCCTGACTACGCCCTTTATGGCGAAGCCAGTTGCCTCAACAAGAGCAACGAAGCGCCAGCAGGCCTCGCACTGTTCAAACTCCCCGACAGCAGTGAGCTGTTCGGCGAGCTGCGCATTTGGCTCAAAACCAACAAATTTATTCGCCTCAACAACGATGACAACCAGCCCGATCTCAGCCGCATCCTGTCCGACCGTGGCCGTGAAAACCAAGAACGTAAAAAACGCCTGCGTCTGATGCTCGAAGCGCTGCTGGAGCGTGCTGAAATTTACGCCCTCGGCCAGCACCTCAAACTCAGCGGCAACAACATCCAGACCCGTTTCGACGAAGCCTGCCAATACCTGCTGGAGAACACTTACAACAAGCTTGGCTACCTGCGCGTCTTGCAACAGGAGCCCGAGCGCGAGCTGCATGCCGTACTGCACAGTGATGATATTGCCCAGCTTGGCCTCACCCTGGATGGGGAAGACGGCAACGCCCAGGCCATCAAGGAAGTCGAGCAATTCATAACCCTGCGCGCCTCCGGTAATGACCGCCTGCTGGTTGCCGACATCATCGAGCGCTTCAACAAGCGCCCCTTCGGCTGGCCCGATGGCGAAATCCTCCTGCTGATCGGCCGCCTCGCCGCCGCTGGGCGTATCTCCTTCCACGTTGCAGGCCCAAGCCTCGCGCTGCCGGATGCTTTCGAGTACCTGACCAACAGCCGCAAGCGGCGAGAAATCTCGGTGCAGAAGAAGCGCCAGACCGATGAGGTATTGCTCAAGAAAGTCCGCAATCTCAGTCAGGATCTATTCAACGCCATAGGCCCGGCCGGTGAGAAAGAGCTCTATGCCTTCTACCGCAGCCGCCTGGAAACCTGGCTCTCCGAACTCAAGAGCTACAAGAGCAAGGTTGATGTCGGTCGCTTCCCAGGCAAAAGCACAATCGAGAAGTCTCTACTGACCCTGCAGCGTCTGCTGGGCAACAGCGATAGCGTCGATTTCTTCAAGGAGGTGGTCGACAACTCGAACGATTACCTCGACCTCGAAGAGGACTACCGTGACCTCAACGAGTTCTTCACCAACCAGTTGCACAGCTGGCAGCAGCTGCAACAGGCATTGCGCCGCTTTGATAAAAACCGCAATGCCCTGGAGAAAAACGACAGCGCCCGCAAGGCTCTGGCCGAACTGCAGGCCATCGAAAGCCACGCCAGTCCCTACAACCAGCTACACAAGGTCTCTGGCCTGGTGGAAACCGTTGAGGCTGTCAACGTCAGCATTCTCACGGAACAGCGCGAGCAGGCGCTGGTAGCGATTGACCAGAAGATCGCCCTGCTGCAGGCCGAAATCGCCAAGAGCGGCATCGAAAGCCCTGAGCTAAGCAATCGCCTGCTGCGTCCGCTCCAGCTGCTTAAAGCCGAAGCCGAGACTGAAACCAGCCTGGCCCACATCTACCAACTGGAAAGCCAAACCGCCGAAGAACGCCTGCAAGACGGCATCTTCGAGCTGGAGCGCGCCATTCAATCCGAGGTGGATCGCCAGCAAAAGCTGCAGCAGCAAGCTGACAAAGCAGCACAGCAAGCTGCCCAGGGCAGCAACCAGATTAAGGAAGAGCGCACACCACCTCTCGTTCCGGTCAAGCCGGTCGCCCCACCCAAGCCAGTAGTCGAAATCGCGGCTACCAGTGTTTTCAACAAGCTGGGTAATGGCGTTTACCTAGAAAGTCAGAGCGATGTGGAGCGCTTCGTCGAGGCGCTAAAGGCTGAGCTTGTAGCAGCCATCCAGCAGGAGAAACGTATCAGGATTCGTTAAACCGGCAACTGCACAAAAAAAATGCTAATAATGCCAATCTGCGCAATAAAAACAGGATTCGCACAAATTTTCCTTAGCGCAACACGGTATTCAAGAAGGAACTGAGCCATGCAACCGGTCGGGTACAACCGCCTGCTTCAGGAGTCGACAGTCAAGACGCTGCCACCGGCGCGCCTGGCGGAAGTCCGTGCGGTCACCCGCAAGGAAGTCATCGGCCAAACCTTGGCAGTACCCGCCAGCATGGCACCGGCCGCCGACGATCTGCTCGGCCATATCCTCTTCGCCCTCAAGCACGAGGGCGTTGAGCTGGCCATCCTGGCCCAGTGCCTGCCGCTGATTACTGAACCAGAGCTACGCGCCGCTATCGAGGCCAGCCCCACCAGCCAGTACCTGCGTAAAGCGGCGTACTTGTGGGAGCACTTCACCGGTCAGTGCATCCAGCATCAGGCAGGCAACCTGCGCACCGCCTACGTGCCGCTGTTTGACCCTGCTCAGTACATCACAGTTGCAGGGGCGAAGAACAACCGTTGGCGCGTGCTGTTCAACGGCATCGGCAACCTCGACTACTGCATCACCCTACGCCGTACCGATGCGCTGCAGACGCTGCTGGATCGCAACCTGCTGCAACAGGCCACCGCGTTCAGTGAATCGCTACCGCGTGACATCCTCAACCGCGCCCTGGCGTGGGCCTACCTGCACGAAACCCGCGACTCCTACGCCATTGAGAACGAAACCCCCAGCCAAGACAAAGCCGGCCGTTTCGTTGACTTGCTCAAGCAGGCCCACCAGCCTCGCCAGCTGGATGAAGACTATTTCGTCGAGCTGCAAAACGCCGTCATCAGTAACCCCTATGCCCAGGCGGCTGCATTTCGTCATCAGCAGAACTACCTCAGCAACGGCCTGCGCGGCGCACTCGGCGTTACCTATCTACCGCCACCGCCCGAACTCGGCCGTGAGCTGATGGAGCAGCTGATTCAGCTGGCCAACCAGCCGCCCCAAGACCTCGACCCGCTGCTGTTGGCCAGCATTGTCTCCTTTGGTTTTGTGTTTATTCACCCCTTTATGGATGGCAACGGCCGCCTGTCACGCTTTCTCTTCCATCAGGTGCTCTGCCAGCGCGGGGCACTGAAGCACGGCCTGCTGCTGCCGGTATCCGTAGCCCTGCGTCAGAACGAGGCCGACTACCTGGCTACCCTGCAGGCGTTCTCCGAACCCGCGCGGCGTTTCTGGGACGTGACCTTTATCGACGAGGGCCAGTTCGCCTTCGACTTCACCGGCCACGAAGCGCTTTACCGTTACTGGGATGGCACCGCCTGCGCCGAATTTATGCTGCGCGCCACCGAGCAGGCGCTCGAACGACACCTCAAGGAAGAAACCCAGTTTCTCAATCGCTACGACGCCATCTACCGCCGTATTGATCAGCAATTTGACATCCCCAGCAGCACCCTCGCGCGGCTGGTGATGTTCTGCCTCGACCAAAACGGCACGCTCTCGCAAAACCGCCGTAAGCAATACCTGCATCAGGTGCCGGAAGCCGTCTTCGACGCCCTGGAATCCGCCTGGCGTGAGGTCATCAACAATGGCTAACACCGCACAGCATCTGCGTGCCAATCAGGCAATTGGCCGCGACCGAATCAGGCAATCAGCCGCCAGCCGCCAGCCGCCAGCCGGCCACTCGAACAGCGGCCCGCCCAAACACCATTCAGCGCACTGCATAGCAGCCCTATTCAGGACACCCCATGAACACCAGCCACATCAAAAGCTACGCCCCCAAGGCCCGTACCGCCTTTATCGCCGCCATGACCAAGCGCGCGGCGCTGTTTGGCATTCGCGAATCCAGCATCCCCGCCATGGGCATTGCGCCCGTGGAGCAAAAGGGCGATCTGGTCCTGATCGGCGACCGCGCCTTGCCGGCCAGCGTCATTCGCCCGCGCGCCGCATTGGTGAAAAAGGTCGAGCAACTGGGCTTTGCCCAGGCCATGGAACAGGCCGCCTACAGCTGGTTCAACCGCCTGTGCGCCATCCGTTATATGGAGCTGCAGGACTACCTCGACCACGGCCGCCGCGTGCTCAGCGCCGCCGATGGCAGCGCGGGCACCCCGCAAATTCTGGAAGACTGTTTAGAGATCGACCTGCCGGGCCTCGATAAACAGCTGATTACCGAGCTCAAGCTCGACGGCAACAAAGACGAAGAACTCTACCGCGAACTGCTGCTGGCCCAGTGTCACGCCCTGCACCAGGCCATGCCGTTTCTCTTCGAGGCGGTGGATGACGCCACCGAGCTGCTGCTGCCCGACAACCTGACCAAAACCGACTCGCTGATCCGCGAGCTGGTCAGCGCCATTCCAGAAGAAGACTGGGCCAATATCGAGATCATCGGCTGGCTCTACCAGTTCTACATCTCCGAGAAGAAGGACCAGGTCATCGGCAAGGTGGTAAAAAGCGAGGACATTCCCGCCGCCACCCAGCTGTTCACGCCCAACTGGATCGTCAAGTACATGGTGCAGAACTCCCTGGGCGCGCAGTGGCTGGCGACCTACCCGGACTCGCCGCTCAAAGCGCAGATGGAGTACTACATCGAGCCCGCCGAGCAGACCGCCGAGGTCAACGCCCAGCTCGCCGCCATCACCCCGGAAAGCCTCAACCCAGAAGCACTGACCCTGATCGACCCGGCCAGCGGCTCCGGGCACATCCTGGTGGAAGGCTATGACCTATTCAAAGCCATTTACCTGGAGCGCGGCTACCGGCAGCGCGACGTGGCTCAGCTGATCCTGGAGAAGAACCTGTTTGGCCTCGACATCGACGGCCGCGCCACACAGCTGACTGGCTTTGCCCTCATGATGAAAGGCAGAGCGGATGACCGCCGCCTCTTCGAGCGCGGGATAAAGCTCAATGTCATGGCGCTGGTGGACAGTGCAGGGTTCGATCCTGAGGTATTGGCTAACGGTTTAAAGCTGGCGGATTACGGGTTGCAGCTGGGCGATCTAAACGAGCTGAAGCGTTTGTTTGAGCACGCCACGACCTTTGGGTCGTTGATTCAGGTGCCAGAGGGGCTAGCGAAGAAGCTACTAGGGCTGAAGCAGCTTTGCGAAGCAACCAGTCTCGATCTGTTTGTGACGGAATCGTTCAAGCGCCTAGGACCGTTGGTTCATCAGGCAGAGCTGCTCGCAGCGCAGTACGACGCGGTAGTGATGAATCCGCCGTACATGGGCAGTAGTGGGATGAACAGCCCCCTGAAAAAGTACGCCAAGGACAAATTCCCCGAAGCGAAGGAAAACCTGTTCGCTTGTTTCATTGAGCGATGCTGCCTGCTGGCAAAAGATACCGGACAGAGCGCTTTGGTGACGATGCACAACTGGATGTTCCTATCTTCATTCCAGAAGATGCGCGAGCGCTTGCTGAGGATGAAAACGATCACAACGATGGCTCATCTCGGGGCAGGCGCCTTTGGGAGCATCTCGGGGGAGGTCGTTCAGGCAGCAACCTTTGTGTTGAAGAACGCTCCACCGCGGGGCTATCGGCCAGTCTTCTTCCGGTTACTGGATGGCGGCGAGGAAAGAAAACGAACAGCTCTTCGTCTTGGCGAGAACCGCTTCGCCGAGGCAGCGCAGAGCGAGTTCGAAAAGATCCCCGGAAGCCCGATTGCCTACTGGGTGACTGCGAAAGTACGAGAGTCTTTCGTGGAATTCCCTGCTGCTTCAGCGTCACTTGATCCAAGGGAAGGGCTGGCCACCGGCAACAACGACCGATACGTCCGCTGCTGGCCAGAAGTGTCTATTGAAGAAATCGGGCTTGGTTGTGAAGACCGCACTGCAGCAAAGGAAACAGGCAGGCGCTGGTTTCCATATAACAAGGGGGGGGAGCTTCGGAAGTGGGCTGGCAACATTTGGTTCTTGGTGGACTGGTTAGACGATGGCGAAGAGCTCCAAACGAAGCTACATCCATCGGGAGCCCGGGTCTGGGCCCATAACTTCAATCTAGATTTCATCTTCCGTCCGTTCCTAACCTGGTCTGACATAACGTCGAAGGGGCTTTCAGTTCGCCTCTACCCTGCAGGCTTCCTATTTGACGCCACGGGCCTATCCGCGTTTGCTAAGGACGGCGCGTTTGGGGGCGCGATTGAGCGAGCGACCGCTTTGGGAAACTCACATCTTGGTACGATGTTCGCCCAGATTCTTAATCCAACCCTGCACTTCAAATCTGGCAACTTCGGTGTTCTCCCTGTCAACGAGACGCTGGATTTGTCAGCATCGGTTCGGCAAGCAGTTGCTGTCGCGACTAAGGACTGGGATGCATATGAACGCTCCTGGGACTTCAAATCTCTCCCGCTCCTGTCGGCCACCTTCGACTCCACGCGTAACCTTGAAGGCAGCTACACCGCATGGATCACCCAAAACCGCGCCACCATCGCCGAGATGCAGCGGCTCGAAGAGGAGAACAACCGACTCTTTATCGACGCCTATGGCCTAGCGGATGAGCTCACCCCAGACGTGCCCATCGAGCAGATCACTCTCACAGTCAACCCGGCCTACCGCTACGGCGGCAAGCTGAGTGAAGCCGAGCTGTGGACGCGTTTTCGCGAGGACAGCATGCAGGAACTGGTGTCCTACGCCATCGGCTGCATGCTCGGTCGCTACAGCCTCGATGAGCCCGGCCTGATCTACGCCCATAGCGGCAACCAGGGCTTCGACCCCAGCCGCTACACCCGCTTCCCGGCCGATGCCGACGGCATCCTGCCGCTCACCGATAAAGAGTGGTTTGCCGACGATGCGGCCAACCGCCTGATCGAGTTTATTTCAGTGGCTTGGGATAAGGCCCACCTCGAAGCCAACCTGCGCTTTCTCGCCGATAGCCTTTCGCCGAAAAAGACCGAGTCCAGCCGCGACACCCTGCGCCGCTACCTCTGCGACAACTTTTTCAAAGACCACCTGCAAACCTACAAAAAACGCCCGATCTACTGGCTATTCAGCAGCGGCAAACAAAAAGCCTTCCAGTGCCTGGTCTACCTGCACCGCTACAACGAAGGCACCCTGGCACGCATGCGCACCGAATACGTCATCCCCCTCAGCGCCAAACTGAGCAGCTACGCCGCCAAACTGGAAAAAGACATCGAAGCCAGCAACAGCACCGCCGAAAAGAAAGCCCTGGAAAAGCAGCTTTCAACCCTGCACAACCAACAAGCCGAACTCGCCACCTTCGACGAAAAACTCCGCCACCACGCCGACCAACGCATCAGCCTGGATCTGGATGACGGAGTGAAGGTCAACTACGGCAAGTTTGGCGACTTGTTGGCCGAGGTGAAGGCAGTGACGGGTGATAAGGCTGAGTGATATGGAATTTCGCGGGACCCTTTAGAAAAGGGTTCCGTTCACATGGATGAAGTGGGGAAACAACGATGCCAACTATTGGCTGGATAGAAGAAACCGGATTGGATCGGTACTGGGAAACTGGGAGCCCACTTGACTATTCATCCGTGCCCGACAGCTACCCATGCCGCCACTGCGAATTGATCTTTGATTCCATTGCTCAGCGCGAGAGGCACGAGGTCGTGCATCCGATACAGAACCCTACCCTGTATTTTCAGGATCGGGATATTGCCGGCAAGCAACTGCGGATCATCGCGCCACTCAAGCCCGGTGACCTAGGTGCGCGCAATGTTGATGCACTGACCATCAACGGTGCTGAAAACCAGTCGGTTGACGATCTATTTGAGTGCATACAGGCGGTGCAGAAGGGCTACATCGATGTGAGTTATGGCAGCTCGGCTTTGCAGAAAAACTTGAAAATCGAGGTATGCATTGCCGACAAGCAGGAACTGCATAAGGTCGACCAGGCATTCGCACTGCATTTCTCCAAGGACGACTTCACCAGTAGTGATATTGCTGCATTTATCGACAATGTGAAGCAGTACAGCACGGTGATCGAGTACACCAACGGACTGGTGCGCTACCTGCACGGTGTGATGGCCAAGGATCGACGTTCGGATAGCATGCCATTTGAAGACTTTGATACTCGCTTCAACCAGGCTGTGCAGTCGCTGCAGGATTACCGTACAGGCCTTTGCATGGGTGTAAGGGCCGTGATTCGCTTTAATCGGAATGACTTCAGTAGCCTGCAAGGCTGCGGCTTGCCGGAAATAGAAGCTGCCATGCAGTTCTTCAGGGGCGAGCCCTATACGGTACCAGTGCATGTCGGCAGTAGCGTCAGAATGCCGGTGGACTTCTCAACAGAGTTCATTCTCAAGGAGCTACTGGATAGCTTTCAGCAAGCTTCGCTGCAGGATATGGAGCAGCAGATTGCGGCGCTATCGGCGAACAATCTGTCGCTGCAGGATAGAAGCAAGTTCGACTACATCTGTTACAGAAAGGCAGTTGCGCAAGATGATGTTTCTGCGATCGATAAATACCGGAAAAAACTCAAAATTGACGATGTGTTTCATACGCTTATTGGGGAGCAATGACAGATGACTGGCATTGAGCATGAAATCGCCGAACCCAAATCGGGCGATGCTAAAAAGCCCAAGCAGAGCAAGGCCGAGCCAAAATCTGTTGAGCAAATACTCACAGAGGCTTTTGCAATAACCATGGACAAAGATAAGAACATCAAGCCGGCAAGTATCACCAAGACCGACCTGAAGTCGTTGATGACCTATCCGCAGGATACGCGCCTGAGCAGTGAACTTGCCGAGAGCATTACTGCTGCTGCCTGCAAGACGGATCCGGAGCTCAAAGTTCTTTCACTCATCACGCTGGCAGCCTTCAAGTGTCAGCGTGATGGGCTACGCCATCAGCTGATGGCCTTCTGTGTGCGCCTGGCCAGTTCACTTTGGATTCAGCGTCATCGCGGGTCATTAGACCTATACCGGGACATCATGGAGGCCGACAAGGGTCTGGACAGCAGTCCGCTGACCTTCCTGAGTAACGCCATCACAGAGCAATACCGAAAGCGGATTGACTCGGTTGGACGACAGGCCAGTGAAGCGCCAAGCCCGAGCACAAGTAATGCCGAGGCAAATGAATCTACCGCATTGGATGTATTGTCCAAGAAAGAGCTGGCGGCACAGAGAAACAATATTCTGCTCATTGGCGCTCTGTGGCTGATGGCCCAAGGTAAGACGGATCTCAACGCCGCTATCGAGTTCTTCTCGGGCCTGCTGAATGAGCAAACCTCGCCCACCCAGAGCCCGCGTGCGGTTGCAGTTTTTCTTGCGGAGCAATATGCCAATCAGGACAGCCTGCTGGCCGACACCATCGATTACTTCAAGAAACAGTTCACGGAGCTGGCAGGCCAGCAAAAATTCTTGCAGTCGAAACATAACGCGCAAGAGGTTGAGCTTAAGGCTTTGCAAACCAAGGTCATGACGCAGATCACTGCGATCGCTGACAAGGATCAGCAAATTGCTCGACTAATGGCTGAAGTCGAGCAGCTGAAGCTGGCACAGCATGAGCAGCAGCTGGATGAGCGGGCTACACGAACACATCTGCGTGACAACGCTGGGCAGGCCAAGGCCAAGGCATTCAATCTTCTTACTGAGGATGTGCTTGAGCCGCTGAAGCTCTCCCTGGCAGCCTTGCAGCGTGAAAAACCCAAAACAGAAGTTGCCGTGCATCAAATCGAATTGGCAGTGGAAAGTATTGAAAGGGATATCAAATGGTTCAGCGAGTAGGCATTGACTTCGGCACCACAAATAGTCTCATTTCAGTAATTACCCGAGCGGGTCTAGCAAAGTGTTTCGACGATACCGGGCGTCCACATCCTTCAGTTGTGCGCTATGAAGGCGAAAAGGTTATCTGCGGGAAAAAGGCACGGGACAAGCTTGAGAAGCTGGTTATTGGTGTGCTGGGTAACACGGTGCGCGGCCCGAAAAAGCTGCTGGGTAGCGAGCATATCAACGTTGATGGCCGGATCATGACGCCGGTCGAGGTCATTGCCGATTACATCAAATACCTAGTGGCTGATGCTGACGATAGCGATATTGATCAGATTGCAGATCTGACACGTGCCGTAGTGACCATTCCGGTGGCTCTGGACGGACGGGGCAGGCAAACATTGCGCGAAGCAATGCTCAATGCCGGCGTATACGTTGAAACCTTCGTGCACGAGCCATTGGCAGCGCTTTATGGCTATTTCAAAGACCAGCCGAATACTCGAGACGTTCTTGCGTACTACGACGGCAAGATGGTTTTGGTTTTTGATTGGGGTGGCGGCACGCTGGACCTTACGCTATGCAAGATAGTCAATGGCTCCATCGTTCAGGTGCTCAACCGCGGCAACAATCTGGTCGGTGGTGATTATCTGGATGACGCCATTCTCAGTCATGTGACTGACGAGCATGCGCGCAAGTTTGGCTTGAGCGCTGAAAGCAAGCTAACGACCAATCCCGGCATGCGCGCGAAGCTGATCACTCAGTGCGAGCAGGCAAAAATCACGCTATCAACCCGCGACAAGACCAATATATTTCTACCCAATTATTTTCAGGGTACTGATGAAGAATCTGAAATTGATATCTGGTTGACCAGAGAGACTCTGGAAAGTATTTGCAACCGTCTGATCAATCAGGGCATCGACGAAATCGACAGTCTGCTGGACAAGGCCGATGTAGACCCACAGACGCTTGCGCTATGCCTTGCGACCGGCGGCATGGTCAATATGCCGGTGATAAAAAACAAGCTAACTGAAAAATTTGGTGTTTCCGCACTGCATATTTCCGAGAAGGGTGACCGGATTATTTCCGAAGGTGCAGCCTGGATCGCGCACGACAATCTTGAGCTGGCCCTGGCAAAACCGTTTGAACTGGCTGAAGCGAGAAACTCGTTGCTCACAGTGATTCATGAGGGCACCCGCTTGCCACAGAGGGGCGAGTCAATCCAAAAACAGCAATCCATGTATTGCTCTGATCCTCGCGATGGCAAAGCCATTTTCACCTTCAAGCGCCCACAGATGGTTCAGAAGTCAGCTGCGGCTGATCCGCGCACCAACTATGGCAGCCTGGTGGTTGAAGTGAATCCAGACTTCCCCCCACTTGAGGAGCGGATTGAGCTTACGATAACCATCGATGACAACCTGATTTTGCATGCCCGGGCGATGGCCGAAGACTTCAGGGAACCTGCAGTAGAGGAATACTACGATCTGGAATTTTCGTTAGTGGTTAAAAAGGCGGCGGATGACTCAATCGAAAAAAAAAACCGCTTAAGGCAGGCAGTTAAAAAAAGCGGACCGGCACAATTATTCGTGCGGGCCAACGTCACGAACGATAAGGATCGCTGGGACACCGTGCCGGGTGAGTTACTCAAAGAATACAACGCCAAATATGTCTATCTGCAGAAGCCTATGACCAGAGTGCAAAACGAAGAGGACGTCCGCTATCAGCCTTGTTCTGGATGTGGTGCGAAATGGAGGAAAAACTGTTGCACTGCTGGATCTTTTACGGGATAGAAAAACTCCTAATAGGACGGGCCTCGCACTCCGCCAGAAAGCTGAGCCAGCCATCTTCGACTCTTGCCCGGGATTAGAGCGTGAAGGTGACATGGCTAGTTTGGCGAGCGGCTGGCTGAAGTGAAGGCTGTAACCGGTGACAAGTCGAGCGACTGAAGCGCTCAACCATCGCATAGGGAGTATCAACGGTGGCATTAAAAGCATTCCGTGGCAGGCCTTTCGACCATACCCACGAGAACCGGGCCTTCAACGACCTGTTTGACGCGCTGCAACAGCATTGCATAGCCACTGAGCAGGACTGGTACCTGCTCGGTAACTTCTTTGTGGGCAGCCGCGAACTGGATGCGATGGTGATCAAGCCCAACGCGCTGATCATCATCGACTTCAAAGAATTCAGCGGAGCCCTGCATTTTTCCGAAGAAGGTCCATGGCTGATCAGTAGCGCCGAAACGGGCGACAGCGTGACGGTTAAGGGTGGCGCGAGTATCAATCCGCTGCGCCAGCTACGCCTCAACAAAAGTGCCATGCTCGACTTCCTGAGCCGCAACCTGGCGGAGCTGAACCCGGTATGCAACTGGCGGCACACGGCCGCACTGGTAGCCTTTCAGGGTAAGGTCGAGTTCGATCGGCAACAGCTGCCGGGGTCTATCAAGCCCTGGTTCCATATCAGCGATACGCGATCCGTCGTCAGGGATCTTGACGCTATTGTCAGCAGGGAAATCAGGCTCTCGCCCGAAAATATTGAAGATATCGTCGGCAAACTTGGGCTTGAGGTTTTTGTACCTTCCGGCATACCCACAACTAGAGAGCTGGGACATCCGCCAATACGTGAAAATGCCGTCTGCCGATTGACCACTCGGCAAGACGAGGCACTGCATGACTTTCGCAGCTGGCTGCAGAACGGCACTGGGGTATTTCGCGTCACAGGCATGGCTTCGACCGGAAAGCGCTTCCTGTTTCCTCGTCTGGTGGAGGCAATCGATGAAGCCGGACGGGAACTGTTGCTGCTGACGCCTAGTGTGCGGATCTCCTCGACTTACCAGCATCCTCTGGCGCAGCCGACCTCTATCTATAGTTGGTTGTATACCCATCAGCCCAAGCGCTTCGAGAAGCAGGACGACCGCCAGATCGGCATTCACGAGATCAGGGACGAGCTGTTTTTAGAGGGTAGGATTCCGGTTCTGGTGGATGCTCATCTGTTGAGCGATGAAGAGTTTGAGGTCGGTGACAGGCGCTATGGGTCTGGCCGACTGCTGCATGATTTTCTTTCAGTCATCGCCAAAACCAAGACGCCCTTTGTGATCATCGGTGACCCATATCAGATGCCCAGAGGCTCCCTGCAACGCAGCCTAGTCAGTGGCACCATGCTGGAGAAGTTGGGACTGGCAGTTGATCACTGCGCGCTGACCGAGCAGATCGTCATGGATGAAGACGATGCACTCAAACACATGCAGGCGCACCTAGCCGACAGCCTGAACAAGAACTGCTTTAACAGGCTGCCACACCTCTCGGGTAAGCGCCTTGAAATTCTCGATGCCGGAAATTCCAGGAGCTGGACGCCAGATGTCAGCAATGTCCGAGCCGAGTCCATTCTGATCTGCGCCACCCATGAGCAGAACAGCAAGCTCAATGCGGCGGTAAAAAGCAGGGTTCTGGGGCACGCCAGCCCAACACGACTGGCTGCTGGTGACCGAATCGACTTCTACAACCGCACACCCATCCTTGCATCGACTGAGGGATCTTTGAGCCTTGAGGCGCTGCGCTGGGTTAGCTCCGGCGAGATTGCGCTGGTCGATTCGGTTGACGATACTGTTGAAACCCACTTTGTCGAGCTGCGTGGCCGTAAGGAAGCCATCCGCTTGTGCTTCCAGTGCGCCAGTTGCCGTCTACCTGGCTTGGGTGAAGTAGGCTTCCGCTATCTGGTGGACTACTTCGAGGCCGATCGTCCGGAGCTGGCCAGCGAGCAATACCTGGCATTGCAGGTATTGGCCCGGCAGCTGGCCAGACCATTACTGCAGCCGCTGAAAGCCAGGCTTCCGGATAAGCAAAGTACGGACTACAAGGAGGCAAGAACCGAGTACGACCGGCTCGAATATCAGATCCTGCAGAGTCAAGGCTATCTATCCGCCGCACTCATTCGCCCTGCACATGCGATGACGCTGCATCGTGCTCAGGGCAGACGCTGGCCCAGTGTCTGGGTCAACGCGGCGCGCAGTGCCTCGAGTACAACGGCCAATAACGCTGACTATTTCCGTTGGTTGTACACAGCAACCGTGCTGGCAGATGAGCAATGCGTCATTCGTCAGATGCCTGCTCTCACTCCGCTGAGTAACGCCTGTATAAGCCGCGCCCATGACTTGAAAATAGCCCCCCTTCCACTTAGGCAGGGCCTGTTCTACGACACAACCAGGCAGCCTACGGAGCAGGAAGCCTTGCTGAGCACCCCGTCAGGGTTCTCCAACATGGCGCTACTTCCTCTCTTCCTGACATTGCATGAGCGGCTTTCAGACTCCAACTGGAGCATTGCGGACTGGAGCGAGCATAGCTACCAGGTCGTTATGGGGCTTACCGACCGGCAATCGATGGCCAGCGTGCGGCTTAGGTTGCATTACGACAAGAAGTTTGCCGTCAGCAATCTGGTTTTTGCCGATGGCAGCCAGCCTGAGCAGGATGCAATCAGCACTCTGTTGTGCCAGCCATTCAGGCCGCAGAGTGAAACCCTGGCGCAAGCACTCGAAGCCTTTAAGGAGCAGATCAGCACGCTGGGCTTTAGCCTGGTGGAGGCCAAGGAGTCGAACTATCGACTGCAACTGACGCTGGCCATTGACGATGAAGCCGTCGAGACTCAGGTAGATTGCGACAAGGAAGGGATGATCAGCTCGGTGCGTATTCTGAAAGCATCTTCCGAGGAAGTAATTAATCGTCTGGAAGAGGCTTTGGTGTTCTCGGCATGAGTGTTTTTGATGAAATTCGAGAACATAAATCACGCCATGACTTGGAAGGTGCCTGGCAGGCCGGCTTTAAAGTCCTGGAAGTTGAGCCCAACAATGAGTTCCTGAAAACCTCACTGTTCTGGGTGAATTACGCAGCGCTCAAACCTTTGCTCGAGCCCATCAAATCCCGTGAAAACAAGGCTCCTTTACCTCACGAGCAGGCGAAGATCGACCTGTGGGCCTCACGCATCGCCACTCTTCAGCTAGCGCTTCCCAGTGAAAACATCGATTTCAGGCTATGGAATCTGTTTGGCGAAACTGGGAAGTTCTGCGAGCCACTCTGCACATTTATCTTGCACAGTGGCAGCAAGCTTTTTACGCCAGGTGATCACCAGCCATTCGTTTCGGAGAAAGGTGAGTCCCCCAGCGTGGTCATGAAGCTGGCCCGTATGGTCGCCGCCGGCTTTCTCGTAAATGGTGCTAGCAGCCTACTGCCTGCAAATCGAGTCACTGGGTTTCTGAAGTATGCAGAGGCCCATACGGAGGATTCGTCAGAGCGCAAAGTGTGGCTTGAGTGGGACAAGGCACGAATATATTTCACAGTAGGTGAATTCTCCCGCGCCAGAGACTCCTACCTGGCCGTGCTGAAAAAGAAGCGTCGAGAGCCGTGGGCTTGGTTCGGCCTGGCCAAGACCTACGCGGCCGAGCCGGAAAAGGCGATCTGCCTGATCGCCTCCGGCCTGACCTATGCCCATGATCCAAAGTTCAGCATTCCGGGGCTGGTCGAACTTGCCGAGCGCCTCGCGGAAACAGGGGCTTACGAGAACGCCTCAAAAGCCCTAGTCAAACTGGTGGCAATCTATAGTCAGAACAGTTGGACGCCCAAGGACAATATCGTAAAGCTGACATCCTACTCATGGTTTGACGCTGCGATTGATATCAGTGATTTTGATGCCGTGGTGAAGAGGCTCGCGGAGAACGCCAGCCTCTATACCATCTCCAGGCCGGGCTACTTCCAGGGCGTACTGCAGTCCGTGCACGCTTCCAACAAAGGGGCGAACATTTACATCGCGAGAGATCTTGTCATCTCTGCGCGCAAGGCCGTTTTCCCGGGACGGCAAATACCACCACTGGGAACCTTCGTGAAGGTTCTCTGCGATATGGACGCAGAGGAAAAGGAGGTTATTGCCGCAGAAATCGTTCAGGAATTCAGCTGCGACGACATCCGCGCCTTCAGTGGCCCGCTGACAGTTAGTGAAAAAGGCTTCGGATTTGTAAACAGAGAGATCTTTCTTCCGGCAGCACTGATATCTGGTATTCAGCCTGATGCTCAAGTGGCAGGAATGGCAGTCATGTCATTCGACAAGGTCAAAAATAAATATAGCTGGAAGGCAGTTACCGCGACATGTCCATAACCCCCTTTCAACTTGACGTCCAGCTAGGCTCTGTCTGTGTGCACATACTACGGAACAGGCCTGGCGGCTTGCTGCAGCGGAAGAGCGGTCACACTCACTGCGCCTGCGTCGCATCAACCGCGATCGCATTGATCTCTGATTGCTAGCGACTGAGGGCCACACTTATCCAGGATTTTATCCCCACTCAGGGGTAACCGGGCTGGAAAGGTCCGGGGGAAACCGGTACCGAACTGGAGTCCACGACTGTTCCGATCAGCTATCCTCGTCAATAAACCAAGCATAGAAGCGATAGCCCGCCCAGATCGCAACAGCATTGGTCAGTAGTGTTAGCCATGGATATATGCCTTCGATACCGGCCAGCCATTGCAGCTTGAACAGCAGCGCCCCCACCATGACGCATGCAAGGACTCCCAGGCCGAACCCTATGAGCCAGAAAACTCGCTCATGAAAGCTTGGATTGCCACCGTGCCAGTTATCACTCAGACAGAACGGGCAATGACTGCTGGTGGGCGAGTACCCTAACAAACTTCGACTATAAGTCGTACGTGGCACCATGATTTTTCCGCAACAATGACAGGCAACAGTCGAGTGACGCATAACATCTCCTGGTAGGGATTGGACTATGCGATTCAAGATTGCAAAGGCTCAGATAAACCCAAGCGATACCAAAAACCCACCAAAGCTCTGTGCAAATGCCGACTTCCCCGGCAGGTAGAACGGGCTACATCGCAAGGAAATGCAATGAATAATTTGGCGGTTTTGCCTACCCCCAGCAATGTGTTTTGGGCATTGCTAACCGCTACCGGTTATCGCCCATTGCTGGAGGGCAAAGGATTGGGTCGCTGATCACGCATTCGCACCGGCCATGCTATGCAACTCTTCCGGTAAACTGCTGCCAGCCCCTATGGGGAATCTTTATTCGCGCGCCCAAGGAATTCCTGGATGGACTCAAAGCAGCTGACCCAAGGCCTGCACCAGGCTTTTTTCGCTGAAAACCATCGAATCGTCTTCTGGTATGACCCCGAGCAAAACTTTGCCGATGCACTGAACGAGCTCGACTTGCCTGATGTGCAGGTGCTGAACATGCAGGGCAAGTCGACCTTTGGCACTAAGTTGCAGCTGGAGCTTGCAGATACCCAGGGTAAATACCTGCTCTATTTCCCCTGTGCCGAGCCTGACGCGGAAGATGACTGGCTGCTTGATATAAAACTGTTCTCACGTAGCTTTTATGCAGACCGGGTGTCGATGATTTTTAACGAGTTGGGTTTGCAGCAAGTGAGCCTGCGTGAGCATCTATCTCGTAGAGAAAGCTTCCTCAAAAGTACCGCGCGGGTTTCTGCGCTCAAGCGCCTTATCCAATCAAATGCGACTGCCGAAGAGTTGGACCAGGCCATGATTGCGGTGCTTCTGGGGTCTGCGGCGTGCGATATCACCACCTTGCTTTGCACGTTGGCGGATCAGGTCGTTCGGGATGATCTCGGTCTTGAGAGCAATCCAGGAGTTATCGACGAGTTGTATCAGCATGAGCTGATGCCAGCGTTACTGCAGGCACTACGTGACGAGGTGGGTTACCCGGCCAGTGCTGAAGAAATAAGTGGTGAGAAGCCATTCAGCTTTGGGCATTTTCTGATTCGCCTTTTGGCAACCGGCTTCTGTGAAAGCATTTCTGAGATCCCTGACTGGGCTTCTGCAATCGCAATCCCGTCAGCCAGCGCCCGGGCCACATCTCGCGCCCTGCTATCGCGCTGGCGAGACAGCTCTCGATTTTACAAAAGCTATGACGTTGTATCTTCCTGGGTGGGAGAGGCATTGCGCATCTCCGACAAGCTTGGCGAGTTCTCGCTGGAAACCCTGGCCAATATCGCCACCTTCGAGGCAGTCGAGCGTCAGATCATTATCGATCTGACCCAAGCTATCCCTAGCGCCGCTCCAAGCGACCTTCAGGTGTTTTCTCGAATCATCGGCGAGCGCCTGGACAACTACTGGGCATCCCGACACAAGGACGACGATATACGTCGTAAGTATCGACTGCTCTACAGTGCCCTTGCCGCAGCCATCGAGTTATTCGGTCTACGCCTGCAGTTTGGTGCCGGCTTTCATTACGCCGGCACGGAGGCTCTCTACAAGGCTTACGAGGGTGAGTTGTACCGCTTTGATAGCGCATATAGACGCTATGTGGCGGCGTCGCAACGTGCTCGTGTGGAACTGTTGAAAAAGCTCGATGAAGCCGTTGAGCACTGCTACGCCTACTGGTACCTGGATCAATTAGGCCGCAACTGGGGTGACTGCGTAGAAGCCGAACAACGCCTGGCACATTGGAATATTGCCGGTGTGCCCAGCCAGCAGAATTTCTACGAGCGTTGGGTACAACCGCAGTTCGAGAAGCACCGAAGTAAGCGTGTAGTCGTGATCATCAGTGATGCTTTCCGCTACGAGGCCGCAGTCGAGCTACGCGAGCGCATCAATGAAAAACGCTACAGCGAGGCAACCCTGTCCAGCCAATTGGGCGTTCTACCCAGCTATACGACCCTGGGTATGGCCTCCCTCCTCCCACACCAGAAACTTGAATACCGAGAGAGTGCCGCCGATACAGTTTTTGTCGATGGCCAGTCCACCGCCGGCACCGTACAGCGAGACAAGATCCTCGCTCAGTACCAGGGTATCGCCGTAACAGCTGATGAGGTTAAGGCCTGGTCGCGCGACGAAGGTCGCGAAAGGCTCAAGGATAAACAGTTGGTTTACGTCTACCACAATGTGATCGACGACCGCAGTGACAGCGGTGGTCCGTCAGAGTCAGATACCTTCCAGCATGTGGAAGTGGCCATCGAAGAGCTGACCGAGCTGACCCGCAAGATTCTCATGCACTTCAACACCAGCACGGTGGTCGTCACTGCAGACCACGGTTTTCTCTTCCAGCAAAGCAAGCTGGAGGCGGCTAACCGCACTGCGCTGGTCGACAAGCCAGATAGCGCTTTCAAGAGTAAAAAGCGTTATGTCCTTGGCCATACGCTGCCAGAGGCCAAGGATGCCTGGCAGGGGTCAACAAAGCAGACGGCGGGCACCGAATCGGATACACGCTTCTGGATACCTAAGGGAGCCAATCGCTTTCATTTCGTCGGCGGCGCGCGTTTCGTTCATGGCGGTGCGATGCCTCAGGAGATCGTTGTACCAGTGCTGACAGTCAATCAGCTGCGAGGTGAGAAAGCCGGAAAGCGCACGCGCCGTAAAGTAGGGGTGATTTCGCCCAAGTCCGTTCTCAAGATGGTTAACAGCATTCAGCGCTTCGACCTGATGCAGACTGAAGCGGTCAGGGAGCAGGTACTCCCGGTGACGGTAGCGGTTGCTATTTTCGAAGGCGGACAGATGATTTCCAGTGAAGAAGTGGTCACTTTCGACTGCACGACTGACTCCATGAATGACCGCTTGAAACAGGTACGACTATCGCTGGCAGGCAGTGACTTTGATCGCAAGAGAGATTATTTCCTGGTCATCCGCGACAAGGATCTGAATACCGAGTTGGAGCGCTACCGGGTCACGATAGACCTGGCCTTCACTGATGATTTCCTTTAAGAGCAGGCACGCATGGACATCGAACTCAATAAAGACCTCGATCATCTGCTGAACGAGCACTTTGCCGGGCGTGTTGTACGCAAGGATCTGACCAAGCTCATCAAGGAAGGGGCAAATGTACCCGTCTACGTGCTTGAGTACCTGCTGGGCATGTACTGTGCCTCGGATGATGCAGAAGTCATCGCGCAGGGTTTGAAGAACGTCAAAACGGTGCTGGCTGAAAACTATGTCCGCCCTGATGAAGCCGAGAAGGTTAAATCGCTGGTACGTGAGCGCGGCACCTACAAGGTCATCGACCGTGTAACCGTACGCCTTAATGAAAGAAAAGACCGCTACGAGGCATCCTTCAGCAACTTGGGCATCAAGGACGCCGAAATCTCCGCTGGCATCGTCAAAGAGTACGAAAAACTTCTGGTCGGCGGCATCTGGGTTATCGCGACCCTGAGTTATTACCACGAGGAGGGTCAGTCAGGATCGCCCTTCGGTGTAACTCTGCTGAAACCCATTCAGATGCCTAACATGAACATGCAGGAGCTGTTCACCGGTCGCTCGGCGCTGACCACCCTGCAGTGGCGCGAGACGTTGATCCGTTCAATCGGCATGGAACCTTCGACCCTGGATGAGTCAGTTCAGTGGCACCTTCTTGCGCGCATGGTTCCCTTTGTCGAGAACAACTACAACGTCTGCGAACTGGGGCCACGAGGTACAGGCAAGAGTCATATCTACAAGGAGTGCTCACCCAACAGCATGCTGGTATCAGGTGGCCAGACCACAGTAGCCAACCTGTTCTACAACATGAGCAGCCGGCGCATCGGCTTGGTTGGTCTCTGGGATGTCGTCGCATTCGACGAAGTCGCGGGAATCAACTTCAAGGATAACGATGGCGTACAGATCATGAAGGATTACATGGCCTCGGGCTCCTTCGGTCGCGGCCGTGAGCAGATGGAAGCCTCAGCTTCGATGGTCTTCGTCGGCAATATCAACCAGAGCGTTGAGTCACTGGTGAAAACCAGCCATCTGCTAGCTCCTTTCCCGGAGCAAATGATCGACTCAGCCTTCTTCGACCGTTTCCACGCCTATATCCCTGGCTGGGAAATTCCAAAGATGCGTCCGGAGTTCTTCACAAACAAATACGGCCTGATCGTCGACTATCTGGCCGAGTTTTTCCGCGAAATGCGCAAGCGCAGCTTTGCCGATGCCATCGACAAACACTTCAAGCTGGGCAACAACCTCAACCAGCGTGATGTGATCGCGGTGCGCAAAACAGTGTCTGGCTTGCTCAAGTTGCTTTATCCGCATGATGTTTTCAGCAAAGAAGATGTGCGCCAGTGCCTGGAGTACGCCCTACAGGTACGCCGTAGGGTGAAGGAACAGCTGAAGAAGATCGGAGGTATGGAGTTCTACGATGTGCACTTCAGCTACATCGACAATGAGAGCCTCGAAGAGCACTTTGTCACCGTAAAGGAGCAAGGCGGCGGCGGCTTAATCCCCGAAGGCCCCGGCAAGCCCGGCTTCATCCATACCATCGGCTTGAGCAGCAAGGGCATGCCAGGCTTGTACCGGATCGAGCTACAGGTCACCAAGGGCAGTGGCAAGCTGGTCACCTCTGGCCTCTGGAATTCAACTCAGGCCAAGGAGCAGGTGAAGATCGCCTTCGACTACTTCAAAGCCAACGCCTCGCGAATTAGCGCTTCGGCCAAGGTACTGGAGCACGACTTCCATCTGCATGTGGTTGAACTGCAGAACACCGGCCCGCTGACACACATGGCTCTCGCCAGCCTGGTGGCCTTTGCCTCCGGCCTGATGGGTCGTCCCGCACAAGGGCAGATGGTGGTACTCGGCGATATGAGCCTGGGCGGCAGCATCACTCCGGTGGAAAGCATAGCGGAGTGCCTACAGGTAGCCTTCGACGCTGGCGGTAAGCGCGTTTGCCTACCAATGAGCAGCGCCATGGACATTCCGACCATTCCGGCAGAGCTGTTTACCAAGTTCCAAACCAGCTTCTATGGTGAGCCCGTGGAAGCTGTTTTCAAGGCGCTGGGGGTGGACTAAGCCCGCTAGTTTCGTGCCCAGCAAATCATACAGTTTGGCACGGCGAGGCCGGCCTCAGGCCGCAGTCAAAAACCGCTGAGTCAAGGCAGCTGCAAAGTGCGCGGGGCAGTTGTACGAGCATCGGCGCGCATGACATCCGTTTCGATTCAGCGCTGCAGCAGAGTTGCGCCAACTTCAGAGCTAGCCCTCGCAAGTGACTGCAGATAAGCCCTGATCCTTGGGGCGCTTTTCTTGAACATGCTGCGGCGAACACCAGGTTTTGGCCCTGTGTTTGTGAGGTGATTTTCGGTTGTTGTGACAACACATGGACGTTAAATGACGATGTGACACCTTGTCTTTCATTGATCTCGCAAACGAGGTAACAGGCGGACGTCAAATGACGACGATGTCTTCGTCTGTCATTTATTTTTTACCGTGTACCAGTGCTACTGCTTTTCTAAAATATTTGATGTGGGTAATTTCCGACGATAAAAGCGTCTAAAATCAAGCTTTTGACATGTTTGAAATAACCATGATGGGGCTCTCAGCCTGAAGAGCCAATAGTCATGAATGAGTCAACAAAAATTGTCGCCCTACTGGATCAGCAATACGAGCAGCTGTTGGTGGAAGCGAGACGCCTGGTAGCCAACTATGTGGATGCGTCCATGAAGCTGTACAAGAAGACCGGGGTCAAATCTGTTGTGGCTGCCGTGTCAATCAAGCAGACAAGTCCGAATGCGTATTCGATCTACTGGTGCAAACTGGTGCCGCTGCAAGGACAAAAAAACAAATTCGCGCCCCTGACTATTGCCAAGGGAAATGGCAAACATAAATATCCGACTTCCTCGTTTGAGTTTGTTGAATATCCATACCGTCACCTCGTTCTGCAAGTTGAGGAGCAGCTTGCAGAGATTCGCCGCGTTGCGAGCGAGAATCGTCAGCTACGTCGGACGTTGGTCGCTTATGAGAAGAAGCTGTCTAGATACCAAGCGCTTAATCATGGCGTCCTCTATTCGGCAGAGTAGCGGCTGAGTACCTATAAGCAGTGCCGAACAGATTTGACCCGATTGTAAATCCCGAAAGCCCCGTGCAGCTTGGTCTGGCGGGGCTTTCTCTTATCAGCAGTGAACTCCGGCGAGATATATTGCTGCGCTTGATCAGGGAAGGCGACGGGTTCGGGCTATAAGCAGTGTAGGGCGCTAAATCTACTCGCTGTCAGCCAGCAGGCCCATGCAGGCGGGGGCGGAGGCCGTATTTGCTATTAGCAGTGACGCTTAAGACCAAGTCAGCCGGCCAGCTTTGATCTGTATTAGTAGTGAAAGGCTTCACTTTCATAAAATAAACATTGGTAGGTGCCGTTCCAGCAGGTACCTGTGTCGCGCAGCGGGTGGTGACGGTAACGCGCTACCCCTCTCTGCCTCGCTGCTGTTCGAATGCAATGCGGTTCATTACGCAGATGGGGATGGGGTAGCCCTGGATGTGGGTCGTGAGAGCCTCGTTGCCTGCGATCACCATGATGCAGGATAGGCCTCTGCGGAAGCGCATCCCTCGTCTCGAGTAGTTGCGCGGGATGATCTCCCATGATTCGTCGTCGTAGTAACAACCAACGATTTCTGACCAGTGTAATTGGATGCCCGCGCCCATGATGCCTACTGGGGCCAGGCAGAAAATTTCTACCTGGGTTTCCTGCCCAAGAGGTACAGCGTAAACCCGACCGTTTGGTGTAATAGGTGGGAAGTACTGCCCGTTACCGAGGTAACGAAATTCCATAGTGGCGCTCTCGGTGGATGAGGTCTCTAGACACTCTCCGGTAGTTCTAAGAAAACCCAAGGTCAGACGATGCATGCGAGGTAGCGCAAGTGCTTTAGCCGTTCTGGGCGAGCGACTCACCAGATTTAGAAGTAAGCATGCCGTAGATTTATGAGATTCGGTGCCTGAGGCATTTCCGCATTGACCTGCAGCAGGCTACATATCCAAGGTAATCACCGGCCTAATGGGCAGGGTGGCAAATACAGCCGCAGGGTTCGGGTAGGCACCCGCTGCCGGTGAAAAGGCAGCGGACACCCTCTTGATACGCAGCGGGTCATACCACTGATGATGACTCAGTCGTCGCCACGCCTCTTATCCAGATATGCCGCGACCATGTAGCCAACAGCACCTGATATGGTCAACGCACTGATAACGGCAACTACCGCATATACCAACAATTCAAAACGATCCACGCTCTGGCTCCTCTCGGGGTGAGCTGATCTTAAATAAACCTACGCCAATGCCAAATTTTAGGAGCTGGGAATACCAATGCTCTAGTGGCTGGTAACGGCGGTTTATGCTTCAAGCAGTGTTGATCTGAAGCCAAGATACGCATCGGCTTTACCAGATCCGTACACCTAGGCTACTCAGGGCTAGGAAAGGATGATTTGAATCCCAGAAGAGGACCTGAATCGGCTAGTGTCGTCGGTTGCCTACTTCAGATTTTCGTGTATCCCCATCTGTATCCCTACGCTTTTAAAAAAGATAAAAATCTTTGTAAAACAAACACTTTAAATACTAGTTCAAACGACCCCGGCCCACCACTTCAACAAAAAAAGACGTCCTCGGACGTCTTTTTTTGTGCCTGGGATTCAGTGACATATAGCTCTTAAGAACGCCCCGAAATTCATAACGCCACGCAGGTCGCAAGCGGCCGCAAAAATCAGCTACAGGCTATGCATTCCGTTGGTTAAAGCCTTTCAATCACAGTCCTTCGCTTGTTAATGCGCTAGGTGCGTGTGATAACTTTTTCAAGTCAATGTTTTCCACCCTTGTGGGTACTTTTGCCATGATCAGCGGCCACCAGCATTCAAAAAATCTTAGCTTTGCGCAAATGATGAGCCTTAAAAGCAGCTCTCGTGACCGCCAGGTTGATGCTGTCTATGCAGCGGCCCCTCAGATGCTTGAAATGGCGGCAGCCCGTGCCAAAGTCGCCCTTCGTGGCAGCTCTGCTTCAATCGCTCGCCCACAACGATTCTCTGCGCTAAGCAACTGATGACAGATGCGGTGAACGAAGATGCTCCGTCCACCCTGCCCGCCAAAAATAGTCCAAACGAACGATGAGCCCCTCCCCCAGTCAGGCCGAGCATCAGCTCAGCGCCAACCCAACCGGCAGACTGAAATAAAGGGGACAAGATGGACATCAAACAATTGCTGCTTGAGCGTGAGCTCAATGCAGTCCTTTCTCGCTATGCACGGGCTTGTGA
>Ga0302347_1001211_pt1 | contig 32213 bp, 25 predicted proteins | sample PhyWR1_FD_202178 | JGI IMG/M metagenome (GOLD analysis project Ga0302347, IMG submission 202178) | Leaf surface microbial communities from wheat plants in UC Gill Tract Community Farm, Albany, California, United States - DLSL W.R1 (v2)... | ecosystem: Host-associated > Plants > Phyllosphere >... | reverse complement strand
TCTGTGCCGCAGTCCGTCCCCTCTCCCTGAGGGAGAGGGTTAGGGTGAGGGGGAGAGCAACCCTGCGCGCCCGCTACTGATTAAGCAGTGCCAGAATGGCCTCAGTACGCGACTGCATCAGCCGGGCATCCCCACGCGACTCCACGTTCAGGCGCACTACCGGCTCGGTGTTTGATGAGCGCAAATTAAAGCGCCAGTCGGCAAACGCGAGGCTAATACCGTCAGTGCGGTCGGCCTCCAGCGCTTGTGGCGCAAAATGTGCCTCCACTCGCGCCATTGCCGTCGCCGGATCGGTCAACGTACTGTTGATCTCCCCGCTGGCTGGAAAGGCTGCCATCCGATCGCGCACCAGTTCGCCCAGCGATAGTCCTTTCAGCCCCAGCAGTTCGGTGACCAGCAGCCACGGGATCATCCCGCTGTCGCAATAAGCAAAATCGCGGAAATAGTGGTGGGCGCTCATTTCACCGCCGTAAAGCGCATCTTCTTCGCGCATTCGCTCTTTGATAAAGGCATGGCCGGTCTTCGACATCACCGGAACGCCACCCGCTGCGCTGACCACATCCACGGTGTTCCATGACAGGCGCGGATCGTGAATAATCTTCGCGCCGGGGTGTTTTTCCAGAAACGCTTCTGCCAGCAGGCCAACAATGTAATAGCCCTCGATAAACTGCCCTTTCTCATCAAACAGAAAGCAACGGTCGAAATCACCGTCGAAGGCGATGCCGAGATCCGCGCCGTGCTCAATCACTGCCCGCCGGGTGTCGTCGCGGCATTCGGGCAGCAGCGGATTCGGAATGCCATTGGGAAAAGTGCCGTCCGGCGTGTTGTGAACCTTGACGAACTCTACCGGCACGTTAAGCGCCTTAAAACGGGCTTCGATTGCATCCACCACCGGACCCGCCGCGCCATTGCCGGAATTGATTACCAGTTTCAGCGGAGTCAGATTGTTAACATCGATATAGCCAAGCAGATGGTCAATGTAGGCTTCACGCAGGTCGATGCGCTGCAAGCGGCCGCGCATGGCCGGATTGACCGGCGGGAAATCATTCGCTTCGGCAAGACGCTGAACATCGCGCAAGCCGGTGTCCCCGCTAATCGGACGAGCGCCTTTGCGCACCAGTTTCATACCGTTGTAGTCCATTGGATTGTGGCTTGCCGTCACTTCAATGCCGCCGTCAATGCCAAGATGGAAGGTAGCGAAATAGATCTCTTCGGTGCCGGAAAGCCCTATATCCAGCACGTTTACCCCGGCATCGCGCAGGCCCTCTGCCAGCGCCAGCTTCAGTGCTTCGCTGGTCAGGCGAACATCACCGCCCAGCACCACGGTGTCCGGTTTCAGGTATTCGCCATACGCACGCCCTATTCGCCGGGCGATATCATCATTCAATTCCTCACCCAGCCTGCCGCGAATGTCGTAGGCTTTAAAACAGGTTAATGTCGTCATGCTTTTTCTCTTTTTCAGATGACTGGTCACCGCGTTTCGCACGTCTCTACAGGAGTTGCCCGGCAGACACGTAGCGAACCGGGGTATTACACGCGCCCGTATCGATCCTCAAAACGCACCACGTCGTCCTCTTCGAGATACGATCCGGAGCGCACTTCAATCAAATCGAGAGGGATTTTTCCGGGGTTTTCCAGACAGTGGGCCGCACCGAGTGGGATATAGATTGACTCGTTCTCACCCAGCAGTTTGATCTCACCGTTAATGGTGACTTTTGCCGTGCCCGCGACCACCACCCAGTGTTCAGCGCGGTGATGATGCATTTGCAGCGACAATCCCTCACCCGGCTTAACGGTGATCCGTTTCACCTGATAGCGATCGCCGGCGTCGATACAGTCATATTTACCCCACGGGCGGTACACTTCGCGGTGAATATGGTGTTCATGACGACCGTCGGCTTTGATCTGCTCAACCACTTTTTTGACTTCCTGCACGTGGTTACGATCGGCAATCAGCACGGCGTCTTTGGTCTGCACCACCACCAGGTCTTTTACCCCGACGGTGGTGACAAGGCCGGACTCAGCGTAGACGTAGCTGTTTTCGGTGTTGTGGCTGATGACGTCGCCGTGATGGACGTTTCCCTCCGGCGTATGCGGGCTGATTTCCCATAGCGAAGACCAGGAGCCAACGTCGCTCCAGCCCGCGTCCATCGGCACTACCACCGCATCGGCGGTACGCTCCATTACCGCATAGTCAATCGATTCTTCCGGGCAGGCGAGAAAGGCCGCTTCATCCACCCGGATAAAATCAAGATCAGGATCGACGGTCGCCATTGATTTTTGACAGGCGTCGAGAATGTCCGGGTGATACTTTTCCAGCTCCTCGAGATAACGTCCGGCGCGGAACAAAAACATTCCGCTGTTCCAGTAGTATTCACCGCTGGCGACATAGGCCTGAGCGGTCGCCAGATTCGGTTTTTCGACAAACTGGGCCACCGAAAACGCCACGCTATCTTCATTGCCCGGCGTCACGTCGCCGCGGCGGATATAGCCATAGCCGGTTTCCGGCAGATCCGGCACGATGCCGAAGGTCACTAGCTTGCCCGCCCGGGCATGAGGAATTGAGGCCGTGACGGCTGCACGAAAGGCGGCTTCATCCTGAATCATATGATCGGCCGCCAGCACCAGCAGCAGCGGATCGTCATCGGGAGAGTTGCGGCTCGCCGCCAGGGCCGCCAGCGCAATCGCCGGAGCGGTGTTGCGCCCTGCGGGTTCCAGAATGATGTTCTCGGTGAGCTTATTAAGCTGGCGCAACTGCTCGGCGACGATAAAACGATGCTGTTCGTTACAAATCACCACCGGGCTTTCGCATTCCACACCGTTCAGACGACTGATGGTCGCCTGCAGCATGGTCAATTCCCCTTTCAGGCAGAGAAACTGTTTAGGATAGAGTACGCGGGAAAGTGGCCATAAACGGCTGCCGGAACCGCCTGCCATAACGACCGGGTAGAGCGTAGGTTGACGCATATTAGTGATCCCGAATATCTGAAATAAATTGACGTAACACGTTCTCTTTTTCGAGCGTGCGTTCGGCATATTCACGTGCCACCGTGTTGTTTTCTGGCAGCAATAGCGCCTGCTCAATCCCGCCAACCAGCGCCGCCACCTCTTCTGGCTCGACACAAATCGCGATCCCCGGATACGCCCGGCAGAGCTGGCCCAGTTCGGTCTGTGCTTCGGCGGTGATCACCGCATTACCGCCTGACGCGAGGATATTGGTCAGTTTGGACGGCAGAACGGCGTCCGCTGCGCCGCGTTTCTGGATAACCAGATGGCAGTCGCCGAGCGCCAGCAGCGCGGGCAAATCGTCCCAGGGTTGCAGCGGCAGAAAGCGGATATTGGTCAGGCCGAGTTCGGCAACCTTCTTCTCCAGCCGCGCTTTGCCGCCGCCCTGTCCAACAATCACAAACGTCCACGGACGATCGCTCAGCAGGTTCGCCGCCTCGACGACGTTTTCTAATCCCTGTTTCTCGCCGATATTGCCGGAGTACAGAATGATTTTTTGCGCCTCGCTCAGCCCGAGTCGACGACGCAGTGCACTCACGTCAGCCGGGGCAATATCGCGAAAACGGGCGACTTCAGACCAGTTGGGGAAATAGAGGATGTTTTGTGCCGGAACGCCTTTTTCCTGCGCCTTGTTCATCATCGAGCGCGAGATAGTCGAAACCGCGTTAACCCCGCGTAAATTGCGGCGCTCAAAGGCGGTCGCCAGGCGCGCTACCAGGCCGGCTTTTCCGTTACCCGCCATGCCCAGGCCGAGCATGGCGTCCACTTCATAGTCCTGAATATGCAGCACCGTCCGTGCGCCGCTCAGTTTTGCCAGCAGACGCATACCCGGGGTACAAAATAGCGTCGGCACCACGCCGATAATGCGGTCCGGCTTCCAGCGGCACTGCGCCATCAGCGGGAAAAAACTGCTGAGCGCGAAACTGCCGAGATGGAGCAGCCGCTTCAGGGTTGATGGCTGTTTCGGCACGTACAGCGGACAGCGCCAGACGGTGGCCGCGCCGGTTTCCCGCTGATAGCGCCACGCCCGGTAAGGGGCGTCCACGTACCATTGCGGGTAATACGGCGGCGCGGTGATCACTCTGACCTCGTGGCCCTCACGCGCCATCCACTCGACCATTTCACCGGTGTATTTGCCGATACCGGTCAGTTCGGGCGCATAGTTGATGCCGTAGACGAGAATTTTCATAATCCCGGCACTCCTGCCTGACGTTCAGCCAGAAAATAGGCCCGACTGTTGTCGTGCACGTTTTCACTGGCCAGTAAGGCGTCTGCCGTCAGCCAGCGGTACGCATTATGCTGTTCGGTGGGCAGGCGCAACGTGCAGGTTTCCACCCGCAGGCGGAAGCCGAGCACGATATAGTGGGTAGAGAAGCCGGTGCCGGAAAAGTTATCGTCATAAAAATGCTGCCAGACGCCGTAAAATTCGCCGGCGATCATCGGCAGACTAATGCCCAGTTCCGCCTCCGTCAGGCGGCCAAACGCCTGCGCCAGCGTCTCATCTTTCTGAACCCGCCCGCCCGGCACAAACCAGCACCCCTGTGCCGGACGATTCGTCCGTTGACCGAGTAAAAATTCGCCGCGCTCGTTCTCCACGATCAAATCGAGGGAAACCAGCGGCGTGGTACGGACCACGGTGGCAAAATCTTCAGCGCTGAGAAACATGATTACCCCCGAAACCGCTGCTGATTCGCCAGAAACCACTGGTACGTGCTGGCAAGCCCGGCCTCAAGCGTGATTTCATGAAACCAGCCAAGCTGGTGCAGACGCGTAACGTCGAGTAATTTGCGCGGCGTGCCGTCGGGTTTAGTGGCATCAAACACCACCCGCCCTTTAAAACCCACCACCTGCGCCAGGGTCAGCGCCAGCTCGCGAATGGTGCAGTCAACGCCGGTACCGACATTAATGTGCGACAGCATCGGCTCGGTGTTTTCCTGCCAGATGCTGCGATCCAGTTCCATAACGTGAATACTGGCGGCGGCCATATCATCAACGTGCAGAAACTCGCGCATCGGCGTGCCGCTGCCCCAGACCACCACATCCGCCGTATTCTGTTCGGTCGCTTCATGAAAACGCCTGAGCAGCGCCGGGATCACATGCGAGTTGCTCGGGTGAAAGTTGTCGTGCGGCCCGTATAAATTGGTCGGCATGACCGAGCGATAATCGCGGTTGTGCTGGCGGTTATACGATTCACACAGTTTGATCCCGGCGATTTTGGCAATTGCATACGGCTCGTTGGTCGACTCCAGCGTTCCCTGAAGCAGTTCGCGCTCCGCCATCGGCTGTTTTGCCAGCTTCGGGTAGATACAGGAGGATCCGAGAAACAGCAGTTTATTCACGTCATTGCAGTGCGCGGCGTGAATAATGTTGCTTTCGATCATCATGTTTTCGTAGATAAAATCCGCCGGATAAGTATTGTTTGCCACAATACCGCCGACTTTCGCCGCGGCCAGATAGACCTGGTCGATACGTTCGCGGGCAAAAAACTGTGCGACCGCCGCCGGATCCAGCAGGTTCAGTTCGTCGCGACTGCGTAAAACCAGTTCGACATCGCCACGCTGTTCCAGCTGACGTACAATTGCCGATCCCACCATTCCGCGATGCCCGGCAACAAAAATGCGTTGTTTGCTCATGCTCAGGACTCCAGCGCGATGGCAACCTCGTAACCGTGGGACTTGAGCAGAGAGTGCTTCTTCGCTGCTTCCAGGTCTTTGGCCACCATTTCAGAAACCATTTCCTGAAGCGTGGTTTCCGGCTTCCAGCCCAGGGTCTGGTGCGCTTTGGTCGGATCGCCGAGCAGGGTTTCAACTTCTGCCGGACGGAAATAGCGCGGATCGACAGCAATAATGACATCGCCCGGCTTAACTCCCGGCGCATCGTGACCGGTGACGGAGACCACAATGCCTTTCTCGTCGACACCGTTGCCTTCAAAGCGCAGTTTGATGCCAAGCTGTGCCGCCGCCATTTCCACGAAGTCGCGTACGGAATACTGGACGCCGGTGGCGATCACGAAATCTTCCGGCTGCTCCTGCTGGAGCATCATCCACTGCATTTTTACGTAGTCTTTGGCATGGCCCCAGTCGCGCAGGGAATCCATGTTGCCGAGATACAGGCAGGACTCCAGGCCCTGGGCAATATTGGCAATCGCCCGGGTAATTTTACGGGTGACGAAGGTTTCGCCGCGGCGCGGGGATTCATGGTTAAACAGGATGCCGTTGCAGGCATACATGCCGTAGGATTCGCGATAGTTAACGGTGATCCAGTAGGCATACAGTTTGGCTACCGCATAGGGTGAGCGCGGATAAAACGGCGTGGTTTCTTTTTGCGGCGTTTCCTGCACCAGACCGTACAGCTCAGAAGTGGACGCCTGATAAAAACGGGTTTTCTTTTCAAGGCCGAGGAAGCGAATGGCTTCCAGCAGGCGCAGGGTACCCATGGCATCGACATCGGCGGTGTATTCCGGCGATTCAAAGGAAACCGCCACGTGACTCATGGCCCCCAGGTTATACACTTCATCCGGCTGCACCTCCTGAAGGATCCGCGTCAGGTTTGAGGTATCGGTTAAATCACCGTAGTGCAGGTGAAATTTTGGGTTACAGGTGTGCGGATCCTGATAGATGTGATCCACACGTTCGGTGTTAAATGATGAGGCGCGACGTTTAATACCGTGAACCTCATAACCTTTCTCCAGCAGCAGCTCCGCCAGATAAGACCCATCCTGCCCGGTAACACCGGTAATGAGAGCAACTTTAGTCATAATCAGTTTCCTTTGTTAAACGTGTTAACCATCTAATTCATGTAAAAACGGGGAGACGGGGGGAACCACCCTCACCCCGCCTCTCTCCCTGAGAGAGGTACCCGCTCACGCACTGCCTTCAACGGGTTGCCGCGAAAAACCATCCCGCCCGGAAGCGATTTAAAAACGCTGCTCCGCGCGCCGACCACGCTGCCGTCACCGATGGTGACGCCGGGGGCCACAAAGACATCCGTCGCCAGCCAGCATTTCGCGCCGATCGCAATCGGCGTGGCAGTGATCTCAAAATGAGCGCTGGTATAATCGTGACTGCCGGTGCATAAATAACACTTCTGCGATACCACCGAATTATTCCCAAGGGTAATATTCCCGAGGGTATAAAGAACGGCGTCATCACCAACCCATGCATAATCACCAACGGTTAATTTCCACGGATAGGTAATTTTCACTGACGGACGAATTACCACACCTTTACCAATTTTTGCGCCAAACAAACGCAATAAAAATGCCCGCCAGCGATATAAAACCTGTGGTGACCAGGCGAAAAGCGTGGCCTGAACTGCCCACCATAATTGTACTTTCAGCGCGCTGGCGCCACGAAAACCCCGCGGCACAGAAAAGCCGTTTAATTCCTGCATTGGTTTTCCTTATATTTATGCTTTGTTATATAAGGCCTTAGTTTTGCCCGTCGTGCGCAGCCGTAATAAATAGGATAAATGCGCAATTACGCCCGGCACGTGTAAAATAGTTTGCTGCACGTTCTTTGCATCCCGGCACAGTTGCAGATTATTTGACGTTGAGACACCGCCCATTGAAAACTCTGAAACCAGACCGTGAATACGCTCAAATTTATAGCCATATTTATACAGTTTTGCTGCCACAGCATAATCTGAAGAAACACGGTATTGCAGTTCATAAGGATAGGTTTTGAGACCCATCAGCGGAAAGAAAATCGCCTGATGACTGGCCGGCAGGCTGTGATAAATATACCAGCCGCGTTTTGCCTTGCGGCGAATTTTAGTCCCGTCACCAAAATCAAGCAGCGCATCACCGATAAACATTGCATTATCTTTTTTATCTGCGAGCTGGCGAACAACGTGGGCAATATCTTCGTGGAATATGTCACCGGAATTAAGGAAGATAGCGAACTTACCCCGCGCCATATCAATCCCTTTATTCATGGCATCATACAGCCCGTCATCCTGCTCGCTAACATAGCGTAAGTTATACTCTGCGTTCCGTTTTTGCAGAAATTCGGCCGTTCCGTCAGCGGAGCCGCCGTCAACCACGATCCACTCAAACTCAATGTTTTCATCGCGCGCCAGGTGAGCCAGCGACCGCCACGTTTTTACCACTCCGTCATAGTTACGGAAGGCGACAGTAATGACACTTAACAGCATCTGACTTTCCTCATCTGGCCTGCACGATATTCAGTGCTTTGCGCAAAATAAACGGACAAACGATTAAAAACGCATATTCCGGACTAAATATTGAACCGGTAAAAAACAGTGATACCGGCGTAAAAAGATACAACTGCACACCATAATTTTGGTTATTACCAAATGCCTGCACCGCCATTCTTGCGACTTTAAATAAATACCATAACGTCAAAAATACGGCGATCCATGAAAAATAAATAATCAGCAGATACAGGCCATTGTCTATTGTTTTTCCGACGTCCGCACCGTTAAAGATTCCGAATGATGCGACATATTCATAAAGTGAGCCAAATCTGACAACGCCATCAATACTGGTTAATGAATGCCCTACCATTACCAGCGGCCCGACAATACGGTAATAAGACGATGTTCCTTCCGTTCCCAGTTCACCCAGGCGTCCGGCAATATACGGCATCGCGAAAAACACACCAATTAAGAAAAAGGCCAGAGAAATAATTGCCAGAGGCAGTCTTTTCTTTATTGCGTCTTTATTCAAATACTGAAACGCCCACTCCAGAAGATAAAACAGAATAAATGTCATCACCCCGGAAAACGATCCAGAAAGAACAATTCCGGCCAGGATCATACCATCAGTTTTTGCTGTTTTGATACCAAACTGTTTGATGCTGAGCCAAATTGAGATTAATGCCAGAGCGAAGAATGCCGGTTCGAAATAAAGTGCAGTGGTTCGCTTTCCACCGTATTTGATAAAATTCAGGACATAGCTATTACTGTAAATAAGATATTTCGAAATAATCTCCATTAAACTGCTGCCGCCGCTAAGAATAATTTGCGCCATTTCTATCGCCGCCAGCAGAACTATCAGCGTTACGACTGCGTAGAAAAAGCGCAGGATCTTACGATAGTTATGCGGTGAAACAGGTTTAAAGCGAATGCTCCAGACCATGCCGATGATGATCACGATGTAGACAAACAGCATGGTCGAGGTGACATATTTGCCGGCATCAAGCGACTGACCGAACAGATAGTTATAAAGCGTTAGCCCGACCCCGGTGCCCAGGGCGATCATCAGCTTTTTAACGCTAATTTTTTCGATATACAGCAGCAACAGCAGCGGTAAAAACGTCACGATGGTGACCGGAAAGCTTTCCCCCAGCTGAACAATTTTGACATTGACCAGCAGGTAAATAAGCGGCAGCAGCAGGTAGCTACAGATTCTGATAGAACGAGACATACTCCTCCAGCATCTGTTGTCCGCTATACGCCACGCGGCTACGTTGATGAAAGGCGGCGTGGGTAGTATTGAAAACGGCCTGCGTTATAGCCTCTTTACCCTGCGGGACGCAGGCCAAAATCGCCGCGTCATCAAGGGTCACCCCGCCACATTTATTCAACACTTCCTGCGCCGCCTCACTGTGGGTCGCCAGAACCGGTACGCCAATGGACAGCGCTTCACACAGGATCAGCGGATAGTTGTCCACCCGGGAGGTAAACAGCAGCGCATCCATATGATTGAGTTCGGTCATCAACTGCTGCTTGTCGGTCAGGAAGCCGTGGTTCACCACGTTTTTACCGCTAAAGGGCGAGAACTTGCCGAAGGTGTGTACTTCCACGGCTTCGCCAAGGGCAATAACATCGCGCACCAGCTGCTGACGGGTCTTACCGTCATAACGCAGATCGTGGGCGACAACGGCTATTTTGGGTTTTCCGGCGGTGATAACCGGCGTCATACCGGCCAGAATAGTTTCGGTTGCGACATCAATACCGTTATTGATGATTCGACAGCGTCCTTTGCCGAACAGGGTATTAAAGGCTTCCGCGACGTGCTGGCTGGGCGAGATAAACTGGCAGCCAAGAGCCAGCATGGTGTCAATCAAGCGGCGCTTTTTATCCACCTGATGGCGAGCATTATCAATCTTTACCGGCGGATAGTTAGTCAGCGTCGGACACGCCTGGCAGCCTGATTTCCAGCCGTCGCAACCGTCAAGGAATGCACATCGCCCGGTAACCGTCCAGTGATCGTGTAGGGTCCAGACCAGTCTGACATCCGGTTTATGCGCCCTGACCCGCCGGCAAAAATCTACCAGTCGTTCGAAGTTAAGCCAGTAGCTGTGCAGCACATGAAAATGCAGCACCACCGGTTCCGGCGTGCGGGTCACAGTGCGATACAAAGAATTAAGATCCCCGAACAGATCGCGATTGACCAGACGAAACAGCGCCAGATTGGCGATTGACGTCAGACGCGGCGTATGCCGGATCACATTAGGGTAGCGATCGTGACTGACGCTGTTTTTCCCGCCTTTGCCATAGCCGTAGATAAAACGCGAATGCAGCCCATGATGGAGTGCGCGCTGATGCAGATCCAGCGCAACACCGGCGGCCCCGCCTTCGGCGAGGCGAACATTAAACTGTAAAATATTCATTGGCTCACCTTGATACGCGCTTTTTCACCCACCACCAGCGCGTGGTCCGGGATGCTATCGAGTACCACGCTGCCCGCGCCAATCCGCACGTGATTGCCGATCGAAATATCGCCGGTAATAATCACGTTGGCCCCCAGCTCGACGCTGTTACCAATCACCGGACAGGCAAGGCTATCCGCACCGCGATTGCCAATAGTGACTCCGTGGCGCAGGATAAAATCATCGCCAATGACCACGTTTTTATTGATCACCACCGCGTAACCGTGATGGATGGTAAAGCGTCGACCAATAGTGGCGGCGGCCTGGATTTCATAGCCAAACAGACATTCGGTAAACAGGCGGTACAGCACCAGAGCCGGCGCGGCCCACAGATTATTAAGCACATTTTTCTTACGCCAGACCGAGCAAAAGTGGGCAACACGGTAGGCGATGACCATGCAGCACGGACGCAGACTCCAGCTATTAGCGCGTAGATCTTCCAGCAGCATTACTTCCCCCGCAGGCCATCGGCCAGACGCTTACCATTTCGTAGCGACAACAGCGTGAGTAATGTGCGCCAGTTCATCCGCTTATTGCGGATTTGATAGAGAGTAAACAGTTGATATTTCTTACTGCCGCGGTCGAATTTGTCTTTATGCTTGCGGTAAAACTGGAAATAGCCGGAGAATTTCTTTGGCGATGAGGTAATTTGCATTTCGCCGTGGTTGATATGCAGGATCTGCGTTGCTTCTTCCACTTTCCACGGTTCGCCGTATTCAACCACCATCCGCAGAAAAATGTCATAATCCTGAGCGGCTTTTAGCTCCACATCAAACAGGCTGGCTTTAAAGCGGTCTGCCAGAGTAAACACCTGATTGCCAATAATATTGCGCTTGTAGAATAGCTTGCGTGAAAACGGTGATTTGGGATAAAGCGGCAGGCTGGCGGGCTGAGAATAGACTTCGCCTTCACACACATAGTCATTGGCATACAGAAACGCGTGAGTCACCAGCTGATGCTGATGTTCAAGAAACAGCGACAGGCGGTTTGGCATCCATTCATCGTCGTCGTCGATGCCGGTAATAAAACGCCCGTTGGCCTGGCAGATTGCCTGATTACGCACCGCACAGGCCCCGGCGTTGAAATCATTATGGGTATAGCTAACGCGCGGATCGTTTAGCGCTCTGACAAACTGTTGCAACTGCTCAAAATTGGCTGAACAGTCGTCGACAATGTGCATTTCCCAGTGGGGATAATCCTGACGCAGCACTGATTTAATCGCCCGGATCGCCAGCTGCTGCCGGTTCCAGGTTGGCATATAGATGGAGATCAGAGGAGTCACCATTGTATTCATTTTCCATTCTCCGGAAGAAATTTCACTTGCGCCCTGCGGGTTAATGAGCCGGCGGCGGGTGCCTGTCATCAGAGCTACCCTCGCCCCGGCCCTCTCCCTTAGGGAGAGGGCACGGTAGTGGGTTGTCACTGGGGCTTACACACGACGCCGATCGGTTCCCTCTCCTGGGGGAGAGGGTTAGGGTGAGGGCGAAAAGCCCACTACGTAGCATCAGACTTATACTCATACTCGTAATATCCGTAGTCCTGATACCCCGACGCCCGGCGGAAAATAGAGTTCAGGATCACGCCTTTCACCGGAATTCCGTTCTGCTCAAAACGGCTAATGCTGGTTTCCACTTCGCGCAGGGTGTTGACCGCATAGCGCACTACCATCAGCGTGGTTCCGGCATAGCGGGCGACCACGGCGGCGTCGGTTACGGCAAGAATTGGCGGGGTATCAATCAGGACCAGATCGTAGTTTTTGCTGGCCCAGCTAATCAGTTCGCCGAAGCGATCGCTCATTAGCAGCTCTGAAGGATTTGGTGGCACCTGTCCGCGCGGAACAAGATCAAAGTTGGTAATCGAGGTAGGCCGGGCGCAGGACGCAATCTCATCTTTTTCGATCAGAATGTCCGACAGCCCGTTGGCATTGGTGGTGCCCATCAGCTCGTGGGTATAGCCTTTACGCATATCACAGTCGATTAACAGTACCCGTTTATTGGTCTGGCTAATCACCGCCGCGAGGTTGGCACAGACAAAGGTTTTACCAATTGACGGACTGACCCCGGTCATCATCACCACGTTGTTGCTGGCCTGCATCATGGCAAAATGCAGGCTGGTACGCAGGCTGCGGATGGCTTCAATTGCCAGATCGGCCGGATTACCTACTGCCAGAAGCTGACTCTGTTTATAGCGCTTCACCCCTTTACTGGTCGTCACGCGGTCACGTGCTTTCTGCCATTCTGAAAGCGGGATGCTGGCATAAACATTAATACCGCGCTCCTCAAGCGCCTGCGGGCTTTCCACACCGCGACGCAGCAGGGATAACAGCAGGACACCAACAACAGAAGCGATCAGACCAAACAGAATGCTGCCGAGGATAATCAGCCCTTTTTTCGGCTTCAGTACCCCAGGCTGGGTGATGGCATCGTCGACAATGCGCACGTCGCCGACGGTACTGGCTTCATTAATCCTTAATTCCTGCTGTTTATTCAGCAACTGCATGTAGACCTGCTGACCGGATTCCACATCGCGGGTCAGCCGCACAATCTCCTGCTGCGTCTTCGGCATTGCCGTTACCCGCTTGTTAAGCTGTGCTTTTTCCTCTTCCAGCGCCTGACGTTTTTCCATCAGCGTGCGGTAGGCCGGATGGCGTTTGGTGTACAGCTTGGAGATTTCAGCCTCTTTAAACGTTAGTTCATTAAGCTGGGCGTCGATATTCACCATCGAGTCCAGTACTGATTTAGCCTCCAGCGGTAAGTCCACTGAATCTTTGGTCTGGCGAAAAGTGTTAAGTTTATTCTCCGCTACGTCCAGACTGGCGCGCACTTCCGGCAGCTGTTGTTTGAGGAAAGCGAGGCTTTTGGACGCTTCTTCTGATTTACGCGCCACGTTTTGTTTGACGTAATTGTGGGTAATGCTGTTGAGAATATCGCGGATCTGCTCGCGGTCTTCGCCGGTATATGTCAGGGTCAGCACGCCGGTATCTTTACCGTCTTCAGTGACGGTCAGGTTGTTTTGCAGCGTATTAATCATCCCCAGGGTGGAAAATTTGGTTAGCGTAAAGTCGGTATCAGGCCGGGCATGAATGGCGTCGACCGTCAGGGTAATGCCATCCTGCTCAAGGGGTTTACCCACCTGGCCGTCAGCGCTGATGCCGCCGTCGCTGGTGAGTTGATAGTGCTGCTTGTCCAGCACGTGCAGCGTGAAGGCATCCTGCCCCATCCCTTTTGGCAGGATAAAGGTCGATACGTTAACCGTTTCATTTTGTCGTCCCATCAACCGCTCCCAGCCGTCGCCGAGCAGCGGCAGGGTATTTTTGGTTACCGCGATATCCAGATCCAAATCATCCACCGTCTGACCGAGCACGAGGCGCGACTGGATCAGTTTAATTTCAGCTTCCGACGCGGGCGGCTTGTTGGCTAATGCGCTGTTGATATCCTGCACCAGCGCGCTGCCCTGGTTTTGTTCAATGCGTACCAGCGCATCGGCGCTATAAATAGGCGTGGCGAAGAGGGTATAAATGATAGCGATCAGCGCGAACAGCGCTGTAACGCCGAGCACCCACCATTTTGCTTCGATAACGGTGCCTGCCAGGCGGCCGATATCGATCTCGTCGCTGGCTGCGGTGGCAGCGGCAGAAGGTTGTACTTTATCAGTCATTGTTATCCCTGCTGAACGTTCAGTGCCTGCGCCCACTGGCGGGCAGATTGATCGAGTAAGGCATATACCGCCTCAAACGCCTCGCGGCTTTTTCGATATGGATCGGGGATCTCTCGCTGGCTATCCCAGTGACCAAACAACATCACTTTGCCGCGCATCTCCGGCACGATCTCGCATAGCGCGGCGATATGCTGTTTCTCCATTACCAGGATCAGATCGTGCTGCTGGCACAGGCGACGGTCGATCTGTCGGGCGATATGCCCCTCCAGCGACAGCTGATGCGCCCCGGCCACGCTCGCCGCACGGCTATCCGCGCCTTTCCCGACCAGCGCACCCAGTCCGGCAGAGGTCACCGTAAGCTGTGGGGCGTAGCGCTGTAGCAGACGCTCTGCCGTTGGGGAACGACAAATATTCCCCACGCAAACCACTAAAATTTTGTTAAACATCGCGCATTACCAGTTATGAAGGTCGGTGGCCGTATCGGTCATGTAGCGCACGCCACTGATCGTTGGCAGCAACTGACTGACCAGACGGTTCCAGCGGGCAACCGGTGCGGTCGTGACATACACCACGTCATACGGCTGGAGACGGAAATTAGTGGCCATCACCAGCGAAGTGGCGTCTGACATATTGAGCTGGTAAATATTGGCAATCTTGCCCTGCGCGGCGCCCTCGCCTTTCAGCGGACGGATAACAAAAATACCGCTGGCGTTGGAGGTCGTCAGGTCAAGACCTTCCGCCTGGCCCAGCGCTTCGGTCAGCGTCATTCCGCTAAAGTCCATCTTCAGCGTGCTCTGCTTTTTCACTTCGCCCATCACGAACACTTTCAAATCGTCATTGCGTGGCACAAAAAGAATGTCGCCAGGGTAAAGCAGCCGGTTCTGACTCAGATCGCCGTTTTGCATCAGCGCCTGTAGAGAAATCCGTTGTTCCTTTCCTTTGTGGGTCAGAATAACGTTGCGCCAGTCGGCAGAATCCGTCAGGCCGCCTGCGGTATTGATGGCATCCAGAATGGTCAGCGGCACGTTAGTAATGGCCTGCTGGCCGGATTTATTCACCTGGCCGGAGATATACGCTTTTTGCGAGCGGAATGCGGCAATATTGACGTCAACCTGCGGGTCGGTAATGTAGCTTGCCAGTCGTCCGGTAATATCGTTGCGCACCTCAGCAAGGGTTTTACCGCCAACGTGGATCCGGCCAACATAGGGGTAAAAAATCGTGCCGTCAGGCTGGACCCAGTTGCCGGTATCACTGGAGCTACGATACTGTCCTGCCGGGGTGGTGAGTTCAGGGTGATCCCAGACGGTGACGTTGAGCACGTCGCCCGGCCCGATGCGATATTGATAATTGCTTAGCTCCTGATCCAGCGACATATTGGGCTGCGCCACGGAAGGACGCGGCCGTAATTGCTCAATAAGTCGGGGCGTCAGCGGATAAACATTCACCATCCGATCAAGATCGAAATCAGCGTCTTGTTGTTTAACCACGTCTTTGCCCAGCGTTGACATATTACTCCCGGGAAAGACCGTACAACCGCTTAGTAGAATTGCAGACACCAATAACGGCATCAATTTTAGTTTGGGTTTCATCATTGATTAATTATCACTTTGGCAGAGTAATTATCCTGTGCGATTTAAATAAACAGGGATTGAGAGAAAAAGAATGCCGGGAAACATAAAAAAGTTAACTGGCATATATCCGAAAAAAAAGTTTATTCATCCGCCGGCTATTGACAGAATTCCCGGGGTTAACTGGCAGGCCTTTCGGCACGCTACCGCCCCTGGCTTTCAGTTACCAATTCACTGTCGAATCATTAATTTACAGGCACCACTCCGCATAAACAGCAGTCGGGGAGAATTATTTATGGCATAGCAAAACAGCAGATTAAACGTTGCGGTAATAATCTTTTAATATGACCAAAAATCATTCTCATTGTTTATGCGCAAAGGATTGTTACAGCTAACCTAAATACTGGCAAGGCGCTTATCCTGACGCCCTTAGTTTTTAAGAATAATATTAAGCCCTGATTTTTGAGGTTTTAGGATTTTATTGATATTGACAATATTTACTGAATTAGAATTAAATTATCTCACATGGATAAAGTCTGAAAATAAATTATGCTATTGCAAATAAAAATTAAGTGATATTTCGTACAGTTATTGAGTTGTCGCCAGGATAAATCGCAGCAATTTATTGCATTTTGCCGTCGCTTTATCCATGATCAAATATTGACAAATGTCATGCTACTTAAGGTATTGCTTCAATATGGAATGGATTGCCGATCCTTCAATCTGGGCGGGTCTGTTAACGCTGGTGGTCATCGAGCTGGTACTGGGTATCGATAACCTGGTGTTTATTGCTATCCTGGCCGATAAACTTCCCCCCGAAGAACGCGACCGCGCCAGAGTGACGGGGCTGCTGATGGCCATGATCATGCGCCTTGCGCTGCTTGCCTCTATCTCCTGGTTAGTCACCTTGACTGCGCCGCTATTTACGATCCGCAGTTTCAGTTTCAGCGCCCGCGATCTGATCATGCTGGTGGGGGGTCTATTTCTGCTGTTTAAGGCAACCGTTGAATTAAACGAGCGGCTGGAAGGCAAAGACAGTGAAAACCCGACCCAACGACGCGGGGCTAAATTTTGGGCCGTAGTGGCGCAAATCGTCATTCTGGATGCGGTTTTCTCGCTGGATTCGGTGATCACGGCGGTCGGCATGGTCGATCACCTGGCGGTAATGATGGCGGCGGTCATTATCGCTATTACCGTCATGCTGCTGGCCAGTAAAGCGCTGACCCGCTTTGTGAATAATCACCCGACCGTGGTAGTGCTGTGTCTGAGCTTCCTGCTGATGATTGGCTTCAGCCTGATCGCCGACGGTTTTGGTTACCATATTCCAAAAGGCTATCTGTATGCCGCGATTGGTTTCTCAGTGCTGATTGAATCGCTTAACCAGCTGGCCAATTTTAATCGTCGTCGCTTTCTGTCAGCGAATCACACGCTGCGCCAGCGCACCACGGAAGCCGTAATGCGTTTGTTAAGCGGCAGGAAAGAGGATGCCGAGCTGGATGCGCAAACCTCCTCGCTGCTTGCCGATCATGATAACCGGCAGATCTTCAATCCGCAGGAGCGGCTGATGATTGAACGGGTGCTGAATCTTAACCAGCGTACGGTCAGCAGCATTATGACCTCGCGGCACGATATTGAGCATATCGATCTCAGCGCTCCGGAAGAAGAAGTACGCGCGCTGCTTGATAAGAATCAGCATACTCGCCTGGTGATCACCGGCGGCGATGCAGAAGAGGATTTGCTGGGAGTGGTACATATTCTCGATCTGCTTCAGCAGTCGCTGCATGGCGAAGCGTTAAACCTGCGCGCCCTGATCCGCCAGCCGCTGGTGTTTCCCGAAGGGCTTCCTCTGCTCTCTGCGCTGGAGCAGTTCCGTAATGCGCGCACCCACTTCGCCTTTGTAGTGGATGAGTTTGGCTCGGTTGAAGGGGTGGTCACCCTCAGCGACGTAATGGAAACCATTGCCGGGAATTTACCGAATGAAGTGGAAGAGATCGACGCCCGTCATGATATCCAGAAAGATGCCGACGGTGGCTGGACGGCCAACGGCCATATGCCGCTGGAAGATTTGGTTCAGTATGTCCCTCTGCCGCTGGACGATCGCCGTGAGTATCACACCATTGCTGGCCTGTTGATGGAGTATTTGCAGCGCGTACCGAAAGCCGGTGAGGAAGTGGTGGTAGGTGGCTATACGTTGAAAACGCTTCAGGTCGAAAGCCACCGGGTGCAGAAGGTTAAAATCATTCCGCCAGCCGACGAGGATTTACCGGACTACGAAGTGTAATGCAACAGGGGCAGAGCACGACTATCCATGCTCTGCCCCCTCACTCCTGTCCGGCAATAACGTAACGCGCTACTTGTTATCCAGCAGCTTTTTCACATCCTGCGCATCGCGGCTGTCTTTATTACGCTCGATCCAGTCATTGATCCGTCGTTTGGCTTCATCCTGAAGATGTTTACGCAACGCCTGGTCGATTTGCAGGTTGTAATTAAGCGCCTGCCATTTGCCGTAAACGCGCAGCGGAATGGCGGTGTTTTTCAGGAGGGCAATCAGTTCAGGATTGCCTTTCCAGCCGTCAATAACGCGAATATTAAAGAGTACATCGCCCTCCTCCTGAAGCAGGTCCAGCGTCCCCTGTCCGTCAAGCAACAACAGCGGTGAGCGCCCGGTGATACTGTCCAGATTTACCTTACCATTATTGAACGTCATGGTGCTGGCCAGTAAATCAAGACGCGTAGCGCTCTCGTAGTCTTCCTGAGCCTGCACATTGGTACTGCGTGCCACCGCCTGCTGCACCAGCTGCTGGAAGTTAAGCCCTTCACCGCGAGCGTCGGTAATACTGATCTGAGCCTTGCCCTGCCATTCCCGGCGAAACGTAGCAGCATCGATTTTACTGCCGGAAAACTCGCCGCTCAGGCGGGTTTTACCGGTCAGGGCAAGAGGGTAATCAAATGCTTTTAGCAGCGTGCTGATTTCAATATTTTCAAGCTGTGGCCTGAACGCGGCCACAGGAACGGCTTTACGCGCATCCAGCGAACCGGGGAGCGAAATATGTCCGCTTCCCAGATTACCCTGCAACTCATTAAATTTAAGCAGCCCGCCCTGATTAGTCATCTGCGTGCTCACCTGAGAAAAGGGCATTCCGCGCCACTGTAGCTGTTTGGCTTTTAGCACCAGTTGCGCATCGAACCCAGCCAGATCGCGGTAATCCGCCTCGTCACCGCTCGATGCTATCACCGGGCGCGGCGGATTCTTCTGGCTTTGTCCCTGTTGATCGACGTGCGCTGCGGTTGTCGCATCGCTGCGTAACAGCAGATTATCAAGGTTGAGGTTATCGAACTGGAGATTAAGCCACCACTGCGGCCGGTCGCCCAGCACCACGCTCCCTTCACCGCGCAGAACGCTGTCGCTGGCGGTGAGGTTTAGCTGGCTAAAGGCAATTTTTTTCTCTTCTTCCTGCCACTGGGCGCGTAGCGTCCCCTGCCCGCCGATGCCCTGCGCAGGTAAATCGGCTCCCTGGAGCTTCCAGTTGAGCTGATTGAAGGTGGCGGTAAGCAGATGCGGATAGTCGCCAGCATCGACCTGGGCCTGCAACGAGAGCGCTAAATCACGTTGATTACGGGTAATATTGCCTGAGAAATCAACATCAGCCTGGTGATATTGATTTTGGGTCATTTTGAGACGAATGTTGCGGATCGTGACCTGTTCATCGCTGTCATGCTGAAACACCAGTACGCTGTCAGCTACTTGCAGACCGGCGATGTCAAAAGACCAGCCGCGATCTTCAGCCACCTGCGGCAGCGAATTAACCCGTGGCGCAACCGGTGCATTGTTGTCATGCACCGCTTCAGTTTGCGGTGTTAGCTGAATAACCGAGCCTTTCAGCATCACCTGTTTAACCTGTAACTGATGTGAAAGCAGCGGCATCAGCGCCACATCAAGGCGCATGTTATCAGCGGCAATCAACGGCTGACTGGCTCCGGGAGCCGTCAGCGTCATTCTGCCGGAGATGATGCTCAGCTGTGGCCAGACGTGCCAGCGTAGCGGGCCATCCAGTTTAAGCTGATAGCCACTGCGCTCAGCAACCTGACGCACCATATAGGCGCGGAAGTCGTTCGGATTCACCAACATCACTAACGCAGAGAGACCGGCAACCAGTACCACCAGCAGGATCATCAGCGTCGTCAGAATTCGTCTCATGGCTTCCTCAGTTACACCGCGTTAACTCAGTCTTTATCAATACGACTGGCGACAGCACCCTGCTGATCGCGATATTTCGCATCTTCACGGCGGTTATAGGGACGCGCTGCCGGACCGGAAAGCGGTTCAAAGCTTAATGCGCCAATCAGCATTCCCGGGCGCAGTGCCAGCGGCAGCTTACCGGAATTATAGAATTCAAGCACAATACATCCTGACCAGCCGGGATCGATGCGGTGCGCCGTGACGTGCACCATCAGCCCCAGACGCGCCAGCGATGAACGTCCGTCGAGCCAGCCCACCAGATCGGCAGGTAGCGTTACCGACTCCAGCGTCACCGCCAGCGCCAGTTCACCGGGATGCAAATAAAAGGCGTCGCCTTCTGCCAGGGCAATTTCATCGCTCATCACGCGATCAAGCGCCGCGCTGACCTCCGCCTTCGGCCCGCTTAAATCGATAAACGCAGCGGTGTGTCCGCTGAATGTGCGAAATTTATTGCCCAGACGCACATCCACCGTCGCGCCACTGATCCGCTCCACCGGTGGACGGGGATTAATCGACAGACGGCCTGCATCCAGCCAGGCTTCAATATCTCGGTCACACAAACGCATGCGCTTTCTCCTTTCGTGCAGCGTGCCCTCACGCCATTGAGCATAAGGGATTAACAGAAACTCTCTGCACGTTACACAATTCGCGGGATTTATTCAAAAAACTGACTAATTTTGGCTTTCAGAATATCAATGGCAATCCGGTTCTTACCGCCGCGCGGCACAATGATGTCGGCATACTGTTTCGACGGATCGATAAACTGCAGAAACATCGGACGGACCGTTTTTTGATACTGCGCCATTACCGAATCCATTGAGCGTCCGCGTTCGTTAACATCACGCTTGATGCGGCGCATCAGGCAGATGTCCAGCGGAGTATCAACAAAAATCGAAAAGTTCATCGCCTCACGCAGGCGAGCATCCGTCAGCAGTAAAATGCCTTCGAGAATAATCACTTTCTTTGGCTCGACATGAATTGTTTCTGGCAGGCGGGTATGCTCAACGTAGCTATACACCGGTAATTCGATAGCCGTTCCGCGCTTTAAGTCCTGTAAATGCTGGAACAGCAGGCTGTGATCCATTGCGCTCGGATGGTCATAGTTGGTCTTGATACGTTCTTCCATGAGCAGATGGCTTTGATCTTTGTAGTAACTGTCTTCTGGAATAACGCCGATATGCTCATCGCCGACTTGTTCACGCAATTCGCGGTATAACGTGCTGGCAATGAGACTTTTACCTGATGCGGATGCGCCTGCGATGCCTATGATGACGCACTGATGAGACTTATCAGTCATAAATTTAGCGACCTGATTAACCTGGATGTAAGGGAGGGCGACGCCGAAGCGCCAAACGCGGCAATTATAGGGATTTGTGCGTGATGATACCAGTCGAATACACGTAATGGTTTAAGACCCGGCTTAATGACCAATGACGTACCCTTAGTCAAATTTTTATGCTTAATTATGAGGCAGTTTCGTCTTTTTTTAACCAGACTCATTAATTAATATCTTTATGATGTCAAATTATGAGCAGGTACCATAGGAATTGTAAATTGTTTGTACTAGCATAATCCCAATTTGACATCTTAACGTCCGGGCTTGCTCCTGGAGCAGAGCCTGGCGGATAGAATGGTAATGAAGAAACCGTACCAGCGAGTATTAATCACTCCGACGCATCCTTTGATGCGTTTTATCAGCCTGGGGCTGTTAACCTTCATTTTTACGCTCTTCTCGCTTGAGTTGACCCGTTTTGGCACGCTTATCGCGCCGCTGTGGTTTCCAACGGCAATCATGATGGTGGCATTTTATCGCCACGCCGGTAAAGTCTGGCCGGGCATCGCCATTGCCTGCTCGCTAGGCAGCATCGGCGCATCGCTCATCGTCAATCCGCTACACACGCTGAACCTGTGGTACACCTGCATCAACATCGTTGAAGCCGTCATTGGCGCACTGCTGCTGCGAAAATTGCTTCCACAATACAACCCGTTGAAAGGCCTTGGTGACTGGATTCGGCTGGCTGTCGGCAGTGCGATTATTCCGCCGCTGGTGGGTGGCTTACTGATCCTGCCGCTGGCCAACGGCGGCCCTACGCTACAAATCGTTCTTGTCTGGACGCTGTCCGAGGCAATTGCCGCGCTGGCGCTGGTGCCGCTGGGCTTACTGTATAAACCGCATTATTTGCTGCGCCACCGGGAACCGCGGATGCTGGTGGAAACACTGGTCACCCTGGCGGCAACGCTGGCGCTTAGTGCAGGGGCAATGCTGTATCTGCCGTGGCCATTCACCTGCATTATTGTGCTGCTCATGTGGAGCGCAGTACGTTTACCGCGCATGGAAGCATTTCTGGTTTTCCTGCTGACCATCATGCTGGTCTCCATGATCATGGCGACTAACCCGCGCGATTTAACGGCAACGCACATTTCTGCGATGACCAATGCGCCGTGGCTGCCTTTCCTGATGATGCTACTTCCGGCAAATATTATGACCATGGTGATGTATGCTTTTCGCGCCGAGCGTAAGCACATCACTGAAAGCGAAGAGCGTTTTCGCAATGCAATGGAGTATTCCGCCATCGGTATGGCGCTGGTCGGCACCGAGGGGCAGTGGCTCCAGGTTAACAAAGCCCTGTGCCGTTTTCTCGGCTATAGCCAGGAAGAGCTGCGCAACCTCACCTTTCAGCAACTGACATGGCCGGAAGATCTTAATTCCGATCTCGATCAGCTGAATATGCTGGTGCGCGGCGAAATTAACAGCTACTCACTGGAAAAACGCTATTACAACCGTAAGGGTGAAGTGGTGTGGGCGTTACTGGCGGTATCGCTGGTGCGGCATGCAGACGGTACGCCGCTCTATTTTATCTCCCAAATCGAAGACATCACCGATCTTAAACATACCGAATGGGTGAATAAGCGCCTGATGGAGCGCATTACGCTTGCTAATGAAGCTGGCGGTATCGGCATCTGGGAATGGGAACTGAAACCCGACGTGATTAGCTGGGATCAGCGTATGTTTGAGTTGTATGAGATCCCCCCGCACACCAAACCCACCTGGCAGCTGTGGTATCAAAGTTTACTCCCGGAAGATCGCGACAGCGCTTCGACAACGGTGCGTGATGCGCTACACAGCCGCGCGCCCTTTAAGCTCGAATTTCGTATTCAGGTGAAAGAAGGCGTACGCCATATCCGTTCTCTGGCCAGCCGGGTGCTCAACAACCAGGGCGAAGTAGAACGTCTGCTGGGGGTCAACATGGATATGACCGAAGTTAAACAGCTTAATGAAGCGCTATATCAGGAAAAAGAGCGTCTGCATATTACGCTCGATTCCATCGGTGAAGCCGTCGTCTGCATCGATGACAATATGCACGTGAGCTTTATGAATCCGGTTGCCGAGAAAATGAGCGGCTGGACGCAGGAGCAGGCCATAGGGCAGCCGCTGCTTCAGGTCTTACACATCACTTTTGGTGATGAGGGTCCACTGATGGAGAATATTCATAGCGGAGATATGTCCCGCTCAGCCATTGAGCAGGATCTGGTATTAAAATGCCGTAACGGCGGCAGTTACGATATTCACTACAGTATCACTCCACTCAGTACCCTCGATGGGCAAACCATTGGATCGGTGCTGGTCATTCAGGATGTGACTGAATCGCGTAAGATGCTGCGCCAGCTCAGCTACAGCGCTTCCCACGATGCGCTGACCCACCTGGCAAACCGGGTCAGTTTTGAAAGCCATCTGAAACGCCTGCTGCAAACGGTTCATGAGACGCATCAGCGTCACGCGCTGGTGTTTATCGATCTCGACCGCTTTAAGGCAGTCAATGATACCGCGGGACACGCGGCAGGAGATGCACTCCTGCGCGAACTCTCCTCACTGATGCTCAGTATGCTGCGGACCAGCGACATTCTGGCACGTCTTGGCGGCGATGAATTTGGCCTGCTGCTGCCGGATTGCAATATTGAGAGCGCCCGCTATATTGCCGGAAGAATTATTGAAGCGATCAATGACTATCACTTTATGTGGGAAGGTCGACTGCATCGTATCGGGGCCAGTGCGGGTATTACCCTCGTCGATGAGACCAACGATCAGGCTTCTGAGGTGATGTCGCAGGCCGATATCGCCTGTTATGCGTCCAAAAATCACGGTCGGGGCATTGTCACCGTTTATGAAGCGCAACAGGAGCGAGCTCACGGCGCACGCAGTATGATGGCGCTGGAAGAGCAGTGGACGATGATCAAAGACAATGCGCTGATGATCATGGCCCGCAGCGTGGCCTCCCCTCGTATCCCGGAGACCAGCCATTTCTGGCTGCTGTCGCTGCGGCTATGGACCAGCGAAGGTGAAATGATTGAAGAACAGGCATTTCGTGCCGGACTCTCCGACCCGGAGTTACTCCACGCCCTGGATCGGCGGATATTTACTGAATTCTTTGCTCATCATGCGCAGGCCGTTGCCGCCAAAGGGTTAGGGATCACCCTGCCTCTGTCGACGGCCGGGCTGACCAGTATGACGCTGGTGGATGAGCTGCTGGACACCCTCGCGCAAAGCGCCCTGCCAGCACGCCTGCTCCACCTGATTATTCATTCCGAAGCGATTATGCGTAATGGGCATCAGATCAATGAAGGATTACGTAAATTACGCCAGGCGGGCTGCAAAATTATTCTTAGCCATATTAATCAGGATCTTGAGCTGTTTAATCATCTTACGCCGTCAGCGGCAGATTATATTTTGCTCGATCCTGAACTGGTCGCAAATGTGCAGACTAATTTGCTGGATGAGATGATGGTGACGATTGTCCAGGGACATGCGCACCGTCTTGGAATGCGCACTATCGCCGGACCCACTAACACCCCGCTGATGATGGATACGCTTTCAGGTATTGGTATCGACCTGATTTATGGCGATACCATTGCGCAAACTCAGCCGCTGGATCTGCTGCTTAATACCAGCTATTTCGCTATCAATTAACCGGTTCCGGCTGCCAGTCTTCGGTAAACCAGATGTGCAGTACCGCATAGGAGCGCCACGGCTGCCAGCGTTCTGCATAGCGGCGAATTTGCGCAGGCGTCATGCCGGTAAAGCGCTGTTTGATGGCGTAATCATCCGGCAGGAAAATATCGGTTGCCTGCCAGCCGTGCAGGGCAAAATAGTTTGCCGTCCAGCGGCCAATTCCCGGATACGTTTGGAGCATTTTAACCCCCAGCGCCACATCCGCCGGCGCACGCAGCGGAAATTCCCCGGCATGTGCCACCTGCGCCAGATGAATAATTGCCTGCGCCCGTTTTAACGACATTCCCAGCGACCTTAAACGTTGCGGATCGGCTGCGGCCAGAACCTCTGGCCGCGGAAACGTATAATATTCCGGCGTCCCGGCCAGCGGCTCACCGTAGGCAGTTACCACGTTTCCGGTGAGCTTTGCCGCCATCGCCACGCTCACCAGCTGACCAAGAATGGCCCGAATGCCCTGTTCAAACGCATCAACCGATCCCGGCAGGCGCAATCCAGGCCTGGCACTGGCCAGCGGACCCAGCGCGCGGGCAATACAGTGCGGATCGCAATTAAGGTCCAGCAGCCGTTCAATGCGCTGTAAACACTCGTCGGCTACCGGCATTAGCCCGTCGGTCAGTTCAACCTTCAGCGTATGGTTTTGCTCTACAGGTGTCAGGGTAAGCAGGCCGCGATACCCGTCAACAACCATGCTGCGGGTAAAACTGTTGCCACTGAATGTCTCGATGCCGCCAACGGCGCGCGCGCGCAAAAAAGAGAACATCCACGTCCAGTCGTAGGGCGGCTGCCAGTGCAGGGTGAACATATTATCTTCCTCATGGTGGCGTGATAGTTATAATTATAAATATATATTTAAACAAAAGTTATTCATTACAAATATATAATAAATTTTCTTCCATTCAACCGTTGCATCCGGTCGGGCCCGCAGCGTATATTCCTGCACCCTTACCATGATTTAGCAGGGATGGCTAAATAATGAATATATTGTCGCTGACTTTCTGTTATTTCTTCTTGTTATTCTTTTTGCTGTACTGGCTGCTGACCGCCTGGCCTCGACTGCAAAATGGCCTTTTACTTATTACCAGCTATGCTTTTATTGCCTGCTTTTCAGTTAGCTCAGCTGCCATCTTATTAACATATAGTTTATTGATATATATCATCAGTATATTTATTCATAAAACAAATTATTACCGGGTCGGGTATATGCTGCTCATCATGCTCATCCTGGCCTTTTTTATCACCTTTAAATACTACCCGGCTACGCGTGAAAATCTGCAAGTTAGCTTCTATCAGGCGAACATCAATATTGATTTGCCGCTGATTGATATTATTGTCCCGCTCGGGCTTTCATTTTATATTTTTCACTCGGTCAGCTATATCGTTTCGATTGCTAAAAAGGAGTTGCTACCCGCAGGCCTGGTCAATGTGTTGCTGTATATCAGCTTCTTCCCGAGCGTTGTTTGCGGCCCAATCAACCGCGCCAGTCACTTTCTGCCGCAAATCGAGCGGGAGACACCGCGTAAGTTGAACAGTATTCGCAGGCCGCTGTGCTTACTGGCGCTGGCCATCGCGAAGTTATTTTTGTGCGGCGCCTGGCTTGCCGAACGCTATGTTAATGCGGTATTTGACTCGCCGGAAAATGCCACGCCACTGCAACTGCTCGTGGCGATATATGCGTATGCATGGCAGATCTACTTTAACTTTTCTGGCTATACCAATCTGGTTACTGCGCTGGCCGCCCTGCTCGGCCTTACACTGCCGGTTAACTTTAACGCCCCCTACTGCGCGCAAAACTTACAGGTATTCTGGGCGCGCTGGCATATTAGCTTATCGTTGTTTATTCGTGATTATATTTATATCCCACTGGGTGGCAATCGACGCGGTTTTTTACGCAAGAATATCAATTTGCTGATAGCAATGATCCTCTCCGGCCTGTGGCACGGAGCCGGATTTAATTTCGTTCTTTGGGGCGCGATCCATGGCCTCGGGCTGGCGGGCTTAAATTATAAAAATCACCTTTATCCGGCACGGCGCAGGGGTCCGCTAATAACGCTGGCCTCGCGCCTGCTGACCTTTCACTTTATCTGCTTTGCATGGATATTTTTTCGCGCGACGGATTTCTCAACGGCCTGTGCCATCCTCACGGGCCTCAACCATCTCTCCTTTTCTTCACTAGCATCAGCACCAGAAACATCAGCCCTTAGCGTTTTTTTAATCTTCTTTATTGTGTATCCGCAGTTCAATACCTTGAGAATAAAACTCGGTGCGCTGGCCTGCCGAATCCCCTGGTTCTGGTTTCCTGTTCCGCTGGCGCTGTTCTTAACTACGGTGTTCTTTTTCTCACCTGCGGGTCTGCCGGGGTTTATCTATGCAAACTTTTGATAATATTTCGCAGTTTCAAAAAGTCTATAAATTTGTCTATATCATGCTTTTCAGCACGCTATTGACCGTCTGGCTTAATCAGCGCTCACTGATGCTTTACTGGCAACAGGAGTTTCACGAGGATGCCCCGTGGAGCGTGGTCAGGCAGCCGGCATGGCTGGAGGGCGGCAAGATTTTGGCTGCCTTTAACGCCAGCAAAAACGCCTTCACAGATGCGCTGGACGACACCCCCGACGCGGCCATTTCGCCGCCGCTGCCGCTGCTGGTTGCCGCGCATATTGTTTCCGCCACTATTGAGACAGCGGTACCGCCGGTCGCCGCCGCACAACTCGTCCCGGCTGCGTCCGCCCCTGAGCACGACAAAGACCACATCGTATTAACCGCGCACGGTAAAGTCTTTTTTGCCGGAGATTCGATGATGCAGGGTGTCGCCCCCCACATCATGCTGGCGCTGAATAAACAATATGGCATCCAAAGCATCAATAAAAGTAAACAGAGCACTGGTCTGACGCTGCCTGGTTTTTTTAACTGGCCGCGCACCATCAGCGAAACGCTGCACGATAATGCAGATATTGAACTGCTGGTGATGTTTTTAGGTCCCAACGATCCATGGTCCATGAAACCGGATGGCGGCGGACAATATCTCAAATTCAAAACCCCGGAATGGGAACAGCTGTACCGCAGTCGTATCAATACTATCCTGCAAAGCGCGCAGCAAAAGCATATTCCCGTGTTATGGATAGGCCCGCCCAATATGCGCAAGAAAGCGCTCTCCGAAGGGGTTGCCTGGCTTGCTACCCTCTACTCTTCAGCCGTTTCCGACGCCGGGCAATATTATCTTTCGGCCAATGACATTCTGGGTTATCAGGGTGACACCTATTCTGATTATCAGAAAAAGGACGGGCGCAAACTTAAGCTCCGCAGCGGTGACGGCATTCACTTTACTCCCTATGCGCAAAAACTGATTGCCGCCAGAGTGCTTTCGATGATTGTCGTTGAAGGCGCAGAAGCAAAAAAGGAAAACTCCGTTGAACAACCCTAAAATTTTACGGCTTTATCGACCACTGATCCTGCTTTTAAGCCTGCTATTCATGCTTTCATGTAAAGACGTCGCGAATCAAAAAAACCTGAAACCGGCAAAACCGGCGCATAAAACGGCGAGCCGAAACCCGTTAGCTTCCTTCGGTAATAAAAGTCTTCATCGCCTGGCTGATAAGCTACTGGTCAATAAACAGAGCGTGCATATTCTGCAACTTGGCGACTCGCATACTGCGGCTGATATTTTTACCGGCCAACTGCGACTGCGTTTTCAGCAGCGCTTTGGCGACGGTGGCCCCGGAATGGTCAGTCCGATGACCGTAGCCGGTCAGCGCAGCAACGTAGTCAGTTTCAGCAGGCCGGGCAAATTCTGGCAGCTTTATTCAACGCGGACAGATGCGCGCCAGGATTTTCCATTTACCGGGCTGATTGCCCAGCCGTTGCAGAGTCCAGCACCGGTGATCCTGAACATGAAAGATGACAATGGCGGGCATTATCGTATTCGCGCACTGTATAAATCCTCCGCAATCAGTGTGCTGTCACTGACGCAAAACGGCGTTATGGTATTGCCAGACACACAGGATCGCTGGCAGTTCTCCGACGCCAGACAGGCCACGTTTCCTCTGAATGTTACGTTCAGCGGTCAGAAGCAGCTTCAACTGGGCGGCTGGTTCATCTCCTCCCTGCGCCCGGGCGTGATTTTCTCTGCAACGGGGATTAACGGAGCCACGCTTTCGGCATGGAAAAAATGGCAATCTGACTGGCTCGTCCCTCTGGCAGCGCTAAAACCCGATATGGTAATCATGGCCTACGGCACTAACGAAGCATTTAATGACCAGCTCGACCCCGATCTCTACCGGCATCAGCTGGAAGAACGGCTCATTCAGATCCGCGAGGCCATGCCCGATACCGCGATCCTGCTTATTAGCCCGCCTGACAGTATAAAAAATAAAGCGCAGTCTGCGTGTAGCACGCGTGAGCCGGTGAGTCTGATGAAAGTGATACAGATCCAGAAAGAGGTTGCCGAACAGCAACAGATCCTTTTCTGGGACTGGCGCGCGTATATGGGTGGCGCATGTTCAATGGAGCGCTGGTCTGCTGAAGATAAGGCCCGGCCTGATATGATACATCTCTCCGCCGCAGGATATAAAAAGAGCGCCGATGCCCTTTTCGGACAACTAATTACGCTACTGGAGCAGGCGCAATAAAGCGCTGACCCGCACCGCCGGGCTTGCAGCTGTGCTGACATTTCGCTAAAGTCGCCCCCCTTCTTCACCGGCATGGGGATTTACGCGTGTTTATCGGATTTGACTACGGTACGGCAAACTGTTCAGTGGCTGTAATGCGCGAGGGCGCGCCACAGCTGCTGACAATGGAAAATGGCAGTACTCTTCTCCCCTCGATGCTTAGCGCACCCACGCGTGAATCGGTCAGCGAGTGGCTTTACCGTCATCATGATGTTCCGGCGACGCCGGGTGAAACGCAGGCGCTGCTGCGCCGCGCCATGAATTATAACCGCGATGAAGATATTGATGTCCTGCCGGGCAGTGTTCAATTCGGCCTGGCCTCATTGCATCAGTACGTTGACGACCCACAAGAAGTTTACTTCGTCAAATCGCCCAAATCCTTCCTCGGTGCCAGCGGACTCAAACCTCAGCAGATCGCCCTGTTTGAAGATCTGGTCTGCTCAATGATGCTGCATATCCGCAAGCAGGCTGAAAGCCAGCTGAGCGAAACCATAACTCAGGCCGTTATTGGTCGGCCAATCAACTTCCAGGGGTTAGGCGGCGATGACGCTAATACCCAGGCCCAGGGCATTCTTGAGCGTGCGGCTCACCGCGCAGGGTTTCAGGATGTTGTGTTCCAGTATGAGCCGGTCGCAGCAGGTCTGGATTTTGAAGCCACCCTGCAAGAAGAGAAACGCGTGCTGGTAGTGGATATCGGCGGCGGGACTACCGACTGCTCGCTGCTGCTGATGGGGCCACAGTGGCGTCATCGACGCGATCGTGATGGCAGCCTGCTGGGGCATAGCGGCTGTCGCATTGGCGGCAACGATCTGGATATTGCGCTGGCATTTAAAAGCCTGATGCCGCTGCTGGGGCTGGGCGGTGAGACCGAAAAAGGCATCGCCCTGCCGATCCTGCCGTGGTGGAACGCGGTGGCGATTAACGATGTTCCGGCACAGAGTGATTTCTACAGCAGCGCCAACGGTCGTATGCTTAACGATCTGGTGCGTGATGCCCGCGACGGCGATAAAGTTGCGCTGTTGCTGAAAGTCTGGAAACAGCGCCTGAGCTATCGTCTGGTACGCAGTGCCGAAGAACACAAAATTGCCCTCTCGCAAAGTGCACAAACGCTGGCGACGCTGCCTTTTATTAGCGACGATCTGGCCACCGCTATCACCCGCCAGGAGCTGGAAGCGGCGCTCAGTCAGCCGCTCGCCCGCATACTGGAGCAGGTGCATCTGGCGCTGGACAATGCCCAGGAGAAACCGGACGTTATTTATCTGACCGGCGGCAGCGCCCGCTCTCCGCTGATCAAAAAAGCGCTTGCCGGGTATTTACCGGGAATTCCGGTTGCCGGCGGCGATGATTTCGGTTCGGTAACAGCGGGGCTGGCCCGCTGGGCAGAGGTGATGTTCAGGTAGAGAACTCACCCGGTGACCTGCGTCGACGGGTGATTTACCTGGGCCGCAATAGGCCTGGCGGCGCTGCGCTTGCACAGGTCGATAAATGAGGAATACCATTCAGCCTTCGCAGGCCGGGTAAGGCGAAGCCGCCACCCGGCAAAACGGCAGCCACTCTTGCAGCGTCAGGTGCCTGTTTTACCGCCAGAAAAGGGGTTCATACTCTCCCGCATTCAGACTATTCCTTCTTATCTTTCATAGTTCCTCCATTTTTGCAGGTCGCTGCCTGACTAAACTAGTATTATTCCGCGACCCGCTTCAGGAAGAGACGTTTATAACAATGAAAGGCAGTAACAAAGCCCGCTGGGCAACAGCGCTAATCGTGATCCTTGCGGCCATTGCCGCCCTCTGGTTGTGGCATAGCCGCGCGCCATCCGAAACGTCCTCTGCGGCACGTACTGCGCCAGCCGGCGGTGGACGTCACGCGCAGCTGGCCCCGGTACAGGCCGCGACGGCGACCAGCGAGTCGGTTCCGCGCTATCTTTCCGGACTGGGTACGATTACTGCCGCCAACACGGTGACGGTACGTAGCCGGGTGGACGGGCAGTTACTGGCAATCCATTTTAAAGAAGGCCAGCAGGTCAAAGCAGGCGATTTACTGGCGGAGATCGATCCCAGCGCTTTTAACGTGGCGCTGGCACAGGCTCAGGGACAACTGGCCAAAGATCGGGCCACGCTTGCCAACGCCCGGCGCGACCTGGCGCGCTACCAACAGCTGGTGAAAACCAATGTTATTTCGCGTCAGGAGCTGGATGCGCAGCAGGCGCTGGTCAGTGAAACGGAGGGCACGCTGAAGGCGGATGAAGCCAGCGTCGCCAGCGCACAGCTTCAGGTGACATGGAGCAAGATCACCGCGCCGGTTGACGGACGCGTAGGCCTTAAACAGGTCGATATTGGTAATCAAATCTCCAGCGGCGATACCACAGGGATTGTCGTCCTGACGCAAACCCATCCTATTGATCTGGTGTTTACCCTGCCCGAAGGCAATATTGCCACCATTGTCCAGGCGCAGAAG
>Ga0302347_1001205_pt1 | contig 32347 bp, 23 predicted proteins | sample PhyWR1_FD_202178 | JGI IMG/M metagenome (GOLD analysis project Ga0302347, IMG submission 202178) | Leaf surface microbial communities from wheat plants in UC Gill Tract Community Farm, Albany, California, United States - DLSL W.R1 (v2)... | ecosystem: Host-associated > Plants > Phyllosphere >... | reverse complement strand
ATGATGCGTTACGATAACGATATTATTTTCCGGAACGAGAAGGTGATTGATTTCTGAGATTTCTTTGTCTGTAAACATAAACGATTATTTGAAAAGTGAATTGCCAAAGGTAAAACTTTAAAATAAAGTTTTAGATAAAAAACATCAAAGATAAAAAACAGGTAAAACAGTTGCAAATAAAGGATTTGTGACTGTTTTACACTTTTTGGTATTGCAATAGAAAGCAATAAAATGCACGAGATTACAAAAGTTAGGTTACCAAATCGTTACTTTATAAAATCTCTAAATAATTTTTAAATTGCTGTTTTTCAGTTTATTGCATTGTATTTCATGTTGTTTCCAAGCTCGATAAATTTTAATTTTAATATTAAGAAATCTTCAGTTATGGAAACTAAAAAAAGATCAACGTTCAAGGTATTATTCTACCTTAAAAAGAATGCACCAAAAAAAAACGGACTGGTGCCAATTATGTGCAGGATAACTGTCAACGGCAAGCAATCCACATTCAGTGCAAAACTAGATATTTCTGCTTCTGCGTGGGACTTGAAATACGGAAGGGTTTCAGGCAAAAGCAAAGAGGCACAGAGTCTCAACACTAGACTTGACAGAATACGTTTGGGTATTGAAAGGTGCCACTCAAAAATTATGGATAGTGATGGAAGTGTGAACAGCAATAAGCTGAAAGATGTTTTTCTTGGTATGGACAGTGGAGAGCTGACATTTTTTAAATTCTACGATAAATTTTTACTGGACTTTGAGAAAAAAGTAGATAGTGGACTTAGGGCATACGGTACTCTAGGAAAATACAAGAGTCTTTTGATTCACCTCAGAAGTTTTGCTCTTTCGAAATATAAAACTTCTGATATTCCTTTCAAAACAATTAATTGTGAATTTATTCAGGAATTCGATTACTATCTTCGTAATGACCAAAGTCTGGAACACAATACAATCTGGGTTTATATGATTGGGCTAACAACTTTGTGCCGACTGGCACTAAGCAGGAAACATCTTTCCAGCAATCCATTCAGTGAATATAAGAATACTAAGAAAGACAGAGATCGTGGATATCTGCTACGAAGTGAATTGGAACAACTTGTTATTTTTGAGTGTATTAAAAAGAAAGATGAATTGGTAAAAGACCTTTTTGTTTTCAGCTGTTTTACTGGGCTTTCTTATTCTGATATAAAAGGATTGAAAAAAAGCAATATTCAAGAGTTTTTTGATGGCAAGGAATGGATTATCATTCGCAGGAGAAAAACATCGACCTCATCCAATGTGATGCTTTTAGATATTCCAAAAATGATTATCCATAAGTATGAAGGTTTTTCCAAAAATGGACTCGTATTCCCCGTACCTGCCAATAATAACTGCAATGAGAGCCTTAATAAAATATCCCAATTGATTGCCTGTCTTGAAAACAAAAAAGTAACATTCCATTTGGCACGCCATACTTTTGCTACCCTATTTCTCAGTGAAGGTGTTCCGCTTGAAAGTCTGAGCAAAATGATGGGACATAAAAATATCGCAACTACACAAATCTATGCAAAAATATTAAACGAGAAAGTAGGAAAAGATATGGAGAAGGTAGCCGAAAATTTTAAAGGGATGGAAAGTTATTTTATTTCTCAAATCTAATTAGAATTGAACTAAACGAAATTCTAAAATATTTATAATTATAATATTTACATGAGGATTTTTGTAACTTTTTCTCGTCCTTTTATTGATAAGCTTTTCGAGGTTGCACCTTGTGCAAGACCTTTAATGTGGTATTTGCAAAAAGCGGTATGTCTTGATAAATATAATTGCTGATAGAGCAGGCGAATTAGCTTTGGCTTCTGTTTTTATTTAGTAGGTTACTTTTTATAAATTCTCAACTAAAAATATTTTTCCTACTAAGGCATATTTGTATATTTGATTTAAGCATTTTGTGAAAAAATGAAATCTTATATAACTATTATTAATGAACGAAGAAGAAGTTAGAGGGAAATTGCTTTTACCATATTTAAATGATTTAGGCTTCAATGTTTCTGAAATCAATTTGGAATATTCATTTACTATTAGACTTGGAAAATCACAACATACTATTAAAGGTAGGTCAGATATTTTATGTAAAGGGAATGGAAGAAATTTATTCATTATCGAATTAAAAAATGAATCAATTTCCATAACTCAAAATGATATAGACCAAGGAATTTCATATGCGAGGTCTCTACTAGACGATATTGCTCCATTTACAATAATCACTAATGGACATACAACGAGAATTTTTGATTCAGTATCAAGAATTGAATTAACGGGTCAAAAAATTTCTGAGCAATCATCTTTTTGGAGAAATGGATATACTCTCTCTACGGATGAAGAGTTAAGAATAAGGTATGAAGCACTTAAAAAATTTGTTTCATTCTCTACTGAAAATTTAATGTTATTTTGTGAAAACCAGGTTCAAGATAGAATGGGACCAATTATAGGAGCTATCAACACTCCCACTTCTAAATTTGTCAAAGATCTTTATTGTCAAAGACAAGATTTACTTTTTGCATTTAATCGTTTTCTCAATTCTGATGCAAAAATTTTCAGTGTGGTAGGTTCTGCTGGTGTTGGAAAAACAAATGTAATTTGTTCATTAGCTCTCCAAAACTTAGAAGATAAATTTGTTTTTTTTTACAATGCTTCAATAATTAATAGATCACCATTAGAACATATTGCGCAAGATTTGAATGGTGTTTTTTCCAGTAAAAGTGATAGTGATTTAGTTTTAAAGAAACTTGATGAATTAGGGAGATTTGTAAATAAACAAGTTCTACTATTTATTGATGCGATAGATGAAAGTATTAATCCAAATATTTCACTCGAATTGAGTGAGATTGCTCTTGCTTGTAGGAATTTAAGTAACATAAAGTTATGTATTAGCTGTAAATCGAATATTTGGGATAGTATTTTAAAAATAAATGGAACTCCATCACATTTATATGAAGAACTGAATAAATTTCCAGAAATAACTAATATGCCTTCTGGTAATATGGGATTCTTATTAGAAGATTTTACTGATGAAGAAATGGAAAATATTATTCCAGTATATAAAAGTGTTTTTGGTTTTCAAGGCAATATTTCAAAGGAATTATTAAAAGAATTAAGAAATGGATTCTTCTTGAGAATATTTAGTGAAGTTTATAGCCATAAACAGATACCAGATAAAATTAATGATAAAGAGTTAATAAAAATATACATCAGACAATCACTTGAAAAAACGGAACTAAGTTTAGGTGTAGAAAAGGGGATTAGAATTTTATCAGAAATCGGAAAAATATTACTTAACTATGATTATACATCAATAGAAGCTTTTAAAGATGAGGGATTGGATGTGAATAATTTGCTTAGAAAACTAAATTTTTCAATTAAAGATAATTTGCCTGAAGATTTATTTACAAGAAATATTCTTATTAAATCTAACAAAGAAGATTCTTACAATATATCATTTTACTATTCCAAAATTCGAGATTACATAATATGTTTTCACAGTTACACTTTAGACAAACTAAATGATACTGAATTCTATAATGTACTTGAGAAATTTTATCAAAATTATATTGGTCAGAGTGCTATTGATTTTTATATTGAAAATGCAAGTCATTCACATATGTTTACTCTTGCGAAGTTTAAAAAGGATAAAGCTCTCCAATATGTAACAGATTATAATTTGTATTTAGATGAAAATTTTAAAAATTTTAAAAAATTATTTGACCCTAGAACGGATGGTGAAATTGGAATTATACTTCCAAACGACCTTATAAATAAAGATGGTTATGCTTTGTTTCATTTAGAACCCAATGCAAAAAAAGTTCAATTAAAAGATTTAAAAGACCCTTTTTCAGATTTGGATAGATGTGATTTTTTAAAGATGGGAGTTAATTCTGTTTACGGAACTAATACAACGCTTTTGGTTTCAGACCAAAATAAGATTATCAAACAAAATCTATTTAAACAGCTAAAAGATATTATTCAAAAAGGAAGACTTACTACATTTAATTCTGATGTTTTACTTTTCGAACAAGTATCCTTGATACTTTACTATTATCATAAAAAATTAGGTTATGACTTAAAGGTAAATGATTATTATCTCCCAAGATTCGAAGTAATTTATCCAATTGATTTAACTGATTTACGAGATAGAGTTTATAGGTTTAGAGTATCTTATCACTTTACTCACAGAAGAGGTTTTTCTTCACCAACGCTTGATCAAAAAGTTGAAGAAGCAATAAGTAAGAATTTAGAAATACCTGAACTTCATTTTGGAGGAGATGCTGCTATTTACGAAGAGTTATTTAAAATCGTAAACATTTTATTAGAAAGAGGATATAAAGAAATTAAAAATTATCATTTACCATATCCAGATATATCAGTTGCTGAAGTTAAACAATCTCACGAACAAGATAGAAGACAGAATTTAAATCAAGTAAGAATTTCTCAATATACTTCAAGTCAAGCAAAATTATACATAGAAAGCTTTTTTAAACATTTAGAATCTTGTTATCGAGTTTTTGTAGAAGATAATTTTCCAACTTTAAAAAATGAATTATCATTCTATACAAATTGCCCACACGAATACTTTTTCTATATGAAAGACTCTGATGTTCTCAAATGGGGGTTATTCGGATACCGCCCTTCTAATGGTGAAAATGTAAAAATTTATTATAGTAATAAGTCATCGGAGAGAGCTTTTGAAGAAGATGGTATTAAAATTTTAAGACATTTTTCACTTAATAGTATTATTGATTACGAATACGATCGGGATCGGGTTCCAACGATTTATGGAATAAAAACACCTAAAGTTGATGATTTTTGTGTTATTAGAAATTGGATTTATAAATTACTTAGAAGTGATATGGAAACACTTTTTAAAGAAAATAAAGATTAATTTTCAGACTTATTTTCGAAATAAATAATAATTATGCAATTTTTTTTTTCATACACCGCAGAAGAAAAACTTAAATCATTAAGTGAGCGACTAAGATATTTAGCACGTAATAAAAATGCTTATTCAGCTCATATTGACCAAAAAATAAAATCTGAAAATCTCCAGTACAATCTTTCTTTAATTATTTCTCATATACTTACTAAACTAAAATTTATTGATAGAAGCAAATATGTATTTGAATCCATAATTGAAGAGTATAATAAAGCTCAAAGTACCACTTTAACATTTGGTGATTTTAATAAAATACATTGGATTAGAACAGTTAACGGAGATGTCGTTGTACCCGAATTAGTTCGACACTTCATTTGGCAAGTCGGTTACTACGAAAATGAAAATAAGCCTATAGAAATTCCATTCGATAAAATACATTTTGTTCGATGTCTACAGATTTATTTTCAAAATTGTTTCGAAAATGAGCAACCAAGTATTAGTGAAGCCGAATTAAAAGACATTTTAAAAAAGTATGCTCCAAAACAAATAACTATAAATTTTCTTAAGGAAAAAAACATAATTGACTACAATATAGAGAGCAATGTTTTTTATTGGAAAGGACAAAATGATTATTCAAGATACTTGAGAAATGAAATTGCTTCGACACTTTGGCTGTTGATCGGTGGAGAAAATGCTACGATAAAACAATTTGAAAAATATTTTAAGATTCTCTGGGGAACTCAGATATGGATTGAAAATTTAGATGGATTTCTTGCTCAAGAAAACACAACAAAAATTAGTGAACTTGCAGTAGAATATTTAAGTTCAGAAAATGATTTGTTAAAATCTGACGATGAGTTTAGGAAAATTTGGCTTGATGCGAATCGTTATCAACATATTGATATTAAAACTGAAATTCCAAATGTTAAATTCAATTATAAAACATCTTGGGATTTTATTGAGAGTGTGAATTTTCACAAAAGGTACTATCGTGAATTCTTTGATTATCAGAAAACACGAAGCTTTTGTTATACACTTCTTAGAATTATTGTTCATAATGAACCTAAAGATTCTCGACCTTATAAAAATGGATTAGAGATTTTAAAAGATATTTCCAAACCATTTTTAGTGTGGTCTTTGTATCGTGAGATTCCTAGTGAATTTCCTTTTGTCATTCCTTATCTTTTAACCGATTCTGAGCTAATCCCAATCGCATTTAAAATGATTGATAAGATTGGAATCGATGATAATTTTTTAAGTGAACAATCAAATAGGGAGAGAAAAGATGAAGAGCGATATGAATTAATAAATCATTTATGGCTTGAAGTATTCGACGTTACATTAGATGAATTTTGTTGCTCCACTTCTGACAATGAAAATAAAGGAGAAATAATTTCGAGAATTTTATTTGATTTAACAGAAGAAGTTTTTAGGTATAATAATAATTCAAACAATATTATTAGCCACAATGCTTTTAGAAAACGCTATGATGAAGCATTAAAAAAATTAAGCATTAAAAGGATAAAAGATATAAATAGATACCCAAAACCATTTATTAATCCAAGAATAATTATTGCATTATTGCCAAGTATTATCGATCATATTAGAAATAATATATCCAAGGTTTTTGCGCAGTATAATCAATTTTTAAAATTAAAATCTTCTCTTTTGGATTTATCAGTAGAAATATTACGATTGGGTAATATTCGATTTTCAGAGGATGAAATTTCAAAGAGTGAGCAACAAAAACTTGTAGAAAGTACAAAAGAATTAGTTTATACTTTAGAAAAATATTTATCAGAATTTTATTCACAAATCGATATTGAAGTCCAGACGTACAACAAAGGGATAGAGAAACAAAAAGCTGAAAGAGGTGTAAATGAATTTGGTTTTGAAATAATAGATTGGGGATACTTATTTCTGCTTTTTGAGAAAAATAATATTTTAGAAGCCTTCCATAATAACTTTGTTTTCTACTTGAATTTTAATGCCGATGGAGATAAATACGAAAAACAAAATCAAGAACAATTTGAAAAAATCAAACTATACTTAAAATCTTTGATGATTAGTTTCATATCAATTAATCAAAACAAAAATTTATATGAGATTGATGGGTTGCCTGTCAATAAGACATTGGTTCAACTTGAAAAATGGATAAAAGATTTCTCTTTGCTCTATTCTCTTGATGATGTGTCTAATAAGAGAATTGACATATTTAATGAGATGTTTAGTGATTTTGGTTATAATATTTATAATCAACATTTGACAGCATTACTTTATAAATGCATTAATTATTTCAACGACAAAAATCCAAACGAATTCGTAAAGACGTTTTTTACTACAAGCAATGATATCGGAAGAATGCTAACGGCAATCAATATTTTGGATTCAAAAGGGCAACGGGATATTATATCGCAGCGAATTTCAGAAGTTAAAATTGAAGCTTTTATTGACGAAGTGTTTACAACAACAGAACTTCAATATGCTTTGATTGAATCTGTAAATTCTGAAAGCCATTGGGAGTTAGCAAAACCTCTTATAGATAGAATTCAAGAACATTTCGAAAAAATTAAGCATCAGGATGAAAATAGAGAAAATCTTCTTTTCCAAGTAAATTTATTACTGGCCTTCAAAGAGAAAGATTATAGAAAGCTTAATGATATTGAAATTCCTAAAAAGCAGTATATGCATTCGGAAGCTGATAAAAAAATGCAAAAGATGAAGCAGTTTCATATTGCATTATTTAAATTATATAATGACAAAAGCTATGATGAGGCAATTAAATTATTCAGGTCACTTCTGTCAGAGGATACAAAAAATATTAGATATGCTTTTCATCTATACCGCGCAGAAACTTTAAAAGCCATTGAAACAGAATGAATATAGAATTATTGAACCAAGCAAATCAGAATTGGGAGAGTTTTGTCAGTAATCTTACTGACGAAGAAAAGAAAGGTTTATCAGAATTAAATGAATCAATAGCAATCAATCAATTATATTTTTTGGCAGCAATTAATGATGCGAAAAGATTTGACCAAACAATAAATGTTCTTTCAAAAAGTTTCTTGTATGACGTTGAAATAATCCCAACTATTTATAAATATTATGTCGAACGAGATTTACAAGAGTTGGCATTTGAATATATACAAAACGCAAAAGATTATTTACTAGACAATAGTGTCAATACTATACCTTTAAATATCAAAAAAATCCTTGACAACGCTGAATCAGTTCAACTTTTACAGAAATATAAAATCAGTCTTGAAAGAATTAGAAACCTTACACCTTCAAAAATTCCGAGTATTACACCTGAAATTATAAATGATAAAAGAGATTTGAATACATTTATTCTAAATGAACTTGTGCAGTCATTGAAAATAATTATTGAAAAACGAGAAGCAATAAAACAAATTACGCACGAAAATAGATACAATGATTTTTTGGAGGCAATTCTCCGATTTCGTTTTCCTTTTTGGGGATGGGCAATCCAAGACCAACCTAGAATGGGGACTTCTACTGGTGGTGCTGATGCTGGTAATGCAGACTTAGTTGTTCAGTCTGGTGGTGGTGAAAATATTGCTTTAATTGAAGCTTTTATCTTAAGAGATAAAAAATATACAGAAACTCATATTTTAAAGTGTCCAAATTATATTTCTACAATAAATAGATTCTATGTTGTGATTTATTTTTTAGGTAATTCTAATGATTTTGATGAAAAATGGCGTGATTACCAGTCAGATGTGTTGGCGATTCATTATCCATCAAACTTCAAACTTGATGTAAACATTGGTTTTATAGATATAATAAATGAGTTTGAAAATGTAAGAAACATTAAAATTGCAAAAACGATACATAGTACAAATTTAGAAATGTATCATATGATGATTGATCTTTCATAAGTATTATGTAAAGGTTTATTTTTCATTTCTTTACCTAAATAATTATTTAATTTTACTAAACTTTAGAGTTTAGTAACCTTATTTCTTAGCCATAGATTTTAATTCCAATACAAAATCTATATAACTACCTAACTTACTTTGAATAGCTTATAAGACGGATATTAATGAATATTGTCCGAAGAATGCAGTTGAGTGGCTTATACTGATTCGCATCAGTTCATCCCGAGAAATAATAACCGGTTTAAAATCCGCAACTATGATGGATGGCTTTTTTTCTTTTAAGAATATTTAGAATATAATTTAAATTATTATATTTAAAAAATGTTAGATAAAACTAAAAGATTTTTGTTTATTATACAACATTATTTATTCTCATAATATTTTAGCTTTCTCTTATTAAATGCAGGCATTGCTCCTTCCAAAACTTTTACGATGCACTCATTAATTTCCGGATTTTCGATTGCACCAGCTTTAAATGAAAACTTATAATTATTTTCCTTATCGAGCTCAGTATAAATTACTTGTTCTGCATCTGCGACAACTGCTAGATTTGGATTATGTGTAACTAGTATTATTTGTCTTTTTGATTTAGCTTTCTTAATAAATGGAACTAAAATATTTGCAACGCTATGATTATCGAGATTATCCTCCGGCTGATCAATTATTAGTGGGATGTCATTATTATCAAGTAACAGATAAAATATCAATAATAGAGCCCCTTTTTCACCAGGAGATAATTGATCTAAATTCTTATTTCCTTGACGCAATTCATAATTATAATCAACAAAATCAAGGGAAAATAAATAATCATATAAGTCAACAACATCATTTACTTGATTTTCAATATTTGTCTTTTTTTCCTCTTCTTTCAAATCAGTAAAAAATGGATTTATTAAGTTTTCTAATAATAGTGAAACACCTTCAAAATTATTAATATCTATATTCTCAATTAGTTTTCTAAATTGTAATTCTGCATTTTCTTTTCCGTAAAAAGTCCCTGCTTTATTGAAAGATATAAAACCTAAAAACCGTCTCTGAAAATTTGATGTAAGGGTGAAAGATGCTTCTATTTCTATCGGATAAGCAGAAAGCATCTCGTTGTTCTCACTAATAATATTGTCAATGCGTTGTTTTACATTTTGATAGGTTGACAGTACAGAACTTTTTAATACAAAGATCTCTTCTGTCAATTTTAATCTTTCATTTTTTTCAGCTTCTATTTCACTTGCAAGATTTGTATTTAAATAATTCAATTCCTTTTTATAAAACTCTAGTGTACCTTGGATAGTTGCAGTGCCAGTTATTCTATTTTTAAGATCTTCCCAATTTTTCCGTTCTAAAAGATAGTATTGGTATACTTTGTCAGCTTCACCTAAAGATTTTTGTATAATTTCTTTTCTATCTGTATATCCTTTTAAAACGTTCTTTTCAGATTTATAATTAGGATCAGGAGAAGTAGATTCTTCTAATGCTAATTTGTAATCTTCATATAGTGTATTCTTTTCGGACAATAATTTGTCTAAATTTTCAAGATTTAACTTTACTGTAATTAATTCATTAATATCAAGATTTTCGTATTTAGATAATTCTGGAATTAAACTATTTTTAAAGTCAACAACTTCTTTTACTTTATTTTCAATTCGTTGTTTGAGTGATTTTAACTCATTAATCTCAATTAAAAGACTCAATTTTAACTCTTCAATTGCTTTTATTTTCTCTTCTTGAAGTTTGATGTTGTTATTTAATCCTTCAATCTCATCATTGACAATTTTATTTTGTTCCGCATATTCAGGATTATCATTAGGATTTGAAACAGCAATAGGCTCAATTAAAGCGTTCAGTTCATCTTGCTTTTGTTTTATATGATCTTCAATACTTTTTTTATATATTGGATTTAACTTAACTTCCTTATTGAATATTGATTCATTAATAGAATGTAATTTACCTTTCAATTGAGTAATTTCTTCTTTACTCACACTATTTTTATAGTCAATCAATTCTTTGAAATTTGTCTTACCTAATTTCTCATCGTCTTCCAAGTGAGTAAACACAACATCTTCTATTTCTTTATTGAATCCTTCTACGGATTCATTTGTAATACTTTCAAAATAACCTTGAGGTAAATACTTTACTTTTTCTGTAAATGAATTATCCGTTTTATCATTTAGATTTTTTGTACTTTCAGTTCCACTTAACCATTTTAATTTTGCCTCAAAATTTTGTGAGATACGACCACCATTTTCACCAAATTTTTTTCTATTTAAAAATGAAAAATCATCATTACTACCATTATAGTCTCCACAAAGCCCTATTATATCAGCTAAAGCACTTTTGCCATTTCCTTTATTACCAATAATAGCAACTAATTCAGGATTTAAAGGTATTTCTATATCTTTAAACCAGACACCATGAGAACTTTCATTATATCCAGTCACTTGACTTATTTTTATAGATTCGATATATTTAGTTCTATTGGTTTGAACTCTTAAATTGATGCTAGGTTTATCTCCTACATATAATCTACTTTCTTTCTCTATTAAAACTTGTTTCAAACCATGAAAAGAAATATCAGATTTTAACCAATTTAAACAGTTCCCAATCCTATCTTTTTCAGAAGTTTCAGTAGAAAAGGAATGGGCATCACTGCAATCAAACAAGAAATCATTTACATTTTGTGAATTAAGTTTTTCCTTGGCTTTTGAGCAATAGATGAATCTGTCCATTTTAGTTCGTCCCATTCTGTTTTACCGATTGCAATGATGCACTTATCTGTAAAACAATCTTTTTTTAATGAATCAAAAATTTGACTTTCCTTTAAATTCAGATTATTAAAACCTTCCATTAAATCGGATCCGTAGTTCTGCAATTGTTCTTCTGGAACACTTTCTTTTATCTTTCGACCTAATTCTTCAACACTATTTTTAGTTATTGCTCTAGTCCAAGCACTACCGTCAGATTCTAAAACATAGGACTGTTCTAAAGTATTAAGAAATTGGCTTTTAATTGTTTCTATTGATAATTCTGGCGAAAAAATTACGTGAAAATTAATTCTTTTAAGATTTTTAAAATCAACGCCAGCAAATTTTTCAATTCTAAATTCCAAAACAGGTATTAGCAACAAATTACTCAAACGTCCATTATCATTCTGCTCTTTTAAAAGTTTTTCATAACCATCGATGAAAAAATAATCATTTACACCAATAACTTTAAATTCAGAAGGTAATTTTTCTAAATCATCAATGTATTTTTCCCAAACATCAGTATCATTTCCGTATCTATGAAATATGGATGCTGGTGTATGCACATGTAAATCCCAAATATTCCATTCAGATCCTTTATTTATCATAATTTTAGTTTTTATGGTTTTAGTTTTTTATATTTTTTCACAAAGCAATTTGAATTAACGACTTTATGTTGTCTCAATCATAACTGTATTTGATAATATATACTGATTGAAAGGCTCAACCTAAGTTGAGCCTTTCAAATGAAAAAGTAAATTACCCCAAATTACTTATATGTTTACTTGTTAATTAATTTTTCCAGCCTCTCCATCATTTCTTCTTTCTCTTTCAGCATTCTTTCGTATAACGCAATTTTCTCGTCGTACAATTGAACAACTTTATCTATAGGATTGAAAGTACAATAAGGATTAATGGCATTTAAAGTTGATTCATCATTACTTGTAAATGTATTTGAAATAACATTTATAGCAGCTTCTTCATCGAAATTTTGGAAAGCCTCCACAGGAATTTTAAGAGCATTTGAAATTGCTTTCAAAAGATCATCTTCGATGATATCTTTCTGCTCCAACAGAGAAATTTTCTTTTGATTCCATTCCTCGCCCAAGTCAAATGCCAAAGCCTCCTGCTTGATGCCAAGCATTTCTCTAAAGCGTTTTACATTTCTTCCCTGATGTATTTTCTGTTCCATAGCGTTTATCAAAATTTTAAAGGCTTAAAGATAAAGCCATTTCTATTAATTCGTCTGAATTGTAAAGTTAAAAAATTATCCAGTAAAATATCCCTTCCAACGGATATTTTATTCACTAAAAGAATAGATTATTCAGTGGCAACAATAGATCTTAGTTCTCACATTTTAAAACCTATTCCTATGAAAAAGTCTAAAATATCCTTGGAATCTTTTTTCTGGTCAGCAGAAGAGATTGAAAATCCTTTTGCATTGATCGATTCATTTTTTGATTATGCAGATCTGGATTCACACAAGCAAATCTTGACAGGCGCAATGCTGTTTGTCCAAAAGAAAGAGGTCTACAGTAGTGATTATCCGGGACAGCTATTTGTTTTTTACACGGCTTTTCGCTCTTTCCTGAAAGCCGGCATACGGTTACAGCACAAAGACAAAAAGTGGAAAATAAAAGACACACCCGAAAGCTGGTCTTACCTGCATCAAGCTTCTTTATTAAAGGATGAATATCTTAATCCTTTCCTTGTTTTCCAAAGAGCATTTACCGAAAAGACCATTGCCGAATTTGATTTCTTTCTTTGCGAGATCCTGCATCTGTCAGCATCTCCTTTCGTAGAAGAGTTTGTTGACATAGATTTAATAACACCGTATATCCATATGGTCAAAATGCTGGATGCAGCACAGTTGATGCGAGAGCGTGGAATCGAAAAGATCAAAAATAAAAAGATAGACGATCCCGAATAATATATCCCTTTCCGGAATAGGATATCCCTCAGTCCTTTTTCAACTTTACAAAAGATAAAATTATTGATATGAAAAATAACAAACACTTTAGCAAAGACAATCAACTTGTAAAAACCAGAGAGCAGGCTGAGATCGCACTAGGTATTCTCGTTCAAAATTCTCAGGGAGAAGACCTTGAAACTGGGATATTCAGCCTGCGTGACCAACTGCATAATCCGAAACTTACAGAACTGCTCGACAACTATCCCGATCTGATTCAAGAATATAAATTGGAGGAATTGCTAGCAGGGAATATCGATTTCAAGAATGCAAGCTCACAAGATGTCAAGACGGCAGGACTGCTGTCCTGCATATTATTACTCATTCATTTTTACTTTGACGGCAAATCAAATAGTTCGGTCGAATCCAAATCCGAAACTAATAAATTGGATAATTTTAACAGCGCGCAATACATCATCAATGCAACTACTTCTGAGAAGTGCATCAATGAATTATTTCTTCTTATTTTGTCAATTGTTGGAATTAATTATTTTGAGAAGTATCAGGAAAAGATGAAAGACCATGATTTTGTTTTCAACCAGACTATCGGATATGATAACGACCCCGAGATGGATCTTCATATCGATCTGATGGTCTGGTTTGCCTTGCTTCATTTATTTATTGAGGCTATCTTTATACACTACGATAGTGATTATGAAACTAAAAACGATCAGCTATGACAACCCCAAAGAAATCTCCGTTTTTCATCCTCACCAGTGAGTTCTTGGAAAATACATTGAATCAGCTTGTACACGACCATTTAATTATTCAGATATTCTACAAGCAGGAAAAGACCTCAGCGAAATCACACCTGCTTATCTCTGTCTCCAAAAATTCAGATGCTGTAAAATTGCAGTCAAAAAGATGGGTTGCCGAAGTTAGAGAACAGTATCAGGTCTATATTTATTTCATTGATTATTCCAGAATCGAATACCAATTTTCAAAAGGTCACCCATTCATAGAATACTACTGCCAACAGTCATCAATGATCTATCAAAATGAAGACTCACTACCTTCACTATTGATAAACAGAAACTGGAAAAAATATCACAAAAAGTTCAATCGGTACGAGGATACTTTCCACCACGACCACGAGATCCATCAGTTGCAGGTCGAAAGGCTGATAGCTGAGAATTCCTATAATAGTGTCTTTACTTCCTATAAAAAACTGATCGAATATGATCTTGAATATCTAGAAGAATTATTTACCGGAAACAGGACATTCGACATTGATCTGAATATAAGGATAAATAAACTGCTGATCTACATTCCGGAACTTAAGCAATATTTTGTCAAAAAGAATCAGCACCAATATTTTATCAGTGAAATTTTTGACGAAAAAAAGAAATCAATTGAAGGGGATGATTTAATCTACAATTCAGAATTGTTTGATTCATTGCGCATTATTTCGGATTCGTTATATACATTCATCTCAGTTCGATTCTACAATTTAAAGCATCTTATAAAAAAGCAATACGAGAAGATATGTAATGGTGATGAAGACCTATGTCCAATCGAGGGATCGTCAAAAGATGAAATACTTGAAAGAGCTATTGACAGAATCCTGACTTTTGCAGAATTGGAACAAATCTATTTTTTTCATCAAACAACCTATGGAGAAGTAAAAACTTACTATTTACTGCTAATTGGTCTGAATATGAACAATGAAAAAATCAAAGCCATCACACATTCTTTGATGAGCCTTTTTGGAACTCAACACAGGTTTTTATTGGTTGGTCACGATCGTTACTGGATTCAAAAGAATCTCCGTGAGTTCCAGAGTTTCTTTGTTTTCATTATGCAAGGTAAAAATCTCGTCTATTCCTCAGATCAGTATCATCCGGAACCACATTGGGAAACGCCCCATCATCCACAGCACAATGACCTGTATTTTTATTACAAAAGCACATTGGGAAGTTCATTGCAGTTTTATAAACTGATTGATGGAGAAAAAGAAAATTACCAAGGGGTAGATAATATCTTTGCTTTATTTCTCTTGTCCTTTTGTAGAACATACATCTATGCAAAAACCTACTATCTGCCAAATTATGTGACCACCGAAGCCCTCTGGCAATTATGCATCTACGCAGATAAGGACATACATAAATACCATTATCTCTTTGATCAATTCTCTTCCAACATTTTTTCTTTTACTGATTATAATATGAGCGTACATCACAGTATAGCAAAAGTTAACACTGAGAAAGCAGATCAGATGAAAATGATTGTAGACAAGTTGATGGTACAACTTAAAAATACCATAATTGAAGGTCAATTATTGGACGGTGCAGAGATGGGATTTATATTTGAAAAAACTGATGGTTCAATTATAAATACAAATCCATGACTCATACAAAAGAAATCAAGAAGATCCCGATAGAAGAGGTAATGGAATTCTTTAAGAGCGAAGGTATGGAAGTAACGCAGGAAGAAGCCGAAAAGATTATGGAATTTCTGTATAGCCTGACACTTATAGTTATCAAAAAGTATTTCGATAATGATCAGGACTAATATTCTTTAAGTAAAAAAATAATACTCACGTAAGTTACATTGAGTCAGCTTATTTGATTATATTGCATACAATTTTGTGAGCGTCGCAAGAAATAGATCGCCATCAACTCAAGACAACTATGCCATTAAAACCAATCGTTCTAAAAGGAGAACAAAAGCGAGTTTTATTTTTACAAGTTACAGAACCAATACAAATCAAAGGTGTTGCAGGAAGTGGTAAAACCACTGTTGCGTTATACAGAGCAAAACATTTGCTTGACACACAATCAAATTTATTTCAAGAGGCTAAAGTTGCAATCTTCACCTATAACAAAACTCTTGTAAAATATATCAATGCTATTACACCCCAAATATCTGGTGGTTATCAGGCAGACAGCGAAGAAATTAAACCGACCAAACCAAAAGGAATAAATGTTTTTGTAACAAGTTTTCATAAATGGGCTTACCATTTTATTGAACAAAACGGAATTTCACTTTCCAAAGTCGTTGATAATCGACGAGTTTTTAAAACTATTTCGGGTGCAGTTCAAAACAATATTGTTTCAATAATAAAGACAAAATATTCAACTCAAAATATTGCGACCAAAACAGTAGATTTTTTTGTTGAAGAAATTGCTTGGATGAAAGGCAAAGCCTTTCAAAGCAAAGAAGAATATTTTGAAGCAAAAAGAGCAGGAAGAGGAACAAATGACAGGGTAACCAAAACAGATAAGGAAACAATTTGGAATATTTACACCGATTACAACAATCAACTAAAAACTAATGACCAAGTTGATTTTGACGACTATGCGTTACTTTGTTTAAGAATTATTGCAACAAATCCGAATTTACAAAAGCCTTTTACTCATATAATTGTGGATGAAGCACAAGATTTGAGCAAAGCTCAAATTCTCGTCATTTCGCAAATTGTTTCAGAGGAAACAAAAAGCATTTCAATCATTGCCGATGCAGCTCAAAGAATTTACAAAAGTGGTTTTACTTGGGGTGAAGTTGGTTTAAATGTTAGAGGAGGGAGAACAATTGAATTCAAAAAGAATTATCGCAATACAGTTCAAATTGTGCGGGCAGCACTTTCACTTCTGGAAAAGGAAGACGATAAAAGCGATTTTACAACAGTTGAAACAGCGCGAAAAGGCGAAGACAAGCCTATTGTTGGTTACTTCTCTAATTGGAATGAGCAGTGTGCTTTCCTTTTAGAACAACTGAACAAATTAAAAGCAGATGGTCATATCAATTCTACGGTTATACTTCACAGAAGCCACAGCGGAATAAGAAATGTAAAAGACTTTTTAGAAAGTAATAATTTTGAAGTTCAAGAATTGCTAAAAACAGACGATATTGATTTTGAAAGCGACTCTATCAAAATTTGCACATTATCATCGGTTAAAGGTCTTGAATTTGAGAACGTCTTTATTATTGATCTTAATGATGATGTAATCCCTTATCCACAAGGGTTTAATGATGCAGAAGACGAGTTTCACATTTCAACAGAAAGACGATTGCTTTATACATCAATGACAAGGGCAAGAGAAAGACTTTTTTTGGTTTCAAGTGGAACGCCTACAAGGTATCTTGCTGAAATAGATGCAGACCTATTGGAAAGAGTCTGAAGTACAAGTAACCCTAAAATTGTTACAAACAACGATTTGCCATCTTACGAATTATGGAAGAAAAAGAAAATAAAAACGAATTTAAAAAAGAAATTTCGGATAGAGGAATTGAACATTTAATTCATTTTACACCGACAATAAACTTATTGAGCATTTTTGAACAAAACAAACTACTGTCAAGAGCTTTGCTTGAAAAAAATGACATTGACGACACTCTATTAGACTTCATTGAGTTTTTAGATGGTATTCGTTTTGATGATAAGAGTTACATTAATCTTTCTTTGACTTCGCCAAATTACTTTCTTTTTAATCGTTTTCGTGAACGCACGCACGATAAACCATATATAAATTGGTGTGTGTTAAAAATCAATCCAAAATATATTTACAAGACTAATACATTATTTTCAGTTACTAATGCAGCATCTTCCATTGCAAAGAATACTTATGGGATTTCGGGAGATATTCATAAATTCAAAAAGCTTTTTGAAAATGGAATTATTTCAAAAATTGGTAATCTTCAAAGGATAAATTTGAAATCGAAATATCCAACAGATGTTCAAGCAGAAGTTTTAGTAAAAAATGACATACTACTTTCAGACATTTTACAAGTGTGCTTCAAAGATGAAGCTGATTTAGCGAGGGGAAAAGCAGCTCTAAGCGACTACAATACAAGCACTTTTGTTGTGGACGCAATATTATTTACAAATGCAAGAACATAATGAAGCCAGAAACTAAATATAAAGGAAGTATAAAATTGTCTGCCATAGGCGATGCATTAGGTTGGATAACTGAATTTGAAAAAAGTCAACAATCGTTGAAAGAGAAATTCGGAACTGAGCGAATTGATAGTTTTCATACTTGGAAAAAAACTGTCGGTGGTAGGTTTTATGGTTTTATTGACACAATCAAAGCTGGTTCTTATTCGGATGATACGCAATTACTTTTGGCAGTTGCAAGAAGCATAAAAAAAGATGGCAATTTAGATCATAATTATTTTGCCAAAATTGAACTTGCAAATTGGTTAGACTACGCAAGGGGTGGTGGGAGAACAGTAAAAACAGCGGCCAATAAAATTTCAAGAAAATCTGTTCAATGGTTCAATAATTTTTACAACTTTAAAGTAAACGGAGAAAATAGCGATTATAGACAAAGTGGTGCAAACGGCGCAGCAATGAGAGTTTTGCCAATTGCATTGGCAAATCTTGGAAATACAGAAAAAATAAAAGAAGAAGTATTTTGTAATAGTATCATTACTCATGGGCACCCCAGAGCTATTTTAGGTGCTATGCTCTACGGTTACGCAGTTAACCAAATTATTGTTTTTAGACCCGAAGATTTTAATTGGGAAAATTTTATAACTCAAATTGGTTTAGACTTTCCTAAAAAGTTTGAATTGTCATTTATCAATAAAATGGAAATTCGAGAGTGGTTAAAAGAATGGAATAAGTCAAGCAACAAAACATTTGAAAGTGTTTACGCTGAAACAATCACCGAAACACAAAATCAATTGCGATTTATCTATCAGAGTATCAAGCAAAATATATCAGTGCAAGAAACTCTAAAAAAAATAGGTTGTTTTGATCCTGCAACCAAAGGTTCCGGCATTGCGACGGTTGTTGCAGGTATATACTTTGCTACAAAATTCCACGACAAACCATTAGAAGCAATTATTCAATCCGTAAACGCTTTGGGTTCAGACACAGACAGTATTGCAGCATTTACAGGCGGACTTGTTGGAGCATTACACGGACATAGCATTATTCCAGACAAATGGAAATCTGTTCAAGACATTGAGTATTTAGACAAAGTAGCTGAAAGGCTTTTGACTATTTCAGAAGACAGCCTTGAAGAAAATTCACAGGCAATTTCTACAAATTTAAAACTACTTAATAGTCCAAAAAAGGACGACTTTAATCTTGATGAACAAATTGAATTTATTCCGATAGGTAAAGGAAAAATTACTTTCATAGACAGACAGCCAACTTTGACAAAAGGCAAGTATAATTTACTTCTTGAAGCGATATTAGACAACGGACAAAGTATTTTAGTTTCAAAACTATTTGACGAGCAAAATTATACCCCAGATAAAGAACCAAAAGAAATAGAAACATTATTGAATTTAGCGACTGATAAGCTTAAACCAAAAACATTAGAAAAATTAAATGATTTTATTGGCAAGCAAAAAAGGTTATCGAAGGCACAACTTGAAATACTTATTGCTTTAATCACAAACGTAGATTAGCAAAATCATTTTGCAAAATATCACCATTGTTCAAACAATCGGCTTTTATTTGTCTTAATCAGCTAAAATTTTTAAAATATCTGTCTTATTTATTCAGCTAATGTTGATAGTTATCTTCCAATACCCTAATAATGTCTGATTCCCTAAAGAGTATTTTCCGTTCGAGCTTGATAAAAGGAATCAGTCCGTCATCTCTGTATTGTTGTAAAGTCCGTTTGCTGATGTGAAGCATCTTGCAGACCTGTTCGCCTGACAGGTATATTTCTCCTTTTAAAAGCGGGTGAAAATATTCCCTGATATAAAGTATTTCGTTTTTGATTCCAACCACAGCTTCAAGCAGGGCAAGCATATCTTCATTTGAATTTTCAATCTGTTCCATTTTTTCTGCTTTTTAATATCTGACCTGACTGCATCAGAAATTCAACATCTGTCATCTTGAAGTAATTTTTGCGATTGACCTGCGTAGCTCCGAGAATTCCTTTCACTCTATAAGTCTGCAAAGTTCTTTTACTAATGTTTAGCAATTGGCAGACTTCCTGTCCATCTAACCATTTAGTTGCCTGTTGTAGTGATTTGTAGGGAGCCGTAATTTCCGCTACCAAATTCGTAACTTCCTTTACTTCTCTATTCACTGCTTCTAAAATCTGAATATCTAGAATCGTTATTTCCATGTCTTAAGTATTTAAGACTCGAAAATAAAATCTAATTTTAAAGTACTTTCCAATGTTGTATTCGCTGGCATTATTTGTCGGACTACTGCAAAAATAGTAGGCTGTAGTATCAATCTAAAGTTTATATTCTAAGAGTGTTTTGTTGTAATTGGATTGTCTTTGTGCAATAATTACAGGCTTTTTACTAATCTATAATAGCTGAATATTTTCAATGTTTTTTATGTCATAACATATAGCCATTAATGTGTACCAATGGTACTTTCAGTTTGGACGGATTGCTTCTGGTTTTCAAGGAATATTCTACTGAACATCCTTCCCCTATAAATATTCTATTTCTTTGGATTGGCTTCATATGATTGGGAACGTTTTGTATTATCCACCTTGACACTCAATAGAATTATTTGGCTCGCATTGACATTACAAACAAACTTGATCCTAAAACACTTTAATTTGCCTGTGCTTTTCCTTAGGTAAATTAAAAAGTTTTGAACGGATATTGTAGAAAGAATAACAAAAATATCCGATCTGAACACCAAAGAGTATTTTTCGTTATCCTTTCAGTGGCTTTCAAAGCCATATAAAATATTAATGGAATCTCATCCGCTTTTTAGAAGCGGAACATTGGGGAAAGATGGTTTCCAGAATAAAACAGATAAAAAGACAGCTAAGTTGGGAAGGACATCCCACGCAAAAGCCAGTCAAAAGCTTACGGCATAATGAAAAAGAAAAAAGCTCCGAAAAATTTTTTCTTTTTCACCCTTCGGGACTTATTCCGTTTCCTTTTGTCTCATCATTGCCCTTCCCATATATCTGCTTTCTTTTTTTCTTCTTTTTTTCTTTTGGAAATATTTTTAGAGAATTTACCGTCATTTACAATATTTGTAGATAAAAACAATTTTGGTGTATTTGATAGATTTGCCTTGACTGTCTTCTTAGCAGATGTTGCGGAAAAAAAAGCGAAAAGAACACGATTAATTAGGCTTATACCTTTATAAATCTATTGATATGGCTTGTCCTTGTGATTCAAGCAGTACATTTCTACTTTTTTTAAGTTCTGGAAATAATTTCAGGGCTTTTTCGATAGTATAGTTGGGCAGAAAGTAAATTTTGTCACGGATAACCGTGACCAATTATTCATATCCATAAAAACAGATGAGCTCATTAATTTCCTGCTGACCAATACGTTCTGAAATTCGGGAAATAATAGTCTATAGGCTTTCATAAAGTCCATTGCATCAATGTCGAAATCCAAAAAAAAGACACGTTCGAGATTTGGAACTTCATTGTTTTTTACGCTTGATTCTATACTCTAACTATTCGGTTTTTCAGCTTTGCATTATTTATTTCAACGTCTCAATGGGTGGTGCCTTATATCGTTTACTTATATTTTGTTAATATTTCCTGCTCTTGATAACACTACTTAAAGAAGTCAGAAAATAGGTCTGTTTTTTTCATTGAAACTGGTCGTGATAGACTCTTCAAACTCCCCGAAGTGTTGATCCAGTAGGTTATACAGATAGGCATAAATGGTGGTGTTATTATCTCCTATTACCTGAACAATTCGCGAAAGTTTTTTGTGATGATCGGGATCGATGTACACTGATTTTCCATGCCGTGCCGTACTTTTTACATCTTTGAAAAATATTTCTTCATAATCGGGTCGGCTGTAGCTTTTTGGACGGGTGTTCCCTTTTTTAAATGGCTGTTCCTGTTCCTGTCCCTCATTTTTTTTCTTTTCCAGTATTTCTTCTGCGGAAATATCAAATCCTTCTTTTCTAACCCCGTCAACCATCAGATTCATCATTTTTGCCTCGTCTATATCCGATTTTACTTTTTTGTTATTGTCATCCATGATTTTAATTTTATTGATTGTTATAAATTATATTACGTGATTTGAAATATTACTGTATAGCTGTAATTGCTTCCATTTGCAACTCTGTAAATCCGTAATTCTATCCTACAGAAATTCCACCAGCAAACTTGTCTGTCTTTTCAGCTGATGGGAGCTGTATGTAACTGTGGCTACGACTTTCCGTCTGTATAGCTGAATTGTTAACTCCTCGGACAAATAACGGGCTGTATGCACAAATTAAAGAAAATGTGGTTCTATCCGGTGGAGTTTGGCATTCATTATCCTGCTCTCAAATACCTGTTATTCAATTGATCTTAGTGAAATTTGTAATATAAGCTGTGGGTTATCTCTGATCAACCTGATCTGTCCCCAAGACGGATTTTCTGAACTCCTGTTCAGAGCAAGTTATCTTTTGAGGTACTCGAAATGAATTTCGGCACCTCAAAAGCACTTGCCCTTGCAGGGGGCTGGAAACGGCTCCGAAGTCGCCAGTTTGTTTAAAAATTAAAACCGATTTATTATGGAAGATAACAACAGAAAAAAGATTAGTAAAACAGGAAGAAAACCGAAGATTGACCCAGCGGTACATCGTTATTCGTTTAATCTCAATGACGTTGATAACGCTAAATTCCTTGCTCTTTTTGATCAATCGGGAATGAAAGTAATAGCTCATTTTATTACTGCATTCATCTTTCAAAAGACTATAAAGACTGTTAAAATTGATATGGATGCAGTAGAATACCACGCAGGATTGACCAAATTTTTCGATCAGTTTCGAGGAATTGCAACCAATTACAATCAGATCGTGAAGCTTTTGAATACCAATTTTTCGGAGAAAGAAGCATCTGCGTACCTCTTTAAATTGGAAAAACAAACAATAGAAATGAAAGAATTATTGCTAAAGGTTTTAATTCTGACAGAAGAATTTGAGAAAAAACATCTAAACAGGGAGTAGATAAATGATTGCAAAAATCGGAAAGGGAAGCAATATGTACGGAGTGATTATGTACAATCAGCAGAAAGTAGAAAATGAAAGCGGAGCAGTTCTGTTACTAAATAAGATACCTGATACTGTAGACGGCAGGTATTCCACCCAATATTTTAACAAGTGTTTTGAACCATATCTGTCCGCTAATATCAAAACAGAAAAGACGGTTCGGCACATATCGCTGAATCCAGATCCTGCGGATAAGGTCAGCGATGAGCAGTTTACCGATATGGCTCAGGAATATATGGAACGTATGGGGTACGGCAATCAGCCCTATATCGTTTTCAAGCATACGGATATTGACCGCACACATATCCATATTGTTTCGACCTGCGTGGGAATTGACGGAAAAAAAATCCCCGATGATTACGACCATCGGCGCTCAATGGCAATCTGTCGGGATTTGGAAACGAAATATAACCTGAACAAAGCCACCGAAAAGGAGCAGAAAAAAACCAATAAAGTTTTTAAGCCTGTAAATCATAAAAATGGGGACATCAAAAGTCAAATTGCTTCGGTAGTACGGCATCTGCCAAAATATTATAGCTATTCTACTATGGGTAGTTACAATGCGTTACTTTCCCTTTTAAATATCACAGCAGAAGAGGTTAAAGGCGAGCGAAACGGTCAAACCGTAAACGGATTGGTTTATGTGGCATTGGATAAGGACGGAAATAAAGTAAGCAATCCGTTTAAAGCATCACTATTCGGAAAAGATGCAGGTGTAACACAGCTTCAAAAACATTATGCTCAGTCCAAAGATAAAATGAAAACCAGCCCTGCAAGGTTTGTTCTGAAGAATACCATTGAATTGGCTATAAATAACACAAACAGCGAGACGGATTTTAAAAAGCAACTTGTTGAGCAGGGTATCAATACGATTGTAAGGCGTAATAATGAAGGACGGATCTACGGAATTACTTTTATAGACAACGAAAGTCGAACTGTTTGGAACGGTTCAACTTTAGACAGAAAACTGTCCGCAAATGTATTTAATGATTGGTGGAATAATGAAAACAAACCTGAATTAAAGATACAAGACAAACCTGTTTCCAAAATGAACACAATTGACTATTTGCCAACGAAAGACCTATTTGAAATAAATTCAAATAAGCATTGGGATAGTACCGATTTAGGATTATTAAGTTTGCTACCTGACGTACAGGGTAATGATTACGAGGAAGAACAATTTGCTACAGATATGAGGAAAAAGAAAAAAGGTAGAAGATTGTAGGATTGATTTTTATAGATATAATACATATGAAATCTGTAAGATGTTTTTTTATTTTGCTATCAATATTAACATCTGCAAATAACGAACAAAGAGAATTTGTTCATATTATTTTTGCTTTTTACGGAAATCCGTAATGGAATTAAATGAAACATATATAAATTGTCAGACCGTGGAAGATCATAATAAAAACAATACTTAGTAACTACAATAAAAGGGTTTAAAGAGGCGTAAACCAGTACTTATTTAAAACTTACATAGAGATATTATAGAAATCCTATGAAAATTAACAAATTTTTAAATAATTAATTTATTGATGGCTCTTTTTTAATACTTTAGTAGATATTTGTTTAAGATAAAAATTAAAGTATTTTCCTTGAAGCAAGTGGATATAAATAGAAAATTTTTTATCAGTTAATATTAAATTAAATCTAAAAATTATAAATCATAAATGTCAGGAACAAAGAAAGAAAGCCATTGGATTCCTCTAGCAGATTTAATGACTGTCTTAATGGTAATTTTTTTATTTATGTCTATTTCTTATATGGCATTGGTAGAAAAAAAGCAGAAGGATCAAAATCAAATATTTAAAGACTATGAAGAATCAAAAGTTGCATTGTATAACGAATTAAACCAGGCATTTAAAGATGACTTTGCAAAGTGGGATTTAAAATTAGATAACGATTTGTCTATAAAATTTACAAATCCGCAGGTGCTTTTTGGTACTGGAAGTTCCGAAATTACTTCTCATTTTCAAACAATTCTTACAGAATTTCTACCGAAATACCTTTCAGTTGTATTGCAGGAAAAATACAGAGACAAAATTGCTGAAATCAGAATCGAAGGGCATACTGACACCAAGCCAATCGGACTTTCGGGCGATCCATACATTGATAATATGAAACTTTCGCAAGACAGAGGGAGGAATGTACTTGCATTTCTACGTACGCAAAACTGTTTCATAAACTTACAACCAACAGAAAAAGAAAGATTACAATATTGGCTTACTGCTAATGGACTTTCGTACGGTCGTGCTGTTGATAAAAATTATAAAATTTCTTTTGATAGTAAACAACCAATTGATAATGACAAGTCAAGAAGGGTTGAATTTAGAATAGTAACCACAAGTGAAGCAATTATTAATGAAGCACTTAAAAATATTAATGACAAATGAACATAGTTGAAAAAATAGTAATTATTGTAATGCTTGGTTACGTAGTATATAGCATCTTTATATTGTATGGAATAAAGAAAGGATATCAAAATGTTAATCAAAATTATCTAGACTTAATACCTTCTATGTTTACTACTATTGGTATTCTTGGTACTTTTGGCGGTATTACATTTGGTTTAGTAGGGTTTGAAACAAAAGATATTGAAGGAAGTATTCCTAAATTATTAGATGGTCTAAAGACAGCATTTTATGCTTCGATTGCTGGTATTACACTCTCAATTATATTTTCAAAAATAATAGCTTTTATTAAAAACAAAAATGAAAAAGGTGTTTTGAGTGATGAAACTAACGCTTTAAATCAATTAATTGAAGCAATTGGCGAATTAAGAAATGATTTTGTTTCTATTGATGACAACGGCAATACAATTAAAGCAGGTAATATATTTCGAGATATTTATAAAGAATCTGCTAAGCAATCTAATGCACTTCAAACGTTTTCAAGTGATTTGGCTCTGACAATTTCAGCGGGATTTGAGCAAATCTTAAATAACCCTACCGAAGGTGTTGTTGCCGAATTGAAATTGGTAAAAGCAGAAATTGAAAGTTTAGGTGACAAATTAAATGACCCAGCTACCGATATGACGCAAAGTATTGTAAAAGAATTGCAGGAGTCTATGGGGAAAATGATTGAGGAATTCAAAACATCAATGAGTGGTGATACTAAAAATGAAATGGAACATTTAGCAAAACTTCTTGGTCAAGCAGGTGGTTCACTTTCTGATTTTCCTACTAAGTTGCAGAACATGACTGACAATCTGAATGAAAATTTCAGAGGATTACAAGAAGTGGTTCAGCAAATTTCTCAGCAAACACTTTCCCAGTCACAAGATTCAACTAATGCTATGAGAAAGCAGGTTGAAGATATGAGCGAAATATTAAGAACCAAAGTAAGCGATTTACAAACAGGACAACAATCTTTATTAACCGAACAATCCAAAAATTTACAAGTTTCCGATAATCTTTTAAGTGCTTTCAATACAAGCATTGAAAAAATGAATGGACTTTCTACCGAAGTAAACGGTAGTATTTCCAGACTCAATCAAGCTCAAACAGAATTAGATAAAGTCATTTCAAATTTCCGAAATGCTTCGCAAGAAATTAATTCTTCTTCTACTAAGTTTGGTGAATCACAAAACGAATTTTCAAAGCATTCCAATCAGTTCTTAAAAAACAATTCAAACACAATCATTGAAATTCAAAAATCTTTAGAAACAGCAAAAGGAGTTTCTGCCGATTATGCACAGAAATTTGAAATTATAGAAAAAGGATTGCAAGATATTTTTGGAAAGATATCAATAGGTTTGAAAGATTATCAAGCTACTGTAGAAGTTAGTCTTGAAACCTATTTAAGCAAATATACTGGACATCTGACGACATCTATCGAAGCTTTGGCAGGCGCATCATCTATGCAAGAAGGCATTTTAGAAGAGCTAACGGAACAACTCAGTAAATTAAATGTAAGAAAAAACTAATATGCCGGTAATACAAGACATATTACAATTCCATTTTTCACCCACTGCTTTTCAGAAATCTGCAGAGAAAATTATTCCTTTAACCCTAATATCCTTAATTGATCATAGAATTGACAAACTTCAAAAAATAACAGACCTATTAGGTGAAAATCCCGATCCTAAACCATCAGATATTCTTATTTCGCAAGTTTTTAAAAAGTTTAAAAAATCAATCATTGATAAAAATACAAGTTTTGAGCTAAGAGAATTAAAGACACTAACCTATGCTCTAAATTATTCAGAACAAAAACTGACTGCAATTTTCAGTAATGAGAATGAATTGAAACATTCTTTGACGTTGTTGGAATCAAATTGGAGAGATAGATTTTTATTTGGTTTGATAGATTTTTTTTTAAGAAATTGGGAAACTAAATATCAAAAATCATCAGAGTATTTAGAAAAATTTATCAATCAGAAATTAAATGATTATTCAGGCAGTAGAAGGACATTAACTTCTTTCAAAAACAACAAACAGTTTTTCAATACCAAAAATGGAGATTTAATTTTTGGCGATCACATAGCAAAACTCAACAAGCCAATTCAAGATGCCACAAAAATATTAGGTGTTCCTGAATCATGGTTTGGCTATTCTTACTTTTCTAAAGTCATTATTACATATTATGACAGAAATAAGAGCAAAATTGCTGATGAAATTAACTATCTTAGTGAAGTTTTATTTAAACATAATAGTTCAATTACAAGCAAAAGATTAATTAGCAAAATAATCATTCAAGCCAATAAACCTGAATATTCTACACTACAAGACAGTGTGAAAAAAATTGCTTTTTCTCAAATAGGCGACCCAAGTACTGTTTCAAGCTGGTCGGCTTTCGATAATGCAACAGAATCTGAACGGAGAGAACTTATCGAAGCGAGAAATATACTCAATGAATGGATTACTAAACAATTTATCAATGTATTTTTCAATGTCTGTATCAATGATGAAAGACGTAAGAAATTTTGGCTACGCTTTGCTTCTAAAATTTCTTCTTTTAAAGTTTATGGTCCGCTACGTACAAAAAATCTACTAAAACGAGACGAAAGGATTGCTGAGTATGTAGATGCAAGATTTGAAACATTCATCGGCAAAAGAGATATTTCAGCATTTATTTTATATGTAGAAAATTATATGTTGATTGAATTTAGTAATGAAGGTTACGCTGCGATTGCCTATAAACCAACCAGTCAATTCAAGCCTAATTTAAATTATCAACTTAACAGTGCTGATGACTTAAGAAATAGTTCAATGCCGATGGCGATTGAATCAGGTACATACTCTGACCAGTACAATGAAGAAGGTAGATTGTTTCACAAAGATGGAAAAACTATTTGGGAAACAAAATTTAATAATTGGATGACCCAAAAAGTATTTAGATGAATTTAAAATATACTAACGAAAACGACAAATTCTCATTCCATTTTCATGATAATTCTGGAAATAATATAGCCGTTTCGGATTGGGGAAGACTTCAAGCAGAATTCTTATCACAGCTAGCAATTCTAACGGAATTACACGACAACGGACTAGCTGATTATACAGAAAATTCTTGCGAAATTGAAAGTAGAGATGTTTTAAGATTAAGCGAAATAGATCAACAAATCTTGGATTTACCAAACGGTTATCCTTATGAAATTTTTGTAGAATCAGAAGGAACATTAACTCACAATTCTTTTAAATTCAAATATGGTTTTTATGATTTTGCACCCAACGGAACGAGATTAGAAACAAACCGAAACGGAGCAATTATTAAGATTGAAGAAAGCGAATATTTACTATCTGAAAATCAATATCAACTATGCCGAGCAATTGACGAGTTCAATACTTTGCTTGATAACGAAAAAGGAAATGTTGTCAATTTAAAAAAGCTATCAGAATTGAAATCACTTTCAAAGGAAAGCGGATTAACATTGGAACACTTCCTCAATAATCAGGAACTTTTTATTCCTGAAAAGATAAAATTAGACATTGACTTTAACAATGGTGTCCTTGAAATTTTGCCTTCCATAGAAATTGAAAACGCAATTGGTTTTAATAACATATTTGATAAATTGCCAATGGTTCGAGATGTTTATCCTGTTTCTGGTAATAATGGAGAAACAACACGAGTTGTAATTTCTGAAAGTCAAAAATTAGAATTACAAAAGGTAAAGGCCATAAGAAAAGTATCAGACCGTGAAACAATTCAAGAAATCATTGAACATCCTGAGTTGTTTTTTGATGAAGAAAATGTAGACTTCACTGTTTTTTACAGTGATAGAGTAAAAGAAATTGGCGTTTACACTCCAAAGGTTTATCCTTTTGCAAGTCCTTATAAATCACAATGGATTCCCGGAATTTTAATAAAAGATAAAGTTCACGGAGAAAAGAAAATCTATTTTAAAACGCCAGAAAAACTTAATGATTTTATTGAACAAAAAGAAATTGCAGTAAAAGAAAAGAAGCAAACTGTAGAATGGGAAAACGCAGAAATACCTATTGAAGATGCAGAAAAATTTATCATTACAGCAAAGAAACAGTTTGAAACTCCCAATAAACCTGTAAAACAAGAAAAGAAAAATGACCACGAAGTTCTCATAATAAAAGAAAATATTGACGAACTTGAATTTGTTCAAAATGGTAAACTTAATCATACTTTAAAACTTGCATTTTCGGAAATACAAAACTTAAAGCTAGGATTAGAACTAAAGCATCATCAAAAAATAGGTATTTCATGGCTTCAAACTCTTTACAAAAAAAACTGTCCCGGAGGCTTACTTGGTGACGATATGGGATTGGGTAAAACCTTGCAGCTACTTTATTTTATTGAATGGCATTGTCAAAATTTTGATGATAATAAGCCCTATTTGATTGTTGCGCCCGTTAGCTTACTTGAAAATTGGGAGAACGAATATCAAAAATTTTTCAGTCCTCAAAATTTGCCATTATGTAAATTGTATGGCGGGGTCTCTTTGACTAAAGAAAACAATACAATAAAGAATCAACAAGATGCAAAAGAGCTACAATTCAAGCAAATTATTTTAACCAATTACGAAACGTTAAGGTCTTATCAAATTAGTTTGGGATTGGTTGATTTTGCAGTAATTGCTCTTGATGAAGCACAAAAAATAAAAACTCCTGGAACATTAGTAGAAAAAGCCAGTAAAGCAATGAAGGCAGGTTTTCGAATTGCAATGACAGGTACACCTGTTGAAAACACCTTGGTAGATATTTGGTCTATAATGGATTTTGTTTATCCAGGGTTGCTTGGGACAATTAAAGAGTTTGTAAAGGAATTTCAAAATCAATTAGGTAGAGATGGTATTGACCAACAAGAACTGACAGACAAACTAAGAAAACGCATTGGTGATTTTCTACTGAGGAGATTAAAAAAGGATGTCGCAAAAGATTTACCTACAAAACACGACAACGAAAAGTCAAGAATCAAAAAAATAATGCCACCAATTCAATTAGAACGTTATAAACAAGAAATTGAATTGGCAAATAACTCCGAATTAAAGGGTGTAGAAAAAAGTAATCAAAAGCTAAAATCGATTTGGGCAATTAGAGATATTTCGGATCATCCCTATTTAGTTGATAAAAAAACTAACGAATATCAATCTGAGGAAGAAATTAAAGAACTGATAAAGACTTCTGCCAAGCTACAAACTACTTTGGGAATATTAGCTGAAATAAAATATAAAGAAGAAAAAGCTATTATTTTTGCTGACAGAAAAGAAACTCAAAGAATGATTCAAAATGTTATTAGGAATATTTATGGATTTATGCCGAGTATCATCAATGGAGATACACCAACCAAAAAACAAAATGAAGGAAAACAGAATCTAAGCCGACAACAAACTATTGACTATTACCAATCTCAAGATGGATTTAATGTAATTATTATGTCGCCAATTGCAGCAGGGGTAGGTTTAAATGTAACAAAAGCAAATCACATTATACATTACACAAGACATTGGAATCCTGCAAAAGAAGAACAGGCAACTGATCGAGCTTACAGAATTGGACAGCAAAAAGATGTTTTCGTACATTATCCGATGGCGATATTTCCTGATGATATGAAAGATGAAGAAGGCAATAAACTAAAATCTTTTGATGAAATTCTTGATACGTTATTGAATAATAAAAAAACACTAGCCAGCAATGCACTCTTTCCAACAGAACAAGCAGAATTATCGCCAGATGAACTGTTTGAAAATATCTTTGGGAACAAGACTGACAGTAAACCGGAGATTCAAACAATTAAAGACATTGACCGACTGAACCCAAATTTATTTGAAGCAACAATTGGAGCACTATATCAAAAACAAGGCTTTCAAGTTTACTTAACACCATATTCTAACGACAAAGGAGTTGATGTTGTTATTTTGAAAAATGGAGATAATTATCTTATCCAAGCTAAACAGACAAAATCATTAGTGGGTAATGGAGCAATACAAGAAATTTGTACTGCAAAGAAATATTATGAAGATAAGTTTAAAGAGAAATTCAAATTGTTAACAATAACAAATAATAATTATAGTTCGTCTGCTGTAATATTGGCAAAATCTAATGACATAGAGTTGATAAACCGTGAGAATCTTATGACTCTGGTCATCCAAAACTCTATAACTATAAATGATATTCATAAAATTGAATCACAGAGAATGACAAGAATATAGTATGTTTATAACATAAGGTTGCTATAATTTTCATAATTTATAAAATGGATTATTTTAGCAAAAACAAAAATTGTATATTTGTCGTAAGCGAACGGAAACACGTTGAAAAGCAAAGCAATGAGCACCGTTACCAAATCGTTACCTACTTCTTCGATTATTCTTGTAAAAGCTTAGTATTCAACCGAAACAGCTTTTTCCCTAAAACTTTAAAATAAAAAAATCGGCTCAAAGTTGAACCGATTTTTCTTGATTTTATTGAAAATTATTTCTTAATGATCTTCTGTACAGATTGTCCATCAACTTTCAGATAATAAATTCCTGAAGAT
>Ga0302347_1001204_pt1 | contig 32365 bp, 32 predicted proteins | sample PhyWR1_FD_202178 | JGI IMG/M metagenome (GOLD analysis project Ga0302347, IMG submission 202178) | Leaf surface microbial communities from wheat plants in UC Gill Tract Community Farm, Albany, California, United States - DLSL W.R1 (v2)... | ecosystem: Host-associated > Plants > Phyllosphere >... | reverse complement strand
TGATTTATCACCTTTACGGTTGGTTAATTAAGCGATAAAACCCGGTTTGCAAGGTATTGATCACGCCTGATGACCAGCGTACCGCGCTGCTATCTGGCAGATTCTGCGGCATCCAGATAGCCCAGGCAAATAGCGCCATGCACAGTACGCGTTCAAGCTGATTACCTTTGCGTGGCGCCAGGATGGGAAGGCGAAAACGCCAGCGGCAGGGCCATAACAGCGGCACTCCGGCAGGCGTCAGCATATCGGCAAGAATATGACTCAAATAACCCAGTACCAGCCCTTGTACGGCATCAGCCGGGATAACCCAGCTTGCCGGGACTTTGAAATAGCAAATTGTCAGACCGCAAAAAACGGCTAATAAACTGTGAGTGAAGCCACGATGGCCAAAGGCCCGGGCGATGGGTTTTGAGATCCAGCGAAGGCGCTGCCCAAGAAAAGACTGTGGATGATCGATGTCCGGTAAAAGACACGTCAGAATGGCAGACGGAATAATATGCCACCAGTCTCCCTGCGCGAGCACAGGGGTAAGCTCGGCGTTTTTGGCAAAAACCGCACAGGCAATAGAAAAAAGAAGGTGCCCTTCCGCCGTCATGATAAATAGTGGACCCGCTAAACTGTTATTTCATCCAGTATAGGGTTTTTATACAGTATGCGAAAGAGGTGACGTTGTAACTCAATGTCACAATTTACGTGGCGGTGTGAGGATGGGGGCAAGAGGGCATTCAATAAGAATGCCCAACGAGATTAACGGCGTAAATGCGCGGCGGTTAAATCGACTAAAGAAAGCAGTTTAACATCGGCCAGCGCATAGCGCGGATCGTGCGCAGTTTCTTCAGCCGGTACCACAATTGAGCGCATTCGCGCGGCTTTGGTGGCAATCATGCCATTAACAGAATCCTCCAGCGTCACGCAGCAAAGCGGGTCGACGCCTAATTTTGCTGCACAGTCGAGGTACACTTGCGGATGCGGTTTACTGAACGGCAGTTTTTCGGCCGAGGTGAGGGCATCAAAATCATCGCGTAAGTCAAACATGCTCAGCACATTTTCCAGCATCAGCAGCGGCGATGCGGAAGCAAGACCCACTTTCAGCCCTTCAGCTTTACACAGTGCAATGGCCTCACGGACGCCGGGTAGCAGCGGACGCGCATCGGCAACCAGATCCATGGTACGGCGTATAATGCGTGCAGTGACCTCATCGCGCCCCGGCCCGCGCCACGGCTGCTGGTCATACCATAACGCCACGACCATATCGATCCGCAGTCCCAGCAGATCCGGCAGCTCATTGCGCCGGGAAATGTCGACGCCAAGATCCGCCATCACCTCCAGTTCCGCCTGGTCCCATAAAGGTTCAGAATCAATGAGCAGGCCATCCATATCAAAAATTGCGGCAAGAATTTGTCGCTGAGTCGTCATTGCACCCCTCCTCAGGAGTTCTGTCCATCCCGCTTTGCATACGTTTTTCACTGCGCCAGCGCGGGCTTATCCGCTAATGCAAAGTATTCAGGCTATCGTGTCCATTTCAATACAGAGGTTGTTATAGCACATTGCTTTTAAAAATCGGGCGAAAACGGGTATCAGCGGGTAGAATTAGCAGCGATAACAAAGCGTCTTTATAAGGGGAATCCATGACGTATCAACAAGCTGGACGCATCGCCATCATCAAACGGATCGCCGGTTGGGTGATTTTTATTCCAGCAGTCGTTTCTACCCTGATTTCAGTGCTGAAATTTATGTATGCGCAAAGCGAAAAGCAGGCGGGCATAAATGCCGTGATGCTGGACTTTGCCCATGTCATGATTGAAATGATGCGTTTCAACACGCCGTTCCTGAATTTCTTCTGGTTTAACTCGCCGCAGCCGCAGTTCAGCCACGGCCTTAACCTGATGTTCTGGGTTATCTTTGCGCTTATTTTCGTTGGGCTGGCGCTACAGGCATCCGGAGCGCGGATGAGCCGTCAGGCGCGCTTTGTGCGTGAAGGGGTTGAGGACCAGATGATCCTTGAAAAGGCGAAGGGCGCAGAGGGGATGACCCGGCAACAAATCGAATCGCGCATTGTGGTGCCGCGCCACACGATCTTTCTGCAAATCATACCGTTATACATTACGCCCATCATAGTTTTGGTGATTGGCTACTTCTTTTTTTCACTGCTGGGCTTTATGTGATTATCATCGCCCGGCCTGCGCCGGGCGATAGATCACGCCGCTGGCAGCGGTCGTGGTTTACCGTCGCTATCTACCGCCACATAGATAAATAACGCTTCAGTTGCTTTGTAACGCTGGCCAATCGGCTCCGACGACACTTTCTTGACCCACACTTCAACGTTAATCGTGATCGAGGTTGTACCGCGTTTGATGCAGCGGGCATAACAGCATACGACGTCGCCCACCGCGACCGGCCGCAGGAAGGTCATGCCGTCAACGCGCACAGTCACTACGCGACCCTGCGCGATTTCTTTGGCCTGAATAGCCCCACCCATATCCATTTGTGACATCAGCCAGCCGCCAAAAATGTCGCCGTTGGCGTTGGTATCGGCAGGCATCGCCAGAGTCCGTAAAACCAGCTCACCCTGTGCTAACTCATTGGCGATTGTCATTTTGCGGGTTTCTCGTCCTGCGGCATGTGCCGATAGATATAAATACCGCTAAGCAGCGTAAATACCAGCGTTAAGGCGGTCAGCCCAAAGACTTTAAAATTAACCCAGATATTTTGTGGCAGCCAGAAAGCGATATAGATGTTAGCCAGGCCGCAAACTATGAAAAACAGCGCCCAGGCGATGTTCAGCTTTGCCCACACTGCCGCAGGCAGCGTCAGCTCTTTGCCCAGCATGCGCTGGATCAATGGCTTTTTCATCACCCACTGGCTAAACAGCAGCGCGCCGGCAAACAGAGCGTAAATCACCGTGACTTTCCATTTAATAAACTCGTCATTATGGAAGAACAGCGTCAGCCCACCAAACACCGCCACCAGCACAAAGGTGATTAGCGCCATTTTTTCGACCCGACGGTAGCGTATCCAACTGTAGATCAGGACCACAGCCGTGGCGACGATAAGCGCGGTGGTCGCCGTGTAGATGTCGTACAGTTTGTAAAAGGCAAAAAAGACGACCAGCGGTAAAAAATCCAGAAACTGCTTCATACAACGATTCCGTAATAGTAACGCCCGCCTGGCGGGCGACAGGGTTAAGAGCGAATAAGCATGTACAGGCGAAACAGATAAATAAGCAGTATCGCGGAAATCAAATTACTGACTGTATTAGCGACTACAGCACCCAGCAACGGTGTGAGCGCGGCGAAATGGGATGCCATCATCAGCAGCAGCGTTTTGGCCAGCAGCCAGAAAATAATCGCGGGGGCGACCAGACGCATATTCGCCCATGCCAGACGCATACTGGCACGCAGTGAAGCAAAGATGCCCATCTTCTCCTGCACCAGAATAATGGGCGCAAAAGACAGAATGATCGCCAGGATCACTCCCGGCACTACAATCAGCATAATACCTATTTGCACTAAAAAAGTGGTTAACAGAATAAGCAAAAACAGCTTAGGAAGCACCGGCGCACTGGCACCAATCGCGCGCAGGGCGCTAACGCGTTGACCGGCAGAAATCAGCTGGATCATCAGCAGAACTCCCCCCGCTAACAACGCATTGCCGACCAGACCGGAAAAGGTGGAAATAGCCGAGGCATGGAGCAAGACCCGCTGCTGCTCAGGCGTCATGCTCTGTACCAGGTCAAATAACCCGCCGCTGGCGGTCAGGTTGTCTCCGCTGCTCAGGATTGAAAGCTGCTCCTCACTGGGTGAAAAAGCATGGCCAAGCACTACCGTGATAAATGCACACAATAAAGCAATCAGCAAAATGGTAATGAACTGATTACGAAAAAAATTACCCGTGTCACGGTAAACGGACTTCGCCGTGATAGACATGCACTCTCCTTGAGTATTGCAGCTGTTGTTAAGCGGACGATTGTACCCTGGATAATGCATCAGTGGCAGCATCAGTAAGCGTAAGTAATGGTCTGGCTTTGTAAAGGCGCGGTAAGGCTCTGTGAGCCGTATAGTCCAGGCAACCCACTGTAGAACGGAGGTTTTAATCGTGACTACGAGAAAAACGCGCGCGATCGCCACTGAATAAATCCTGTGTCAGTTCAGGTATTGAACAAAGAGCGGGATTTTCGCTTATGCAAATAATCGGCAAAATTGATTAAGGTGCAAAAACTAAAGTCTGTTTCAGAACGTAAAAATTAATCCAGATCAATGAATGTTAAATCTAAGGGTTAAATGTGATCTCTGTTAGATCACTTTTACCGCTTTATGGGTATATTTCACGCGCTTGAGAAAACCATAACGATGGAGTGGATATGAAAAAGAGTGCGGTGGCAGCATTAATTTTAAGCAGTCTCTCTGGGAATGTCTGGGCGCATGACGCCGGTGAATTTTTCATTCGTGCCGGTTCGGCAACGGTGCGGCCTACGGCGGGTTCAGACAATGTTCTTAACAGCCTCGGCGGATTTAAAGTTGATAACAATACGCAGCTGGGGCTGACGTTTACCTGGATGGCGACCGACAATGTTGGGGTGGAGCTACTGGCAGCGACACCGTTTCGGCATAAAGTCGGTACCGGGCCGACGGGCGATATCGCCACGGTTCATCATCTACCGCCCAGTTTGATGGCGCAGTGGTACTTCGGCGACGCCAACAGTCAGGTTCGGCCTTATATCGGTGCGGGTGTTAACTACACCACCTTCTTTGACGAAAGTTTTAACAGCACCGGTAAAGCAGCGGGCTTATCCGATCTACATTTAAAAGATTCATGGGGCGCGGCAGGTCAGGTTGGCCTGGATTACCTTATTAACCGCAACTGGCTAATTAATATGTCAGTCTGGTATATGGATATTGATACCGAGGTCAAATTCAAAGCAAATGGCGTTCAGCAGAATGTGAATACGCGACTTGATCCGTGGGTCTTTATGTTCTCAGGTGGCTATCGCTTCTGATTTTTTGTTACAAACTGGCCGTTATCGGCCAGTTACCGCCGCGTATTCCTCAGGCGGGTTTTAACGATAAAAGCCTTTTATGCGACAGAAGCCATAACAGGCACACTTAAACAATGCGTATTGGTACAAAAAGGTTATTATCGCCGTCTAAGATTTTCCTTGATTTGTCCTTAAGTAGTGACGGCATATGACACTGAAAACGCAATTTTCTGCGGCGGCATTATTTTTGCTGCTGTTAGCAGTCCTGTTTCCTTTCGCAGCAGACCTCCACTTTCCGCTACTGCACGGTAAAGTCGTTGACTGGATTGAAAATGGTCAGGCGCTGTGGCTGTTGTTTGGCGCAGTCTTTACGGCTGCCTATATTAAGCCACTATCGTTAGATAATGGCGCACGCCAGTTCTGGCTTTGGGCCGTCGTGTGGTGGGTCGTTCTGCTGGGAAGAAGCACCAGCTGGGGGCGGGTCTATTTCCCTGAAGATCCCAAATGGGTCTTCAGAATTATCTCCGTGCTGCTAATTGCGGGCCTGGTGCTACCAGTCTTTTTGTCTTCTGTATTACGCAAAGAGATTGCCCAGAAATTACGCACCGCTGAAATCCCGGTATGGATGGTCATTATCGTGGTGCTGACTTTCCTGATCTCTGACGCCGTTGAGCACCATCGCCTGATTGCGCCGCTGTTTTTACATGTTAAGCAGTACCAGGATCTGATTGAAGAGTTGTATGAAATTCCCTTTATGGTGGGATTATTCTTTATTACCTGGGATTTAATGAAGAGTGAAAAACGGGCATCTGCGTTCTCTGTCGCACACGCAGGGCACTAAAAAAAAGCCCGCCGTAAAGGCGGGCAAATGATACTGGAAGCAATGTGAGCAATGTCGTACCGAATACCTGAGTATTTCGCTCAACTATTCGGTAGTGAGAAAGATAATCTTTATCATCTTCATAATCAACCCCTTCTTTTGTGCGGCCGCGCTCAATTCTGTCTTTACAGGTGTAACTGGTGTCGATTCATTCAGAATTTAACGCGGCTAGGGCGGAAAAAAGAGAGCCGCCCGACGTTAGCCGGACGGCCTGGCTATCAGGCGTGCGGCGTAGCCGCCTTCATCTTTTGCACAAAGGCGCTAAGTTCGATCAGCATGTTCTCGGGCGCATTGAGATTGTTTTCAATGATCCTGACAATGGCCGATCCGGATATGGCTCCTGCAGCGCCCGCGCTGATGGCAGCCGTGACTTGTTCCGGTGATGAAATACCAAAACCCTGAAGCGGTGGGGCAGCGTTGTATTCTGTCAGTTTCTCCACCAGATGATGCAGCGGCAGGGCGGCCTGATTTTCAGCGCCGGTGACGCCTGCCCGTGACAGTAAATAGGTATAACCGCGGCCGTGCGAGGCAATCTGGCGCAGTAACTCATCATCAGCATTCGGCGGGCAGATAAAGATAGGCGCAACGTTGTGACGCAGCGCGGCCTGACGAAATGGAGCCGACTCTTCAACGGGCACATCTGCTACCAGCACCGAGTCCACGCCCACGCGTTCACAACTGGCATAGAACTCATCAATACCGCCGCTAAATACCAGGTTGGCATACATCAGTAGCCCAATGGGAATGTCCGGGTATTTCTGGCGAATGGTTGCCAGCATTTCAAAGCATTGACTGGTGTTCACGCCTGAGGCAAATGCGCGCAGCGTGGCGTTCTGAATGGTGGGACCGTCGGCCAGCGGATCGGAGAAAGGAATGCCCAGCTCCAGGGCGTCAGCGCCCGCAGCAATCAGGGTATCAATAATTTTCAGCGACTGTTCCGGGGACGGATCGCCAAGCGTCACAAACGGGACAAAAGCGCCTTCCCGACGATCTTTCAGTCGGGCAAATAACTGTTCATAACGTTCCATCAGATTTCGCCTCGCGCTTTCAGAATATCGTGTACGGTGAAAATGTCTTTGTCGCCGCGACCGGAAAGGTTAACCACCAGCAGCTGCTCTTTTTGTGGATCGTCGCGCATCATTTTTAGCGCATGGGCGAGGGCGTGTGAGGATTCGAGCGCCGGAATAATGCCCTCCTCACGACACAGCGCCTTGAAGGCGTCCAGCGCTTCGTTGTCGGTAATAGAGACATAATCCGCGCGACCAATGCTGTTAAGATGGGCATGTTGCGGTCCGACCGACGGGAAATCAAGCCCGGCCGAGAGCGAATATGACTCCTCAATCTGGCCTTCATCAGTCTGCATCATTGGCGATTTCATGCCGAAATAGATGCCGACCCGACCATGTTTCAGCGGCGCGCCGTGCTCTCCGGTTTCAATACCGTGACCCGCTGGCTCTACGCCAATCAAGCCGACCTCAGACTCTTCAATAAAATCGGCAAACATGCCGATAGCGTTGGAGCCACCGCCGACGCAGGCAATAACCGCATCCGGCAGGCGACCCTCTTTCTCACGGATCTGGACTTTGGTCTCCTCGCCGATCATGCGCTGGAATTCACGCACGATAGTCGGGAACGGGTGCGGGCCTGCCGCAGTACCCAGCATATAGTGAGCGGTATCATAGCTGCCAGACCAGTCGCGCAGGGCTTCATTACAGGCATCTTTCAAGGTTGCGGAACCACTGTGCACCGGGATCACTTCTGCACCCATCAGTCGCATACGGAACACGTTTGGCGACTGGCGCTCAACGTCTTTGGCCCCCATATAAATGCGACACTTAAGCCCCAGTAGCGCACTGGCCAGCGCCGAGGCCACGCCGTGCTGGCCTGCGCCTGTTTCAGCGATGATTTCTGTCTTACCCATACGTTTAGCCAGTAACGCCTGGCCAAGTACCTGGTTGGTTTTATGTGCGCCGCCGTGCAACAAATCTTCGCGCTTAAGATAAAGCGTGGTTCGGGTTCCGGCGGTCAGGTTCTGGCATTTCGTCAGCGCGGTCGGACGACCGGCATAGTTTTTCAGTAAATCGGTGAACTGGGCCTGAAACTCAGGGTCTTTTTGCGCACTGACAAACGCTTCTTCAAGCTGACGCAGCGCGGGCATCAGGATCTGCGGTACGTACATACCACCAAACTCACCGAAGTACGGGTTTAATAATGTTGTCATCTTCACTTCCTTAATAGGCGCGCAGCGTCTGAAAAACCGAGGCCAGTTTACTGGCATCTTTGATACCTGGAGCAGACTCTACGCCAGAATTAAAATCAAGACCGGCACAGCCGGTGCTTGCGGCGGTGACGCAGTTGTCGGGGCCAAGACCGCCCGCCAGCAGAACATTATGCAGATCCTGGCCTGCAAGTAGCGACCAGTCGAACGGTTTGCCGCTCCCACCCTGACCGTTATCTAATACGTATTTGTCTACATGATCGAAATCGCGTGCCGGCAAGGTCGTGCTCACGCTAAGCGCCTTCCAGATTTCGACTGCCGCCGGGAGCTGTACTCGCAGTGCGGCGATATAGCTCGCATCTTCATTACCGTGCAGTTGAACTGCGGCAAGGCCCAGGTCGATGGCCGTTGCGACCACCTGTGAAACTTCAGCATCGCGAAAAACACCGACATAGCGCAGCGGTGCGCCAGCCATCACTTCACGGGCCTGATGTTGATCAACGGCACGTGGCGACGCGGCAACAAAAATCAGTCCGCCATAAATTGCGCCAGCCTCGTGTGCCGCCCGGGCATCGTCGGCCCGGGTTAATCCGCACACTTTATTTTCGCCCAGCAGCACCCGCAATACGGCCGCGTTGAGGTCCTCATGCGACATCAGGGCTGAGCCAATCAAAAAACCATTGGCGAAGCGGCTTAGCTCGCGTATCTGGGCGTAAGTGCTGATGCCTGACTCGCTGATGACCGTTATGCCATGACCTAAACGCGGCGCCAGCTGGCGCGTGCGATCGAGATCGATAGACAAATCGCGCAGGTCGCGGTTATTAATGCCCACCACTTTTGCGTCAAGCGCAATGGCGCGCTCCAGCTCATCCTCATTGCTGACTTCGGTCAACACGCCCATGTTCAGACTGTGGGCAACGGCGGCGAGCTGACGGTACTGTTCGTCATCCAGCACGGAGAGCATCAGCAGGCAGGCGTCTGCCTGGTAAAAACGCGCCAGGTAAATCTGGTAGGGATCAACGATAAAATCCTTACACAGGATCGGCTGCGGAGCGATGCCGCTGACAATCGGCAGAAAATCAAAGCTGCCCTGAAAATACTTTTCATCGGTCAATACCGAAATCGCCGAAGCATGGTGCTTATAGATCCCGGCGATGCGTGCGGGATCAAAATCATCACGGATCACGCCCTTTGATGGCGAGGCTTTTTTGCATTCGAGAATAAATGCGGTCCGTGCGCCCTGTAACGCGGCGTAAAAATCACGCTGGCTGGGCACAATGTCGTTCTGAAAACTGGCCAACGGCTGCTGCTGCTTGCGGGCTTCTACCCATATCGTCTTATCGGCGACGATTTTCGCTAAAACGGTTTGCATCATTTACCCTCTTGCTGCCAGTGCAGTTACGCGATCGAATGCCGCGCCGCTGCGCAATACGCTCAGCACTTTCTGAACGTTAGCCTGTAAATCTTCTTCACCGTGTAGACGCATCAGCATCGCCACGTTTACCGCGACTGCGGACTGATGTGCGGTCTCACCTTTACCCTGAAGTAAGCGTGTCAAAATGTCACGGTTTTCTTCAGGTGTGCCCCCGGCCAGCTCTTCCTGACGATAGGGCATCAGCCCAAAGTCAGCGGCGGTGAGCTGATAATTTTTGATTTCGCCGTTATGCAGTTCCGCGACCACCGTTGGGGCGTGTAGAGAGACTTCATCCATTCCACCGCTATGAACGACAGCAGCGCGCTGGTAGCCCAGCACGCGCAGGGTTTCAGCAATCGGCAGCACCAGTTCAGGGCTATATACACCAATCAGCGCCAGCGGAGGATGTGCCGGGTTAATCAGCGGCCCCAGAACATTAAACAGTGTGCGGGTTTTTAGTTGCTGGCGGACCGGCATGGCATGGCGAAAACCGGTATGGTATTTCGGTGCGAACAGGAAGCAAACGCCCAGCTCGTCCAGCGCCTGACGCGACTTATCGGCGTTCATATCGAGATTAATGCCGAAGGCGGCCAGCAGATCCGACGATCCGGACTTGCTGGAGACGCTACGGTTACCGTGTTTCGCCACTTTCATGCCGCAGGCGGCAGCGACAAACGCGCTGGCGGTGGAGATGTTAATGCTGTTGCTACCGTCGCCCCCGGTTCCGACGATGTCGGCAAACGGGTAATCCGGACGCGGGAACGGGGCGGCATTCTCCAGCAGCGCCGTGGCCGCGCCGGCGATTTCATTAGGATGTTCGCCGCGAATTTTCATGCTCACCAGCGCCGCCGCGAGCTGCTCCGGCTTCAACTCACCGCGAACCACCGCAGAAAAAAGCTGGTGGCTTTCCTGCTGGCTCAGGGTTTGCGCCTGATACAGTTTTTCCAGTACCGGTTGCAGACTGTGCGTCTGCTCCTGCTTTTGCATCGCCCATGCCAGAGTTTGTTCCAGCAGACGAGCCCCCTGGGTCGTCAGGATCGATTCCGGATGGAACTGAAATCCGCACACCCGATCAGTATCATGGCGTACGGCCATCACCATTCCGTCATAGTGCGCATTAATCGTTAAACCGGCCGGAATATTACTGCCCACCAGCGAGTGATAGCGTGCTACTGGCAGGGGGCAGGGCAATCCGGCAAACATAGCCTGACCGTCATGCTCAATACTGGATGCTTTGCCGTGCAGGATCTCACCCGCCTGGCCCACATACCCGCCATATGCTTCAACAATTGCCTGATGCCCCAGACAGATGCCGATTATCGGTAATTTGCCGCGCAGGCGAGTTAACAGCTCAGGCATACAGCCTGCCTCGCTCGGCGCGCCAGGACCCGGCGAGAGCATCAGTACCGGATTATCCATGGTTGCCAGGCGATCAATTAACGTTTGTGCCGGGACATGGTTGCGATAAATCACCACGCTATGGCCGCTGGAACGAAGCTGATCTGCCAGGTTATAGGTAAAAGAGTCGATATTATCGAGCAGCAGAATATCAGCCATCAGAAAATCTCCTGTGCGTGATGGGCGGTGGCAATAGCGCGCAGTACCGCGCGAGCCTTGTTGCGAGTTTCATCGGCCTCAGACTGTGGGACGGAGTCCAGAACGACTCCCGCGCCGGCCTGCACCGTAGCAATGCCGTTTTCAACGAAGGCCGATCGGATCACAATGCAGGTATCGAGCGCACCATGAGCGGTAAAATACCCGACTGCGCCGCCGTAGCTGCCGCGACGCTTGCCTTCAGCCCCGGCAATGAGCTGCATCGCACGCACTTTCGGCGCACCGCTGAGGGTGCCCATATTCATGCAGGCGCGATAAGCGTGAAGCGCATCGAGATCGTGACGCAGTTCACCGACCACGCGGGATACCAGATGCATCACAAACGAGTAGCGATCGACTTTGGTCAAATCAGCGACATAACGGCTCCCCGGCGTGCAGATGCGCGCCAGATCGTTACGTGCCAGATCGACCAGCATTAAATGCTCCGACAGCTCTTTATGATCGGTACGCATTTCCAGCTCAATCCGGCTGTCGAGGTCGCGGTCGAGAGTGCCATCAGCACGACGACCGCGCGGGCGGGTGCCTGCAATCGGATATATTTCAATCTGGCGTGAATCAGCATCGTATTTCAGTGAACTTTCAGGTGATGCGCCAAACAGGGTGAAGCGATCGTCCTGCATAAAAAACATATATGGGCTGGGATTACTTTTCTTCAGCACATCGTAGGCTGCCAGCGGCGAGGGGCAGGGCAATGAAAACTGGCGCGAAGGGACTACCTGAAAAATTTCACCGGCACGAATCGCTTTCTGCATCTGACGGACCACTGCGCCGAACTCTTCATCACTCTGATTACAGGCACTGCGCATCTGCTCCATTTTCTCCACCGGCAGCGGTTGCGGTGGGGTATTCAGCAACTGATGAAGCGTTTCAATGCGCTTAGACAGACGCGATCTTTCATCCTCAAGCGGGGTAAACAGACTGCACTGGATACGCGTTTTTTTACTCTGGTGATCGATAACCAGCAATGTCTCGGCGAGATAAAAACAGTAGTCCGGACAGGCGGTGTCACTTTCAAGCTGCGGCAAATCCTCAAAACCCGCTACCAGATCATAAGCGAACAGGCCACCAAAGAACATGGCTTCACGCTCTTCTTGCGGAACGACAATCAGTTCCTGCAACAGACGAAAAGCGTCAAAAACGGAGAGGGAACACAGCCGGGCGTCTTCATCCAGTAAACTGCTTATCGCCGGGAAACGCAGTACGCGACCGTTAGACAGATGCTCATTAACAATCCCTGCTGGCAGGGCGGCATCAAGCAGCGGTAACAGAGCAGCACCGTTATCAGTAAGGGCGTTAATAGTGACAGTGTCACCTAAAGCCGAAATGCGCAGCGCGCTATCGACCAGCAATAAACTTTTAAGATCGTCTTTACTGTCAATATCGGCGGATTCCAGCAGCAGCGTCGCCGGACGCGCACCGCAAAGCTGATGAAACAGCGCGGTAGGATCTTCACGGTAAACGGCGTCACTGGTCAGAAGTTCGAGAGTGTGTTTTTGCGTTTGCATTGTTATTCTCATAGTTTCTGGTCAAAAAAAAGCCCGCTCTGATGGCGGGCCGGGTATCTGTTTGCAAAGTGCAGACGTGATGATACAGCCCGTGATCAGGGAGTCCGCCAACCGCTGTTAAGAATAAAATTGTCTTTCATCTCAGATACCTTTTCATCGTGAACTTTCGTACTAGTTAACTAGTTCATGAAAATAATGTCAAGCGCTCATTTCATTAAATCCTCTTCAGCCGTTATGATGATTTCGCTAACCCTTTTTTAGACTGACGGAGCTGTTTTTGAGCGACACCAACTACGCGATTATTTACGACCTGCACAGCCACACTACCGCTTCAGACGGCATGTTATCTGCCGAAGCACTCGTCCATCGCGCTGTTGATATGCGCATCGGCACACTGGCGATCACCGATCATGACAGTGTAGATGCTATTCCTGCGGCTCAGGCAGAAATTGCGCGCGCAGGCCTGCCACTGCGCCTGATTACCGGCGTAGAAATTTCTACCGTCTGGGAAAACCATGAAATTCATATTGTTGGCCTCAACATTGATATTCACCATCCACAGATGGTTGCTTTTCTGGCCGAACAAAAAGCCAGACGTCAACAGCGAGCGCAACTGATTGCCGAACGGCTTGAAAAAGCGCATATACCGGGGGCCTGGGAAGGCGCACTCAGGCTTGCCGCCGGTGGAGCGGTAACCCGCGGCCACTTCGCCCGTTTTCTGGTGGAGGCCGGCAAAGCCGGTAATATGGCTGACGTCTTTAAAAAGTACCTCGCGCGCGGGAAAACCGGATACGTTCCTCCCCAGTGGTGTACAATAGATCAAGCTATTGATGTAATTCATCATTCTGGCGGCAAAGCCGTTGTCGCCCATCCCGGGCGTTACGATCTTTCCACTAAGTGGCTGAAAAGGCTGCTGGCCTATTTTGCCGAATGTGGCGGCGATGCGATGGAAGTCGCGCAGTGCCAGCAAGGGCCGAATGAGCGTACGCAACTTGCAGAACTTGCCCGCCAGTTTGGTTTGCTGGCCTCGCAGGGCTCCGATTTTCACCAGCCCTGCTCGTGGATCGAACTTGGACGTAAACTCTGGCTACCCGCAGGCGTCGAAGGCATATGGCATCAATGGGAACAGCCGCAGAATACCGATTGAGAGGGAAGTATGAGTCAGTTTTTTTATATTCATCCGGATAACCCGCAGCCGCGCCTGATTAACCAGGCCGTAGAAATTGTCCGCAAAGGCGGCGTTATTGTTTATCCCACCGATTCTGGTTATGCGCTGGGCTGCAAGCTTGAAGATAAAGGCGCGATGGAGCGGATCTGCCGCATACGTCATCTGCCAAACGGTCACAACTTTACTCTGATGTGCCGCGATTTGTCGGAGCTGTCGACCTACTCATTTGTCGATAACGTTGCGTTTCGTCTGATTAAAAATAATACGCCGGGAAACTACACGTTTATTCTGAAAGGTACAAAAGACGTTCCGCGCCGCTTATTGCAGGAAAAGCGCAAAACCATTGGCTTGCGCGTGCCTTCAAATCCTATCGCGCTGGCGCTGCTGGAAGTACTGGGCGAGCCGATGCTTTCCACGTCACTCATGCTGCCCGGTAGTGAGTTTACCGAATCCGATCCTGAGGAAATCAAAGACCGACTGGAGAAAGTGGTGGATTTAATTATTCATGGCGGTTATCTCGGCCAACAGCCCACCACGGTTATCGATTTAACCGATGACTCGCCGGTTATTTTGCGTGAAGGCGTGGGCGACGTTAAACCTTTCTTATAGCGGCGTGAGCCGCTATACTACGCGGCCTTAAAATGGCGCGTTTCTGCGCCATCATGATCCTGTTCGACGCCTGGGAAGGCGACACCTAAAGGAAGCTCAATGAGCGAAAAGCTACAGAAAGTGTTGGCGCGTGCTGGCCACGGCTCCCGCCGTGAAATCGAAACCATTATTGAAGCCGGACGCGTGAGCGTGGACGGTAAAATCGCCACCCTGGGCGATCGCGTTGAGGTGACTCCCGCGCTTAAAATTCGCCTCGACGGGCACCTGATCTCGGTAAAAGAATCTGCCGAACAAATTTGTCGCGTGCTGGCCTATTACAAGCCAGAAGGCGAGCTTTGCACCCGCAATGACCCGGAAGGGCGTCCGACCGTATTTGACCGCCTGCCAAAATTACGCGGTGCGCGCTGGATTGCCGTAGGGCGTCTGGATGTGAACACCTGCGGCTTGATGCTGTTCACCACTGATGGTGAGCTGGCGAACCGTCTGATGCATCCAAGCCGTGAAGTCGAACGTGAATACGCGGTCCGCGTATTCGGTCAGATTGATGATGCGAAAATTCGCGATCTGGGCCGCGGTGTGCAGCTTGAAGACGGTCCCGCCGCCTTCAAAACCATTAAGTTCAGCGGCGGTGAAGGTATTAACCAGTGGTACAACGTAACCCTGACCGAAGGCCGCAATCGCGAAGTGCGTCGACTGTGGGAAGCGGTTGGCGTGCAGGTGAGTCGTCTTATTCGCGTTCGCTACGGTGATATCCCGCTGCCGAAAGGTCTGCCGCGCGGTGGCTGGACGGAGCTGGATCTGGGACAAACTAACTACCTGCGCGAGCTGGTGGGGTTAAAACCGGAAACCGAATCGAAAGTGGCGGTGGAAAAAGATCGCCGCCGTATGAAGGCGAATCAGATCCGCCGGGCCGTTAAGCGTCACAGTCAGGTTGCACAGCCGACCGGCGGTCGTCGTTCTGGCGGCGGTCGCGCAACTAGCGGCGGCCGTTCTGGAGGCAGTCGCAGCAAGGGTTAAGCCTGATATGGCCCGGTAGCGTTCTGCACCGGGCCTGTTTCCTCAGTAGTCAATTCCAATCTGCGCTTTGATCCCTGCATCAAATGCATGTTTCACCGGACGTAACTCGCTAACCGTATCCGCGATATCCAGAATATCCCGATGACATCCGCGGCCGGTGATCAGAACGGTTTGATGCGGTGGGCGAGCGGCCAGGGCGGTAAGCACCTCATCCAGCGCAAGGTAATTATAGGCCACCATATAGGTCAGCTCATCAAGCAGTACCATATCCAGCGCAGGATCATTCAACATCCGTTTTGCGTGCTGCCAGACTGCCTGACAGGCAGCGGTATCGGCGGTACGATCCTGGGTATCCCAGGTAAATCCGGTTGCCATTACCTGAAACTCTACCCCGTGAGGCTCAAGCAGATTACGCTCGCCGTTGGGCCAGGTTCCCTTGATAAACTGGATGACGCCGACTTTTTTACCGTGGCCAACTGCCCGTGTTGCTGTCCCAAATGCCGCCGTTGTTTTTCCTTTTCCGTTGCCGGTAAAAACAATAACAATACCGCGTTCATCCTGAGCCGCAGCCACTCTGGCATCAACCTGATCTTTTACCCGCTGCTGGCGTTGCTGGTAGCGCTCCTCACTCATTGTGCCACCCCCGGCTTGCGGCCCGGCTGAGCGTCAAACGTCATGCCGGTTTTACGGCGGCTATCGTCGCCCATCAACCACAGATACAGCGGCATAATATCGGCAGGCGTTTTCAGTTTTTGCGGATCTTCGTGTGGAAACGCGCTGGCACGCATTCCGGTACGCGTCCCGCCGGGGTTAATACAGTTCACGCGCAGCGTTGAGTGCTGATACTCTTCGGCCAGCACCTGCATCATACCTTCAGTCGCAAATTTCGACACCGCATAGGCACCCCATCCGGCCCGACCCTGGCGACCCACGCTTGAAGAGGTAAATACTAACGAGCCTGCCTCTGAGCGGAGTAATAAAGGAAGCAGCGCCTGAGTTAGCATAAAGGTGGCGTTAACGTTTACCTGCATCACCTGCTGCCATACGTCCGGTTTTTGCTCATTCATCGGGATGACCTCACCCAGCAAACCAGCGTTATGCAATACACCATCCAGCCGGGGGACGTGAATCGCTATTTGCTGCGCCAGCTGCTGGCATTCTTGCGGCGTACAGGTCAACAGATCGAGCGTAAACCACGGCGCAGGTATTCCGCCGTCTGCTGCAATATGATCGGCAACGCTGCGCAGCTTTTTCTCGTCGCGCCCGAGAAGGATAACGCTGGCACCGTAACGAGAGTAGGTTAACGCGGCCTCGCGGCCGATACCGTCGCTGGCACCGGTGACCAGAATTATATGATGTTGTAGTAAGTCACGTTGCGGTTGGTAATGCACGACGGTCCTCCTGCTTACAGCGGAAATAAAAAGGGGTTTATGCCCTAAAATTCACCTGAATTCAATCAGCCTTGAGGAGAGCTTTGCCTCTGTTCATACTTTGCAACTATTTCATAGACGAGAAATTTTTCCTGAATCCGCCTCGCAACGGTTTATGACGATCCGAGACGGGGCGAAGAGGGTGATGTACACTGGGAACAGACGTTAAATGATTTTAACCAAGGTGGAAGTGTGGAATTACTCTCTGAATATGGTCTGTTTTTGGCAAAAATTGTCACGGTTGTCGTGGCGATAGCAGTCATTGCGATATTGATTGTCAATCTGACGCAGCGTAAACGTCAGCGTGGAGAATTGCGGGTAACCAATCTCAGCGAGCAGTACAAAGAGATGCAGGAAAATATGTCAGCATCGCTGCTGGATGAACATCAACAGAAACTCTGGCATAAAGCGCAAAAGAAAAAGCGTAAACAAGACGCAAAAGCAGTAAAAGTGAAAGCAAAACTGGGCGAAGCGACCGTTACCGGTAAACCGCGGATATGGGTCCTGGATTTCAAAGGCAGCATGGATGCACACGAGGTCAATTCACTGCGTGAAGAAATTACCGCCGTATTAGCCGTTGTTAAGCCGGGAGATGAAGTGGTGGTCCGTCTTGAAAGTCCGGGCGGGGTAGTACATGGCTACGGTCTGGCAGCATCGCAGCTCCAGCGCATTCGTGAGCGTAACATTCCGCTAACGGTGACCGTTGACAAAGTGGCAGCCAGCGGCGGGTATATGATGGCGTGTGTTGCGGACAAAATTGTCTCCGCGCCGTTTGCGATTATTGGCTCCATCGGCGTTGTGGCTCAGGTTCCTAACTTCAATCGCTTCCTGAAAAGTAAAGATATCGATATTGAACTGCATACCGCAGGTCAATATAAGCGCACGCTGACCTTGCTCGGTGAAAATACGGAAGAAGGACGTCAGAAATTTCGTGAAGATTTGAATGAAACGCACGTCCTGTTCAAAGATTTCGTGAAGCAGATGCGACCAACGCTGGATATTGAGCAGGTAGCAACCGGTGAACACTGGTATGGTTCACAGGCGCTACATAACGGCCTGGTTGACGTAGTCAGCACCAGTGACGAGCTGCTGCTGGGACTTATGGACGGCCGGGAAGTGCTGAACGTTCGCTTCATGCAGCGCAAAAAATTGATGGAACGCTTCACCGGGAGTGCGGCAGAAAGCGCCGACCGTTTGCTCATGCGCTGGTGGCAGCGTGGACAACAGCCTTTGGGCTGATCAAACGTCCGGGCGGCAGCATGCCGGCCGCCCGGTCATTGAATAGCAGTTAATCGACCAGGTGATATTTTTCCGATAGCTGATGTGCCAGATATTTAAACATATTGAATACCGCGGTGCTTTTTCCGGTCGGCAGTCCATTCTCATCAAGATAGTACTCGCCGCTGAACACCAGCACGCCGTTACGCTGGGTAACACCGGTGGCCTCGATACCGGCCATCGTATCTTCATGTTCACGAATTAACTTATTAGCTTCCAGTAGCAGCGTCAGGCGATCGATAGGTTGCGTTTCACTTTTCATATTTTTACTCCTTAGCAAACTGTCGATAGTCTACGTCCTGCGGGGCTCATGGGCAAATATTCCCCCAGAAAAACAGTGGGATCTGCTGCGCCTCGGGCTGGCGGGTTTTGTTTTTGCATGCTAATAAAGTTGCGTAACGGATTTTATCAGGTACAGTGAGACCCTTTCGATAATCTGGCAACAGATTTGCTTGACATTCGACCGAAAGTTCGTCGTGCTATATCACCGTAGCTTAGAAAAGCGAAGTAACTCAGCCACCTGTGACCGTGTGCGTAACAGGCAGTTGGGCTGAGGGGTTGATCTCTGCTGATCGGGTCGCAATATCAACGGCTCATCGCGGCAGAACCTGAATCAACGTGCGATGTATTCCTGGAAGAATCAAATTAGGTAAAGGTGAATATGGGTAAAGCTCTCGTTATCGTTGAGTCCCCGGCAAAAGCCAAAACGATCAATAAGTATCTTGGTAATGACTACGTGGTTAAATCCAGCGTGGGTCATATCCGCGATTTGCCGACCAGTGGCTCAGCCGCCAAAAAGAGCGCTGACTCTGCCTCCACCAAAACGGCCAAAAAGCCCAAAAAGGATGAACGCGGCGCGCTCGTCAACCGTATGGGTATCGACCCATGGCATAACTGGGAAGCGCAATATGAAGTGCTTCCGGGTAAGGAAAAGGTTGTCGCAGAACTGAAACAGCTGGCTGAAAAAGCCGATCATATCTATCTCGCAACCGACCTTGACCGCGAAGGGGAAGCCATTGCATGGCACCTGCGGGAAGTGATCGGCGGCGATGACAAACGCTACAGTCGCGTAGTGTTTAATGAAATCACTAAAAACGCGATCCAACAGGCTTTTGAAAAGCCTGGTGAACTGAATATTGATCGGGTTAATGCCCAGCAGGCGCGCCGTTTTATGGACCGCGTCGTGGGTTACATGGTCTCTCCGCTACTGTGGAAAAAAATCGCCCGCGGATTATCAGCGGGACGGGTTCAGTCCGTCGCTGTGCGTCTGGTCGTTGAGCGCGAACGTGAAATTAAGGCATTTGTTCCGGAAGAGTTCTGGGAAGTCGATGCCAGTGTTGCCACACCAGGCGGAGATTCGCTTCCGCTTCAGGTCACGCATCAGAACGATAAACCGTTCCGACCGGTGAACCGTGAAACCACCATGGCGGCGGTCAGTGAGCTGGAAAAAGCCCGCTACAGCGTGCTTGAACGTGAAGACAAGCCGACGAGCAGTAAGCCAGGCGCGCCCTTTATCACCTCTACGCTACAGCAGGCGGCCAGTACTCGCCTGGGCTATGGTGTGAAAAAGACTATGATGCTGGCGCAGCGTCTTTATGAAGCGGGTTACATCACCTATATGCGTACCGACTCGACCAATCTGAGTAAAGATGCGGTGGAAATGGCGCGTGGCTACATTGGCGAGCAGTTTGGTAAAAAATATCTGCCGGCCGATCCTAATCAGTATGCCAGTAAAGACAACTCTCAGGAGGCGCACGAAGCCATTCGCCCATCTGATGTCGCGGTCGAAGCTGACACCCTGAAAGATATGGAAACCGATGCCCAGAAGCTTTATCAGCTGATTTGGCGTCAGTTCGTTGCCTGTCAAATGACACCTGCGCAGTATGACTCCACCACGCTGACGGTGAAGGCCAGTAGCTTCCGTCTGAAAGCGCGTGGTCGGATCCTGCGCTTTGACGGCTGGACGAAAGTCATGCCCGCCCTGCGTAAAGGCGATGAAGACCGTATCCTGCCTGCCGTTAACCAGGGCGATGAACTGTCGCTGGTTGATATCGTGCCGGCACAACACTTCACCAAGCCGCCTGCACGCTTTAGCGAAGCTTCGCTGGTTAAAGAGCTGGAAAAACGCGGTATTGGTCGTCCGTCGACCTATGCATCGATTATTTCGACCATTCAGGACAGAGGCTATGTCCGCGTTGAAAGCCGTCGTTTCTATGCTGAAAAAATGGGTGAGATTGTCACCGATCGTCTGAAAGATAATTTCCGTGAGCTGATGAATTTCGACTTCACTGCGCAAATGGAAGATCGTCTCGATCAGGTTGCCCGCCATGAAGCCGAATGGCAGAAAGTGCTCGATATCTTCTTTGCTGAGTTTAGTGAGCAGCTTCAGACGGCAGAGAAAGATCCGGCAGAAGGCGGTATGCAGCCAAACCAGATGGTTCTGACCAGCATCGACTGCCCGACCTGTGGCCGTAAGATGGGAATACGCACGGCCAGTACTGGCGTATTCCTTGGCTGCTCCGGCTATGCGCTGTCACCCAAAGAGCGCTGCAAAACCACCATTAATCTGGTGCCGGAAAATGAAGTGCTTAACGTGCTTGAAGGCGATGACGCTGAAACTAACGCCCTGCGTGCCAAGCATCGCTGTAAGAAATGCGGCACAGCCATGGACAGCTACCTGATCGATCCGAAGCGTAAACTTCACGTTTGCGGTAATAACCCGACCTGTGACGGTTATGAGATTGAAGAAGGTGAGTTTCGCATCAAAGGTTATGACGGCCCAATCGTTGAGTGTGAAAAATGCGGTTCTGAAATGCACCTGAAAATGGGGCGTTTTGGTAAATACATGGCGTGCACCAACGACGACTGTAAGAATACGCGTAAAATTCTGCGTAATGGCGAGGTTGCACCGCCGAAGGAAGATCCGGTCCCGCTGCCAGAATTACCGTGCGAGAAATCGGACGCGTATTTTGTGCTGCGTGACGGCGCAGCAGGGGTATTCCTTGCGGCAAATACCTTCCCGAAATCGCGTGAAACGCGTGCACCGCGTGTGGAAGAGTTGTACCGCTTCCGCGATCGCCTGCCGGAAAAATTGCGCTATCTGGCAGACGCACCGCAGCAGGATCCTGAAGGGAATAAAACGCTGGTGCGCTTCAGCCGTAAAACGAAACAGCAATATGTTGCTGCCGAGAAAGACGGCAAAGCCACTGGCTGGTCAGCTTTTTTTATTGATGGTAAGTGGGTTGAAGGTAAGAAGTAATTTTTAATTATTTACCTCTCCCATCCTCCAAAGGGCCGCTTGTCGGCCCTTTTATATTTAGCTCTATTAATTTTTAATCATATCTATACAGTGTGGTTATAAGTGATATAGTGGTTATAGTCAGCTTCTTTTTTAGTCTTAAATCGTCTTAGGCGATTGACCTTGCGTTTACCGGGATGGCGCGCCATGAAACTACAACAGCTTCGTTACATCGTTGAGGTGGTCAACCATAATCTCAACGTCTCTTCTACCGCAGAAGGCCTTTACACCTCCCAGCCGGGGATCAGTAAGCAAGTCCGGATGCTGGAAGATGAATTAGGCGTGCAGATATTTGCCCGTAGTGGTAAACATCTGACCCAGGTAACGCCCGCAGGTCAGGAAATTATTCGTATCGCGCGTGAAGTATTGTCGAAGGTGGATGCCATTAAATCCGTTGCCGGTGAACATACGTGGCCAGATAAAGGCTCACTCTACGTAGCAACTACGCACACCCAGGCTCGCTATGCTTTACCCGGGGTGATCAAAGGGTTTATTGAGCGCTACCCACGCGTGTCCTTACATATGCATCAGGGATCGCCTACCCAGATAGCTGAAGCAGTATCAAAGGGAAATGCCGATTTCGCTATTGCCACCGAAGCATTGCACCTTTATGACGATCTGGTAATGCTTCCGTGCTATCACTGGAATCGTTCGATTGTGGTGACGCCGGAGCATCCGCTGGCCTCTAAATCCTCTGTGACTATCGAGGAGCTGGCGCAATATCCTTTAGTTACCTACACCTTTGGTTTTACCGGCCGCTCTGAACTGGATACCGCCTTCAACCGCGCCGGGTTAACCCCGCGTATCGTATTCACTGCGACCGATGCAGACGTCATTAAGACTTACGTCAGGCTGGGCCTTGGCGTGGGCGTTATTGCCAGTATGGCTGTCGATCCCATTGCCGATCCCGATCTGGTGCGTCTTGATGCACATGGCGTATTCAGTCACAGTACCACTAAGATTGGTTTTCGCCGCAGCACGTTCCTGCGCAGTTACATGTATGATTTTATTCAGCGTTTTGCGCCGCACCTGACGCGTGATGTGGTGGACACGGCTGTTGCCCTGCGTTCGAATGAAGATATCGAAGAAATGTTTAAAGACATTAAGTTGCCCGAAAAATAACAGCCAGCGAATAAGGTCTTCTTACGCGGGAGACCTCGCAGCATGTTGAGCATTAAAACCCTTCCCGGTGCAGGCTATACCTTCATTCCAAAGCGGCAAAGTAGATCCATTTTGCCTGCCACGCCAGTCTGATATTTCGATTATATATGTGATGTCTAAAGATTGAATAATTCCATGAATCGAACAGGCAAATTCGCTGGATTTTTCGCTCGCTTTTGATTAGGATTCGTCTCAATTGAGATTGTTTACGCCAATTGCTGGTGCATAAAATGATAAGCAGTGCCGATTTCACGAGGTTTGTAATGTCCACTGGAAGCGATCAGCCGAAAAGAGATCCGCACCTTAAGCGTAAAGCATGGCGTACCGTGTTTATCGGCTCAGCGTTATTCTGGGCGGTTATTCTCTTTGTGATCTGGAGACTCTGGGGCTAGCGTCCGTTAGCGAATAAATAACCCCCTGATTACAGCACAACAATAAAACCATGCCGGCAGCGGCGGGATACTTATTACTCTTACGGTGTACAAGATGAATTACCCTGGCGATACAAAATACTGGTCGTGGCTCGGGGCGCTTGCGTTCTCTGTGCTGGCCTGGACACAGCTTGTCTGGATGCTGATTCGCTAAGCGAAATATCCCGGTGCTAAATACTTGCCTGAACGGTTCCTGAAAAAGGGGGCCGTTTTGTTTATATGTTGGCCAATACCGCAGCTTCTGACTATTCCCTTTTATAGACTCCCTGATAATTTACTCCCGGCCGGCCCGGATTTCTGATGGGCGCTTGCATCTTATTATTCTGTTCCCGGGCAAATCTTCTATTTATCAATTTGAGTTGTTATCAAAACGTTACGACATGTTTGTGTTATCTTTAATGCAAACCCTGTAAAAGATCGGGGTACCGCAATCCCTGTCATAAAGGAGGAGCTATGTCGTCAACCCTACGCGAAGCCAGTAAGGATACATTAACGCTACACGATAAAACCTGGCATTATTACAGTCTGCCGCTGGCCGCAAAAGAACTTGGAGATCTTACCCGTCTGCCCAAGTCGCTGAAAGTATTACTCGAAAATCTGTTACGCTGGCAGGATGATGCGTCTGTCACCGCCGACGATATCCATGCGCTGGCCGGATGGCTTAAAACCGGCCACGCCGACCGCGAAATTGCCTGGCGACCGGCCAGGGTACTGATGCAGGACTTCACCGGCGTACCCGCAGTGGTTGATTTGGCCGCCATGCGTGAGGCGGTCAAACGTCTTGGCGGCGATACCGCCAAAGTGAATCCACTTTCTCCGGTCGATTTGGTTATTGACCACTCCGTTACTGTCGATCACTTCGGTGATGACGACGCGTTTGGTGAGAACGTGCGTCTTGAGATGGAGCGTAACCACGAACGATACGTGTTTTTACGCTGGGGCCAGCAGGCGTTTAGCCGTTTCAGCGTTGTACCGCCCGGAACCGGGATCTGCCATCAGGTAAATCTTGAGTATCTGGGCAGGGCAGTGTGGAGCGAACTTCAGGACAAAGAGTGGGTGGCGTATCCTGATTCGCTGGTCGGCACCGATTCGCACACTACCATGATTAACGGGCTTGGCGTACTCGGTTGGGGCGTGGGCGGTATTGAGGCAGAAGCCGCAATGCTGGGCCAGCCGGTATCGATGCTGATCCCTGATGTTGTCGGTTTTAAATTAACCGGAAAGTTGAACGAAGGGATCACCGCCACCGATCTGGTCCTTACCGTTACGCAAATGCTGCGTAAGCATGGTGTGGTCGGAAAATTTGTCGAATTTTATGGTGACGGTCTGGATACATTACCGCTTGCCGACCGGGCAACCATTGCCAATATGGCCCCGGAGTACGGTGCAACCTGCGGTTTTTTCCCCATTGATGCCGTCACACTTGAGTATATGCGCCTTAGCGGACGCAGTGACGAACAGGTTGAACTGGTAGAAGCCTACGCCAAAGCCCAGCAGATGTGGCGAAATACCGGTGATGAACCGGTGTTTACCAGCACGCTGGCGCTGGATATGGGTGATGTCGAGGCAAGCCTGGCCGGACCTAAACGTCCACAGGACCGCGTTGCGCTGGGTGATGTTCCCAGGGCTTGAAGTGAATACCTCGCATAAAGATCGTCAACCGGTCGACTATACGCTGAACGGGCATCAGTATCAGCTTCCTGACGGTGCGGTGGCCATCGCTGCCATTACATCCTGTACCAATACTTCTAACCCCAGCGTACTGATGGCGGCGGGTTTACTGGCGAAAAAAGCGGTTAAACTTGGCCTCAAGCGTCAGCCCTGGGTTAAAGCATCGCTGGCTCCCGGCTCGAAAGTTGTCTCTGATTATCTGGCGCATGCGCGGTTGACACCTTATCTCGATGCACTTGGGTTTAACCTTGTGGGCTATGGCTGCACCACCTGTATCGGTAACTCTGGCCCACTGCCGGAGCCGATTGAAGTGGCCATCAAAAAAGGGGATTTGACCGTGGGGGCCGTGCTGTCAGGCAACCGCAATTTTGAAGGCCGAATCCATCCGCTGATTAAAACCAACTGGCTGGCTTCTCCTCCGCTGGTGGTCGCTTATGCGCTGGCCGGAAATATGAATATTAACCTGGCGACCGATCCACTGGGGCACGATCGAAACGGCGACCCGGTTTATCTTAAGGATATCTGGCCAACCGGGCGCGAGATCGCCCGTGCGGTTGAACAAGTCTCGACCGAAATGTTCCGCAAGGAATACGCAGAGGTTTTCGAAGGCACGCCGGAATGGAAATCCATTCAGGTAGAGAGCTCGGATACCTATGGCTGGCAGAATGATTCCACCTATATCCGCCTTTCTCCCTTCTTTGAAGAGATGCAAGCTGAACCTGAGCCGGTGAAAGATATTCACGGTGCGCGGATACTTGCCATGCTGGGCGATTCAGTTACCACCGACCATATCTCTCCCGCTGGCAGCATTAAGGCAGACAGTCCGGCAGGGCGTTATCTGTTAAATCACGGCGTCGAACGCAATGAATTTAACTCCTACGGTTCACGTCGCGGTAATCATGAAGTCATGATGCGAGGAACGTTCGCCAATATTCGTATTCGTAATGAAATGGTGCCCGGCGTGGAGGGCGGGATGACGCGCCATTTGCCGGACACCAATGTTATCTCAATTTATGATGCTGCGATGCGTTACCAGCAGGAAGGCACTCCGCTGGCGATCGTTGCCGGTAAAGAGTATGGTTCGGGTTCCAGTCGTGACTGGGCCGCTAAAGGGCCGCGTTTGCTGGGTATCCGGGTGGTGATCGCCGAGTCTTTTGAGAGGATCCATCGCTCCAACCTGATCGGAATGGGCATTTTGCCACTCGAGTTCCCCGAGGGCGTGACCCGTAAAACGCTGGGCCTGAGCGGGGAAGAGTCAATTGATGTGCCGGATGTGCAGAATATTAAGCCCGGGGCCGATATGACGGTAAACCTGACGCGTTCTGACGGGACGTCTGAGGTGATTCAGTGCCGCTGTCGCATTGATACGGCTACCGAGCTAACCTACTACCAGAACGATGGTATTTTGCATTACGTGATCCGTAATATGCTTAATTAACACCATTATGAGGCCCGGCGATCGGGCCTCTGCGTTGATTCAGTCGCGGATAGGGTGGCATTGCTGACGTATCCGCGCTGACGCTTACTTATTTAATAAATGTCCCATCTTCTCGGCTTTGGTGTCGAGATAGTGTTCATTGTTCGGATTGCGACCCACGATCAGCGGTACGCGTTCGACAATATTTATTCCCGCCTCAGTTAAAATTTCGACTTTCAGCGGGTTATTGGTCAGCAGGCGAACTTCATCTACGCCCAGCAATTTGAACATATCTGCACATAACGTAAAGTCGCGTTCGTCGGCTGCAAAACCCAGCTGATGGTTGGCCTCAACGGTATCGTAGCCCTGATCCTGCAATGCGTAAGCGCGTATTTTGTTCAGTAACCCGATATTACGCCCTTCCTGACGGTGATACAGCAGCACGCCGCGGCCTTCTTCGGCAATATGGGTTAGCGCGGCTTCCAGTTGAAAACCGCAGTCGCAGCGTAAACTAAACAGAGCATCCCCGGTCAGACATTCTGAGTGAACGCGTGCCAGCACTGGCGTCTGCCCGGAAATATCGCCATAAATTAATGCAACGTGATCTTGTCCGGTTGCCAGTTCTTCAAATCCCACCATCAGGAAATCGCCCCAGGGTGTTGGCAGTTTGGCTTCTGCCACTCGTTTAAGCTGCATGTGATTCTCCAGAGTAGACGGACACCTTTCGTGTCTTCTGTATGTGGCTATTTTGCCACAATGTTTTCAACTTCTCCTAATTACCCGATTTTGAACGCACATTAAGCGAACAAACAGACCGTTTGCCCCGCATCGCTAAATTTCAGTTATCATTTGAGAGGCTATTTATCAGGAGAGACTATGTTTTCCATCGTCAGGCGCACGTCAGCAGGCGCTGCACTGTTACTTATCATGCCTGTATTGGTATGGATCTCCGGATGGCATTGGGAGCCGGGCGCAGACAGCGTATGGTTAAAAATGCTGTACTGGGTGACTGAAACGGTCACCCAGCCATGGGGAATTATTACGCACGTGATCCTTTGCGCCTGGTTTTTCTGGTGCCTGCGTTTTCGTTTGCGTCCAGCCATTATGCTGTTTGCCATTTTAGGCGGCGCGATTCTCATTGGTCAGGGCGCGAAGTCATGGGTCAAACAGCAGGTACAGGAGCCGCGACCCTTTGTGCTGTGGCTGGAAAAAACCCATCATATTCCTGCCGATGAGTTCTACACTTTAAAACGTAAAGCACGCGGTGAAATGGTCAAAGAACTTCTGACAGAACAGGATAATATCCCCACTTTTTTACGCAAGCACTGGCAAAAGGAAACGGGTTTTGCCTTTCCTTCAGGGCACACGCTTTTTGCCGCAAGCTGGGCATTACTGGGCGTCGGATTACTGTGGCCACGTCGTCGCAGGATCACCATTGCCGTTTTATTGCTCTGGGCAACGGCAGTAATGGGGAGCCGGATGCTACTGGGGATGCACTGGCCGCGTGATTTAATTGTTGCTACGTTAATCTCATGGCTACTGGTAACCGTCGCCGTCTGGCTGGCACAGCGTATCTGTGGTCCGCTTACGCCGCCGGGAGAAGAAGCCCGAGAAATCAAAGAACGCGAGCAGAAACGCTAACCGGGGTTGAAAATCTGTTCATTCGCCCTTAAATCCAGCACAGGCGTGACGTTTTTCCATTTCGTACACAGCACGGAAATGGTACTTTATAGGGCTGGAAGCGCCAGGCTGAATACTCTTTAAACGCTCACGCCACATAACGGGAAGTAATGTGAAATATTTACTCATTTTCTTATTGGTATTAGCGATTTTCGTCATCTCGGTCACCCTGGGTGCGCAAAACGATCAGGTCGTAACATTCAATTATCTTCTGGCGAAAGGAGAGTTCCGAATCTCCACGCTGCTTGCCGCATTATTTGCCGCAGGCTTTGCTATTGGCTGGCTTATCTGCGGTCTGTTCTGGCTACGCCTTCGCGTCTCGCTTATGTACGCTGAGCGCAAAATTAAGCGCCTGGAAAACCAAACTCTGAACACGGCAGTGTCGACAGCGCCGGGCGTTCCGGTCGTGAAGGAATAATCATCTATGCTGGAGTTGTTATTTCTGCTTTTACCTGTTGCGGCCGCCTATGGGTGGTACATGGGGCGCAGAAGTGCACAACAGTCCAAACAGGACGATGCGAATCGCCTGTCACGTGACTACGTGACCGGGGTCAACTTCCTGTTAAGCAATCAACAGGATAAAGCAGTCGATCTGTTCCTCGATATGCTGAAAGAAGACACCGGTACCGTTGAGGCTCATCTCACCCTGGGGAATCTGTTTCGCTCACGGGGCGAGGTCGACCGGGCTATTCGCATTCATCAGACCTTAATGGAAAGCGCCTCATTGACCTACGATCAGCGCTTACTGGCCGTGCAGCAGCTTGGGCGCGATTACATGGCCGCAGGGATGTATGATCGGGCTGAGGATATGTTTAGCCAGCTGGTCGATGAAACTGACTTTCGCATCAGCGCACTGCAACAGCTATTGCAAATTGCCCAGGCCACCAGCGACTGGCAAAAAGCTATCGACGTCGCTGAACGCCTGGTTAAGCTTGGTAAAGAGAAACACCGTGGCGAAATTGCCCATTTCTACTGCGAGCTGGCGCTACAGCAGATGGCAAATGATGATATGGATAAAGCCATGTCATTGCTGAAAAAAGGTGCCTCAGCCGATCGCAGTAGCGCACGCATCTCCATCATGATGGGGCGCGTGCTAATGGCGAAAGGCGATTACGCCAAAGCGGTTGAAAGCCTGCTGCGGGTGATTGACCAGGATAAAGAGCTGGTGAGTGAAACGCTGGAGATGTTGCAAACCTGTTATCAGCAGCTGGGTAAAGAAGATGAATGGGCGGAGTTTTTGCGCCGCTGTGTAGAAGAAAACGTCGGTGCAACGGCAGAGCTGATGCTGGCGGATATCGTTGAGCAGCGTGATGGACAGGAGAGTGCTCAAATTTATGTCACGCGCCACCTGCAGCAGCGTCCAACAATGCGCGTTTTTCATAAACTGATGGACTACCATCTTAATGAAGCGGAAGAGGGGCGGGCTAAAGAGAGTCTGATGGTGCTGCGCGACATGGTCGGCGAGCAGGTGCGCAGCAAGCCGCGCTTTCGCTGTCAAAAATGCGGTTTTACCGCTTACTCCCTCTACTGGCACTGCCCATCCTGCCGGGCCTGGTCGACGGTGAAACCTATTCGCGGACTTGACGGGCAATAATTCAAAAAAACATCCACTTTAGTTACAACATGCTCATTAACATTTTTAGCTTTTGTCCGGCCACCATAGTCGTTTTGCCCGGCAGGGAAAAATGCAGTCTGTCAATTTGATCTTGCCGCAGGTAGAATGCTGCCCGTTTACCTTTTTTGCGCCTTGTTTGCGCCATTATCAGGAAGGTTCGGTCATGACGTCTTCAGCTCTCTCTTCTTCACGCTCCGCCACGCTTTCTCCGGTAGTTGTGGCTCTCGATTACGATAACCGTGACAGTGCGCTGGCATTTGTTGACCGGATTGATCCGCAAGATTGCCGTCTTAAGGTGGGTAAAGAAATGTTTACCCGCTATGGACCCCAGCTCATCCGCGATCTTCATCAACGTGGTTTTGACGTCTTTCTCGATCTGAAATTTCACGATATTCCTAATACTACTGCACGTGCAGTCGCCACCGCGGCCGATCTCGGCGTGTGGATGGTCAACGTCCATGCAACCGGTGGGGCACGAATGATGAACGCGGCGCGAGAAGCGCTGGTTTCCTTTGGCAACGATGCGCCGCTGCTCATTGCCGTAACCGTACTCACCAGTATGGAAAGCAGCGATCTTGCAGATTTAGGCGTTATGTCAACGCCAGCCGATTATGCGGCAAAACTGGCTCGTCTGACCCAGCAATGTGGGCTTGATGGGGTAGTCTGTTCAGCACAAGAAGCCGTGCGCTTTAAGCAAGAACTAGGGCAGTCTTTCAAATTGATTACCCCAGGTATTCGTCCGGCGGGAAGCGATGCCGGCGACCAGCGTCGGATCATGACGCCGGAGGAGGCGCAGACAGCCGGAGTGGATTATATGGTTATCGGTCGCCCTGTCACGCAGTCTGCCGATCCACTACTGACATTACGTACTATCAACGCATCGCTGCATACGGAGGCTCGATGAACGACTCTGATAATTCACGTTTAGTTTACTCTACTGACTCAGGCCGTATCCACGAGCCTGTGGTTGCTCCCCAGCGGCCAAAAGGAGACGGTATTGTACGTATCCAGCGTCAGACCAGTGGCCGTAAAGGGAAGGGGGTATGCTTAATTACCGGTATTGATGCCGATGATGCAACCCTGAATAAACTGGCCGCAGAACTTAAGAAAAAATGCGGCTGCGGTGGCGCGCTTAAAGACGGCATAATCGAGATTCAGGGCGATAAGCGGGAGCTGATTAAGTCACTTCTGGAAGCAAAAGGTATGAAAGTTAAGCTGGCTGGCGGTTAAAATAGGCGAGCCACGGCATAATACCGTGGCTCGTTTGTAGAATGCGCTATTCGCGATGATAACGCCTTCGTCAGGAGAAAGTTACTTACTGACCTGATGGCCAATAACACCACCCACTGCCGCACCGCCCAACGTACCCAGCGTGCTACCGTCTGATAAGACTGCACCGCCGAGTGCACCCGCGCCGGCACCCAGAGCGGTATTACGATCGCGTTTAGACCAGTTTGAGCAGGCGCTCAATGAAACTGCCAGAGTGACGGCCAGAACCGCAGCGGCGACTTTTTTACTTGTTAAGTTCATCATACCTTCTCCTGAATAATGGATTCATGGAAGAATTTCCCTTTTATTATAGCTGGTAACCATAATAATGGGGCTATCCATGAGTATTGTTGTGCAGGTGCAAAAGATTACGCAGGTGATCATTCTGGCCTGTCGTTTCGTTAAGATAATTTTAGGTCTTTATCATTGAACAGACAGGTAAAAAATCTTAATTCATTACCAGGATAAATCTTAGAGAAGGTCAGCAGTCTGCTATATGGCACGCTGTGCGGCGGCAGTGATCAATAAGCATATAAACGATAAATCCCGGCTATTAGGTTTCTGCGCGAGATAGCTTGTTCTCAGGCTACGGCATTATCAGTCACCTTTCCCTTAGACTAAATTTCCCACGGCGATTTAGGGCTATCGGATGTATTTAGCTGTGGATCTTGTGCTTGCTGCAGAAGTTCAGCTTTGAGAATTTCTAAATTATGAATTGCCGAGTGGTAATCGCCAGCTACCAGAATATCAAGTACTGTATCAATGCGATGAGCCAGGCTGTGCAGAGTGAGATCGGTCATGTTATATCCTTTTTTTAATGAAAAAACGTCATTCCAATGATGCAAAAATCGATGTTAAAAGAAAAGTAAAAAAAATCCTGTCAATGGACAATTCTTGTCTGATACTCGCGATACCATTTTTCAAAATCATCGGCTGGCATCGGCCTGGCAAACAAAAAACCCTGCCTTTCATTAACGCCATTGCGGGTAAGAAAGATATCTTCTTTCTTTGTTTCGACACCTTCAGCAATAACCCGCAACTGGAGTGCCTGGGCAAAAGCAATAATGGCCCTGACAAGAGATTGTGAAATGGCTTGCTTATGCACGTCACGAACAAAACTTTTATCCAGCTTAATGGCGTTTATGGGAAAATGCGCCAGCTTGGAGAGAGAGGAGTAGCCGGTACCAAAATCATCAAGATGGATTTGCGCGCCCAGCTGGCTGAACTGCTGAATGACGGAATGGGCCTGTTCAGCATTTTCAATTAAACAGCTTTCAGTAAGCTCCACATCGACAGGGCAATCATCAAAATGAAATTCCTTTAGCGCCTGAGTAAGATCGCTAAAAATCGTCTGATCTGCCAGCTGTCGGGCAGAAACATTGACCGCCACGCGCAGATCCAGGCCTTTATCCCGCCATACCGCCAGCTGACGCACTACCTCCACCATGACCCAGCGCCCGAGAGGGACAATCAGTCCTGACTCTTCAGCGTAGGCAATAAACTCTTGCGGCGGGATCAATCCGCGTTCAGGCGACTGCCAGCGAACCAGCGCCTCAAGACTGTGTACTTCACCATCCCAGTCAATTTTAGGCTGGTAGTGTATTTGCAACTGTAAATTATCCAGTGCCTTACGCAAATTCGTATCCAGCCATAAATACTCAAATACGCGCTGATTCATCTCAGGTGCGAATACACAAAATTTGCCCCGGCCACTT
>Ga0302347_1001203_pt1 | contig 32378 bp, 23 predicted proteins | sample PhyWR1_FD_202178 | JGI IMG/M metagenome (GOLD analysis project Ga0302347, IMG submission 202178) | Leaf surface microbial communities from wheat plants in UC Gill Tract Community Farm, Albany, California, United States - DLSL W.R1 (v2)... | ecosystem: Host-associated > Plants > Phyllosphere >... | reverse complement strand
CGTCTTCACAGAGAAGTTTGAGATGCTGGCCGTCAGACCGTTTTGGAGACCTGTGGCAAACAACATCAGTGCGACCAAAGCTTCCGTCTCCTGCAGGGTTTTTTCGTAAAAAAACTGACCGTAGACTCCGACCGCAAGCAGACAAAGGATTTCCAGAAAGATCGGCAGTGAATGTGCAAAATATTTACTCTTCTTATTCAGGTTGATCACGCTCAGGTTGGAAACAAAACCCCCGAAAAAGAACAGGAAAATCCATCCGCCCACAACTGCTACCTGAGACCAGTTGCCCTGGCTGATTTCTGCTGCAAAAATGGCATAATGTCCCGTGACGTTGGACGTGAATGACAGGAAGATCAGCAGGGATGCAATATTTATAGTGCCCGCCGTAAAAGCAGTCAGCGTCCCCAGTCTGATGTTGTCTCCCAATGTCCTGCTGTTACTATAATTTCTTAACATTTTTCTTTACTTTTAATAATTAACTTTTTTATCTTCTCTACCAGCATTTTAAAGGAAAACCTCTGCCAGCCTTCCTTTCTCCGGAACATAGTCTCCCGTACCGGTCACCACTTCCTGCGCTTCCACGTGCTTATTCTTTTTCAGATAGCCTGTGAGATCAAATTGATTTCTGTTCAGATCACTACCTTTGGTAGCAGAGAAATAGGCCTCGTCCACATTCCTGGCTTCCACAAAATGGTCAAAAGTTCTTTGGAAGCTTCCGGTGAACAGGTCGCACGTGATCTTGTTGATCAGATCCGGATATTTGTTATTGATAATGCTGTACGCATCGCAAAATGCCTGCGATCTGATTTTTCCGAACACAGAACTCTTGGTCGTGAACAGCAGATCCCGGATAGAATCTCCCATATCATAACCCGCAACGAAGAGGATGTTATATTGGTTCTCATCGTTTTGTGCATGCTTCTTTTTCAGTACTTTTTTCAGGATGTCCAAAGATTCCAGTGAGAAGTCCGTTGCAATTAAGATGGTTTTGATCATAACAATATAATTTTTGTGAGTAGTTGTTTTTTGATATTACAAAACTATACCCACCAAATTAGAAAGACTTTGGAACCAAATTAAAATGTAATGAGAGAGATTAAAATGAGATTAGAATGTCATTTTTTGAAAGAAAATATCGAGTTTTGAGCCTGAGATTCTTGGCTATTGTAGAATTATGGCAGCTTTTCCGCCCTCCGTTCCCGCTATTTTTTGCCGGGAATTTGTAGAAAGAATTCATAGGGTAAGCTGCAAAAAATGAGCTCCACTCAGGTCGGGCTGCAGTGTGCACTACAAAACAAGCTTTGTAAGACTGTTGAAGAATTGTCAACAGAACCATTGTTAATAAATCAAAAAAAACAACCTTCTCAGGTTGCTTTGTATGTGGTTACAGCTTTTCCAGAAGATAAAGTTTACCGCCGGAAAAAGCCTGTTTTGGCATCAGACTTCCCTCCAGGATCATCGTTTTACTGCTGATATCAACCACGGTGATGTAATTGCTGGAGTTGATCTCGATATAGTTTTCTTTCTCTTTTGTCAAAGGATTTTTTCCAAATTCAAAATCATATTTCTGCCAGCTTTCCTTCTCCGTACTGCAATGCACCGGCCTGAATTTTGACCTTTTGGAATTGAATTCAATCTGATCAAAACCTGTCACACATTCACTGTTGTAAGAACTCTCAGGATTCTGGTCTGCGCTGAAGTCTGCAAAAGAACCGTGGTAGATGCCTACAACTTTCCAGGTGCCGTCTATCCTGTCTTTGTCTATTTTGCCATTGGCTTTGCTCACGGCCCAGCTCACCCCTTTCACCGTACCTTTGACGGCTTTATAGCCTATCGTGGCAACACCTTTCACAGCCTTGGCTGCAGTAGACACGATGCACGACTGCAAAATTAGGATGCTCACTATAGGTAGGATTATTTTTTTCATATCAGCAGATTTTATACGAATATAGCACATTAATGCTTTTAGGCAACACCGTCCACAATGGATACATTTAAATAGGCCACAGATTGCTAAACATTTTCAGGAGGTACAAAGCTCGGAAAGCTGATCTGTACCGTAGTCCCGACGTTCTCTTTGGAGTTGACGATCAGTTCACCATTATGGATCCGGATAATATTCCTTGCGAGTGGCAGTCCGATGCCGTAGCCTTCATAGTTTTTGGTGTTGGAAGCCCTGAAAAAAGGATCATAGATTTTAGTAAATTCAGAATCCGGAATTCCGATGCCATTGTCTTTCACGATGATGTAGACGTGCGTGTCGGTAGCACCCAGAGAGACTTTCACCTGCTGGAAGTTAGAGTATTTGCATGCATTATTGATAATGTTGGCCATTGCAAGATGCAGCAGCTGCTCATTGCCCTGTACTTTCAGCTTCTTGGGATTGTCCGGCAGCATACTGATGTCCATAAAGACATTATTCTTGGAATTGATTCTCGTTGCCGTTTCGATAACGTCCCACAGGAGCTGGTCCATCCTTACTTTGTCCATCTTCTGGATCTTGCCGTCAAAGCCTGTTTGGGCTATCATCAGCAGAGCCTTGATCTTTTTATCCAGCTTTTCAGCTTCCTCCAGGATGATTTGAAGTGTTTCCTGATAATGTTCCTTTGTTCGTTCCTGAGACAGCGCCACATCGGCCTCGCCCATAATGGAGGTCAGCGGCGTGCGGAGCTCATGCGATACATTCCCAATTAGGTGATTTTGCGTCTCAAACGATGTTTCTACCCGGTTTAGCATACCGTTGAAGGTGTCTACCAGCTCATTCAGCTCTTTGTTTCCGGGCTGAGGTTCCAGGCGGAGATGCAGGTTCTCGGAACTGATTTCTTTTACCTTGTTGGTGATTTTGAGAATCGGCTTAAACAAAGTTTTAGAGAGGTAGAAGGAAAATATCAACGAGAAGAAAATCGCAAGGATCATACATGTGATCAGCGTTCTCTTGAGATAGCCAAGATAATAAACGACATAGTGGTTCTTGGCAGAGGCTATCGCAATATAATCCTTGTTGTGCGATCGGAAACTCTGCCCGATGTAGTAGAGCTCTTTGTCGTTATAGTTGGCTTCGCCTTTTTTTACAATACGCTTGAAAAAAGTGTCAGGAATATGAATCTGATGCGTTATCTTACTGTAGTTGGAATCTTTGGGTATTTCAAAAACGTAGTCTTTCTCCATGGGCAGTTCTTCCTCGCGCGTCAGGTTGGTGATGATCTCGTTCGTGGAAGTGTCAATGTAAGCTTTGCTTTTCTCGATCTGGACGATGGTGCTCGCCCGTATTTTGAGCAGTTCGTAAAACCGCTGGTGCGAGAAGTTGACGATGGAAAAGTAGACCAACCCACTGAAAAGCAGGATGACGACTGTGAAAACCAGCATGACGAGAAGCATAGTCTTGGTCTGATTGGTAGAGATTCTCTTCAGCATAATTCTAAGGTTTTTTCAGCACGTAGCCCATTCCGATGACGGTGTGGATGATCTTGTTGTCGTCCTGATTGTCCAGTTTTTTTCTGAGATAATTTACGTACACATCCACCACGTTGGTTCCCAGTTCATAGTTCACACCCCACACTGCTTCCAGGATTTCTGATCTCGAAATGACTTTTTCAGGATTATTCAGGAAGTAGAGCAGCAGCTTGTATTCTGTGGAGGTCAGTGATATCTCTGTGCCGCTTCGGGTTACCTTTTTGGTGTAATCGTTCACGGTCAGATCTTCAAAGCGGTAGATATTGTCGCCGTTTTCCGCTTCGCTGGGTTCTGCACCGTTGCTGTGTCCGCTTCTTCTCAGCAGAGATTTGATTCGTGCTACCAGTTCTATGAATTTGAAGGGTTTTACCAGATAGTCGTCGCCGCCGCTTTCCAGTCCCAGCACGATGTTTTCTGACGAGTCCAGAGCGGTGAGGAAGAGGATGGGAACGGTTTTGTTGGTCTTGCGGATTTCTTTGCAGACCTCCAGGCCGTTGATGTCTGGCAGCATAATATCCAGGATGATCATATCGAAGTCATTATTCTCCACCATTTTGATGCCGCTGCTGCCGTCCAGTGCTACAGAGATCTCGTATCCAAATTCCTGCAAACCCTTTTTGATAAAGGATACAACGCTGGATTCATCTTCGATAAGAATAATTTTTTTCATAAATCTAAATCAAAATTGAGGGTAGAATTTCAAAAATAACAATTTAAAACTGAAGTCCGGTATCTTACTTCTAAAATCTAATCTTTAATTTTGTCTGATGAGAAATTTAGTTTACGTCTTCCTCGGTGGTGGTTTTGGGAGTGTATTGCGCTTCCTGATCTCCTCGTACACTCAGAAGTTATGGAACATCAATGCTTTTCCGCTTGGTACTTTCGTGGTCAATATTACGGGTTGTTTTCTGATAGGGATGCTGTCTGCTTATTTCATTAGAGTGGACAATGCACTGAAATACCTCCTGATAACGGGTCTTTGTGGCGGATATACCACGTTTTCTACGTTCTCTGCGGAGAATTTCGCCCTGTGGCAGAATGGTAGCTACAGTATCTTGATTGTATATGCTTTGCTGAGCCTGATCTTGGGGTTGGGGATGGTTTATTTAGGCTTTCAGATCGTGAAGAATTAATTTTTCCCTTTGATAACGAAAGATTTAAAACTTTTTCACCAAAATAATTTGGACGGGTGGCAAAAGCTTTTTATATTTGCACCACTGAAAACGAGAGATCGTAAGAGGTAAGGAGAGATGGCAGAGTGGTCGATTGCGATAGTCTTGAAAACTATTGACTGTAACAGGTCCGGGGGTTCGAATCCCTCTCTCTCCGCTGGTAGAGATACTAAAATAAGCTAAAACGCTGTAAACATCAATGTTTACAGCGTTTTTTGTTTTTGCGCTAGTATCAAAAAAAATCAAAATAGGTCACGATTTATATGACCTATTCCGTGACCCATCTGAAAAATTTGAAAATGGGTCACGAAAAATTCAGGAAAACCTGACTAATAGGCGGTCTAACGATTGTACATCTTGCAGAAAGTGGTAACAAAAAGTAAATTATTAACAATTAAAGTTACCACACTATGAACAAAACATTCAACCTGTTATTCTTTATAAAAAAGAATAAAATCAGAACAAACGGAACTGCTCCCATCTACCTAAGAATCACGATAGATGGCAAGGCAGCGGACATTGCCGCTAAAAGGTACATCGACCCACAGAAATGGGATGTTAAAGCACATAAAGCAGTTGGCAACTCTCAGGAGGCGAAAACGCTTAATGTCTATCTTAAAACTTTGGAACAGCAAGTTTACGATTCTCACTACCAAATGCTGAAAGAAGAAGACTTTGTAACATCAGAAGGTTTAAAATCTAAACTGCTTGGAACCGATGTTTCCACACGAATGCTCATTCCTATTTTTCAGGATCATAATGATAAAGTGGAAGCACTGGTAGGTCAGGATTTTGCCCCCGGAACATTGGAGCGTTATAAAACATCGTTAAAGCATACGCAGGAATTCCTAATCTGGAAATATAAAACATCTGATATTGACATCACAAAGATAGACCACGCTTTCATAATGGATTATGATTTTTGGCTTCGTAGTGTTCGTAAATGCGCAAACAATACGGCAGTAAAGTATATCAAGAATTTCAAAAAGATCATTCGGATATGTATGGCGAATGGCTGGCTCTCCAAAGATCCTTTTCTAAGCTACAAAGCAAAGCTTAAAGCTATTGAACGACCATATCTTACTAAAGAAGAAATTCAGACAATCTATGAAAAGGAATTTGCGTCAAATAGATTGAACCAAGTTCGTGATATTTTTCTTTTTAGTTGCTATACAGGTTTGGCGTATGTCGATGTGAAGAAATTGACGAAATCTAACGTCAATATTGGGATAGATGGCGACCAATGGATATTCACTCATCGTCAGAAAACCGACACCTCTACCAGAGTTCCGTTACTGCCTTTAGCCCAAGAACTGATCTTGAAGTATGAAGACCATCCAGAATGTGTAAATTCAAATGTCTTGTTTCCCGTTCTCAGTAATCAGAAAATGAATTCTTATCTCAAAGAAATTGTGAACGTCTGTGGAATAAATAAAGAATTAACGTTTCATATCGCTAGACATACTTTCGCTACAACTGTAACATTGTCTAATGGCGTTCCGATTGAAAGTGTAAGTAAAATGCTGGGACATACTAATATAAAAACTACACAGCATTATGCGAAGATTTTGGATAAGAAAGTGAGTGATGATATGTTAGCTTTGAAAAAAAAAATCTTTAATTAATGAAAAATTCACACTATTTTCTAGTGAAACTTAACAATTGTTGAAGGTAATACTCTGCCTCATAAAATTAATTGATTAACATTGCATACTTTAAGTACGCAATGTTAATCAATTAAAAAAAATCAAAATCATTCTAGATTTATTATGTCAAAAGATATTTTTGTACTATATTTTTCGTCAATACTATGACTATCTTTAATTTTCAAATTTTGCTTTAAAGCAACTGCCAATTTTAAATCTTTTTCTTTAAGAAATCTGTTCAAATATTCCTTATCCATCATTAAATAGCTATTATATGGTATAGGTTCCCCAAATTGACTTGTATCATTGAAACTACATAAGAAATCACCAAAGAAAGCAACCACATTATTTCTATTATCTTTAAATTGAATTTTGTTAGATAAACAATCGAGTTCCAACTCATTCATTAAGATTGGAGAAATTAAAAATATGCCATCATTCATTCTATAATACTGCCATATATTGCCTGGAAAAACACGTATAGGTTTCACTAAGGGTAAAACGGGATCTACTTCATTTGTTCCAGTAAAAATCAATTTGCCCTCATAAAAACCGTAATATTCTGGATATTCATTATAACTATCCCAAACTCCGCTATTTTCTAACTCTTCAAACAACATCTCAGGATCAAGATTAATATCATAGTTTTTAGGTATAGCAATAGCAATAGATTTAAATTGACAAAAAACAGTAGATCCATAAAATGATTTATCTGATGAGTAAGTTGCATTATAATATAAAGGAAATAATGTATCTGAGTTTTTGAACCAATTAATTAAAAGCTGGCTATAGTTCTGATGTAAATCAAAAGATCTAAAATTTTCAACATTTAATGAAAACCACCATTCTGGACGGACTTCAAGATTAATTTTCAAAATTGAGTAATCGACCGGTAAATTTTTTAATGTTAACTGCCATAGATCAAAAAACTCAATTCTTTTTAAATTATATAAGGCATCGACAACATGCATAAAAGTTGATTTTAATATATCTCCAAATATTGTTGTTCGACCAATCATTAAACTATATCTAGAAGTTGCAAAACTATCATCCCGACTATAGTCATATTTTAGGTCAAATTGAGTGCAGTAATCTTCATATTTTGTACACCATATTTTCCATATAATAAAAGAATCACCCACTTTATGCTGTAAATAATTTAGAAATCCAATATACGCATTTGTTAGATTATTATTAATTATCTTTCTAAAAGCTTCTTCATCTAAACTTGTATTTCCTGAACTTAAATATGATAACAGGGGAACATTTAATTTCAATTCAAATTTTAAAATTCCAGCAATATTTTTCAATAATAAATCCGTTGCCATGCATCTTATTGAAAGCAAAGAATTAAGAGTTTCTTGTGTTAAAAATTTAAAAGTTAAAGATTCGGAGTTCTGTAGAGAATTAATAATTATTATTAGTCCTTCACAACCTATATTTTCTAAATCCTGAAATTTTAAATATTCAAAAAATACTTTGTGATAACATCCATCATTGTCATTCTTCAATAAGTTTGTAACTCCCTCTGCAGCCTGCGCTCTAACTATAGGGCTTAGCCATGTCAATCGCGCTAACAAAATATCAAAATTTGACACTTCAGTTGGCTTGGTAAGTGTTTCAGGTAAATCAAGCTTTAGATTAGGGAATATATGAGGCAAAAAATCTAAATAATCCTGCGTTACATTTTCTGCTTTTTTTAGCCTTCCACAGTCAATATGAAATTGAGTACTTTTGGGGACAGGAATTACATAATCCTTCTGCAGTCCATATCTCAAACCAGTATTTGTAACACTTTTTTGATAATACTCCTCTATTCTTTCAGGAAAAAAATCAATAACATTTATCCATCTTTTTCTGGATTCAGCAATATTCCAGCGATAACTTGGTGACCATACACCACCATTTGAACTCGCCCAACAAATACATAAAAAAGCAAACTCCCTATCAATTTCATAAGAAATCTCATAGATCAGATCTAAAAGATTTGCCGATATGTTAGAAAATCTATCATCAATAATCTCTTTTAATGATCCGACTACTTTATTCCTATCATTTGGATACTTGTGGAGTCGGGAAGTTATCCAAGATTTTAGAAAATGAGAATCATCATAATTTAATCCCCTACCGTTAAAATTTAATGTCTTGGACATATAATTTTTCAAATTCTTAGGAGTAATTTTTATAAGTTTTTGATCGATTTGCTTTTTGTCATTATCTTCTTCTTTCTCTTCCTCCTGTTCCGGAAAAAGTCCAAATTTTAGTTGCAAGGTGTCAATAACATCTTGAATGGAAGATTGTTCTTTTTGAAGTTTACAAAGTGTTTGAAAATGTGCCCCTATGGCCGTCTTCCCAACAGCCTTGGCAATGGATTCCTGGAAATCTAATGTCGATAAAATATCATCAAAGATATTTTCAACCATTGTGTAATCTCTGATGTTGATATTGTAAAAAAATAAATTGTACAAAAGCTGGGGATTAACTTTTGCCAGGAGATCACAGAAATAATTCATAAAATGGCGGGTCTCATCACCGTCAGTTAATGATTCGATATTAAAGACATAAGGAAAAATCTGCAATAAGAAATTGTTAGATTCCGATGATCCTGCTTTGATGCAAATTTCTATACTTTCTAAAATATTGTAAAGTAGCATATCCTTATGATGACCGTATGCTAAAATATTAGAAGCTGCATTTTCGAGCAACGGCCTGACATTATTTTGATTTCCGAAATCATATGAGAGTTGAGCCATGTCTGTAAGAAAATTAGCGATTTCGGGAAAGGGAAACATCTCATTATTATTTTGGATTTGAATTTCAATATATCTTTCAACTTCATCTCTATTCACAGATACAATTTTGGAGTTGATAATCTCTAACAACGATGCTTTATTATAGCGCTTCGAATTACCCAGACGTAACAATTGTTCATAATTAAGTTCTGATGTAAATTGATTCCTTTTATTAACTACAGCGCTCAGCCAGACAGCCAAATCAATAAAATAAGGAATACCAATTCTCTCATAATCATAAATATCATGATCTTTATTAAAATGTAATGTCCTGAGGTTTCCTATAGACTTCAAAATAAGTAACAGGTCAATTTCAGATTTTTCATGGAATGATTGCGAGAAAAATTTCCCCAAGTTAAAAATACAACCGTCTAGCTCATAAAGCCACTCAGAAGAATGATCACCTTTGTATTCAAAATTGAAATCATTGATACAATTGATAAAAGAAAGAAGCACATTGGTTTTGATGAATTGTTTCACCAATTTCTCAGACGAATAATAGCTTATTTTAGGAGGTGGAGAATAATATGAAAATGAAGATTTGACATTTTTTATATTTTCTCCGTATATAATTTTATACACTAAAAAAAATAGGTTATCCTCTTTTGCCAACAATTTTTGAATATGTTTCTTCCACTTGAAACTAATCAGGTTACCTTTCAAATCATCAAGTATCAATATTTCAGCCATAGCTATTTTTTCACTTTTCTCTAACTTCGTTTTAAGTATGGCATCAATTAAATGAAGAGGCTGTTTAGGGAAATCCAGCAATTTCTGAAGATAAAATTTAAAAAGATGCGATGCGTCTTTTTCCTCATCACGAAACTGTTCTATAAAATTGAAAACCCGAGATGTGGAAGTAGATTCAAAGTGTGCTAATATCTCTAACCAGCACATGGCCACTTTAATTGTATCGTAGCGATTTTCTGTAAACAATTCATTGACTCTGTCAACTGCATCATCAGGAATTGTGTTGACAATGCCAGTTTTTTTTAGTGCTATAAGCATTTCCTTTAACTGATAATCAGTTAAAGTAGAAAAATCAGGATACTTAGGACGAAGAATTTTATTATTCTTGAACGAGGTCAGCCAAAGCTTTTGGATCGATTCCGAAAGATTATAACTGCGTTGTTTGAACAAGCCATAAATAAGTGAGAAATAAATCGTTTTTTGATCAACCTTATTTTCAAAAGCTGCTTTTGAAGAAAGATAAAGAATATTTTCAATTACTTCTTCATCTTTACTATCTAAATAATGCTTAATGACCCAGTCGTTATCAATGGATAGCAGGAGTTCGGGATTTCCAAGATAGTATTCAACTTTAGGTAATTCCGACCAGCAAATTTCTTTTTGCTCTGCTTCATTAAGCCATTCTTTTACGATTTTATATAACTTTTTCTTTTGTTCCTTCAGCTCTTTTTGCTGTTGGATAAATACCAAAAAGCTATTGTGATATACAGAAATCCCTGATAGCTCAAACCTAAACAAATGACGTATTTGATTAAGATTATCCGAAATTTCCTGAGGATATTGACACAGGTCTGATGCCAGAGAAAAAACTTGTTCCTCCTGCAATTTAAAGTCTAAAACAGTCAGTGCGAAAGCCATCGTTTTTGCTAACATAGGAAGCTGTTGCCAGAGCGCCTGATAATATTCTTCTATTTCATTATTGTAATGAGGAATAGTATCAAGATCATATCTTGAAATTCCTCTTCCATTATTTTCTATGGAAGTCAGAAAATATCTTAAATGAAGAGGATTTCCTCCAGTTACCTGTAAGAGCTTTGAGACAATTGGATCAAAATCGTAACTTAAAAGTTTATAATCTTCAGGGAAAGTTTTGCATGTAATCTTTTTAACACTATCTCGCTTAAGGCCTTTGATTTCAATCCACTTATCTTTCGGAGCAAGCTGGCGAATCAAATTGGGAAAACAATGTGTCGCAATTTCCTGCGTTCCAAGAATCAACCAGTATCCTTGCTGAGGGAACAAAACTTCATTTAAAAAGTTAATCAGTTCATTTTGGCTATTTCCTTCTCGGATAACGTGATCCAAACCATCAATAATTAAAATAAATGATTTCCCGACTTTACGGCAATAGGAGGCTACCTGATCAATAAATTCTTTAAGCTGAGTCCCTGCAGTATTTTGTTCCCCTAACGACTTTATAATATCATTATCCTGTTTTTTGAATTCTGCTTTTAACCCTTCAATGACCCTTTCACTATTGAGTCTATCAGCGTAAGAAACATCCTTAGGATTAAGATGATAATGATGCCTGAAAACAATAGCACCTTTCTTTTCCAAGGACGAATACAATTTTGACAGATAAGTACTTTTTCCACTTCCCGGTTTTCCTACAATCACTTTTATTCCCCCTTCAACAGTACTAATATCCCGCAGAAGAATTTGATGAGTACCTCTGTCAAAAAACTCAAAGTCAGTGGGAACATTAAAATTCTGATTAAGAGGTCTGGGGTTGTCCCATTCCAATAGGTTACGTATAATGTCCAAAGTAAAAATGGTAGGGAATTTTTCAGAACCTTCATCTCCAATAAAAAGCAATAGATTGTCTACGCCACCTTTGGTAACTTTCAACTGCTTATAAAGAATATTTCTAAGGGTATCTTCTAAAGACCTTTTATTAGAATGCCCGAACTGAAATTCAAAATTTTCAAAGAAAGATAATGCTTTTGACGGATCAGAAAAAAATGATTGTACAGTAGAAAAGAATTCGGACTGATATTCTTTAACTTTTCCAAGATCAATATTTCTATGCACTAAGCAGTCCTGAACATTTTTGTCCGGATTCCCATTGGTGATTAGGCAACACTTTCTTTCTTGATTAATTGCATAAAACGAATTGATCCATTTGTTCAATCCTTTATCAATGAGTTCTTCGAAAGTCCAAAGATCTATATCTGGATTTTGTTTATGTTTAATCTGGTAATACTCAACCATTCCATCTTTCCTTGTCGCTACTATATCATCGATTGCAAAATGCCTGATTTGAACATCATCAGGTTTATACTGCACACGAATATTTTCGTACTTTTCAGGATCAAGCAGCCAATCTACAATTAGCTTTAACGTAAAAAGATCTTCGTATTTGTAACCACTTCTTATCGAACTATTTGGATTAATTTTCATGAATAAATTCAGATTAACTAATATTAGAATTAATGATTCCCACTACAAAAGATTCCTTATCTTTTACTTTAAACTCATAAAATGTTCCTACTTCGATATTCAAAGAATTTTTAATAAGGGTAAGAGCTTCATCTTTATCCATTGGCGTCTGTTTATGGGTAAATGTCCAATTCTCAGGCTCCTCTTTATAGATTACTTCAGCTTCGTCATTCTGAATTGATTCTACTTCAATTTTTAATACCTGATTGAACCCATTTTCCAGAGTCCGGTATTCCATCTCAAAAGCTTTCTCAAAATCAGCAATTATAACTTTATTGGTGATTACATCACTTTGACTGATATAGATCTCTACACTTTTGTAAGTTCCCAGAAAAAATTTATCTTCCCTTCTATCTGGAAAATCATATTTTCTCTTAAAGTCAGGATTGTTAAGAAACTTTTGATCTTTAAAACTGTACGCAGCAGGAAGCAATATAATTGAGGGGCTGATCTCCTTTGATTTGAGCAGTATAAAACATTCTTCAATCAAATCTGTGATATTGTCCTTTGTAATAAAATAAGCTTCTTCAGAAATAACCGTACTAAAAAAATCGTCATCAATCCATCTGGCTGCCCGACCACCAAAAATATCAATATTGTATATTGTTTGATAGTTCTCCTTTACAAACATTATCTTGCTATTTTGGAAAAAGGTTCTAAAACCGATAAAATTTTCAACAGCTTCATTTTCTTTCATATTCTTTTTTGACAAAAAAATAGCATTAAGGCTTGAGTTAGCTTCCCATGATTTTGCGACATTAGCTTTGAAATCTTTAATTTTTTCTGGGTCTAACTCCTCAGCAGCTATAGCTTTATCTTTTGCTGTGACGCTTTTATGGAGGAGGTTCTTAAAAAAAATATTTATTTTTTTACATCTGGCTTCAAACTCCCTCTTTGAATCTAATTCGAGTATTGGCTGCCACTTATCAAAATCTTTATCAATGATTTCAATAAAATCCTTTATTCTTTCATACAAAAAAGGGATATCATTAAGCTGCCTGACATCTAAATTCTGGGTATCAAAATATATATCTTTGACTCTAAGTATATCGAAAACAAATCCAAATGTCAACCAATCATTAGAATTCGGAGGGCTATACATTTTGTCTAAAGGTCTTTCCTTATAATCCCATACACTCCATTCAAAATAATTGTAGTTTGGGTTATTTCTCAAAAAAAGAATATCTTTAAGTAGCTCTGAATAATCTTTTTGAATCCTCAACTCCTTTAAAAAGATCATTGTTGTTTCAATTGGATTATTTCCGACATTGTAAAGAAAGAGAGTCCAATATCGCAGTCCTAAAATAAGGTGCCTTTTGTATTCATCAAAAAGTTTAACGTGCTTATACAATTTTTGCTTTTTTTCGATGCCTCCATCATTAGTTGATGAATTCCTTAATTCAAATTTCAATTCATAATAGCTGTTTTTTTTCAATGAATCAATGTTATCAAATTCATTGAGTACATAGCTGAAAAATGTTTTATCACCATTACTAATCATTGAATATATTAATCTGTTAAAACTGTTGAATGTGGAATACAAAAAATCATTGTTCAAACTTAAATTAGCTTCATTGATTTCCTCAATATCGGTGTTCTTATACACTAAAAAAAAAGTTATAATTTCCTTTAACTGTCTTGCGGATGTTTCTACAGCATATCTGAAAAATTTATGAAACACTATACTTTCTTTACTTCTTGCAAAAGAAATGTAATAATAGGAAGCAGGAAAGTTGACATACTTATTATAATTTATGAGAGATTTATTTTGAACACTAACCACCAACACATCTAAAACAAATCTGTTTAGAACCTTAAACGTCTCCAGACTGTTGTTCTCAACAGTTTTTTCTATAGATGCCCAGATTGTCTCCTCAATTCCATTAGTTATATCCGACGGATCGTTAATTATTCTCATTTTGATGTAGCATTTGAAGTTTATATAGTTCTATGAAGGCACTTAAAGGTTGAGATAGGCTTTTATGTTTGCTTTCTTCAGCAAGTTGTAATATTTTGCTATCAAATTCTTTTCTATAATCGTCCGAAACTTCTTTCATTACAGCTTTCTTTGAAGTATGAAAACATTTTTTCAGCAACCATTTTTTTACTCCTTCATATTTTTCTGCTTTGAAGCTAATAAAATTTAAACTTTTGATATTTACCAGATCACCAAGTGTTAATACCTCATATTCTTCTATAAAATCCGTTTTTAGTAAGACTCCTAGAATTGCGAGATTAACATTTTTTAAATATCGATTTTCAGTATTTGATTCTTCCAGAAATAAATCATCATTAGTAACATTTCGGGCGCTAAATAAAATCTCTAAATTCATATCGTATGTTCTTCTTTTCAGACCACTTTCTGACATGAACTCCTGATAAATTTTAGAACTATATTTTTTTAAAAGAATGGTTCTAAGATTATTCTTTGCCTCTTTAATCAATTCTTTTGACAGCATAGAATTAATTTCTTTTTCATTTGTGTAATAGATGATATTTCTGAAGAGTATACCTATTAATATTAAAATAAAAAGAGAAAGATAAGTACCCGCAACTACCGATTTAGAAAACGGATGAGGTGGAATTGTATCCCTGAGTGTAGATAAAACTATAAACCAGAATATTGTTGAAAGGGTCAGATATATGGTTAAATATAGAAGTGATTTTTTAAATAACAGTTTATAAGTTGTAGGAGATTTAACGGCGAGGTTATTTATTAAAAATCCGACAACTACAAGTGAGATACTAATGATTGTTGCAATATTAGTTGTTCTCTGATCAACCAATATATTTAAAGTTTTTTCACTGATTGTAATGACATTTAAGAATTCACAATTAAATACTGAAGGAATTGCAAAGCATATCCCGACTAATAAAAAAATCACGTACCAATTATTTCTATTGGAAAGAAAATCAGAAGATTTCCTGAAGTAAGCGCCCCTGCCGTCGTCAAAAAGTTGAGAATGGTCTTTCCGTACCTTTTCAAATGCTTTACCATAAAGCCCAAAATATTTATGCATAAAATAGTGTTTAATTCTACATTTTACAAAAGACGTTCTGTTCATATGCAATTATTGAAAAATACAGTCATTAGACAGTCTAAATGTAAAATATTTACATGGTTGAGTTTCTACCAAAGATAATTAAAAACCATTTTGTTTTTATATGGAAATCCATAATGGCATTACTTTATAATATTTATGATATAAAATCAACAGACGGCTTTAGTATTGAAAAAGACACCTGTTTCAATATAAATTTAAAGTTCATCAGGTTTTGCAATTCCAATATTTTTTAACATATCTTCTTCATAATTAGTATTAAAAAATTCGATTTTATTAAACAAATGTTCCAGACTGTCAATAGGAGTTGCAGTTGGAGAATCGAAAAAGTAATAGGCTTTTAGAATTTCAGAATAAATTTTTTCCAGTATATCTTTAGCAACTTTAATTAGTGTTGAAATTTCTCTATGGTCAAAATACCTAAATATTTTTTGTATTCCTGATCATTATGAGCATATACTTCATTCCTAAGATCCCGTAATTTTTCTATTACAGCTTTTGATTGTTTTAAAATAAAATTAACATCTTTAAATAATTCCTCCGATATTTCTATTGATTCATACTTCTTTCCAGGATTAAACCTATTCTTTAAAGAATAGAGGGAATAGTAATCATCTGTGCTTGGGCTATATAGCTTGAAAAGTTCAATAATAGTAGTTCGAAAGAAATTAACCTCAACAAATTGAAAGAAGTGATTAGACATCCGTTCGCGATTAATTAAATTAAATTTATTATGATTTTCATTATTAAAATAACGTACTACATCAAAACTAGCTTTTGCGTTTAAGATGATATGGCACATTACCTCTAGTTCTTCTGATAACTTTTTTTTCATCACATTATCCCAATTTAGTTATATTACTTATATTTTTACTTTTGAGAAAGAGTTTTTATTGCACTAACAGCTGCTGAACCATAAATTTGGTCATCCGTTAACTTAAATAACAGCTCGATATCCATCTCATTTCCAAATTTTTCTACCAAAGAAATAGAGTACATCAATATTTCATTTTGCTGGCTATGTAAGTAAATTGTTTTTTGTGAAGCTGGATTTTGAATTGAATATCGAGCTATTGTTAATATTTTTTTCTGGAAGTAATCATAAATTGTATTAATTCCATCATTTTGGAAACGATTGCTGATTATATATGAATTTAAAGCTCTATGAACTTGCCTAAGTAAATCAATCAAGAATTCGCTTTTTTCGTGAAATAATAAATTTAATAAATCCTTACAGTTCTCAATTCTGCTTTCTAATCTTAAATCAACCCTATTTAGCCAATAAAATATTTTTCCACAAGTGTGAATTAGAATGTCAATTTCATTATTTTTGTTTTCCTTCAAATCATATAATGGGTATTTATAAATTCCAAGAAAAATATAGCTAGTTATGCAACAATTCATTGTCTCTTGAGGCCAGGTAGATTCCGAAAGAGGTTGTTCAAAAAACTTTTTTAGATAATGACAACAATCCTGTCCTAAAATATATTCAGCTTTTAACAACAAACTTATTCCAAATAAATCAAAATTTATCCCTTTTAAAGCCATCTTATAAAAGGTTTTCAATTCATTTTCATTTAATTTTGAGATTGCAAGGCTGAAAGCTTTTGAATAAGGATGATCGAATTGACAATGGTAAATCCCATATACTTCTGTATAGTATTCATCATTTTCTGAATCTTTTAAAAATTTTTGTAAATCTGTATTTACAGTTTCTTCATAGGCGATTTCATCATCTTCTAAAGCCCCTATTTCTGATAACGAATCAAATATCATGCTTGACATAAAAACATTCTCAGCCTCACTATGAATTACTGAAAGGCTTTCAATTAGTTCTTTTTTTTGAATGTTACCCTCATAACAAAAGGCAATTTTTTGCAAAATTTCTACTTTTAAGTGATAAGGCTTTTTCTTCCATTTATTTTTAAGGATATCACTGATAATTGGAAATAATAATTTTAACTTTTCATCACGCCATCTAGATAATAAAAGTAGCAAGAATAATTCTCCATCGCTAATATTACCCCTTTTTACTACTTGATCAATCTGTTCCGCAGAAATTCCATCTCCATCATTAAATGCCATAAAACCAGAATGGAGTGTCTTAAATAAACGTGATATTACTGGCCTAGGCCCTCTACTTCCAAAATAATCTGCAAAGCAAAGAGAAAATCTTGTTGAGAAAAACTTATTAGAACTTGCCTCCGTTTCTGAAATTATTTTTTTGGGATTACTACAAGTCTGATCCATTATTCCAACTATTCCAAGCATTTCCTCAAAGAACAAACCTGTTGTTAAAAGTTCCGGTATTGTAAAGACAAAAGAAAGCTCTTGAGGCTCCCATTTAAGAAGGGACTCTTCCGACACGATAACTGGGCAATTTTTATCGTTATATAATATAAATTCTAATTTTTTACTTTCTGATTTCAATTTTGAGATAACCATGTCAAGTTTATTCTCACCCCACTGCTTCGCTAATTGACCGCACTCACCCATAACGATATCATAAATAGTCATAGGTTCTTCTACTGTTTCTAGCACTTTCAGAAGTGTAGTTCTATCTTCGATACTTCCTAATATCAAAAGTTGCTTGTCTTTATTCTTAGGAAGCATCATCTGATCAGCAATAAGTCTTGGATTCACACTAAAACGACTAACACTGTCAGCAATAAAAAATTTAAGTAATATTTCATGTGAAAAACTGAATCTATCCATTTTTTGCTTTAATACACCTGAGCTAATACATTGTTTAAAAATTTTAGTATCCAAATTATTATTTATAAGAATAGATTCAATTTGCCTACGTGAGATAGAAAATGTAATATGATCAGAAAGAAATTCAGCTACAGAAGATAAAAATACCACACTATGGTTATTGTCCAAAAGTCTTTTTCTTACAAAGAGATCGAACAAATTAAAACGGCTTATTGTTTGTAAGCCTTGAGAGCCTAATTCACCAATGACAGCAGCTTCAAAATTTGTGGAAGCTAATTTCAGAAGTGGTTCCAATTTATTATCAACAAAACCAAAATTAGCGGCAATTGCTTTTTTAGTTTTTAAATCAGGGAAATCAAGTGAAATGATTGAAGCATTTAGGTCACTAAGCATATTATCAAAATTCTGAGTACTAATAATAAGCTTAGTATCGTACTGTTTATAAATCTCCAATAGCTGAACAATTAATCTCGCTTTGTTACTTTGACTACATTCGTTAAGTCCATCAATTATTAACAGCGGATTTTTCCCAATCTTTGTACAGGTTTGAAAAAACATACCCGCATTTTCGTAGCCTAAAATTTTCACCTCTCTGTAAAGCAAAGATTCTAAATCAGATTCAAAATATTTAGCTTCTATAAATACCGGAATACAGTTCTGGCTTAAGGCGTGTAAGGCAAGTTTTTTAGACAACATTGACTTGCCGAGCCCTGAACTTCCCAATATGACAAGCTTATCTGAAGGCAAACCATTACCAATAAAATCATCAACATTAAAAGTTTGATTATTATATACGCAGGTATAAGAAATAAATTTTTCACAATCATCTGCATGTATTTTTCTAAAAGTATCGTTATAAAAAGATAGTTTATGAGAAATATCCTGAAAATTCAAAAGTGGTTTCGAATATTTTTTATCTCCAAATTCTTCGTGAAGAAAATTACTAATTTCAAGAAATTTTCCATTATCTGAATCATAGAGCTTTTCAATTTCCTTTATCACATTAGTAAAGTTCATTATATCTTTTTTTACATCAAATCGTTCCGCATAATCTTCTATCTGCCTAATATTGTTTTTTTTAATACCAAGCGAGAACAGCTTCATCCCATTTGGGTAAGTTTTATCCAGTCCTTTACCATAAAATTTCTCTAGGCTGTTCCTTACTTTTTTTGAATCAGTCTGCGAAGTTACTTGAATTGCTATACCATTTTCATCGTCACCAAGGTCAACCCCAGGATAGTTACTTTCAATATGATTAAGATCTTTAAGGTTATAATGAAAGACCATGTTTAAAAGCTTCATAGCAGTCCCCTCAGAAACTTTATTAATATCATAGTAGTTAAGAGCATTACTACTTTGTATTTCACTTACCCATCTTGTTATCAGATTGATAATTTCGTTGATACTATTTTTTTTAGTAGACATAAATTTTTATCTATTTTTTTGATAACCACTTTTTAAAAAATAAGTTCCCTGATAAATATAAATCTATAGGAGCAAGCGAAAAGTCAGGTTTATTTACTCTTTGATGAAAGTTAAAGATTTAGCAATTCTATGTTTCCATTCTCTTGCAGTCATTTATTAGGTAGAATGTATTTACTCTGATGTCTAGTGGTTTCCTTTTTATCACTGACTACAGATATACTCTTGGTATGAATAAAAAGTATAAAAATTAACTAAGATACCAGCATAATGCGATATAACATCATTTAACATAAAGTTGAAAATGGACTAAATAAAAATATAATCAATTATATAAATAATGATAGATTAATATTTTTCTCCCTCGTTTTGCGAATATAATATATGAATTATTTAATTTTCCATTTCGTATTTAACATCTGGATAGTAATCTTTATATATTATTCCAAATATGCTCTGTGATGGTAGATTTTTAATAAGATTATAATTGGTTATCAATCTCTTCTTGTTTATTCGTCTTTTATAAAAAAAATCAATCTTTCTCTTTTTAACTTTTGGGACTAAATCCCAAACTAAACCAAGATGTGATATACTATTAAAAAAAAGTAAGGACTGTTCTGCTGTTGATAGTTGTGCCCTTAAAGTTTTGGCATAAAAGTATTTTTCATCCTTGGTCAAATTTTTATTATCATTAATAAATGTAAAAGTCTGGAATAAATGTCTAAAATAATGCCCTAATTTGTATTGATGTCCCCCATAAAATTTAATATAGTTATTTGGGTACTTATTTCTTTCTGCTTTTAAAATAATATTTGGATAAGCTTCATCATTATAATTTGGATTGTTGCGTAGAATTCTTACGACTTCAAAAGCTTTTTTTCTATTATTTTTATTTGCAATTCTATGTAGTAAATCCCATCGTTTAAAATATGCACTACCTTTAATAGGTTTCATTGCAAGAAAGTCTAAAATAGGTTCGTAAAACTCAGGTTTATATCTCTTCTCAAATTGATTTTTTATTGTTTCTTTCCCCTCTGCCCCTAAGCCATAAAAAACAATTAGGTATGGAATATTAAGTTTTGCTAGTGTTAATAGATCTATATTTGAATTTGTTGAATTTAACGATTCCTTTAATTTTATAAGATATTGGTCTTGATATATGTGATAGCATTTCTTTCTTTTAAAAAAAAACATTGATTCTTGTTTGCATTTTAAAAACTGACTGAAAATATCTTGTAGTTCCTTTCTTCCATTTTTATTTCCAGATTGCATTTCTTGTATATTCTCTCTATGTAATTTTAATAAGTCAAAAAATTTACTTTCAAACCTTTCTTTATTTGCAAACTTGATTTGCTCAGATAAGGTTAAAATTAAAATTAAAAAACCTGCCAATGAGAAAAAAGTTCCTACTACACCTCCGATAAAATCTCCAACTTGTCCTGTTGCAGGCATATCAGTTGGTTTATTGATGTTGTAATTATATTCTATTGAAAGTTTTTTAAAAAAATAGCAACTTATTACTATCCCAGAAATAACACATAAAATAGAAAAAAATTTGAGTAAAAATTTTGTCATACTATTTTTGCTAAAATAAATTATGTTTAACTTTTTAACATTGTATATGCAAGAAAAATTATCAGCGGTCAAAAAATTAAATATTGAGAATCTATTTTAGTCTCATATTCAAAAGTAACTTTACAGAAATCTCTTTTCTTAATTCTCAATGCTAAATTTCGCCAACTTATTATAATTGATATAGTTTTCTACTTGGCTTATTTAAACCTTTTTAATTAGTTGAAAGTTCTTTTTTAAGTTACTAAAAAAATACTTTATTTATACATTTACGGATTTCCGCAAAAAGTAAAAATAAAAACAACTTTAAAATAAAAGCTCAGTATTTTCACTGAATTTTCGAGAACTTAGATTGTCTTCTTATAAAAAACCTTGCTAGGATTTCTTTATTAATTTCTCTCTGTCTGTATGTTGAAATCAAAATCAAAAAGTATTTTTGGAGCAACATCTAATCCTTTTGCCAATTCTACTATAGTTGCCATCTGAATATTTCTTAAACCCTTTTCTATTTTACTTATATCACTGTAATCTATTTCACAATTTTGTGCTAATTGTCGAAGGCTAAGCTGTTTCTCTTCTCTCAGTAGTTGAATCCTCTTTCCAAAGCTTTTTAGAAATTCAATTTTTTCGGAATTTATTTTCATATCAAACTTAATTGATAGCAATTTCCATAGAAACAAAAAATAAAAAGTGGGTAAAGTTTCCCACAACAAATTATTTTCATTATATTTGGAAGAAATTACTTATAAAAGTAATTTTGCAATAGTTCAAAGAAATATAGAAGCTATTGCTTAGATTCTCGCATTAGAAAACTGGTAATTTTATGTGTACGAGAAGATAAGTATATGTGCCCACGACTTCGGCGTGGGCTCACTTATCGTACACGGGTATACCAGTGCCTCTAATGCTGTAAGTTGAGTTCCACGCCATTTCTTTTAGTATAGCGTTTTAATACAGAGAATTCATCCTTACGGATCTACGCAGTTCCTTCGAGCAATAATTTTGCTAAAATACGCTGCCTATGAAAAGAACAGACTCTTTGCCCCGAAAGTTGAGCAATCCTCAGTTGTACGAACTGCTGAAAAAAGGCAATCCGATCGCTCTCGAACATATTCATTTACGCTACAAAAGACTTCTTTTTTGGGTTGGATGGCAAGTGTTGAAGGATAATTTTGCAGTAGACACTATTGTTCAGGATACCTTCCTCAAATTGTGGCTCTACCGCGATACCATTGAATCGCCTGATCATATTACCGGCTTTCTACGTTTTGTGATGAAAAGGGATTGTATAGCGTATGTCACTGCTCCCAGGAATAAATTTACCCGCTTAATTGCTTCTCTTGACAGTTTTGAGAATTATCAGGAGTATCTTGCCGGTTACGATCCTCTTAAAGATAAAGAGAACTTACACAGCCAGGAATCCGACCAAAACAAATTCGATGAGATTACAAAGGTGCTACCCGTACTGAACCCCAAAAGAAAACACCTGATAGAACTTTGCCTTGAATATGGCTTCCAATACAAACCGATTGCAGAGGCTATGGGAAGCAGCGTGACATGCATCAGCACAGAGGTGAGCAAAGCCATAGATGAGCTTCGGAAAATTCTTAAAGTCACCTCGTTTGAGCATCCGGAGGAAAAAGCTCTCGATAATAAAGAGCAGTCAGAACAACTCAGCAGTCAGCAGCTCGAGATTATCAGAAGACGGTTCGAGCAGAAATCTTCTTTTGCGGTGATTGCACAAGAACTCCAACTGCCGGAAAAAGAAGTCCATCGGGAATTTCTGTACGCCTATCAGCATCTGCAAAAATCAAAACACTTCTAAAATACCGCTTTGAAATGGAAAAGTCTACGATAACCTTGACCCGGAAAATTCAGCTGGTGATAGATGTTCCAGCCGATAATAAAAGTCAAATGTGGGAAAAGCTCTACCGGTATCAGAACCGCTGTTTCCGGGCGGCTAATCTGATTGTTTCCCATCTGTATGTACAGGAAATGATCAAGGATTTCTTTTACCTCACAGAAGAGATCCAATATAAGCTGGCTGATGAAAAAAAAGATGAAATGGGAATCTTCGACCGTTCGAAAACTAACACCACGGCACGCTTGGTCTTTGACCGTTTCAAAGGAGAAATTCCCACCGACATTCTGGGATGTCTTAACAATACAATCCAGTCCACCTTTTCTAAAAACAAAGCCGACTATTGGCAGGGATCACAATCGCTGCAGAACTTTAAAAAAGACATTCCCATTCCGCTTCCGGTGAAATGCATCAGTAAAATGAAGTATGATCCAGAAAAGAAAGCATTTAGCTTCAATATGTTTGCGATCCCGGTTAAGACCTACTTAGGGAGAGATTTCTCTGATAAACATTTGGTTCTGGAACGCCTTTTAAGAGAAGAGATCAAGCTGTGCAATTCACAGATCCAGCTGAAAGACGGTAAGATCTTTTGGCTCGCCGTCTTTGAGTTTGAAAAAGAAGACCACGGCTTAAAACCCGAAATCATTGCTGAAGCATCCCTGTCATTAGAACATCCGATTGTGGTAAAAGCCAACAATGTGCGAATGAATATTGGTTCGAAAGAGGAATTCCTCTACCGCAGGTTGGCGATACAGGCCAGTAATAAAAGGATTCGAGCCGGAGTCGCTTACTCCCGTTCCGGAAACGGAACCAAACGGAAACAGAAGGCACTGCACAAAACAGAGAATCTGGAAAACCGTTTTGTGAGTCATCATCTTCATCTGTACAGTCGGCAGCTGATTGATTTCTGCATCCGTCAGCACGCGGGCACCCTGATTCTTAAAGATCAGGAAGACAAAATAGGAATTGCAAAAGAGCAGGAGTTTGTGCTTCGCAACTGGAGTTATTATGAATTGCAGACCAAAATAAAATACAAAGCGGAAAAAGCCGGTATCGAATTGATCATCGGATAGCTAAAAAAAACGAGGGTGCTTGTAAACCCGTAGGGTGAGGTTTTGAACACTCACTAAATACTTAATAGTATATACAACGGCGTGGGCTTCTTTATTTGATATATGGAAGAGAGAATGAATCTTTTAAGAAGCTTAAACGCTGCAGAGAAATGCTTATTATTAGCACGAAGATTCAGTTCTTGATTTAGATGATGATTGAAATTAGTTTCATAAGTAGAAAAACTGAAATGACTAAGTGAGAGAAAAAAAATACTATGCAATCAGTTAAATTAAAAATTTGTTAAAGGATTCGAAACTAAAAAAAATGGAAATTAAACCGAGCTTTAATAATTTTTTATCTGCTATAGTTTTTGCAAAAAAGGTTTATAGTTTGTTGAAATATGGAAAACTCATCCGCAACAATGCCGTAGAGTTTCCCACATTCCAACAAAGTTTTCACAACAACAGCAAACCTTTTAAAAATTCATAGGTGTACAAAATAGTACTCAATCAACCTGCGTAAAAAAGATGCAGTTCCTTGGCTGACCTGTGTAAAAGAGATATAGGTTGGGTATTTTTCCTGTACGATATCAAAATGGTAAAAGAGATACAGGTATTCGATTGACCTGCGTAAATTAGACACAGGTTCTTGGCTGACGTGTGTAAAATAATACAAGGTCAACATGCGTAAAAAGAGGCTAGGTATTATTTTCATCATATGCCATCTTCCAAAACAGATTTACAAAAAATAGATATTGGTTTTCAATTAATTACATAATAATTATGATTCTATATATTTATTTTAGAGCTCTGAAATAACATTCGTTGATTTTAATAGCAAGATGTGTCTTTGTATATACAAACTTTTCAAGTTTGATATCCAAAAACTCTCTTGCCTTTTTTGCAAAAAGGGGAAAAAACTGCGGAACTTGTTTTTTTTGTTTCCTTGAAATCAGGTTTAAGATTTCAGATTAATCCAATTTATTCTTTTTTAATCTTCACGTATTTCCAAATTATTCCAGATTATTCTTATTCAATCCAACTCCCTTTAACATTATTGTTTTAACGATTTTGATGTTCCAATTTTGCAAAAGAAATTTTATCAAAAACAAAAATGAAGAAATTATGAGAGTAAACCTTGTTACCAAAGAAGACCTTCAAGAATTCAAAACTGAATTGCTTGAAGACATTAAAAATCTTTTTAATATCAAAATTTCAGAGCAGAAATTATGGCTGCGTTCATCAGAGGTCAAAGAGCTTCTGAAAATTTCTACCGGAACATTACAGAATCTCAGAGTCAGTGGAACTTTATCTTATAATCGCGTCGGTGGCACATTATATTACAATTACAAAGACATCGAGAAAATGTTAAATGGCAAATGATAATTTAATAGTAACAAAATGAATTACATAAAACATCTTACAGTTTTCTATGAAAAGGTGGCTCAGGATAATACACTTAATCCCACACACATCAGCCTCTACTTAGCATTATTCCAATTCTGGAATTTCAACCGTTTCCGAAATCCAGTCAGTATTTCACGGGATGAAGTGATGCGGATCAGTAAAATCCATTCAAAAGCCACATACCACAAATGCCTGAAGAATCTGCATTCTTCGGGCTATATTGATTATCAACCGTCTTATAATCCATTCAAAGGAAGCCAAGTTGTTATGCTGGATTTTGCAGGGAAATTGAACCTTTCCCATAAACCAGAAAATAGAAAATAACTTTTTAATGTGCATATAGATGTATTAAACAAGCTCAATAAAAGCAATGAAGCTAAAAATTTTAGAATTTGTATAAACTTGAGATATCATTCAGGGAAATTTATTTAAAATTAGAATTTTGATTAAATTTATAGACTATAAGCTTGTTTAATTAGTGATTATGGAAAACCGTAAAGTATATTAATTTATTATTATAACTTTGTTAAAACTACATAATCATTAAAATAAATGAAACATTTTCACGATTCTCTAAAGCATATAAAGTTTTTACGCCAAACTCTATCACAAGACAAAAAGCCCTTAGGTTTTTTTATTTCGGCAGGTTGCCCTCTTGCGGTCAATATGCCTAGTGATAAATGGCCACTAATTCCTGATGTAGCAAAACTAACTCAGTTTGTAACTGAAGAGTTAAGGTCTAAAACCCTAGTGAAAAATAATTTTGACAACCTTATTGACGAAGTTACACTTTCAGAAAAGGATAAAAATAACATTGAAGATATACTTAGCTTTCTTAGAGGATTGAAGGAGGTTTCTGTCGGAAACTCTGTCAGAGGTTTCAATAATAATGATTTGATTGCTCTTGAAAAGGATATTTGCAGTAAGATTGTTGAAAAACTTGAAGTCAATCTTCCAGATAAAGACACACCATATCATAAACTTGCTCAATGGATTTCAATTGATAGGGAAAAACCAATTGAGGTCTTCACAACAAATTATGATTTGCTACTAGAAGAAGCATTTGAGGATTTATCAATTCCCTATTTTGATGGTTTTGTTGGCTCAAGACAATCTTTTTTTGATTTGCGTGCTGTGGAAGATAATTTGATACCTAAACATTGGACTAGATTGTGGAAAATTCACGGTTCTATAAATTGGTTCCAAAAGGGAAACAAAGAGGTCTATAGGTCGAGTATGTCAAAAAATAATGGCGACTCTTATTTGATATATCCTTCTCATTTGAAATATGAGCAAAGTAGGAAAATGCCATATCTAGCACTAATTGATCAGTTGAGTAGGTTTATCAGACAACCTAATTCATTGCTAATTATTTCGGGTTATTCATTTAACGACCAACATTTAAATGATACAATAATAAATGCTTTAAGAGCCAACCCCAATTCAATGGCTATTGCCTTGTTATTTGACACATTAACTTATGAAAAAGATGGGACAACTATCGAACGGTATCCTGAAGCAGTTAAAAGAGCCGAAAGAAGAAACAATCTAGCAATATGGGCTTATGATGAAGCTATTATTGGAACAGCTAGAGGTAAATGGAAGACTCCTTTTGAAATGGAAGACGAGGATAATTTGGCAAGTTGCATTCAAAAAGAGCCTGCTAGCGAAGACTCAGATGAAAAACATCTTTTAAAGTTAGGTGATTTCGGGAAGCTAGGTGATTTTCTTCAAGCATTAATCGGTTACAATCAAACTAAATTAGATGAAAAATAACTCCACATATTTAGGAACTGTTCAAGATGTAACTGGTACAACGATAAGAGTGGCAATGGTTAATGATTCATTATCGGGCTTGACATATGTGAATGGTGAAGGTTATCGTATTGGTCAAATTGGGAGTTTTGTGAAAATTCCGATTGGCTATAATTACCTATTTGGGATTATTACACAAGTCGGTGCAGGATCTGTCCCTGAAAATCAAATACCAAATCAACCATATGGTAATAGATGGATTACAATTCAACTCGTTGGAGAAGGTCAAAGAACAGGAGAATTTCAAAGAGGGATTTCACAGTATCCAACAATCAGTGATGAAGTCCATTTGGTTTCAGAAGAAGATTTAAAAAGAATATACGGACAACCAGATAAACCTTACTTTGTAAATGTTGGACATATTGCAGGTGCAGAGTCTATTCCAGCACTAATTGATGTAAATAAATTAATAACAAGACATTCTGCGGTTGTGGGAACAACAGGCTCTGGTAAATCTACGACAGTAGCAAGCTTGCTAAATGCTTTGTCAGATGTGGAAAAATATCCATCCTCCCGAATTTTGGTATTTGATATTCACGGTGAATATGGACAAGCATTAAAAGATAAAGCTAATATTTATAAAATTAATGCAGACAAAAGTTTAGGTAGTGTTGAAAAGGAATTATACTTACCTTTTTGGGCTTTAAGTTTTGAAGAATTATGTGAGATAAGTTTTGGTAAGTTCAATAATGAAAAAGACCAAAATGCTATTCTCGAAAGAGTTTTACAAGAAAAAATCAAAACAATTGAAAAATATCCGTGCAAGGGAATTGACAAACATACAATAAACATAGATTCACCAGTTTCGTTTAACTTAAACCATTTATGGTATGACTTATATACTAAAACATTGGGTAAATTTTATCCTGATAAAGAGGGATCTCCACTGGCTTACGAAACAGATAATGAAGGAAAAGAATTAAAAGGAAATCCTGATACTGCGATACCGCCAGTTTTTAAAAACATCAACACTAATAAGGCTAATGGAGACAGAGTCCAACATCCCAATGATCCTCCATTAGGAAGTAGTCAACAGTTGCATTCTTTAGGTTCCAAGTTGAGAGTTCCAAGATATGATTTTATATTTAAGCCAGGTAAGGAATGGTCTCCGGAAGAAGACGGAAAAACAGATCAAGACTTAGATACTTTGATAAAAGGTTGGATAGGGAGTGATAAGCCGATTACCATTTTAGATTTATCAGGTATTCCAATCGCTATTTTAAATACAATAATAGGTGTGTTGCTAAGAATAATTTATGATGGTTTATTTTGGTCAAGAAATCTTTCTCAGGGAGGAAAAGAAAGACCATTATTATTACTCATGGAAGAAGCTCATAATTATTTAAACTCTGAAGGAAGTGCCCTTTCAATTGTTCAAAAAATTGTTAAAGAAGGAAGAAAATATGGCATTGGTGCAATGATAGTAAGCCAAAGACCCTCCGAAATTAATTCTACTATACTTTCCCAATGTGGAACTTTCTTCGCCTTAAGACTTTCTAATTCTACTGATAGAGGGCATATTACTAGTGCTGTTTCTGATAATCTTGAAGGGCTTACAAGTATGTTGCCGATATTAAAAACAGGCGAAGCGATAATTTTAGGTGAAGCAGTGAAACTACCTATGAGAACTATCATTAAAGCTCCACAAAAAGATAGGAGACCAGATAGTCAAGATCCAATTGTTTTTGATGAAATTGAATCTGAAGATTCACTAAGACCAGGAGGTTGGGGTAATAAAATGGAGAAAAATCCAGAATACAAAGAAGTAATAGAAACCTGGAGAGCACAAAATCCAAAAATTGAACGAATAATTAAATAAATATAAAAATGGAAAGAAAAATAGTACAATCCTCAAATATAGCATCAATTGGCTATGATGAAAAGTCTTCAACTTTAGAAATCGAATTTTTGAACAATTCAATATATCAATATTTTGATGTACCAGAGCATATTTATAAAGCTTTAATGCAGGCTGATTCTCAAGGTCAATATCTAGCACAAAGTATAAAAGGAGTTTATAGATATTCGAGAATATAACATTTGAAATTAATTTTTATTGACACTAATATTTATTTGAGATTTTTTGATAGGAATTAGAAAATCTTTTAATTGTATACTACAAAAGTTGCAGCTTTGTTGATTTTAAATTAAAATCAGACAAATCCAAATATTTTTATTGGAATAAATGATTGTGGAAAATAAACCATTTTGAAAGGCGTTGAACGATCATTTAAAAAAGTAAATTGTATATTTTATAAGGAAGGAAATAATAATGGTGATTTATCAAATTCTACCTTAATCCCGAAAATTTCACTAATATTTCCGAGAAAAGGGTTGCCTATTTTTGAATATTATGACGGAAACAACTTTTACAATTAGGAGATTGACAATAATGGATGAAAAATTGGTGATTTTCATAATTAGCAACGTTGCAGTAAGATACTAAACTAAAACAAATGGAAACGTCATAAATTATACTAATGGAGCATAATGGATTTAAAATAATAGGTATTGTCCCTTTAAAGGACTGCAATCAGAAATTTCGCAAAAATCTTAAAATTGGAATTCCATATATATTTTATAATAACTATGGAATATATGTTAAAGACGACCTTTCTGCTATTGAAAGTGTAAAAAAGTATCAATCCAAAGTCCCTACAACATTGTATAATCTGGAAAATGGCATTAAGGTAAATGTATCTGCCGTTGTAGGAGAAAATGGTTCAGGAAAGAGTGCTATCATAGAACTATTTTATTATTTAATATACGCTGTGTCTATCCAAAAAAAATACACGGAGATTGGCTTAACGAAGTATTCTGAAATTCTTAGAGGCAATCTAGAGCAATTAACGGATGACATTCAATCTTGCAAAACAAAAAATAACAGCGTCTATGACTTCGGTAAAAAACTTCAAAAGAAATTTAATTTGAAGTTTAAAGATAAAGAAACAGGTATTATATACTTGAAGACACTTAAAAAAAAATTATGGGAAAATAAATTTTCGAATTTATTAGAAGCATCTACCGATGTAATTAAAACAGATTTAAGGCAATTAGAAGACGATATTCTTTCATGTGATGAGAAGCAAGCTGATATTTATAGCTTTTGTATTAATCTTCAAAAAAAATATGATTTTCATGTGGAATTTAAAAATGAAAATTTAGATCATTTACAGTCTGTTGAAAAAGAATTAGAAGAAAAGAAAATTTTACTTGAAAGACTACTAGAAGATTCTGAATACATAGACAAACTAATTTCTCAACAATTAAATGTTGCACTTATATATGAAATAGAAAGTATAATTTATATTCTTGAATATAGTGAAAATAAGCTGGTAATAAAGGATGTAGAGGGTCAAAAAATTGCTGATCAATATATATTCAATAATTTCTTTTATTCCATAAGTTTAAATTATTCGCACCACTCTCTGAATTCAAAAGTTTTAGGAGGATGGTTAGACTCTTTATTTCACAAGAATGATGGATATAAAACACCTGTTGTTATCAATCCTATGCGTAATGACGGGATATATGATATTAATCACGAATTAAAGTTATCAAAAGAACGGCTAATGTTTAATCTTGCATATTATCTTGTAAAAAGTCAGAATAATAACAAAGGTAAAGACAGTAAAATCGAATACAAGTTACTAAACAAGTATAGAATTAAGCTTATTAAATTTTCTATAAAACAATTTATATATCCTGTTGTTTTAAAATTTGAACAAAAAGGATTAAAAGAATATGATTCCTTCTTTTTGATAGAAGATTTTATTAATAAATTGAATGCTACAGAAGTTTCTCACCTCGATATTGCTATTAGCTATCTAGACGGTAAGTTAGAAAAAATAAAAAAAAATTATAGAGATATAATTTATAAGGACTTTGATAAAAAAAAAGATGACGAAAAATTATTTTTTGAGACATTTATAAAAAATGATAGTTCGCATATTTCAAAAAAAATAAAACAAGTAGTTAATTATCTTAGATATTCTGCTGAAAATATTCCACTTAGTGATACTTCTAATTCAATTTTTAAATTGAAGGTATTAGAATCAAATTCATTTACAAGTGAGGAATTTGTATCGTACATTCTAGAGAATAAAAACTTAGATGTCAGAGAAAAAAGTAACTCGATTAATGTTTTAGACTTAATAAATTACTTACCCCCTGCAATTTTTAATATTGATTTTGAGCTGTCATTAGATAACAACGACAGTATTTTGCTAAGCCAATTAAGTTCTGGTGAGCAACAGATGATTTTTAATATCAATACAATTTTATATCATCTTTATAATCTTCAATCATCATTTTCGTCAAATAATACAAGACTAGTCTATAAGAGCGTGAGCATTATACTAGATGAGATAGAACTGTATTATCATCCAGATATGCAGAGAGAAATTCTAAAAGAAATATTAGATTCTCTCGAATTAATAAAGGATAAAGAAACATTAGGTATACAATCCATTAATCTCTGTTTTCTGACCCATTCTCCTTTTATCCTTTCAGATATACCTAGTCAAAACATATTAAGATTAAAAAAGGAAATTAATAGACCAAAAGATGAAACAAATTCGTTTGCAGCAAATATTTACGATTTATTAAACGATGATTTCTTTCTTGAAAAAGGTGCAATTGGAGCATTTGCTTCTCACAAAATAACAAATATTTTAGAAAAAAAAAATATTGAACAGGAGGATATGGAAATTGTAAATCTTATAGGAGATCCATTTCTTAAAGGAGTTATAAAAAAGAAAATTGAAGATAAATTATCAAGTAGCTTATTACAAAAAGAAATTGAGAGACTTCAAAAAATTTTAAAAAATCAATCTTGACATGCTACAAATTACTGAATATAAGTTAGATAGTCTTGGAATGCAACTAAACAATGAAATCAAAACAATTGACGATTTGATAAAAGACGACTTGATAAAAATTTCAAGTATTAAAATTATTGAATCTTTTTTCACAGATTTAGAACAAATAATTGATATTAAAAGTGATTTTTCTTTTGTAAAAGCTTCAAAAAATAAAGTTGATCAACTGCAACAGATTAGTACATCTATTAATATCCATAATTTAAAACCTTTTAATCAAAAATTCAAATCACTGGCTATATATTTGAAAAAAAAAAGACAGTATAAAAATTGCAATCTAAATAATATATTAGAGTTTATTTTTGGGTATCATTTAGAAGAAAGAACACAAATATTGAAG
>Ga0302347_1001202_pt1 | contig 32405 bp, 40 predicted proteins | sample PhyWR1_FD_202178 | JGI IMG/M metagenome (GOLD analysis project Ga0302347, IMG submission 202178) | Leaf surface microbial communities from wheat plants in UC Gill Tract Community Farm, Albany, California, United States - DLSL W.R1 (v2)... | ecosystem: Host-associated > Plants > Phyllosphere >... | reverse complement strand
TCAGCTTGTCGCGGGGGAATGCCCGGTTGATCAGGTCGCCGTAGCCCGCCGTGATTTGCACGGTAGTGCCCTCGATCCCGGCGCCGAAGGCCTTCATGCGGATCGGGGGCTCTGCCGGTGCCGACAGGTCGCTGGCCAGGTAACGGCGGTAGGTTTGCGTGATCGGCGCACCTGCCGCCTTGGCCTGGTCCATTTTCTGCTGCGCCTCACCCAACACGTTGTCGATGGCGAAGTTAAGCGTCTGGCTTGCGCTGTTGCTTTTCTTCGGCAGCGAAACGTCGATGCCGGCGGCAATGAGGGGCAGTCTGCGGCCATCTTCTGCGGTGCAGGCCACATCCTCAAAGCCGCCACAGATCAACACCGGTTCCGTCCAGGCCGGGCACGTCAGCTCCAGGGTGTCGATGATCACGTCACCGCCCGAGGCGTACACACGCTCGATCAGACTCATGCGCCCCTCCTCATGCCGTGGTAAGTGCCTTCGATGGCCCGGGAATAAGACGAGTCGCCCGAGGAAACTCCGCTCAGGAAGTCTTCGCGGACTGCGTCGATGATCACCTGTAGTTCGCCTTTACGATCCTGTTTGGTGCGTACCTGGCTGTTGCTGTTGTTGATGATCTGGACGTTCATACCACCGCCGGAGCCTTGCGACATCTGATCCAGGGTTTGATCCAGCTTGGCGCTGGTTTGAGCGGTGGTGACCCGCTCGCCCTTTTCGAGTAACCAGGTGCCCGTTTGCGGAACCGAGTCGATGCCGTTATGCGCCATACCGACCAGATTGCTCAGTCGGTCGACGCCGATACGCTTGGTGTTTTCAGCATCCACCACAAACTCTTGGCCGTGGACCACGCCTACCACTTCGTTGACGCCGCCGGGGCCGGTGTAGCCGCCCTCCTTGAAGCCCTTCATCAATGCGTAGGCCGCAATCAATGCGGTACCGCCGACAACTGCAGCGGCGCCGAACGAACCAATCGAGGCGACAAGTGCCGCCGGCAGCCAAGCCGACGCCGTGGTTGCCGCGGCTGCAATTTGAGCGGCAGTGGTGGTTGCTGTTGCTGCAAGGGACGAACCCGTCATGACCGTATCCGCCGTAACTTTTGCAGCGGTTTTTGTCGCCTCGGCCGCAACTGTTGCGCTGGTTTCGGTGGCGATGCCGGCCATCTTCAGCGCCTGTGTCACAACCCACTGAGCAGCAATATCGGAGAGAGCCCCAAGGATCGAACTGCCCATGGTGCTGCCGAGACTGATAAATGCAGAACCCAGATCAGTGGTGCCCTTTACCAGACCCTGGAACTGATCAGACAGCGAAGACGTGGTATCGCCCAAGATGCCCGTAGTCGCGTCGCTCGCCTGCTGGCTGTAGTCGGTGGCCGTTTCCAGATAGCTTTCCCAGGCAGATGAAACACCGTCCAGCCAGTTGGACTGTGCCTGATCAAGCTGGTTGTAGTAGTCCTGTTGCATGACCAGCCGGGTCGCCAGCGCTTCGCTGAGCAGCTCGGTTTCGCTCTCATAGAGACTTTCGCTGATTTTCCCGCTGTTCTGCTGCTCTTGCAGGTCGCGCATCTGCTTGTTGAAGTCTTGCTGGATCGCCAGCGTTTCCTTCAGCCGCGCCTTGTACTTGTCGCCACGCCCTGCACCTTCCAGCTCAAGCGCAAAACCATCGGACTGGGTCTGGATATCGAGTTTCAGGGTTGAGTCGAAGGCGGAGACCTTGGCGGCGTCTTCCGTGGCGGCCTTGATCTTGTTCAGGGCGTCCAGCTCGGCGGCCAGGCCTTCGAGGCGTTGTTGCTGCTTGGCATTGATGCCAACCAGCTTGCCACTCGTAATCTCAAAGGCCAGCTTGGCGACTTCAGTGGCGTTTTTCTGCTTGTCGGTGGTGGTGTTGATCAGCTCAATTTGCCGCTGATAGTCCTCCTCGGTGCTGTCGAACGCTTTCTGACTTGCCTTGACCGCCGAGGTGTTGTCTTTGGTTGCATTGGTGGCTTCTTTATTGGCATCGGTCTGAGCCTTGATCGCGTGACTTGTCGACAGGATGGCAACCCTGTCTGTTTCAGATAAGTCCGCGTGATCTTCTATGTGCCGAGTTGCCTCTTTGACGGCATCGCCGTTGTCCTGAAGCTTTTTTAGTTGCTCCTGCAAAATTGCCAGGTACTTTTGCCCACCAGCAGTCATCCCGGCCTTGGCCTGGGTATTGAGCTGGGTTTCGGTGGTATTCCGAGTGAGCGAATTGCTGAGCACATCGAGGCGCTCGGTTGTTTGATCAAGCACCTGCTGGGCATCGCTGACCTTGCCGGCCAGATCAGTCCAGTTTCTTGCCGCTTCGGGACGCACCCCGGAATTGCTCGCCAGCTCATCCAGAATCGGCGCCAGTGACTGGCCATTGGTGCGCGCCTCCTTGAGGCGAGTCGATAATTCTTCAAACGCTTTCAGTTGCTTGGTGTGCTCCGGCGAGCGGACATTGGACAAGCTGACCATTGACGATTTGATTGAAGTTTCAAGCTCGTCATAAGCATCCTGAACGGCCATCGTCGCGCCGAGCTGCTTGTCCTTCCACTCACTAATTTTGGCGCGCTGCTGATCCTCGTTAAGCCCGGCAAAGCTTTGGCGGAGTTGATCGACGGTGTTCTGAAGATCGCCCAAGTCACCCATCAGTTTCTTGGATTTGCTGCTCCAGTCCACAAACGAAAGCGCTACAGCGCCCGCAATAAAGGCCAGCCCCAAAGGGCCGCCCATCATCGTCAGCAAGCCGGCACCCGCCGCACGCAACCCCGCAAAGGCCCGTGCTGTAACGCTTGCTGCGGCCGCTGCCCGGTCAGATGCCACAACTGCAGCGTTCACTACCGCCGTTGTCTCGCCATAAGCCAGGGTCGCGGCCGTGCGCATGGCGTAGCCAGCCTGGATCTGGGCAGAGGTTGCCAATGTAGTGGCCGCGAGGGACCGCTCGGCGATTTCGACCTGTTTTATCGTCGCAACTTCAGCCAGTCGCAATTCCGCCAAACGCGCAATCGAGGCGCTGCGACCCTTTTCAGAGATTTGCGCAAGCAGTCGTTGCTGCTCCAAATTGCGCTCAGCAACCAGCGACGCCTGTACCGCCTGAATATTTGCCAGTTCGGAGGTTTGGCGCACCCGATCGGAGGCGAGCTTGCCCTGCGCTGCCACAATCTCAAGATCAGCCCGGGCAACCATGGCCTTGGCATCGATCTGCTTGGCCTGGGCGGCCCACAGATCCTGCTTTGCCGTTCTTGCGCTGGCCGTGAGTGCGGTTTGATTCGCCTGGGCGGCGTAGAGCGCTGAGGCGCCTTGCTGTGCATACCCGCCCGCAACCCGGGCAAGGGCCACGAGTAGCCCTGTAGTAAGAGCCTGAGCAAGTGCATCCGAGTTGTTTTTAACCCCGGAAATTGCGCCTGGGAGGCTGCCATCAATGGCTTTGGATACGCTGACAAATGCGTTAGCAATCTGGCTGCTGGCTCCCGTGACCTGATCAAGCTCGCCCACGAAGTGGGTCAGTGAGTTACCAATCTTGGTGAAGCTGTTGCCGATAGTGGTCGCCGTTTTGTCGAACAGTGCATCGACTGCGCCGACCTGACTTTGCAGGGCTTTAACCACTGCCTGGGCGGTCAGTTCGCCAGCCGCGCCCATGGAGCGCAGTTCGCCAACGGTTTTGCCCATGCCCGCCGCAATGGCCTGGGCCAGTGCAGGCGCCTGCTCCATCACGGAGTTCAGTTCCTCGCCGCGCAGCACACCCGAGGCAAAGGCCTGCCCCAACTGAATCAAGGCAGCGTTGGCACTTTCAGCGGACGCACCGGACACCGCGAGGGTTTTACTGATGGTACCGACGACACCCGCCACACCCTCACCCGAGAGTTTTAGCGCCTCCTGGTTGGTGGCAATGCGCTGATAAAGCTCTGCGGTGGAAGCCAACGGCTGGGCCGATGCTTGAGCGATGTTGAACACCGCTGCTTGAGCCGCTGTCAGCTCGGCTGAACCATTGGTCACTAGCTTCAGACGGTTTGTCAGAGTGCCATAGGCCTCTGTCATGTCGTACACGCCCTTGACGCTCAGGGCAGCAGCCAACGGCCCCGCGATACTGGCGGCAACACTGGCCAACGACCTGAAGCTGTTTTGCAGTGTGAGCACCTCCCGCGATGATGCGCTGGCCACCGACGCAGTACGGGACACGGAGCGGGAAGCGCGATCCATGCTCTGCTCAAAGCCGCCAATGCGCGCAATGAGATCGAGCGTCAGCGTGCCGAGTGAGCGCGAGGCCATTTTGTTTTCTCCAGACGAAAAAAAACCCGCCGGAGCGGGTCATATTTCAATAGCGAATCAAAAAGTGATCGCCATCAACTTCTTCCATGTACCACCATCAGTAGTAGCCATGAATTTGCGGCCATCCTTCAAGTACGCAGCAAAAGCTACTTCCTTCTTGTTACCGCCAAGCAACATCCCGCCAATAGCCCCGATCGGACCCAGCAAAACGGCCCCTGCTACACCCCAACCGGCTGTGCCCGCAAGTTTCTTGACCTTTTCCTCGTCGAGTAACTCGGTTCTCTCAAGCTCAAGCCCCAGGTTGATTGTCTCTCCTTTCCAAGGATGATCCTTGGTGCTAGCCCGGGTCAGAATCGACGTCCCAAACATGCCTGAATACTGCCAAGCACCTTTATCAATATCACCAGCCTCAACTTTAACTGTCGCCATACGTCCTCCTTGATTGATGGCTTAACAATAGCACCGGCTAATGAGACGCTGGCTATAGCTTGCGCATTGACCAGATTAACTACAGGAGGGATGGCAGAAAAAGCAGCTAAATGCATGCCACTCACTGCCACGTCGCCATAGCCTCTTCCAAGCTGATCGTTGCTTGTGCCTGGCTGTAAACCATGAAATCGCTCAGATCCATTTTCCCGCCGGCCACCTTGCTTGTCAGGTGGGTGAGCAGCGCAAAGTGACGCTCCAGACGGCGGTTTTGATCCAGAGTCCCGTACTTTTCACGGTAAGCGATCCAGTCCAGTACTTCGCGGTGGGTCAGGCGCTCCTTGGCTTCGACAATGGTGCTGCCTCCGATGCGGTTCAGCACCAGCTCGTGCCAGAACTCATCGGAGGCGCTTAGTTTTTTACCTGGTCCTTCCCGGTCCCGTTGGCTTCATTGACCGCGTTGAGAATCGCAAAGCCCAGGGACGACTCCAGATTAAATGCGTCTTCGTAGCTGAGCGGTTCGGTACCCTCTTCGCCCAGAAGAACGCTACCTGAGATGTACTTGGCGTTGCGGCTTTGCTCGGCTTCACCCGGGGCAAACAGGCGCTCGATGACGCCGAACGACTGGCGGCGGATATGCACGTCGAACTTCTCGGTCACATCCTTGCCGGTCTTGGCGTCGGCATGCACCCAGGTCACTTCTTTTTTAACCAGCACGCCGTCGACGATGCCGCCTTTGGCCTTGAGTTGCTTGAGGTTCATGGAAAGCCCTTAGATGGTTTTGAGGATCCAGGCGAGACCGCCGGAACGCTGAATGGAAACGGTCGAGGCAACCACTGCGTTTGCCGCGAAAGAGAACGGGAAGTCGGCCACGTAACCCTCAAAGGCACACCAGGTGCGCGTTTTAGGGAATTCAAAGTCATCACCCGCCTCATTCAGGGTCGGCGGCGCAGACCCATCGGCCCAGCCAATAGCCCACTTGATGTTGTCTTCGTCATCCGCTTCGGACAGTTGATGCATGCGTACGTGGCTTGCATTGGTGGGGTCGGCGTTGAGGCCAATGGAAGCCTGGCCCGGCGTGCGCAGACCCTTTTTGTAGCGGCGCTCTTTCTGGCTGAGGCAGGTGTCTTCAATCTGGTCTGCCGGTGAACCCGCCGGGTCGAAGGTGGTGATGCACTCCACCTCCATGACGGTCAGCGGACCGGTACCGGGCGCGGCCTGCACGAGGATGTAGGCCTGCGTGCCCTGTGTGAGAACGGACATGGGTGTCTCCTTTAAACGAAAAAGCCCGCTCAAGGCGGGCCGGGGGTCGGTGTTGGGTTAGCGCGGTACCAGCCAGTCAACATCGAAGCTGTAGCGGTAGGTTTTAGTAGCCGGGTCGTGCGAGTCGCCACCCCAGCGCACAATATTGGCCTTGAGTTCAATGGCGTTTCTGATGGCCTTGGCCGTGTCACAGGTCTGTGTCACGGACACGCCATAGACATCAATTTGCAGGCTGAAACCGTCGATATCCGGGCGTTGCGCCAGATAGTTTTCAGGGTTGCCGCCGACCGTTTGCCATACCGCATAGGGCTTGGCGACACCTTCGGGGGCTTCGCCAAAGGGATAGATGCGCACGGGCGAAACGCCCAGCAAGGCCGTAACCGCAGGGTCCGCGGCGCAAACGGCGAAGATCGGCGCGTACATCAGCGTGCCCCCAGCAAAGCGTTGATTTCAGTGTTCAGCACCGCGACAAAGCGATCAGTGACCGCCTGCACGTTGCTGGAAAACGCCGGACGCATAAACGGCACCGCCGGATTGTGCTCGGTACCGAGCTCGATGTAACGCCAGTGCCGGGTGTCGCCGCCGGGGTTGCCGGAGGCGTCCTTGCTGTGCTGATTTGAGCCCGAGCCGCCGCGCACGCCGACCCGCATCACCACCCCGCCTTCGCGCCTGGACTGCTTGCTCGACTCCTGAGTGATGAGGTTGCGGAACACCTTCTCCTTGGTGGCCGGGTCGTCGATGGCCTTGGCGTTGGCTTTCGCGGCATCACGCACGATGTTCATCGCTGCCCGGGCCGCTTTGCGCAGGCCTTTCTTTTGCAGCCGTGGGCCCAGGGTGCGCATTTTGTCGACCACGCCATTGAGCCCTTGGATATTGAAGTGCATGCCGTCAGCCATCATTCACCCCTGTAGCGACAACAAGGGTCAGGTACTCCAGGCCCGAGTTTCTGTCCGGGAGCGGCTGACCGATGATTGTGAAGATTTGCCCACGATGCAGGATGCGCATGGTCGGCAGCACGCCCGGGCGGTAGCGGATGGTGATCCGCCCACTGGCCTGGGACTGGCTGACTTGCGCGGCAATCAGGTCGCGGGCGCTGAGCGGGTCGACTGCCGCCCAAACACGCGCAAAGTCCACCCAGGCTGATGCCACCTCGCCTGTGGCCGGGTCTTGTTGTGTGGTTTGGTGCTGGATGACGATCGGGTGTCGCAGATCCCCCGCTCTCATGGCTCAGGCTCCTTTCTGGCCGGGCCAGTGAAGTTGCGGGACGACCACAGCAACGACTCCACCCCGAGCGGCACCTTGTCCGCCGTGGTGCCCACAACAACCGCTTCGCGAACAGCGTAGGAGTTGCCAAGCAGCAATAGCAGCGCTGATTTGAATGATGCGGGTATGTCGCTGGCCTGAAGAAATGCCGGGTTATCGCAGAACCACAAGGCCCAGGCCAAAGCAGACTCGGCATACAGCTCGATCAGGTCGTCGTCCTCCTGATGATCGACCCGCAGGTGCTTGCGCATCAGCTCAATCGACAGCAGATCCGCGACGGTGATGGTCATTTTTTCGAGCCTTTCTTCTCAAGGTCGACCTGAGTTGTGGGCTCTGGCTCTGGCTCTGGCTCTGGCTCTGGCTCTGGCTCTGGCTCTGGCTCTGGCTCTGGCTCTGGCTTCAGGATTGGATCGGCCTGGACCTCTTCTGCCAAGCCCATTCCGATCAATGCTTCTGCATATTCGTCTTTAACCACTCGCACTTCGAACTGGTTGAAGCTGCCAGCGTGATAGTGCGAAAACTGACGCAGTGCGCGAATTTTGGTCATTGCGGTACCGGGGCAGTTGCCTGCCCCGCCTCGATAATCAGCCGCCTGCAGCTGGAGTGAAGGTGCCTTTGATGATCGCGGTTGGACGGTAGTGAGCCAGGGCCAAACGCTCTTCACATAGGATGGTCAGCATGTTTTTGACGAAGTTGTCGCGGTCCTGATTGCTGACCTCGACCGTGGCGTCCATGCGATCCCATACCTGCGAAGCGAGATCAAAACCGCCCACGGTGAAGGTGCCCAGCGCCTGGGCCTTGGTGGCCACCACCGGCAGGCCCCACATGACCTTCGCCGCAAATGCAGCTGGGCCACCGAAGATGTAACGGCCATCCGCGTCTTTCAGCAGCGCAATGGCGTGCCAGTCACGGGGGTTAAGGATCAAGCCAGAGGCTTCAAACTCGGACTCGCTGGTCTGGAAGATCGCATGGGCAATCTGGTCGGCGCGGGTATCGCCCTCGACATCCAGGCCTGCATCGTAAGCCGTGGCCACCTTGTTCAGGCCGATCAGGTTGTCGCCCGTGCCGTCACCGTTGAGCAGTTGGCCCTCTTCCACCAGCGCCAAACCGAACAGCAGGCGGTTGTTGACGTAGGACTCCAGCATCGGCGCGTCATCCATCACCTGGCGCGATGCCTGAATCCAGTGGGCGATGGTTTTGACGTTGGCGGTTTCTTTGGTGAAGGTCAGCTGAGATTCAGGCTTCAGAGTGCCTTCAGCCACCGATGCGGCGCTGTTGACGAAGACATTTTCACGAACGTACTCGATAGCATTGGACGTGGTGCGGCCCTGGGCCAACAGATCACGGATGGTCAGGCGGCGCAGGCCGGGCATCAGGATGCCAGGGTTTTGCTGCGCCTGAATCAGCGCTCCCGCCGAACCCGAGCCACTGCCCAAAGCCTTGTTGAACGTCTTCACGTCAACTTTCCCGGAGGTCGAGCCGTTCCAGGACTTCTTGAGGTCTTCAGCGGTGCGCTCGGCGAAGGACTTTTTGGTCTCCGGGTTGTCCAGGCTGCCAGCCGCCAGTTTCTGTTCCAGATCAAACAGGCGGGTGCTGGATTTGGTCAGGTCGGCCTGAACGGTCTGCAGGTCGGTTTGCAGTTTCTTGCTGATCTCGCCGGTGGCGGCGATCTCTTTTTTCTGCGCATCGAACAGTTGGGTCATGTTCGTTTGCGCGGTTTCGATTGCCTTTTGGATATCAGCCAATTCGGACATGAATCAGTTTCCTACAGATGGGAAGGACTTGATGCGATCAAGGATCGCGTTGATTTCGCCACCTTCGGAGTCGCTCCGAACTGCGGACTTGATGCGGGCGATAAACGCCAACGCTTCGGACTTGGAGAGTCCGGCGGAATCTCTCAGCCAGTTCTCCGCATCACGGATGGTTTCAATGGTGTCCATGCTCTTGAGCGCCGATACCGTGGCGTGCTCATTCGCGGGAAAGGTGCAGATGCTGATTTCGCTCAACCGGGAGACGTTTTTGAACGAATAGCCGGTCGCAATGGGTGCGCAGTCACCTTTTGCCGCCGAGAAGCCCACCGACATGCCGCCCACGGTGCCGTGGATCATTGCCGCCTTGAGCGCGTCCGACTGCGGGTTGCCGGGGGTCAGCTCACCCCGGACATGCAGGCCGGTGCTGTCTTCCGACAGATCCAGCCACTTGCCCACCGGAATTTCATTGCGCCGGTGGTTGAAGAACATCGCCACCGCCCGGGATTGGGTTTTCAGTGCGGTAGCAAAGGCGCCCGGTTCCATGATGTCGCCGTCGCTGTCGACCACGCTGAAGACGCTGGCATAGCCTTCGAAAATGCCCTGGGCGCCGCCGCTGGAAAACTTGATTGCGGCCTGATCGAAGGCCAGTGTTTTGCAAATGCTCGGCATTTCAGTCTCCAGAAAAACTAAACCCCGCTGGGTGCGGGGTTCGTTTTGCCAAGTTGGGTAAGCGGCACGTTCTGAGACTGCCGGGTTGCGACATCGCCGCCGGGGAGTGGCGGCCGGTTACCGACACGCCTGCCCTCGTTCACCGTGAGCAGGCCCGTATCGATTTGGGTTTTCATGTAATTGGCCCGGGCCGTCGAGTCACCGCTCAACAATCCGTCGCGGTTGTGTTCGGCATGGATGCGGCCCAAGTCCGCGGGCTTGATCAGCCAGCGCAAAATGCTGGTTTCCCAAATTTCGAGATATGGGTCCAGCGTGTACTGCAGGAAACCGAGGTTCTGCTGCTCGATGCCGGAGCCCCAACTGGTGGACTTTTCGACATCGCCCACCAGGTGCGGCGGCACGCCGAAGAAGCGGGCCAGCTCGCTGACCTGAAACTTGCGCGCGGCCATGGTTTCGGCGTCCTGCGGGCTGACGCCGATGGCCTGAGTGGTGAACCCTGCCTCCAGCACCCACAGGCGCTTTTTGACCGGCCCGCCGGAGATCTCCTTGAAGTTCTCCTCAAGCTGATCGCGCTGGGCCTTGTTGAGCGTCTTGCCGTCGCCGGTCATCAGGATCTGCGGCGACTTCGCTCCATTGGCATAAAAGTCGCGCTGCTGGTCCTCCATCGCCACCGCGACACCAACTGTTTTGGCGCCGAAGGCAATCGGGGAAAGACCCACCAACCCGTTAAAGCCAAAGCCCTTGAGGTGGAAAATTTCCGACTGCTTGAAGTCCGCGTATTCACTGTCACGGCGGTAGCGGTACACAACCCGCTTGCCCTCAAGCCGCACGTCCATATTGACCGACATCAGCGGCACCAGGCTGATGATATCGCCCACGCTGTTGCGCTCGATCAGTGCGTAGGCATTGCCGTAATAGCAAAGCTGCATGGTCATGGCGGCGCGAAAGTCGAAGGCGGTCATAAACTGATTGGGGCTGTAACGCAGCAGGCGTGCCAGCGGGTTATCAAAGCCAACCTTGGATCGGTCCTCACCCTTGGTTTCAAACACATCCAGCGGTAGGCAGGCCGTGACGCTGGAGATCAGTCGCACGCAGGCGAACACGGTGGAGATTTGCAGCGAGCGCTCATCGTTGACGACCGAGTCGCCCACCACGCCGGTAGCGGAGACAGGCCCGGTCTGCGAGCCCTTCTCGGGAGAGACCAGGCGCCCACCAACGAAGAAGCTCGCCATACGCGCCCAGAAAGGACTGCGGGTGCGCAGGTCAATGCTGTAGTCGGTGTCTGCCATTACATACTCATTGGTCGATTGAGGAAGTCATCGATGTTTGCCGAAGGCATGGGGTTCAGTGACAGCAGCGTCACCGCGTTAAACGTGGCCATCAGCGGGTCGATCTTGGCCGAGCCCGAAGCCTGTTTGGTGATCAGGATCGAGTTGCCGCGTGGCTCGACTTTGGCGTTGCCGCAGCACCAGGCCATCATCGGCTGGCCGCCGTGGATCAAGGTGCCTTCGGCCAGTTTGCGTTCGGCGGTCTTGATCGCACCGCCCAGCTTCCAGCCCTGGGAGATACCAATGACCTTTTCCTCGGGCACACCGGCTTCGACCAGGGCATCGAGAATCGCGCCGATACCCGCCGGGTCGAGCCCGACCTTGTCCAGCAGACCGGATTGCTCAACCCGGGCGACCAAACTGGCCACCTGCTCCACGTCCTGGCCGATCAGATCGACCAACGTCAGGTTTCCATCTTTGGCAAAGTCGTGAAAGTTGGCAGCCACGGATTGGCGACGGACCAACACCGAGGGGTGAGCCCAAGCGTGATTCCACAACAACCACTCGCGTGTCACCCGGTGCCTACCAGCCGCCGCAAAGCCCAGCAAGTCATCCAGCCCGCCGCCGTCGATGCCGATATCAATCACTTCGCACTGGCGCAGCAGGTCATCGAAGCTCAAGCCAGGACGCTTGCCCTGCACTTCCCAGAAGTCGGCCCCGGCCCAGCGCTCGGACAGCAGCGCCAAACCGACTTCGATATTGGCGTGCTTGGCCAGAAAGCCGCGCAGCTCTTCTTCGCCCGCTTCCTGCGCCATCTTGAAGCTGCGCAGCAGAAAGGCTTCGTCCACCGAGAACCCCATGTTCGGGTTCACCAGGTGGAAGTTCTCGACCAATCGAGCTTCGCCGCTTTTGATCATTGCCTGCGGAAACTCGTAGATCACCGGCAGGAACTGGTTGTCATCGATACGCCCGTCGCGCACGGCGCGGGAGTACTTGAGCTTTTCGCGGAACACACCTGCAGGCGGCTCGTTAGACTGCGTGGTCAGCCAGATCACAAAGCCTTCAGGCCGTGAAGCCAGACCGCCCGTGGCTTCGCGGATGATGTCCGGTGCCTTGACGTTCTTGCCGAATAGCCAGGCTTCGTCGATCAGCACGCCCACGGCCTTTTTGCCGCCCACCGTGTCGCCATCGGCGGCCACCACCTTGAGCGTGGCGCCGGTTTCGCGGTGGGTGATGGTGCGCAAGTGCGGCTGGACGTGCATCAGGTCGCGCAATTCTTCGTCGTGCTTGACCATATCGGCCGCAGGCTTGAACGAGTTGTCGGCAATTTCCTTGGTCGGGGCCAGGATGATGAACTCGGCCGACATGCGCCAATTGCGGATCAGCGCGGTAAGCATGATCCCGGCGGCAATGGTCGACTTGGAGTTCTTCTTCGGAATGCACAGCATGTATTCCGAGATCATCCGGCGCCCGGTGGTGTAGTCGTAGGCGCCGAAGATCGCCCCGGCAAAGTCGAACACCCACTCGGCGCAGGACTCGCCAATAGTCGGGCTGCCCGGGGCATCGACGATCTTTAGTTCGCGCAACACCGCCAGACCGGCTTCGGCCTCCTGCGGGAACAATGGTCGCGGGATAATCGACTGCCCCAGGCGCAGTTTCTGCTCCCAGTCCGGGCAGGCGGTCGTCCATTGCATTTACTTGACCGCCTTCAATGGGGGTGGGCTTGAGCCGAAGCGCCCTGCCCCGGCAACCTTCGCCGCGTTTTCGCGCTCGGTCTTTTTGCCAGTCTCGCCTTTGCGCGGGTGCATAAAGGGCATCAGCGCTTTGGCGGCATCGACCCGCAGTTTTTGTTCTGTCTTATGGTCATTCATGGCCGCCAACAGGAAGGCCTTCGGGTCGGAGTAGGACAAGGCCTTGCTCAAATCGAAGCCCGGGCTGTCGTCGGGTTCGGCTGTTTGCGGCGTCTCGGCAGCCGGTTGTTGCGCTGCTGGAGCTTTAATAATTTTGTTATTTTTTTTGTTAAAGGTTGTCCCGGCCATTGCGGCCATGACGTAAGGGTCTTTTGCTAGCCGTGAACCGGCAGCCGATGCGCTGGACGCCGCGTAGCCTGCGGCGATGGCTGCGTCCTTGTTTGAGGCACCGCCCCGCAAAGCGTCGACGAATGCCCGCTTCTTGGGTGTTAAAGCCATTAACAAAAATTCCTGAAAAGGGGAAAAAATGTGCGCGTGCGGGGATGGGTGGTCTAGGAGCAAAAGCCCTCTGGAGTTTTACCCTCCCCCCTCCACCAAATGAGAAATATTCTCATTAAATCAAATAAGAATCATTCTCATAACCACAAATGCGAATTAATTGCAACAACTTTATTGGTAAATATTCTCATTCGCATATTTGTGACCGAAACGAACAATAAAGATTGACATTGCAAGGCCGTTCAACCTGCTGATTCCTCATGCTTTTTGACGATATCGTGGCAAGGTCTGCACAGCGACTGCCAGTTGGTTCGATCCCAGAACAGCGTCATGTCGCCACGGTGCGGGATGACGTGGTCGACAACGCTGGCCGCTGTCACCCGGTCATCACGCTCGCAGTAGACGCACAGGGGATGGCCATTGAGGTGCACCAGTCGCGCCTGTTGCCATGCGTAGCCGTAACCGCGCTGGGTCGAGGTGGCCTTGTCACTGCGCCATGACCCAGGCACTGCGGTTGCGATGCGATTGGCTTGGGGTTGCAGGCGTGTGGCCAGTGTCTTGAGGCGGCTCATCCTGGATGGCGCGGTGCGCCGCTCATGTAGGTCAAAGGCTCTGACTCGGGGTCTTGCTCATTCCCCTCCTCGGCCAAGGCTGCTATCAACTGGGTCTGCTGGGTCGCCATCCGTTCGAGGATCGCTGTCTGCTTGATCTGTTCCGCCAGTACCTGGCTGAGCAGGCCAGCCAAAGAGCTCTGCTGCTCGCTCATATGCAATCGCCTTCCACTTGTTGAGTTGTTCGCGCCGGGCGGCGCATCCGCTACAGGCCATCACTCGGACCGCCGTGGCAGCTTGAAGTCAGCGAAGCGGTCAGCCAGGTCGGCGATCTTCTTCACACCCAAGAAACCAATCCAGATGCCTGCCGGTGTGGCCAGGCTGGACGGCAGGCCGAAGTACTCCAGCACCGCAATCAGACTGGTGGTGAGCAGCATGCAGATGGTCGCTTCCAGCATCGCCTGCCGCCGAGTGCCACCGCCGTAGATGATCCGCAGCGCCGCCATTACAAAGGACAGTGTGGCGGCATAGATCGTCGGCGAGTGCTGACTCAGCCACGCGAGCGCTATCACCCAGGTGTCTGGCTTATCAGGCATATGAGGCATCCGGTGTCCTCCCGAGCTGGGAGCAGAATGGGTTCTGCCCCGACAGCACTCCCAGCTTGAGGCGATGGGTGTGGCGGGGCCGAAAACGAAAAAGCCCCGGCAAATGCCGAGGCTTAATATGGGTGCAGAGGGCCGGTGCTGATCTCCGGCTTTATGGGTTGGCTCGCTGGGTCACGTACCCCAACCTCTCATCGCGTTACCTCACAGTGACCGCACGGGTTTGTGAAGTGCCACTACCGACTTAGCGCTTCAGCCTGCGCACTCATCTGCATAAAAAAACAGCTCCGCTCAGAGGCAGAAACTTTTAAGCCAGTTGTATGGCGAAGAGAATAAACCAGCGCATAGTTATTAAAATCATTCTCGCTTTTAACCTACTTGTTGGACTCCGAGGCTAAGCGAAGTTTTGCTATGCACTCATCTATAGCTTGCTTCCGCCCTGTCTCATCAAGCCCCTGAAGGCGAAATTTAGCGTTAGCTAGAAAAATAGGACGGATGGCAAAGCCCTCATTCAGTGAGGGAGTTTCACTTATATAAACCTCTCCGTTTACTCCATCCCAATTTATCTTTTTACCATTTTCAGGGAATGCCAAATCGAAAGCTGCAGCAGCCGTTTCTTGCGTTTTTGAAACATCCATCCCAACTTCCTCGACCTTAACGGAGGTCTAGTTATATTTGAAATTGAATAGTTTCATATATTTCTAGTCGACCAAACCGAAGAGCGACGAATAGCCGTAACTCAGAATAAAAAAACCCAGCGCGATGGCTGGGCTTTGAGATTTGGTTATGTGTTGTTGCGGGCTGTTCAGTATCACCACACGCAAGATCGACATGATGGGATTAATTTACGATCAAACCGCCATCATGGTCAAGCGGCATCTATAAAGATTTCTTCCCGGTCAAAGATCTCGGTTGCATGGATGACAGCGGCCTCTTCCAATCGCTCAAGGCATTTGGCAATGCCAGTCTTCCAGCGGCGCCTTGTGGACTCAGGCTTGCCTTCGGTGTCCCAGGTGTTCATGTCGTAGAACTCAGCGGGCAACACGATCATGTCTGTGGAGCGCTTGATGTATTGGTCACGCCCAACAGTCACATCAATCGTCCGGCCAGAAGCAATCATTTTGCCGACAGCAGCATGCTCAAGATCGTCACGAAGGCTTCTGCTAACCACCTCTCGCCCTGTACGAGCTGGCACCTGCAGACCTTTCATCTTGGGTATGGCCCAAGCGGTGACCGCTTTGTAGACGAACAACTGCGGCGCCGGGGTAGAGATGCGGCTAATAAGGCGCCCAATGGCCCCAACCTTGTTGGCCTTGTGCGTCGAGTACTTTGCCACCAGGACATCCCACTGGGCCGGGGCCAACTCACGGTGCAGCAGCGCATACAGGCAGCAGTCATAGTCGAACTTGTCCCGCACCGAGATACCGGCACCCTGCCCGCCTGAGCGCAGTTCGGCATCGATGAGTTTCTGCCAGCTCTGTTTAGTTGAGTTGTCGATGTTGTCTGCTGCCAACACACGCACCAGGGTGCCCATCACGTCTTTGTACATACCCATCACTCGATCTCCAACGCTACTGACTGGGTGGACTTCAAAGCCCGCACGCCACATCTGGCCAACACAATGTTCTGGCAGGCGTGGATAGCGCTGCAGAACTCTTTCTGCCCCATCGGGTGCTCGATGGGCAACTTCAGGTATTCATTCCAAACCTCGCCCAGCATCTGAGCAACCTTGGCTTCTTGATCAGTCAACTCAGCAGCTGCGCAGGCCATTTTTAATCCTCACCTATGGTTGTTTTCTGAATAGCGCTACAAGCCTTGCCGTTAGCGGCCTGCAGCGTATTACCGGATTCTTCGAATCTAACGCCTGTCTGCCCGTGGATCAGGCTGAAACCCTTCTGGTTTAGATGGGCATGCCACTTTTCCAGCGCGTCACGCTTGCGGCCCATCACATCCGACTGGATGTACACCTTCACGTTGTGGCCCATCGCGTGGTTGATCAGCAGTTCACCGATCAGATGGTCAATGCCGAGGACAGCCCAACCCGTGCGAGCCAACTTGCGCAGGTCGTGGCTGGTCCACTCGCCCTTGCCCAACCGGGTGAACACGGCACTGGCCTGCCCTTCACTCAGTGCCTTGCCGTTGCGTGCCGGGAACAGGTACTGGCCGTCATAACCTCGGGCGGTTTGGGTTTCGCGGTACTGGATCAACAGGGCGCGCACCTGGTCAGTCAGTGGCAGGTGATGCTCCACGCCGGTCTTGGTGTGCTCGGCTGGAATGAACCACTCGCGCTCGGCCAGGCTGATATGCGGCCAGCGTGCTTGCCGGGTCTCCCCGATCCGCGTGCCGTGGCACAGCATCATCAGGGCCAGCATGGCGTCAGCCGGATCGTTCGCCATGGCTTGGCCCAGTTCGCCCAGCAGATCCTGCAACTGCACACCACGCAGGCGCGACGGCTTGATCCCAACCTTGGCCTTGGAGAAGTCACTGAACTTGATGCCCGCCATTGGATTGGACGTGATCAGGCCCAGCTTCAACGCCTGACGAAATGCCAGGGCCAGCAACTGGAACGCCAGGCGCACGTAATCGATTGAAAGGGTTTCCTGAAGGGGCCACATGAACAGGGTATCGAGCGCGGCCTTGTTGACCTCCACCAGCGGCAAGTCACCCAGCCGCGGCAGCAGATGGCACTTCATGGCCGAGGCGCCGGTGTTCTTGCGCTTGGCCGACAGGCTGCGGTCACGGGCCATACGGTCGGCGTACCAGGTGAGCAGCTCGCCGGTGGTAGCCCATTGGGAAATGGTCGAGCCCGCATCAGCTGAAACACGCAAGCGCACGGCCGGCAGCTCAGCCAACACCTGCTTGGCGCTCAAGGCCGGAAAGGCCCCGATGCGATGCCAGCGGCGCTTGTTGACCAAGTACCAGGAGCCCCGGGTGCGGTTCTTGGAGAAGCGAAAGTGTAGCGCCGGGTGGCCGGCATCGCGCAGGTCGCGCACATGCTCGAGCTTGGAGTTGCGGCCAATTTCCGCGTCCGACAGCTTCACGGTCAGGGTTTTGATTTGGGTCTTCAGCTCGCGCTTTTCGGTGGTTGACTGGCTCACTCGATCACCACCTTGCGCTCAAGCTCAATCAGGATTTCAAGAAAGTGCTTCGCCTTCTCCAAATCGGCAATGCCACCTTTGTCACGCCAACGGGTCACGTACTTGATAACGCTGCCCTCGGCAAACGGAATGCCATTAGCGTGAATGAACTCAATAGGTTGAATTTTCAACGACTTGTAGTGTTCGCCAGACACCTGTTTTTCAAGTGCGCTCATCAGAACTTCTCCTTGCTGTATCGGCTAGCCATGCTGGTGACCTTCTGTACCGTTGGCGTCTCAACCCAGCCCGCCGCCAGTTGTTCGAATCGGCTGTACTGGCCAAGAAAGGCCGTGCGTACAGTTCCGGCTTCAATGTCTCGGCCCTTGCCGATGATGATTTCTGCGATGCCTTTGGCGTCGCTGTGTTCGTGGTAAACCTCGTCGCGGTACACAAACAGGATGATGTCCGCGTCTTGCTCGATGGCGCCGGACTCGCGTAGGTCTGAGCACAGCGGGCGCTTGTTGGGGCGCTCTTCGCATTTGCGCGAAAGCTGACTGAGCATGATCACCGGGATGCCCAACTCTCGAGCCATCAGCTTGGCGCAACGAGTCATGTAACTGACCTCCTGCTCCCGGCTGAACGTGCGCGAGTCGGATTCCAGGAGCTGCAGGTAATCGATCACGATCAAATCAAGCCCGTGGCGGCGCTTGTGCCGGCGGGCAGACGAGCGAATCCGATTGATCGTCATCGAGCCGCGATCCGAGATCGACAACCTGGAGTGCTTGAGCTTTCCGGCGGCGCTCATCAGCTCGGCGCCGTGGCGCTGCGGTGCTGTACCGTTCTTGATCAGTTGCAGGGGGATACGTCCTTCGGACGCCATAAAGCGATCCATCAGGCCCGTTTTGTTCATTTCCAGACTGAACACCATCACGCTTTTGCTCTCGCGGATGGCGGCATGGGAGGCGATGTTCATGGCCAGGGTGGTCTTTCCCATCGCGGGGCGCCCGGCGATGATGATCAATTGCTCGGCCTTGAGCCCTTGAAGCTTGGCGTCCAGATCAGGAATGCCGGTAGATAGGCCGTCGATGCCCTCCCCGCGATCAGCCCGGGCCTGCAAAACCTCGATGTAGTCATCAAGTATGTCTTCGGCCATCACCACTTCGGACGTGGCCGACTGGCTATCGATGGCCTGGGCTTCAGCCTGCACCGCCGCGACCTTGTCCACGGTTGGCTGGTCGCTGTGGGCAATCTCGTTGATGCGATCACTGAGCGCGATCATGGCCCGGTCGAGGCTGCGCTCGCGCACGGTTATGGCATATGACGCAGCATTGGCGGCGCTGGGCGTGTTGCGGGTGATTTCAGCCGCGTACCAAGTGGCGTTCTTGCTGCTGGGCAGCTCTCCCAGATAAACGCCCACCGTGACGGCATCGGCCGGCTTGCCTTCAGCGTGCAAGGCCAGAATGCCGCGATACAGGGCTGCGTTGTCCTGGTAGTAAAAATCATCGACAGCTAGGTCCGCACTCAGGATGTCGATCAGCTCAGGGCGCAGGAACATCGCACCCAGCACGCCGTGTTCGGCCTCAACGCTGTAGGGATCACGCATTGTAATTACCCTCCACAACCTTGACGAAGTTGCTCGGGGCGATCAGCCAGTCGAAGGTGGCGCGGAATGGCTTGCCGCCATTGCGGCCTTCACCCTGCCCCATCAGGAATTCACTCTCACCGACCAGGGCGAAGAAGTCAGCCCAAAAACCCAAATCCTGGTGCACGTCACTTTCGTTCCAGCGCGCATTGATCTTGGCTTTTCGATCCTTGGTGAGCATCGCCACTTGTGGCAGCCCTGGAAGGGTGTTGTTGAACAGGTCAACGATGGCCTGTGGGTCGCACTTCGGCTTCGAGACTTTCAGTGGATTCGAACCAACCACAACAGGTGACGGTTCAATTGATGGTTCCTTTACGGTTCTGGGGGCAGCTGCTGCCGGGGTATCCGGCACCTCCTGCCGGGGTGGTGGGGCATCTGCTGCCGGGGGGCATTTAGTGCCGGGGGCATATCCTGCCGGGGTTATCGTGTACCAGGTTGACCGGCCATAACGCTGATTGCTGACCAAAACACCGGCCTCTTCCAGCCAGCGCAATGCGCCACGAACAGCGCGTTCTGACAAGCAAGTGCGAATACCGATGGTGTTGATCGAAGGCCAGCAAACGCCCTCATCGCTTGCATTGTCGGCAAGGCTGATCAGCACAGCTTTCTGGGTGGGGCTCATGCCTTGCAGCGGCCAGCAGGCGCTCATGATGATCGTGCTCATGCAGAAGTCTCCTGCCCAGGCACAAGCGATGCTTTCAGGTGTTCAAGGCACTCCCGACTGAACTGGGCTTTGGACTCGCTGGAGTACTGGCAACGCACCAGGAGTGCAGCGCGCATGGCCGCGGACTGGTGATTTCTGCCGGATTGCGCTGCGTTTTCAGAGGTGTTGCTTGATGATGGAATGGTGCTCATAATGACCCCGCAAATGTTGTACTGAAGCCGGTCTAGCCACCGGCTTTTTTTCGTCTACGATTTGATAACTGGATGGATTAACAGCTAATCCGAGGCGCTGTTTCTCGATCTCTAAGAGGCCGATAATTCGCTTATCAAATGGATTGGCTGTTCAGACTCAGCCGCAATTTCGGCCAGTCTCGGGAAAAAAGAGAACGCCGAAATCTCACCGGAAGTAGCCTTGTGCAGTTTTGCGGCAACGTACTCGGACGGCTTTCTGTGGCCCCCAGCGATCAGCCATAGGTAGCCAACAGAGATCCCTGCTTCGTCGGCAACCCGCTGTCGCTCGTCGTTACAGGCTTTTGTGAGCCATCGCTGCATACCGGGAATCGGAATTTTCATGTGCAGTGCCTTTGCTGGATATTTATCAAATTTATCTCATTGATAATTTCAAGGCAAGAAAGCATTGATCATTCTGATTATTTATCAGATAGATAAAAGGAGGGATCATTAGGGTATGGACACCAACAGCATTCGCAGAGAAAACCTCAGAGCCCTTGCAGCCACGCACAAATCCCAGGCGGATTTCGCAGCGGCCTGCGGAACAGCGGCATCTGTAATTAGCCTGATCATTTCCCCCAACCCAAAACGCAATTTGGGGCACAGGCTGGCCAGAAAAATCGAAGAGGCCCAAGGCTTGCCTCTGGGCTGGCTGGATAGTGAGCATTCCGCTTCAGCTGAACCGCCAATAGAAGTTGATTTTCTGCCGGCCGCCCTGGCACAGAAAATTTCGTCTTACCGACCTGTAATTGAAATCGAACGCTTTGATGTAGCGGGCTCGATGGGCTCCGGCTCTGAACCGCCTGAATTCAACGGCGTTGTAGAGGCCATGAGCCTTGACGCCTCTTGGGTGCGCCAGAACCTGGTGTTCACATCCATCGACAATATCAAGCTGATTTCTGGTCGCGGCGACAGCATGTCACCCACTATTCGCAGCGGCGACCCGGTACTTGTAGACATTGGCGTTGTGTCGGTTGAATCAGATGCGATCTATTTTTTCCAGATGCGCGGGCAACTCCACATCAAGCGCATACAGCGAGACCTGGATGGGCTGACGATCATTTCTGACAATGACAAATATCAGTCCATCAGGGTTCCTGCGGACCGCGAAGAGGATCTGACCATCATGGCGCAGGTAATCTATTGGTGGAATGGCCGAAACTTTTGAGGACCCAGGCAGCATCTCGCTTCCCTTCGAGCATTAAGGCCGCCCCATAGCATCTGCACAGAATTGATACACACGAAATCCCGCCGTCGAGCGGGATTTTTTGTGCCTGCGATAAAGCAATTGATCAAAAAACCAATGAGCGCGGAGATAAATTTATCAAAATGATATTGACAGTAATTTATCACAGAGATAAATTCACTCCATCGCCGGCCAACACCGGCAACGCGGCAGAGATGCCCGGGGCAACCCGAACGCTCTTTAACAACGAACAGCTACACAGCGTCGGACGGGAAAGGTCGTTAGCGCACTCAAAGGCTGGAGCCTCCCTGAGTGTCGCCGTATCAGCCTCGGTAAGACGGCGCGCAACAACTCACCTCAAGCAAAACAACCCAGGCTGTCGCCAGTAGCGAGCCTGGGTGTTTCACGGACACTTTCACTTCTGCACCTGGCTTGCCGGGTGCAGCGGGAAAACAACCGAGTACACATCATGGAATCGACAATCGTAGACGGTGCATGGAAAGGCCACCTCGGCCGAGGCCTTGCGCCGCGGGAACTGCAATTTCTTCTTGCCGTGGCACAAGGCATGACCGCAAAGGAAATCGCCAGAGCGTTCGGCATTGCGCCGGGCACCGTGGTCAAGCGACTGGCCTGCGCCATGTTCAAACTCGGCGTTCACCGCCAGGGCGCGATGGTCGCCGAAGCGATGCGCCGGCAGATCATTACCCCACTCTGCCTGCTGCTGGTCGCGGTGATGACCATGCAGGGTCTTGATGACAGCGGGATAGCTCGCCGTGATCGCCGCCCAACTGAGCGCCGGGGCGGCGAGCTGAGAATGGCACGCCGCGCTGACTCTTTTGATCTGGTCGGTTAATCGAATCAACCAGCGCCACGACAGCCTGTCGCTAACTGCCCGAGCCCCTAGTACTCCCCAGCACCAGGCCGTATCGGTCTGATCTTCGGCATAAACCCGCCTGAGTACAGACCGATGCGGACGCCAACCCAGCAGACGCTGGACACCTGCATCCCCCTTCCCTACAGACGCCAAAACCGGAGGACTCAGCCATGCACAAGTAAACCAAGACGGGCACGCCCGCACAGCCAGGCTCTTACATACGGTGGCGTTTTAAGAGAGCAACACAGCCCGGTTTCGACTGGGCTTTTTAATGCCTGCGCTTATCCGTCAGCACTCCATTGCGCGCCCATCGGCAAACAGCGCGATGCCTGGGTGCTGACGAATAACCGTAACCCTGTCGAGGATCGACCATGCACCCATCAATCGCCCAGCGCATCACCGTTCTCGACGGGTTGCGCGCACGTGCCCACCAGGCCACGGCCGAGTTCTACCAAAAGCCCGGTGTACAACCGCCACCGCTGGCCCCGCTGATCATCGTGCGCCCAAGCGGGAACAACACCTTCTCGCTGATCAATCGGGCTACTGGCGTGGTCGTTGCCGAGCGCTTCGGTCACAACAACGCAACCAGCCATGCCCGGGTGCTGGAAGCCAAAGCTGCACAGTCCGGAATCAAGCAGTTCGGGAAATACTTTCGCAGCTGGACATTACGCATCGGCGCATTACTGGCCGTGTTTGTCTTCTTCGGCAGTGATCTGTGAGGCGTATCAACACCACGGTGCAGCGCCGCCTTCGCCAGATCCAACACCACTTACCGCCCAGCGGGCTTGAAGAGACAGTTCATGGCCAAATCTGCAACCGAGCGCAAGCGCGAACAGCGCACGCGGGACAAATTGAGCTCGAAGGAAAAAGAAGCGCTGCTGTTGTCACGCAAGATTGTCACGGCCCTGTATCACAACGATGACGCCGCGCTAAAGCGAACCATGGCGCGCACCGGGATCGATGAGGAACAAGATCTGATATCGCGCTTCATTCGCGGAGCCGATCGCATGACCGACGAGCAACTTGCCGATCATATTCGCATAGCGTGACAGGTAGGTGTGACCTACCTGCCAAGCCAGCAGAGACGACTACCCAAAACTATCTGGAAACCATGCCAAATATTGATGCGCTGATGGCTGCAACTGTCTCAACATGAGGCAGAGCTGCAAGCAAGCTTTTGATAACCGTTTTTTTCGGAGCCTGAGTGCTCAGTTGGCTCTCAATCTCATCGACAACTTCGTCGAACTCCGCTCGTTCTTGTGACGATAGTCCAAGTTTGGATAGTTCCGAGCGAAGCGATGCAATCAAATCAGGGACTTCCGGGTTGATCGTTGCGTTGTTGATGGAATTGTCAACACTGTGATTGTTAACCCGAGCGTTAGCACCACTTATGTTGTAGGTGATGTTGCGCACAGCTTTTTCCGCTTCGGGCATGCCCATTTTTCTGACCCTCATCTGATAATGGGCCTCAAAATCCATGATTGATTCAACAAAGCCTGGATCTATCACCTCAAATGTTTCGACCCCACCGTTGGACATATTCCTCTGGATCAGATCGCGAGGCTCAACAAGGATCGAAGAATCCTCGAAATAAATCTTGTCTCTCTGAACGCTCGCTTTCAGCCCGTCGTAACGCTGCCCATTGCTCTTGATGATTGAAATGTTGTCCGTGTGGAATTCGTCAAACATCCCCATGCTCTTCTCTCTTTTCTGATTTTTGGTGACGGAACCATGCTCCGCGCCGATCACCCGTAATACCTCATATCAGCTAACCATGCCAGCTCAGGCCATGCCAGCGGCTGCACGGAGAAAATACATGAGCACATTTGCAGTGTTTGGAATGACCCGCGACGTTGCGCTGGCCGAGGCCAAGAAGCGCACCAAAGGCACCCGCAAGAACGTAAAAGCCCCTGGTGGTGTCGAGCCAGTTCCGCTTGCTGAATGGCTGGAACTCGTCGAGAAGAAGACAGAGCAAATTATGGGGGGGGGTACGGTTCGCCAGCTCTCACGGCTATTTGATGCCCCTCAGTACGCCGAACAGTTCATGGAGTTGGCTCGCAAGACCATTCAATGTCGGGATCTGCGCATTAGGGCGAAACGCATCATGACCGATACAGAAGGCCGGCCCATCATCAATCCAAAGACTAAAGCGCAACGGGTTGGGTTCTGTGAATGGCAGCCAGATACCCGAACTCAAGCTGCATAGCCCTCTTCCTCCACTTAAACCAGTCTCCCCACTAAAAATCACGCTACCCGGCGAGGTCTACTTATGTCCGCTCACCAGAAGAAATACCCCTTCGATTTCAAAACCCAGTACGGCCTTGGCTTCAACCAGCAGGACGATGAGATCGTCGTGGACTTCTTCTGCGGCGGTGGCGGCGCCGGTACCGGGCTGGAAATGGGCCTTGGCCGTGCAGTAACGGTCGCCAAAAACCACAGCCCTGCAGCGATCAGCATGCACACGGTCAACCACCCACATGCGAAGCACTTCACCACTGACGTGTTTGAGGGCGACCCTGACACTGAATGCGGTGGCCGAGCCGTGGGCTGGTTCCATATGTCGCCGGACTGCACCCATCACAGCCAGGCAGCCGGAGGGCAGCCCCGCAAACGCGAGATTCGGAACCTGTCGTGGATCGGCCTTAAGTGGGCTGGCATGAAGCAACCCCGGGTGATCAGCTTGGAGAACGTGAAGCAGATCCTGCAATGGGGGCCGCTGGTGGCCAAGCGCTGCAAATCGACCGGGCGTGTCATCAAGCTGGGTGGCGGGACTGCTGAGCCAGGTGAAGTGGTGCCGGTCAGCGAGCAATTTCTGGTACCCGACCCGAAACGTCGCGGTCAGACCTGGGCTGTGTTTGTCGCCGAGCTGCAGCGCCTGGGCTATGCCGTCGAATGGCGCGTAATCAAGGCCTGCGACTTCGGGGCACCGACCAGCCGGGAACGCCTGTTTATGATCGCCCGCTGCGATGGCCAGCCCATCGTGTGGCCCGAATCAACCCACGCAAAGACCCCCACCAAAGGTCAGCAGAAGTGGCGCACCGCCGCCGAGTGCATTGACTGGACGATCCAGAGCAAAAGCATCTTTGGTCGAAAAAAGGATCTGGCCCCGGCCACCCTGCGCCGTGTGGCCAAAGGTATGCGCAAGTTCGTGCTCGATGCCGCAAACCCTTTTATCGTGCCAATCGCAAACTGGTCCGTGGAAAGCGTGCAGTCTGCGGATGAGCCACTGCGCACCGTGACCTCCTACCCCAAGGGCGGCGCCTTCTCAGTGGTCAGTCCAACACTGGTTCAAACCGGTTACGGGGAGCGAGCTGGTCAGGCACCGCGTGTACCTGGTCTGGATCAGCCGTTGGGTACCGTTGTCGCAGGCGGGGTTAAACATGCGATCGCCGCGGCGCACCTGGTGAAGTTCAGGTTTTCCAACGAAGGCAAAGCCCTGGACAAACCCCTGCCGACCATCGCCAGCGGCGGGAACTACAAGCGCCCTGCCGGTGCAGCGCATGCAATGGGGATCTCGACCGTGTTCATGGCCCAGATGAACGGCGGTTTCAATGCCACCCCAGCCAAAAGCATCGAAGACCCGATGACTACCGTGACCAACACCGGCAGCCAGCAACAACTGGTCACCGCCAACCTGGTGCACTTGCGCGGAAACTGCGATGCCAGGGACTTGAACGACTCACTGCACACCATCAGCGCAGGCGGCACCCATCACGGGCTGATGACTGCATTCCTTGAGCGTCAGTTTGGCGCCAGTGTAGGCCAAGGCCTGGACGAACCAGCGCCCACCATCACAGCGGGCGGTGGCGGCAAGAGTTCGCTGGTCGAGCTGCAACTCTCGCCAGAAGTTGAGGCTGGTGCACTGCGGGTTGCGGCCTTCCTGATCAGCTACTACGGCACCAGTGATGCTGGAGACATTGCAGCGCCCGCCCCCACCATCACGACCCGCGACCGCCTGGCGCTCGTCACGGTGACCATCAAAGGCACGCCTTATGTGATCGTTGATATCTGTCTTCGGATGCTGCAACCGGCTGAACTGTACAAGGCGCAAGGTTTCCCCGGCGACTACATCATCAGCCACGGAGCCGATGGCAAGCCTTTCACCAAAACCCAGCAGGTACACATGTGCGGCAACAGCGTCAGCCCGCCGCCAATGGCGGCACTGGCCAGGGCAAACGATCCGTGGCGTGTAATTGAGGTTCAAGCAGCAGCATAACCACCCGCGGAGTATCTGCGCGAAGCATTCAACAGTTACTTCGGATTGCTCAGCCAGGCCTGCCATAGCGAAAGGGATCGGGCAGTACTGGCCCGCGTGGTGCTGAAACGCTGCAATGTAGTTAACAGGGTGCTGACAAAGACCTCTCCGAAGAAATAACCCACTTCACTAATCACACCACTGGCGAGTATCCTCTATGCCCGAACAGTATAAGTTGCCACAGATCACTCACCGCCAGCCAAGTATGGGCCTACCGTTCGAAAAAGAACTGGTAGTGGATCTGTTTGCCGGTGAGGGCGGCGCGATTACCGGCATCGCTCGGACCTATCGGGAGCCAGACGTTGCTGCGAATCACAACCCAATCGCTTTGGCCATACATCGTATCCCTCAACACAAACACTCAAGCCCCCCGAGGATGGCGGGCTGTTGAAAGTTTGCAGGATTCAATTAAAGCCGAACAAATTAATTAAGTACGCAGCGATCACCATTGCAACAATACTAAATACCCAAGCTATGACCTTACGGGCTTTATACTTTTCAGTTGAATTTGAATTATGTGTAACGCTGCAGTCTTCGGCATGAAGCCTAGGAAGCCCCTTGCCTTTGATCAGCGTTTCGGTATCCGTTTTGCAGCGCAATAACTTAACGTCCTCGGAATCATCGATTTCAAACATTGCCATAAATAGCTCTCCAAATTGCCAGCGCGAGATAAGTCGGGCAAGGGCTGTAAGAATGCGTTATATCAGCCAGCAAAAGACGCTTGGCTCTCGATCCTTTCACAGCCACTCGCCCATCTACGTTTACACGTGAGATCCGAACGTCTTTCGAGTCAGTGATGTCAAACGCAGCATCAAATCCTTCAAAACTGACATCTGAAATACTGCATTCCGTTGACACCCTGATGGCCGTATACACTTTGTAACTCCTTGCTAAAAGAATTAGCAAAACAATATCACCTCATCCTGTGCCCAGATAGCGCTGTTTTATAACTCCCCTCTACCTTCAAAGAAAGCCGCTTTAGCGGCAAGTACGAAGTCATGCATGAAGAAACTGTATTGATCAATATTTTGACGTAGAAAGGGATGAAGGCGGCTGGCGGGATCATCCCGGCATGCCCGACTTCGATGAGGACTGCGCGACCTTCAAAGCCCGGATCGCATCCCAGCGCCTAGTGCTGCAGCAGTGGCACATGGATGCAGATCTAGACGGCCATCACCCGTATGACGATGGTAAGGGTCACTGCATCGGCTGGGATCCGATTGCTCCTAGGGCGGAGTGGTTTCTCCTCGGGATTTTCGATATTACGGATGGGTCAGGGTGAGCTGGGCGCATCGAGAGATCAAGCCATGCCCCACCAAAAAAAGGAGGTATGTGCTGCACTTGCACACACGCTAGCCGAGATTGCAGCGCCCTTCACTTTAAGTCCATGTCGCCGACTCAACGCGATACCAGCGCGGTCATCGTGTGCCGCCCTGACTTCACGCGCCCCCCCCCTAAACGCACGGCCATTTATGGCACCCGCAATGCGCCACTGGCGCAGAGGTAATTTATGGCAAACGCAACAGCCGCAAAGGTCGGACAGCACCTGCCGCGCATTCTTCGCGCCGGCGAAGCACCCGGTTACCTCGGTATGTGCCGCGGTGAATTCGACAAAACAGTCAGGCCCCACGTCCGGGAATTCCGCATCGGTACCCAGGGTGTCGGCTTTGACCGGATCGAGCTCGATGAGTGGGTAGATGCGTACATCGCAAGCAGGCTGATTGAAAAAGCAGTCAATCAGGACAACAATCGGCCTCGCAGCGAGCGCCAAGGCAAAGATAACGGAGCTACGCCATGGCCCAAAAAGCAATCACCGGCCTCCAGAAAATGCCGAGCGGCATCTGGAAAATCGACAAAAAGTACAGAGGAGAACGAATTCAAGAGAGTACTGGCACTTGTGACCGCCAAGAAGCCGAGCAGTACCTGATCCACTTGCTGGAAAAGCTTCGACAGGAAAAGATCTACGGTGTCAAAAAAGTAAGGACGTGGCGAGAAGCGGCTACCCGCTTCTTGCTGGAGGTGAAGGATCAGGCGTCAATCCATATATCTGCAACCTATATGGCTCAGCTTGATCCGTTCATTGGGGACATGCCGATCACGCACATCGATGACGACTCCCTGGCACCGTACATTCATTCCAAGCTGCACCCTGCCGAGGGCAAGCCTGTAACGAACCGCACGGTCAATATTGCCCTTCAACGGGCAATCAGGGTTCTCAATCTGTGTGCGCGCAAGTGGCGTGATGATGAGCGCAGACCATGGCTTGATGTTGTGCCGATGATCTCACTCCTGGATGAGAAGACGAACTGCCGCAAGCCCTACCCGCTTTCTTGGGAAGAGCAGTCGATCTTGTTCGCTGAGCTGCCGCCACACCTGCAGACCATGGCTATGTTCAAGGTCAATACGGGGTGTCGGGAGCAAGAGGTTTGCAAGCTTCAATGGGATTGGGAAATCGCGGTACCGGAGCTGGATACCACCGTATTTTTGATTCCGGCGGGGTTCGGCGGTCGAAGCGCAAGGTCTGGGGTGAAGAACCGGGACGAGCGCCTGGTGATTCTCAACACGGTGGCCAAGTCGGTCATTGAGAAGCAGCGAGGCCAGCACAAGCTGTACGTCTTCCCTTTCGGCAAGCCAGACGGCGACGGGGACGAAACAATGGTTCACCGCATGAATGACTCAGCCTGGAAGAAGGCCAGGGTCAGGGCGGCGAAGAAATGGCAGGAGAAGTATTTGCGGCCGGCACATGATGGCTTTGCCAGAATCCGCATTCACGACCTGAAGCACACCTTTGGCAGAAGGTTGCGTGCAGCAGGCGTGACTGAGGAGGATCGCAAAGCATTGCTCGGCCATAAGAACGGCAGCATCACCAGTCACTACTCAGCGGCAGAGCTTGACCAACTGATTGAGGCTGCAAACAAGGTATCAGTAACCGACTCACGCGCACCAGCGCTGACGATCCTGAAGAGGAGGCAGGGATAGCAGGAAACCCAAGGTCACTCGAAAAGTCACTAGGGTAGAAATGAAAAAGCCACCCAAAAGGTGGCTAAGTCATTGAAAAATATGGTCGGGACGGAGTGATTCGAACACTCGACCCCTAGCACCCCATGCTAGTGCGCTACCGGACTGCGCTACGCCCCGACTAGGCGTTACAACTTGCTAGAACGTTGAGAAATATACCTTAAGCTTTTGAAATACGAAAGTATTTTAAATGCCTCGGTTATTTCTTCAGTACCAGCAAGACATCCTCCAATTCGGAGATCGTTTGGCGGATCAGCTGCTTGTATTGCGTGGTGTCATCTTTGGCTTCATCACCGGAAAGCCGCAAGCGCGCACCTCCAATGGTGAAACCCTGGTCATAAAGCAGCGCACGAATCTGCCGGATCATCAGCACATCTTGGCGCTGATAATACCGGCGGTTTCCGCGACGTTTTACGGGGTTGAGCTGAGGGAATTCTTGCTCCCAGTAGCGCAGCACATGCGGCTTTACACCGCACAGCTCGCTGACTTCGCCTATGGCGAAGTAGCGTTTGCCAGGGATCGGCGGGAGCTCGTCGTTATGACTTGGTTCCAGCATAAGCCTCTACTCGGGCCTTCAACTTCTGCCCTGGACGAAAAGTGACTACACGGCGAGCCGTGATCGGGATTTCTTCTCCCGTTTTCGGATTGCGGCCAGGCCGCTGTCGCTTGTCACGCAGATCAAAATTGCCAAAACCTGACAGTTTGACCTGCTCGTTGTCTTCAAGAGCGTGCCTGATTTCTTCAAAAAACAGCTCAACCAATTCTTTGGCTTCGCGTTTATTCAGGCCCAATTCCTCATAAAGACGTTCCGCCATCTCAGCTTTTGTCAGAGCCCCCATACGTCACTTCCTTAGCGTGGCGTTCAACCTTTGTTCGAGCGAGGTGAGGATGTTTTGCGTTGTGGCGTTCACCTCATCGTCATTAAGAGTGCGCGATGGATGCTGCCAGGTCAAGCCAACTGCAAGGCTTTTTCTATGCGGATCAATGCCTTTACCCTGGTAAACATCAAATAACCTTAGGTCTGTCAGCCATTCGCCTGCATTTTCACGAATTACATCCAGCACAGCACTGGCTGCAACGTCACGATCGGCCAACAACGCCAGGTCACGACGCACTTCAGGAAAGCGCGATAACTCATGGAATTTCGGCATTTTACCTGCCGCCACTTCTGCCAGAACCAGTTCAAAAACAAACACTGGACGGTCAAGACCAAGGTTTTTTGAAAGCTCAGGGTGGATGGCACCGACATAGCCAACTTCGCGACCGTCACGCTCGATACGTGCAGTCTGGCCCGGATGCAGAGCAGGATGTTTGCCCGGCACGAAGGTAAACGCGTCCAGGGCACCGGCAAAACCCAGCACCGCTTCTACATCAGCCTTGACGTCGAAGAAGTCGACAACATCACGACCTTGAGCCCAGCCTTCAGGCAGACGACTGCCGCAAACAACACCCGCCAGCATCGGCTCTTGTTTCAGACCCTCAAGCTGGCCAACAAAACGCAGGCCGCTTTCAAACAGGCGAACGCGATCTTGCTGACGGTTCAGGTTGTGCTGCAACGACTTGACCAGGCCGGGCCACAACGAGGCACGCATGGCAGCCATGTCGTTGGAAATCGGGTTGGCCAGCAACAGCGGTTCAACACCCGGGCTAAACAGTTCGAACTGTTTCGGGTCGATAAAGCTGTAGGTGATTGCTTCCTGATAACCACGAGCGACCAGCAAACGACGCAACTCCGGCAGGTCGCTACGCGCCTCTGCTTTGGCTTGCGGTGCCAGACGGGCCTGCGGGTAACGGACCGGCAGGCGGTTGTAGCCGTACAGGCGCGCCAGTTCTTCGATCAGGTCAACTTCCAGGCTGATATCGAAGCGATGGCTTGGCACTTCTACGCGCCATTGCCCTGCCCCTTCAGCGGTGATGGTCAGGCCCAGGGCGCTGAGCAGACGCTCAACTTCCGCCGCGTCCATTTCCATGCCGAGCATCTGGCTGATACGCGCTGCACGCAAGGTGATCGGTGCAATCGACGGCAGATACTGCTCGCTGACGGTTTCAACGATCGGGCCAGCTTCGCCGCCAGTGATTTCCAGCAGCAGGCCAGTGGCGCGCTCCATGGCTTCACGGGCCAGTTTCCAGTCCACGCCACGCTCGTAGCGGTGCGAAGCGTCGGTGTGCAGGCCGTAGGAGCGGGCCTTGCCAGCAACGGCGATCTGATCAAAGAAAGCGCTTTCAAGGAATATGTCGCGGGTCTTGTCGGTCACACCGCTGTGCTCGCCACCCATTACGCCGGCAATGGCCAAAGCGCGGGTATGGTCTGCAATCACCAGCGTGTCGCTGCGCAAGGTGACTTCCTGGCCGTCGAGCAGTACCAGCTTCTCGCCTTCTTCAGCCATGCGTACACGAATGCCGCCATTGATCTCGGCAAGGTCGAACGCGTGCAACGGCTGACCCAGTTCCAGCATGACATAGTTGGTAATGTCGACAGCGGCATCGATGCTGCGCACGTCAGCGCGACGCAGGCGCTCAACCATCCACAGCGGCGTTGGCCGGGACAGGTCGACATTGCGGATCACACGGCCCAGGTAGCGCGGGCAAGCAGCAGGTGCCAGCACTTCAACCGGACGCACTTCCTCGTGTACCGCAGCAACTGGCGCAACCACCGGGCGAGTCACCTGGGCGTTATACAGAGCGCCCACTTCACGCGCCAGACCTGCCAGCGACAGGCAGTCGCCACGGTTCGGCGTAAGGTCGACTTCAATGCTGGCGTCTTCAAGACCCAGATAGACGCGGATGTCCTCGCCCACCGGTGCATCGGCCGGCAACTCCATCAGGCCGTCATTGCCCTCGCCCACTTGCAGTTCTGCTTGCGAGCACAGCATGCCGTTGGACTCAACGCCACGCAGCTTGGCCTTTTTGATTTTGAAGTCACCCGGCAGTTCGGCACCGATCATGGCGAACGGGATTTTCAAGCCAGGGCGCACGTTGGGCGCACCACACACTACCTGAAAAGTCTCGGCACCATTGCTGACCTGGCAAACACGAAGCTTGTCAGCATCAGGGTGTTGCTCGGTGCTCAGCACCTCGCCCACAACCACGCCACTGAATACACCGGCGGCCGGCGTAACGCTGTCGACCTCAAGACCGGCCATCGACAGACGAGCAACCAGCTCGTCGCGACCTACCTGCGGGTTTACCCAACCACGCAGCCATTGTTCAC
>Ga0302347_1001201_pt1 | contig 32411 bp, 33 predicted proteins | sample PhyWR1_FD_202178 | JGI IMG/M metagenome (GOLD analysis project Ga0302347, IMG submission 202178) | Leaf surface microbial communities from wheat plants in UC Gill Tract Community Farm, Albany, California, United States - DLSL W.R1 (v2)... | ecosystem: Host-associated > Plants > Phyllosphere >... | reverse complement strand
TCCCGCGCCGTCTTGTCTTTTTTGATGGAGTGACGCGTGCATCCGCTCCAACGGTTTGAACAGGATCAGGCAACCCAACGTTCAAGTATTTGCAGCCTTTTGGAGACAGCGCTACCTTAGTGCCTCGATTTTTGTTTGGCAAGCCGCCTGATGACCTCTAAGAACGATAAAAAACTACGCACCACAGGGCGCCCCACCCTCAACGAAGTCGCCCGCCTGGCCGGCGTCAGCCCCATTACCGCCTCACGCGCCCTGCGCGGCATCAGCACCGTAGCGACGGAGTTGGTGGAGAAAGTCCAACAGGCCGCTGCTGAATTGAACTACGTGGTCAACCCTGCCGCCCGCGCCTTGGCCTCGGCCCAGAGCCATTCGGTGGTGGTGCTGGTGCCGTCGTTGTCCAACCTGCTGTTTATCGAAACCCTCGAAGCCATCCACCAGGTGCTACGGCCCAAAGGCTTCGAAGTGTTGATCGGCAACTCCCACTACTCGCGCGACGAAGAAGAAAACCTGCTGCGCAATTACATGGCTTACCAGCCCCGTGGCTTGCTGCTGACCGGCTTCGACCGCACCGAAAGCGCCCGACGGATGGTCGAGGCCAGCAACGTGCCCTGCGTCTACATGATGGACCTGGACCCGAATGCCGGCGTGAACTGCGTGGGTTTCTCGCAACTGGCCGCCGGCGAAACGGCGGCGGCGCACTTGATCGCCCGTGGGCGCAAGCGCCTGGCCTACATCGGCGCGCAGCTGGACCAACGCACCCTGCTGCGCGGCGAAGGCTTTCGCCGTGCGCTGCAACAGGCCGGCCTGTACGACCCCGCCTTGGAACTGCTGACTCCGCGCCCCTCCTCTGTGGGCCTGGGCGGCGAATTGTTCCTGCAGTTGCTGGCCAGCCATCCGGAGGTGGACGCGATTTTCTTCGGCAACGACGACCTGGCCCAGGGCGCCTTGCTCGAAGCCCTGCGCCATAACATCAAAGTGCCGGAACGCGTGGCAGTGCTGGGCTTCAACGACTTGCCCTCCTCGTCCTTCATGGTGCCGCGCCTGAGCAGCATCAGCACCCCGCGCGAAGCGATTGGCCGGCGTGCGGCGGAGCATTTATTGACGATCATGGCGGGCAACAAGATCGCCAAGCCGGTGGTGGATATGGGGTTTGAGTTGCGGGTGCGGGAGAGTACGTAGGACGGGTGTAGGAAGCGGCTGACATTGCGTTAAGCGTCTTGCCCGGTTGCCTACGCTTACGCCAGAATCCGCCGGCTTGTGCGCCTGGAGGGCGGTCTTTAAGGTTTGCCGGTCGCTGAATTTCTCGGTGATCGGGTTTAGTAGCCCGGATTCGGATCTCCTTAGTGCACAAACCTCGTCCCATGCTTGATGGCGGCTGTGCGTAGGGCACCTTCGGGTGCGCCGGCTTTGGAGTCCACCGGTCTACTAACCTGCGTACAGCTGCCACCCTCGTTTAGTAGCGAAGAGACGGCCGCTCATTCCAGGACTATCCAATGATCAAAGAAATCGATACGCCCCCAACCACCCTCTTCACCGTCATCCCCGATGCCCCCACCGAAACCCTGCTGATCAACAGTTACGAAACCGTCTGTTCCGTCAGCACCTTGCTGCTCAACCTGTCCGATGACCTCACCGGCAAACACCGCGATATCGCCTTGGCCATTTATCAATTGAGTGAGCTGAGCGTATTGCTGGTCGGCAAAGCCATGGATCAGCATACCCCGCGCTGTTGAGCGCTTAACCGTTCAGCCGGTGGGAAGGGGCTCGCTCCTCTCACCTTTTCAACCGTGCCGCGTGGAAATATCGCCGTAACCTGCCGCCCCTGCTAGATTGTCCTTCTCTCCATCGCCAGGAAAGCACCATGGGACACTCACTGAAAATCTTGGGCCGCACGTCCTCCATCAACGTGCGAAAAGTGCTCTGGACCTGCCAGGAACTGGGCATCGACTACGTGCGTGAAGACTGGGGCATCGGCTACACACCCACCCAATCCGCTGAGTTCATGGCCCTGAACCCCAACGCCCAGGTGCCGGTGCTGATCGATGACCACGGCGTGTTGTGGGAATCCAACACCATTTGCCGTTACCTGGTCGGCCTTTACCAACGGCATGATCTGCTGCCCGCCGAGCCCGCGCCCCGGGCCCGGGTGGAGCAGTGGATGGACTGGCAGGCCACCGAGCTGAACCCGTCCTGGGGCTATGCGTTCCACGCCTTGGTGCGCAAAAACCCGGACTATCAGGACCCGCAACGTATCCAGGCCGGCGTACAGGGCTGGAACGCCAAGATGGCCATCCTCGAACAGCAGTTGGCCAAGACGCAGGCCTACGTCGCTGGCGATGAGTTCACCCTGGCCGACATCCTTATCGGCCTGTCGGTGCACCGCTGGCGCATGACGCCGATGGAACATCCGCCTTTTACAGCGGTGGCGGCCTATTACGAAAGGCTCAGCCAGCATGCGGGCTTCAAGGCGTTCGCCCTGGATGGGCATAATTGATTGTTGCGCCATAAAATCTTGAGCCATAAGCGGTAAACGCAATAAATCGCCAAATATGCCCGGCGTGCCCTGCCATTTAACAAGCAGCGATTTCCGTTAGCCAGCTAAGATTCCAGGTCCTGCACCTGGAATCGCTCACCATGTCCACAATTGCCGCTTCAAACACAGACGGCATCGACCCGCTGCGCGCTGCCCACATCAGCGCACGCATCGACCGCCTGCCCGCCGTCGCTACCGTCTGGCGCTTGGTGGCGCTGCTGTCCATCGGTGGTTTTTTTGAGCTGTATGACCTGTTCCAGACCGCCTATATCAGCCCCGGCCTGATCAGCGATGGGATTTTTCACACCGGCAGTGAAGGCGTGTTCGGTTTCTCCGACCAGGCCGCATTCGCCTCCGCGACCTTTCTGGGCCTGTTCCTCGGCGCCAGCCTGCTCAGCCCGATTGCCGACCGCTTCGGGCGTCGTGCGATCTTCACCTTTGCGCTGATCTGGTACACGGTGGCCACGGTGTTGATGGGTATCCAAACATCCGCCCTGGGCATTATCGGCATGCGTTTTCTGGTGGGGATCGGCCTGGGCATCGAACTGGTGACCATCGACGCCTATCTCTCGGAACTGGTGCCCAAGCGCATGCGCAGTTCGGCGTTTGCCTTCGCGTTTTTTATCCAGTTTCTGTCGGTCCCGGCGGTGGCGTTGATGTCGTGGTGGCTGGTGCCCCAGGCGCCGTTCGGCATCGCCGGTTGGCGCTGGGTGGTGCTGAGCAGCGCGGTGTTTGCGTTATTTATCTGGCAACTGCGCAAGCGCTTGCCGGAGTCACCGCGCTGGCTCGCGCAACAAGGCCGCTTCGATGAGGCCGGACAGATCATGGACAGCCTGGAGGCGCGCTGCCGCAAGGATCACGGTAAACCGCTGGACGAGCCCGAGCCAGAGGCCGTCAGCGTGCAGGGCAGTGGACGCTTTGCCGATATCTGGCAACCGCCGTATCGGCGCCGGGCGTTGATGCTGATCGTGTTCCATGTGTTCCAGGCCATCGGCTTTTTCGGCTTTGGCAATTGGTTGCCGGCGCTCTTGTCGGGTCAGGGCGTGAGTGTGACCCACAGCCTGCTGTACGCCTTTATCATCACCCTCGCCTACCCGCTGGGGCCATTGCTGTTCGTGAAGGTGGCCAACCGCTTTGAAAACAAGTGGCAGATCGTCGGCTCGGCCATGGGCGCCGTGATCTTCGGCAGCCTGTTCGCACTACAGACCACGGCGGTAGGGCTGGTGTTCTGCGGCGTGATGATTACCTTCTGCAATGCCTGGCTGAGCTTCAGTTATCACTCGTACCAGAGCGAACTGTTCCCCACCAATATCCGTGCGCGGGCGGTGGGGTTCTGTTACTCGTTCAGCCGCTTGTCGACGGTGTTCAGCAGCCTGCTGATCGGGTTCATCCTCGAACACCTGGGCACACCGGGGGTGCTGGCATTTATCGCCAGCAGCATGCTGATTGTGATGATCACCATCAGTTGGTTCGGGCCACGCACGCGCAACCTGGCCCTGGAACATATCGCCCATTGACGGCAACGATTGGCCGTTGGCGGGATAAGTGTTGCCGCCGACGGCGCGCCGCCCCCAGCAAAACCGGGGGTCTGGCACTCGGCATGTTATTTGCTCAAGCTGTGGCACCGAACATTACACAGGTGACCGATCATGCTGGTAAACAACAACACCCAAGCCGTGTCGACCGTTCAACAGATCAAGCGACCCGACATGGACCCCGCCAACGCCGCCGCCAGCGCGCTGTACAGCGGCGCCCTGCAAGCGGCGCAGCAAAGCGTGACCGTACCGGCCGCGCAGAAGGAATTGGACAAGGCCGTCGACCGTATCGACGAAGCCTTCGCCAAGACCCGCGTGCAATTGCAGACAGCCAGTACCGCCAGTGAAGTACCGGCAACCAGCTCGACCTCCGGGGCTCGCGCGGAATTCACTGACTATATGAGCAAATCCCCTGCCGAACGCATCCGCGAGCAATTGCTCAAGGAACAAGGGCTGACCGAGGCGGATGTGCAGAATATGTCCCAGGAAAAGCAGGACGCGATTTCCAAGCAAGTGGCTGAACGCTTGAAGCAACAGCAGGAACAGCAAGTAGCGGCGAAGACAGCTGAGCCTCAGGCGCGAACGTTGAAAGAAACCCTGGCGGCTATCTGACGTCACTGGCCGCGAGTTTTTTGCTCGCAAAGCCTCCAAGAACGCTGCGTTCATCCAGCATGATCGTGTCGTCGTCGAACGGCTTCGCAAGCCTGCTCGCACCTGAGCGAGCAGGCGTTTGCGGATCAGTGCCCGAACAGACCTGTTTCGGATTTCTTGGCTTTCTTGTCTGCGCGTTTTTCATCGGCGGTCTTTGCCGGTTTTTTCTTCGCGGCTTTCTTTGAATCCATGCCTTTAGCCATGCTGCGTACTCCACTGTGAAGGGATGCAGCATTGGGTATACCACCTATTGCCCGGCAGAAGGCGCTTATAATCCTGGCCCCATCACGACGCCTGCTTGAATACCATGCCCGAGTTGCCCATTGATCCACTGCCAGAGCCCCTATGGCCGCTGCTGAACAAGTTTTACCGCCGCCACGACTCATCAATGAAGGCGCTCAAGGGCGGGCGTTTATGGGTGGCGCGCGATGGCGACATTGTCGCCGGGTTGTGCCTGACACCCGTGGTGGGCGGGCAGTGGCTGACGGGCGTGTTTGTGGCGCCGGATTATCGCGGCCAGGGTTTGGCGGCGCGGTTGATCCTTGAGGCAGTGGCGTCAGCCGAGGGCACGGTATGGTTGTTGTGCCATCCTGACTTGGAGCGGTTGTATCAGCGGATAGGCTTTACCCAGGACACGCGATTGCCGCAGTCCCTCGGCGAGCGGCTGGTGCGTTACAAGCGCAACAAACCGATGATCGCGATGGGCTTGGAACCGGGAGTGAGGCCGCCCTCGGATAGCAGGTAACCGAGAGGGAATGGGCCCATGCTTTTTGTCTGGCACACCGCGGTGTCTGGAGAGAGGGCCGCTTCGCGGCCCGGCGCGGGGCAAGCCCGCTCACCACAACCACTTTATGGGCCGATCCCCTGTGGTGCGCAGGCTTGGATTTTGTGTAGCTAACTAAGGCTATTGGGCAAGCCCCTTTTTCCACATGCTGATCGGCATTCCTTCGATTAATCCGCCGTGGCGGGATCCAACTCCGGGAACATCACGTCGATGAAGCCGAACTTGCTGAAGTCGGTGATGCGCGACGGGTATAACCGGCCGATCAGATGGTCGCATTCGTGTTGCACCACCCGCGCATGGAAGCCATCGGCAAAACGCACGATCGGCTCGCCCTTGGGATCGAAACCTTCATAACGGATCTGCTGGTAGCGGTTCACCGCACCGCGCAGGCCAGGCACCGACAGGCAACCTTCAAAGCCTTCTTCCAGCACCGGGCTGAGTGGCGTGATCAGTGGGTTGATCAGGATGGTCTGGGGCACGGCCGGCGCGTCCGGGTAGCGCTCGCTGCTCTCAAAACCGAAGATCACCAGTTGCAGATCCACGCCGATCTGCGGCGCGGCAAGGCCTACCCCCCCCACATGCTCCATGGTCTGGAACATGTCATCGATCAGTTGCCACAGTTCGGGGCTGTCGAACATTTCCGGCGGAACCGGAGGGGCGATGCGTAGTAAGCGTTCATCGCCCATTTTCAGGATTTCACGGATCATTGATCAGGCTTCGTCAGTAGTGGGCTTAATGGAATGGTCACGGCCAAGGCCGGAAACATGTTGTTTCTCATGGACCGGCGGCTCATCGAAATCCTTGGCCCCCGGTTCCTTGCCTTCGGCTGACATGTGTTCAATCACCGCATTCATCTCCGCACCCAGCAACAGCACGGCGGATGATATGTAAAAGTATAGGAGCAGCACGATGATCGCACCGATGCTGCCGTACATGGCGTTGTAATCGGCGAAGGTCTTGACGTAGTAGCCAAACCCCAGCGAGGCAATGATCCACACCACCACCGCCAGTACGGAACCGGGGGTGATAAAGCGAAATTTCTGTTCGACATCGGGCATCACGTAGTACATCAGCGCCACGGCGAACATCAGCAGAATTACGATCAGCGGCCAACGCACGATGGTCCACAGGGTGACCACGAATTCCTGCATGCCGATCTGCCCGGCCAGCCACTCCATCACCTGTGGACCGAGCACCATCAGCGCGGCGGCGGCGAGCAACATCCCGGCGATGCCTACGGTGTAGAAGATCGACAGCGGAAAACGCTTCCAGATCGGCCGACCTTCGACCACATCGTAGGCGGCGTTCATGGCGCTCATCATCAGGCGCACGCCGGCCGAGGCCGTCCACAGCGCGATCACGATACCCACCGACAGCAGGCCACCCTTGGATTGCTGCAACTGGTCGATCACCGGATTGACCTGCTCCAGCGCCTGGGGCGGCAGCACCAGTTCCGACTGCAGGCGCAGCCAGCTGAAGAAGTCCGGCAGGTGCAGGAAACCAATCAGCGCAATCAAAAACAGTAGAAACGGAAACAGCGAGAACAGCATCTGGTAAGCCAGCGCCGAGGCATAGGTGGGCATTTCGTCGTCGACGAATTCCTTGACGGTGCGCAACAGCACTTTGTGCAGCTTGAGACCATCAAGTACTGGAAAAATCATAGCGTCTCCTTTCGCCGCAAAGAGGATAAGGTCATGGGCGACTCAAGGGCCGTTTTCTACATCAAAGTAGCCCATCTGGCGACTTTGAAACAATTTCCAAACTTTAGTTGCAGCAGGCGACACAAAAACGGCCATCCGTGGATGGCCGCAGGACAGCGGGTTAACACCCGCCAAAGCCAGCGTTACTTGGTGGCTTTTTTAACGGCATCTTTGGTTTTGCCGACCGCCTGCTGAGCTTCGCCCTTCTTCTCTTGGACGACGCCTTCGGCGCGCATTTTGTCGTTATCGGTGGCTTTGCCGACACCTTGCTTAATATTGCCGACCGCTTCGTTGGCCAAGCCTTTTGCCTTATCCGCTGTGCTGCCCATGGTATTTCTCCGAAAGAACAATCAAGGGTTATTGGTCGTTACATGAAGATTGACCGGAGCGGATTCGGCAGAGTTTCAATTATTTTCAGGGTGCATTTGATCGGTGCGCACAGGTTGGGCTTTATGTTTTGCGGCCAACCCATGAGAATGCGCGGCACATTCAGGCTATAAGGCTGAATAACAGATCCCGTAGGAAGGTTATGAAACTCAATAAAGCACAGGCCATTGCCCGCAGAAACCAGGAACTGGGCGGTGCCGTACTCGGCGTCAACAACTGCCATTTCACCGACCTGGACCGCAAACGCAACATTTGGTGGTTTGATCTGCCGGTGGCACGGATTGCGGTGGGCCAGTACGAGTGGATTCACCTGCTGATGCACAACGCCGAGACCGACCAGTTGTTGCACCTGAAGGTGCCGACGGTGTTTCTGCGCGAGAAACTCGAAGGGCTGGTGGTGCGTAATGCGGGCAAGCGCAAGCCGGAAATCACTCTGGAGCTGAGCGCGGATAAGGACTCGTTCTTGAAAGATGTGCGTCCGGCGGGTGCGGGTGTGAACTTCGCCCAGTTTGCCCTGTAAGAGCCGCGGTCAGAAAAAATGTGGGAGGTGGCTTTGCCCCCTCCCACATTTGAATTGCGTTACTTTTTAAGACCGAGTTTCTTCAGCTCTTCATCGCGCAACTCGCGACGCAGGATCTTGCCGACGTTGGTCGTCGGCAAGGCATCGCGGAATTCCACCGCCTTGGGCACCTTGTAGCCAGTGACGTTGGCGCGCATGTGCTCCATCACCTGCTCCTTGGTCAGGGTCGCACCCGGCTTGACCACAATAAACAGCTTGATGTGTTCCCCGGACTTCTCGTCCGGCACGCCGATGGCTGCACACTGCAACACGCCCGGCAGGCCCGCCAATACGTCTTCCAGCTCGTTGGGGTACACGTTGAAGCCGGAGACCAGGATCATGTCTTTCTTGCGATCAACGATGCGCATATAGCCATCGGGCTGGATGATCGCGATGTCGCCGGTCTTGAGCCAACCGTCGCTGTCGAGCATCTCGTCGGTGGCATCCTGGCGCTGCCAGTAGCCCTTCATCACTTGCGGGCCCTTGACGCACAGCTCGCCGGTTTCACCCAACGGCAGCTCGGTGCCATCGTCGGCGATGACCTTGCACACCGTCGAAGGCACCGGAATGCCGATGGTGCCGATCTGGATATGCTGGATCGGGTTCACAGTGGCCACCGGGCTGGTCTCGGTCATGCCGTAACCTTCGCAGATACCGCAACCGGTCACGGCTTTCCAACGCTCGGCCGCTGCCAGTTGCAGGGCCATACCGCCGGAGAGGGTGACTTTCAGCGCGGAGAAGTCCAGCTTGCGGAAGGCTTCGTTGTTGCACAACGCCACGAACAGCGTGTTCAGGCCGACAAAGCCGCTGAACTTCCACTTCGACAGCTCCTTGACCATCGCCGGCAGGTCGCGCGGGTTGCTGATCAGGATGTTGTGGTTGCCGATCAGCATCATCGCCATGCAATGAAAGGTGAATGCATAGATGTGGTACAGCGGCAGCGGTGTGATCAGGATCTCGCAACCCTCATTGAGGTTGGAGCCCATCAGCGCCTTGCACTGCAGCATGTTGGCCACCAGGTTGCGATGGGTCAGCATTGCGCCCTTGGCGACGCCGGTGGTGCCGCCGGTGTATTGCAGCACGGCCACGTCGCTGCTGACCGGGTTAGCGTCGCTGACCGGTTGACCGCGTCCCTTGGCGAGCACGTCGTTGAATTTGATCGCCTGGGGCAAGTGATACGCCGGGACCATTTTCTTCACGTACTTGATGACGCTGTTGATCAGCAGGCGCTTGAGCGGCGGCAGCAGGTCCGCGACTTCGGTGACGATCACATGCTTGACGGCGGTCTTGGGCACGACCTTTTCCGCCAGGTGGGCCATGTTGGCCAGGCAGACCAGCGCCTTGGCGCCGGAATCGTTGAACTGGTGTTCCATTTCCCGCGCGGTGTACAGCGGGTTGGTGTTGACCACAATCAGGCCGGCGCGGATGGCACCGAACACAGCGACTGGGTATTGCAGAACGTTGGGTAGTTGCACGGCGATTCGATCGCCAGGCTTCAAGTCGGTATGCTGTTGCAGGTAGGCGGCGAAGGCGCCGGACAATTCGTACAACTCACCGTAGGTGATTGTCTTGCCCAGGTTGCTGAACGCCGGTTTGTTAGCGAAGCGCTGGCAGGACTGTTTAAGTACCGCCTGAATATTTGGATACTCGTCTGGATTGATTTCTGCAGCAATCCCGGCGGGGTACTTATCCTTCCAAAAGTCTTCGTTCATGGAAGCCCACTCCTCAGCGACGCGAATTCATCATCGCATTTGATGCGATTATTATTGGTGTATGTTTTTTACGTTTTAAGGTGAGTCTGGCGCGTTCAAGCAGGCCGAGAGGTCACAAAGCGCGCCGAGAGTAGCAGCTTTGCCGAGGGCCGACTAGAGCCAAAAGAGGGCCCTACAGTCATAAACATGACTCATGAATATCCAATGGTCATTTTTAGAGCAAAGATTCTATATCCGCAAAAAAGGCTCTAGAACAAGCCTTAGCAGATTAAACACAGACAAATATGGGAGGGGGCTTGCCCCCGATGGCATTAAACAGTCGATACAAATGGTGACTGTTGCGCTGCCATCGGGGGGCAAGCCCCCTCCCACATTTTGATTGCACTTCACTTCAGGGTCAGGCGATGTCGCGCAGCTCCCTGCGCAGGATCTTGCCCACCGGCGTCATCGGCAACGACTCACGCAAAACGATGTGCTTGGGCACCTTGTAGCCGGTGAAGTTGCTTTTGCAGTACGCCTTCAGCTCTTCAAGGCTGACCCCCTGAGCCCGCGCCACCACGAACAGCTTCACCGCCTCCCCCGTGCGCTCGTCCGGCACGCCGATCACCGCGCAACTGGCCACTGCCGGGTGGGCCATCACCACGTCTTCGATTTCGTTGGGGTACACGTTGAAGCCGGAGACGATGATCAGGTCTTTCTTGCGGTCCACAATGCTCACAAAGCCATCGGTGTCGATCACCGCAATATCACCGGTTTTCAACCACCCTTCGGCATCCAGCGTATCGGCGGTTGCCGCCGGTTGCTGCCAGTAGCCCTTCATCACCTGTGGGCCCTTGATGCACAGTTCGCCACGCTCCCCCAGGGGCAATTCGCGGCCTTCGTCATCGATCACCTTCATGGCCGTACCCGGCACTGGAATACCCACGGTGCCCAGCCGCGATTGGCTACCGTAGGGGTTGGTGCTGGCCACCGGCGAGGTTTCGGTCAGGCCGTAGCCTTCGCCGATGGTGCAGCCGGTCAGGGCCTTCCAGCGCTCGGCGGTGGCCTTGACCAGCGCGGTACCGCCGGAATTGGTGATCTTGAGGTGCGAGAAATCCAGGGTCTTGAAATCCGGATGGTCCATCAGCGCGACAAACAGCGTGTTCAACCCCAGCAGGCAGGAAAACCGCCACTTTTTCAGCTCTTTGATAAACCCGCCAATGTCGCGCGGGTTGGTGATCAGCACGTTGTGGTTGCCGGTCACCATCATGCACATGCAGTTCGCCGTAAAGGCATAGATGTGGTAGAGCGGCAGCGGCGCGATCATCACCTCCTGCCCTTCCCGTACCAGCGGCTGGCCGTTATCGCTGACCTGGGACATGCACGCCCGCGCCTGCTGCATATTGGCCACCAGATTGCCGTGGGTCAGCATCGCGCCCTTGGCCAGGCCGGTGGTGCCGCCGGTGTATTGCAACACGGCGATGTCATCCAGGGTCACCGGGTGGCGGGTCACGCTCAGGCCCGCGCCCATGCGCAGGGCACGCTTGAACGATACTGCGCGTGGCAAGTGATAGGCCGGGACCATCTTCTTGACCTTGTCGACCACGGTGTTGACCAGCCAGCCTTTGGCGGCGGGCAGGAAGTCGCCCATTTTGGCTTCGATCAGGTAGTCGATCTCGGTGTCGGCACACACTTCCTGCACCCGCGAACCGAACAGGTTGAGGTAGACCAGCGCCCGCACGCCGGCATCCTTGAATTGGTGGCGCATTTCCCGCGGGGTGTACAACGGGTTGGTGTTGACCACGATCAACCCGGCGCGCAGCGCCCCGAACACCGCGATGGGGTAATGCAATACGTTGGGCATCTGCACGGCGATGCGCTCGCCGGGCTTGAGGTCGGTGTGATGCTGCAGGTAACCGGCGAACGCCGCGCTCTGGCGCTCAAGCTCGGCGTAGGTCAGGGTCACCCCCATATTGCTGAATGCCGGACGGTCGGCAAAGGCTTTACAGGAACGCTCGAAGACTTCGATCACCGACTTGTAGGTGGTGAGGTCGATGTCATTGGGAACGCCCGCCGCGCGTTTGTCATTCCAGAAATCAGGTTGCATTATTCTTGTCCTCTGTACCTGAGTGTGTCCGGCCGCTTTTATGCTGCGATGGAAAGCGGAGCTTTGGGGACGTTAGCAGCTATGGCCAATCAGGCAAATACAGGAAAGAGTGTCATCAACTGCGTGAATCTTCCTACAAGGGCCTGTACTGATCAGCCGCTTGCCAGAAGATCAGCGATACACTGCAACGACACCGAGCAAAGGAACCGCCATGAACCACAGCACCTTCTGGCTGACTGCGAACGACCATACCCGCCTATACGTCAACCAATGGCTGCCACAGGGGCCGCTCCAGGCTGTGGTGATGGTGTCCCACGGCATGGCCGAGCACAGTGGGCGCTACGTCCGCCTGGCCGAGGCCCTGGGCGATGCGGGCTACGGTGTGTACGCGCTGGACCAGCGAGGCCATGGACGGACCGCCGATGAAGGCACTCTGGGGTTGTTCGCCGAGCACGATGGCTGGAACAAAGTGGTAGGCGACCTGGCCAGCCTCAACCAACACATCGGCCAACAGCATCCGGGGCTGCCGATCGTATTGCTGGGGCACAGCATGGGCAGTTATATCGCCCAGGCTTATCTGCTGCACCACAGTGCCAGCCTGCATGGGGCGATTCTCAGTGGGTCGAATTTCCAGCCGGTGGCGCTGTACCGCGCCGCGCGCCTGATCGCTCGCGCCGAACGCCTGCGCCAGGGCCTGCGGGGGCGCAGCGCCGTGATCGACTTCCTGTCGTTTGGCTCTTTCAACAAAGCGTTCAAACCCAACCGCACGGCCTTCGACTGGCTTAGTCGCGACCCGGATGAGGTGGATAAGTACGTCAACGATCCCCTCTGCGGTTTCCGTTGCACCAACCAACTGTGGGTGGATTTGCTTGGCGGCTTGCAGCAGATCAGCAAAGCGTCCAACCTCGCGCAGATCGATCCGGGCCTGCCGATTCTGGTGATGGGCGGCGAATGTGATCCGGTGAGCGAGGGCAAGCGTCTCACCCACCTGGCTCAAGCCCTGCAAGCGGCCGGCTGCCAGCACCTGCAACTGACTATTTACCCCCAGGCGCGTCATGAAGTGTTCAATGAGACCAATCGTGCGCAAGTCACGGCGGATGTGGTGACATGGCTGGATCACGCCCTGAGTTTGCAACGGCCTGCCCGCTGCGAATAAATTTTCCTTTAAAATCAGCAAATTAAATTACCGATTAGCCACAGGATGCGCTCTTAGATGACCCAGGTAACCAACACCCCGTATGAAGCCCTTGAAGTCGGCCAGACCGCCAGTTACAGCAAGACTGTCGAAGAGCGCGATATCCAGCTGTTCGCGGCGATGTCTGGCGATCACAACCCGGTGCATCTGGACGCCGAATACGCCAAGGCCACGATGTTCAAGGAGCGTATCGCCCACGGCATGTTCAGCGGCGCTTTGATCAGCGCAGCCGTAGCCTGCGAGCTGCCTGGGCCGGGCACGATTTATATCGGTCAGCAGATGAGCTTTCAGAAGCCGGTGAAGATCGGCGACACCCTGACGGTGCGCCTGGAAATCCTGGAGAAACTGCCCAAGTTCCGCGTGCGGATTGCCACCCGCGTGTTCAACCAGCGCGACGAGTTGGTAGTGGATGGCGAGGCAGAGATTCTTGCGCCGCGTAAACAGCAGGTGGTGACCTTGACCGAGCTGCCGCCAATCAGCATCGGCTGAATACAAATGTGGGAGAGGGCTTGATACAAATGTGGGAGAGGGCTTGCCCCGATTGCGGTGAGTCAGTCATTGAAACATCGACTGATTCACTGCTATCGGGGGCAAGCCCCCTCCCACATTGACTAGGCGGTAAGTTTACGACTGAGCGCGAGCCTGGTTACGCAGGGCTTTAACCTGGTCGTGATTGCGTTGCACGCCGTGGTACTGACGCTCAACCAGGTCACGAATGCCCAGCAGGTTGTGCTTGTTGATCTTCTCGATCGCTTCACGGTAAGCCTTCAGTGCGTGGTCTTCACCGCGCTCGGCTTCGTTCAGCACAGCCTCTTCATCTTTACCGGTAACCATCGACTTCACGTCGACCCAGCCACGGTGCAGTGCGCCTGCCATGCTGCCGGAATCTTCCGGATCGCCACCCAAGGCACGCACGGCGGTTTTCAGCTCGGCGGCAGCGGTGGCGCAATCGGCGGAACGCTTGGCAAACAGCGCCTTGAGTTCTGGGTGCTTGATGTCTTCAGCGCACTCTTTAAAGCCTTTTTGGCCGTCGATGCTGGTTTCGATCAGGTCGTTCAGTACGGAGATCGATTCTTTGTTGATGTCAGTCATTTTCCAATTCCTTATGTGGGTTGAGAAAGGTTGTCTTAATGATTGCAGCGCCCGTGCCAGGTTTTGAAAAATAACTTTATTGTTTTAATTCAATTACTTACGAAATATTGAACCATCTATATGTACGTTATTTGCATGATCTGTCATTTGGCCTTCATGCAGAATGCCTGTATTTTCCAAGACCCTCTCGTAACCATCTGACGTTCATGAACCCGGAAAAGCTCGAACTGCTGATCACCCGCGAAATGCCTTTCGGCAAATACAAAGGGCGGATCATTGCCGACTTGCCAGGCCCCTACCTGAACTGGTTCGCTCGCGAAGGTTTCCCCCACGGCGAACTGGGTGGTCTGCTGGCACTGATGCAGGAAATTGACCACAACGGTCTGTCAGAACTGCTCGAACCGCTGCGCGCCAAACACGGCAAGCCTGCCTCACGCCATTAAGAGCCCACCCATGCCCAGCAACGCCCAAAACGAAGCGCATTGGCAAGCCATCGCTCAACGCTATGACTGCGAGCCAGGCCCCATCAATCTTGAGAACGGTTACTTCGGCCGCATGAGCCGGGCGGTGCAGGCCCAGTACCTGGAGCATGTGGCGTTTATCAACCGCAGCAATGCGGTGTATGTGCGCCAGCGTTTCGAACAGGGCGAAAACATCGAGATCCGGCGCCAGCTCGCCGCCTTGATAGAGGTGGAACCCGAGTCGGTGGCATTCACCCGCAACGCCACCGAAGCCTTGCAGTCGCTGATCCGCAACTACAACCGCCTGCAACCGGGTGACCAAGTGCTGATCAGCGATCTGGAGTACGACACGGTAAAGGGCGCGATGCGCTGGCTGGCGGCGCATCGCGGTGTGGAGGTTATCGAACTGTCCCACACCCATCCGGCCAGTTTCGACAGCCTGCTACAGACCTATCGCGATGCCTTCGCCCAATACCCGCGTCTCAAGCTGATGGCCCTGACCCACGTTACCCATCGCACCGGGCTGGTAATGCCAGTGGCCGCCATTGCTCAGGCAGCACGGACGCACGGTGTTGACGTGATCCTCGACGGTGCCCACGCCCTTGGCCAGATCGACTTCAACTTGACCGAGCTGGGCATCCAGTTCGCCGGGTTCAACCTGCACAAATGGATCGGCGCACCGTTGACCCTGGGCTTCCTGTACATCGCCCCCGAGCGCCTGGCCGATATCGACCCGGACATGGGCGAGTTCCACTACCCCATCACCGATGTACGCGCGCGGACGTCCTACAGCACGCCGAATTTTCCGGCGCTGATGACCTTGCCACTGGTATTGGATGAGCATCGGGCACTGGGTGGCGCGGCTGCCAAAGGTGCGCGGGTCAATTACCTGCGGGATACATGGGTGAGCCAGGTAAGGTCATTGCCGGGGATCGAGGTGCTGACGCCGGATGACCCGAGGCTGTATTGCGGGATTAGTGCTTTCAAATTCAGCGGTCGGGACCAGCAGGCGATGGCGGACCGTTTGCTCAAGGACTACAACCTCTTCACCACGACCCGTGTTGGGGCCTCGTTCGGGACGTGTATCCGGATCACCCCCGGGTTGGTAACCTCGGTGGCGGACATCCATCATTTGGTCAATGCCGTCACCGAACTGCACCGCAGCCCTCTATAAAAGCAGGCGCAGGTTTATTGCAGGCAAAAAAAAGCGGTACACCGACCAAGTGCACCGCAAAAATGCCGTCAAGCACAGCAACAACGATTCGGTAAATCAGATCAATCCAACAGCGCCAGGGCCTGGGCGGTGACTTCCTGGATGCGTGCCCAGTCGCCATTCTTGACCCACTCTGGGTCGAGCATCCAGCTGCCGCCCACGCACATCACGTTTTTCAACGCCATGTAGCTTTTGATATTGGCCGGGCCGACGCCGCCGGTCGGGCAGAATTTCACTTCGCCGAACGGGCCGCCCAGGGCCTTGATTGCCGCTACGCCACCGCTGACTTCAGCGGGGAACAATTTGAAACGACGGTAGCCCAGGCCATAGCCTTCCATGATGCCGGACGCATTGCTGATACCCGGCAACAGCGGGATCGGGCTGTGCACCGAGGCTTCGAGCAAGTCGCGGGTAATCCCGGGGGTGACGATAAACTGCGAGCCGGCCACTTCCGCGGCCTCCAGCATGTGCCGATCCAACACGGTGCCGGCGCCGGTGCACAGTTCAGGACGCTGCTCGCGCAGCACCTGAATAGCCTTGAGGCCGAACTCCGAACGCAGGGTTACTTCCAGCGCCGTCAGGCCGCCGGCCGCCAGGGCATCGGCCAGGGGCAGAATGTCCTGTTCGCGGGCGATGGTGATCACCGGCAGGATCCGCGCCTTGGCGCAGAGGCTGTCGATCAAGGCAACTTTATCCGCCATGGACACGGTCGGTTGAGGGCTTTTCATAGCGGCTGATCCTTGGCTCATGGGCACCAGTAAATCTCTAAAGTAGGTTGCAGAAACGCGCGAATCGGCATGGCGGCGACGTCGTCACTGGCCAGCGCGGCGCTCAAAGTGGTCAATTTCGAACTGCCGGAGATCGACAGCACGGTGTAGCGGGCCGTGGCCAGCAACGCGCGACTCATGGTCAGGCGCTGGTGCGGCACGGTCGGCGCCAGCATGGGCCAGCAACGGCGGGTACCGTCGGGCTGCAGGGCTTCGTTCAGGTTCGGGCTGTTGGGAAACAGCGACGCGGTGTGGCCGTCATCGCCCATGCCCAGCACCAGCACATCGATGGCGGGCAGTTCGGCCAGCAGGCGATCGGCCTGCTCGGCAGCCTCTTCCAGGTTCGCGGTGGCGCTGTACAAACTGAGGAACCGCGCCTTGGCGGCCGGGCCCTGCAGCAGATATTTCTTCAATAGGCCGGCATTGCTGTCGGCATGCTCTACCGGCACCCAGCGCTCATCGGCGAGGGTGATGGTGACCTTGGACCAGTCCAGGCCCTGCTTGGCCAGGTTCTGGAAAAACGCCACCGGGCTGCGCCCACCAGACACCACCAGCGTCGCTTCGCCACGGGCGCTGATGGCCGTGCGCAATTGTTCGGCCACATCGTTGGCCAAACCGTCCGCCAGCAACGCAGGCGTACGGTACTCATGGGCGCTGACGCCCTGCGGCAGTTTCAATTCAGATATCGCCATACCATGACCTCCCATCCCGCGTGATCAGTGCAATGGAGCTCATCGGCCCCCAGGAGCCCGCCGCATACGGCTTGGGCGCATCACCGGATTTTTTCCAACCGGCGATCAACTGGTCACACCACTTCCACGCGGCTTCGATTTCATCTTTGCGAACAAACAGGTTCTGATTGCCGCGCATCACTTCCAACAGCAAACGCTCGTAGGCATCCGGAATGCGCGTACTGCGGTAGGTGTCGGAAAAATTCAGTTGCAGCGGGCCGCTGCGCAGTTGCATGCCTTTATCCAGGCCCTGCTCCTTGGTCATTACCCGCAAGGAAATCCCTTCGTCCGGTTGCAGGCGGATGATCAGTTTGTTGCTGATCTGCAGGCGCTGCTCGGGGGCGAAGATATAGTGGGACGGTTCCTTGAAGTGGATAACGATCTGCGACAGTTTTTGCGGCATGCGCTTGCCGGTGCGCAGGTAGAAAGGCACACCGGCCCAACGCCAGTTGCGGATATCGGCGCGCAGGGCGACGAAGGTTTCGGTGTCGCTCTGGGTGTTGGAGTTTTCTTCTTCCAGGTATCCCGGCACCGGCTTGCCGGCGCTGTAACCGGCGATGTACTGGCCACGCACCACTTGGGTGGTAAGGCCGTCCGGGCTGATCGGCGCCAAGGCCTTGAGCACCTTGACCTTCTCGTCACGGATGCTGTCGGCGGACAGGTCGGCCGGTGGGTCCATGGCGATCAGGCAAAGCAGCTGCAACAGGTGATTCTGGATCATGTCCCGCAGCTGGCCGGCTTTGTCGAAATAACCCCAACGACCTTCGATGCCCACTTGCTCCGCCACGGTAATTTCTACGTGGGAAATGTAGTGCTGGTTCCACTGGGTCTCGAACAGGCTGTTAGCAAAACGCAGCGCAATCAGGTTTTGAACGGTCTCTTTGCCCAGGTAATGGTCGATGCGGTAGGTGCGGTTTTCCGGGAAAAACTGCGCCACGGCGTCGTTGACCTTGCGCGAGGACTCCAGGTCCGAACCGATGGGCTTTTCCAGCACCACGCGGGTGTTGTCCGCCAGGCCGACCTTGGACAAATTCTCGCAGATCGCGCCATACACCGCCGCCGGAGTGGCGAAGTAGGCGATCAGGCGTTGTTCGGTGCCGGCTTTTTCAGCCAGGGCCACGTAGTCGTCGGCTTTCATAAAGTCGACATGGACGTAGGTCAGACGCGCCAGGAAACGCTGGGCGATGCTGTCGTCCAGTTCCTTGCCGACGTATTTACGCAGTTCTTTTTCGATATGGGCCAGGTGCTGCTGCTCGGAGCCGGCTTCACGGGCCAGGGCCAGGATGCGCGTGTCTTCGTGCAGCAGACCTGCACCATCCAGCTGATAGAGGGCAGGAAATAACTTGCGCAGCGCCAGATCACCCAAGGCGCCAAACAGGGCAAAGGTGCAGGGTTCCACGGTTATCGAAGGCATGATGTTTGTTCTTTTATCAAGTTAAGCTACAAATACCTTTTTTCAAGGTATCACTCAAGGAAAAATGTAGTAATAACCACAACATTTTCCCGAAATACGCATTGCGAGTGGTGGTGTTCAGCTACCCTCAGTAGGATAGGCCACCGCAAAAGGCCGCTCGTCGATTGCTTGCCGCCCTTAAATTTGCATCGTCGCCCGAAGGAAAGACTGAATGGACCGCGTGCGAAATCTTCTGGAGCAGATCCAGAGCCGCCTCGAAGACTTGAACAAGGCAGAGCGCAAAGTCGCTGAAGTCATCCTGCTCAACCCGCAGCAGGCCACACGCTTCTCGATCGCCGCCCTCGCCCAGGCCGCCTCGGTCAGCGAACCGACGGTCAACCGTTTCTGCCGCTCATTCGGCGTGAGCGGTTACCCTGAACTCAAATTGCAATTGGCGCAAAGCCTGGCCAGTGGCGCGGCTTATGTCAGCCGCGCCGTGGAGGCCGATGATAACCCGGAGGCCTACACGCAGAAGATCTTTGGCAGTGCCATCGCCTCCTTGGACAGCGCCTGCCAGGCCCTGGACCCGAACCTGATCAGCAAGGCCGTGGACCTGCTGATCCAGGCCCGGCAGATCCACTTCTTCGGCCTCGGTGCTTCGGCCCCAGTGGCCATGGACGCCCTGCATAAGTTCTTCCGTTTCAACCTGGCGGTCACCGCCCACGCCGACGTGCTGATGCAGCGCATGATCGCCTCGGTGGCCCATACCGGTGAGCTGTTCGTGATCATTTCCTACACCGGGCGTACCCGCGAGCTGGTGGAAGTGGCGCGTATCGCACGCAGTAACGGCGCCTCGGTCTTGGGCGTGACCGCCGAGAACTCACCGTTGGCCAAGGCCAGTACGGTGAGCCTGAATATTCCACTCCCGGAAGATACGGATATCTACATGCCGATGACGTCGCGGATCATCCAACTGACCGTGCTGGATGTGCTGGCCACCGGCATGACATTGCGTCGCGGGGTGGATTTCCAGCCGCACTTGCGCAAGATCAAAGAGAGTTTGAATGACAGCCGGTATCCGGTGGGGGATGAGTTTAACTAAGCTCGAATCTCTACCAGCAGTACCGCCGCCATCGCGAGCAAGCCCGCTCCCACAGCGGAATGCGTTGCAAATGTGGGAGCGGGCTTGCCCGCGATGAGGCCATAAGCAACAACGCTAAACTCCAGCCCGAGCCTGCACACTCAGGTGCGCCCGCTCCCACAGGGGAATGCGCTCCAAATGTAGGAGCGGGCTTGCCCGCGATGAGGCCATCAGCAACAACGCTAGACTCCAGCCCGAGCCTGCAAACTCAGGTGCGCCCGCTCCCACAGGGCAATGCGTTCCAAATGTGGGAGCGGGCTTGCCCGCGATGAGGCCATAAGCAACAACGCTAGACTCCAGCCCTAGCCTGCAAATTCAGGTGCGCCCGCTCCCACAGGGGAATGCGTTGCAAATGTGGGAGCGGGCTTGCCCGCGATGAGGCCATAAGCAACAACGCTAGACTCCAGCCCGAGCCTGCAAACTCAGGTGCGCCCGCTCCCACAGGGCAATGCTTTCCAAATGTGGGAGCGGGCTTGCCCGCGATGAGGCCATCAGCAACAACGCTAAACTCCAGCCCGAGCCTGCAAACTCAGGTGCGCCCGCTCCCCCGGCGCCAAACTGGCCCCGGCCATCGCCGACTCCACACACACAAACCCCGACGCCTCGTTAAAACTCACGCCCAACAGCGGTCGGCTGCCCGGATGCCACACCACAGTGTCGGCACTCTCGCCCGTGTCTATGCACAGTTCGCGCTGCCAGGCATGGTCCTTGAGGTGCAGTTCGCCTTCGTGCTGGAACACCCGCTGGCATCCGCCCTCTACGCGCAACTCGCCCTCCTGCTGGCACATCTGGCGGTTGAGCTGATCGTAACCTTGCGCGCCTTCGAGCCCAGACAGCGCTACCTCATCAACGTGACCAATACGCCAGTAAGCGTGCAACGCATGGCTCAACTGGCACGGCAGTTCGTCCTGATGCTCGGTGCTCAGGCGCAATTCCAAGGTAGCCCCCAGGTGCGCGTGCAGGTCCACCTGCCAGTCGCACAGTTGCAATTGCCAGTGCAGGTTCACGCCTTCGTCATCGCTGGAGCTATCGAGCAGTTTCCAGTCGATCAGGCGCGCCCAGCCATGGGACGGCCAGGCGTTTTCGCTTGGGTGACGGCCATACCATGGCCAGCACACCGGCACGCCACCACGAATGGCACCGACCTGCGGCCACTTGGCCGCGCACCACAGCCAGGGCTTCTGACCACGCGGCTGAAAATGCAACAGTTGCGCGCCCTGGCGACTGAATACCGCCTGGCACAGCGGATGATCGATCACCAACACGTCGCGCATCTGAAAGCGTTCCCAGGCGAACACTGGACGTTCGCGCAGGGATTTGAAAAAGCGTTGCAGCGGATGCTCATGCATGTGCCACGGTCCTGTATCACAGTGCTGCGCAAAAAAAAGCGGATAGCCATGGCTATCCGCAAATGCGCACAGAGAGAAGGAGCTTATCGCAACAGCGTTAGAACGTAGACTGAATTTTCAGACCCGCTACCAGCGCGTTGTCGACTTTGTCCACGCCGCCAGGCTGCACGACGTATTGCAGGTTGGGACGTACGGTCAGCCAGTTGGTAACGTGGAAGCCGTAGTTGAGTTCGAAGTTGTATTCGGTTTCACGAATCGGCGTGTACAGCGGGTTGTCATAGTCGCTGACGCCGTTAGCGGCATTGAGCAGTTCCGAGTTGCGCTTGACGTCATTGTTGACATGCAGGCGCGCGGCGCCAATACCGACGTCGTCTTTTGGACGCGCATCGAATGGGCCTTTGTACACCAGCATGAGCGACTGATAGTTGTCGACCAGGTTGGTTTCCTTGTCGTGGAACGTGGCGTTGGCTGCGATGTTCAGGCCGCGCGACGCGTCGCCGTTATGGGTAGTGAGTTGCTGCTGCGCAACGAACCAGTAGCCTTTTTTGCTGCTGCGGGTACGGAAGTCAGCGCCACTGAGGACCGCATCGCCACCGTTGACGTCTTCGCGAACATCCGGAGCATCGGCGGCGCTCTTGTAGTAACCCACGCGGTATTCGCCCGGCAGGTTATTCACTTTCGGCGACCAGACCAATTCCACCGGGATCACAGTACCTTTGGTACCACTGCCGCTGAGTTTGAAGCCATTGCCGTGTTCAAGCTGCGACGGGTTCTGGTTGTAGGCACCGATCTGGGCATACAGCTCAGGGGTGATGTTGTACTTGACGCGGATAGCCGCCTGGCTGACTGGCCAGTTGTACCAGGTGTTGACGTAGTTACCGACCTGGGAGCCGCAGAACGACAGGTTCTGGAAGTCGCATGGGAAGGTGTTGAAGTCTTCGCCTTCACCGAAGTAGCCCAGTTTCACGTCCAACTTGTTGTCGAACATCTGGTGCTGGATCCAGAACTGGGTCAGACGCACCATGTGGCCACGGCCATACACTTCTTGGGACGAACTCAGCGTGCCGGCACGCGGGTCGCCGATACGGTCGTTGGAGATGTTCTGGCCGTTACGATTGGTCAACTGGATCTTGGCCTGGGTGTTATCCCAGCCCCACAGTTTTTGCAGGTCCAGCGCCACACCCAGACCGAACTGGTCGGAGTAGCGACCGGTCTTGTCGTCGTTGTAACCACCGTGGGCGTTGTAGCCCATTTCCCCGACGTAGTCGGCCTTGATGTCGATACCTTGCTCGATCAGCTTGGTACGCTCGCCACCCCAGTCGCCGGTCATCCACTTGGAATCGGCGCTGAATGCATCGGCCGCCATCGCATTGGCGGACAATACCAGGGCTGCTGCTGCTGACAGTTGGCAGATCAGCCGAGTGTTGTTGTGTTGCTTTTTCATCCCTACATCCTCGTCTTTATTGTTATTAAACTGTTTTTATCTAACGCGGGTTACATTTTTTAACCAAAACAACAACTTATCTCAATCAACGGCCCTTGAACTGGGTCACGTTGTCGGCAGGCACCTGAGCAGGCAACGCGGCGACAGTGCCCAAACGCTCGCCGGTGTTGGCGTCAAACAGCAGCACCTTGGCCGGGTCGAACTGCAGGGTCAGGGTCTCCCCCACTTGCGGTGCCACATCCGGTGCCAGGCGGCAGCAGACTTTGGTGTCATTGAGCTGCACGAACACCAGGGTGTCCGGGCCGGTAGGCTCGGTAACCTGGACTTCGGCGCGAATACTCGACGAGCCATTGCCCTCCCCCGCCGCCAGCACGATTTGCTCCGGGCGCAGGCCCAGGATCACATCGCGGTCTTCCAGACCGGCGTCGTTCATCCCCAGCGGCAATTCGCAACGGGCCTGGCCGCTGTCGAGCAGCGCTACCAACTTCCCGTCTTTGCGTTTTAGACGCATAGGAACGAAGTTCATCGGTGGTGAACCGATAAAGCTTGCCACAAACAGGTTAGCCGGGTCGTTGTAAATTTCCTTCGGCGTGCCGAATTGCTGGATGATGCCGTCCTTCATCACCGCCACTTTGTCGGCCGACGCGCCAGGGCACGGCCCATGGCCACGCGCTGTTGCTGGCCGCCGGAAAGCTGGCCCGGCTTGCGGTTGAGCAAATGTTCGATCTGCAGCAGCTTGGCCACGCGCGCCACTTCGGCGTCGATATCGGCCTGGGGCATCTTGCGGATTTTCAGGCCGAACTCGATGTTCTCGCGCACGCTCATGGTTGGGTACAGGGCGTAGGACTGGAACACCATGGCGATGTCGCGATCCTTGGGGCTCATGCCGCTGACGTCCTGATCACCGATCATGATCGCGCCACCGGTGATGGTCTCCAGGCCCGCGATGCAGTTCATCAGTGTGGATTTACCGCAGCCCGATGGGCCGACCAGGATCAGAAACTCGCCTTCCTTGATCGACAGTTCGATGTTCTTCAAGGTGTCGGGCAGGCCGGGGCCATAGGTCTTGTTGACCAGGTTGTTCAGCGCCACGGTAATGGGCTGGGAGTCGCCGCTGGAGAACACCACACCGAACAGGAAGTCGTTCCAGATCTGAGTGAACTGCCAGATCAGGCAGACCATGATGATCGGCGTCGACATCGGCAGAATGATCCTACGGAAAATAGTGAAGAACCCCGCACCGTCTAGGCGTGCGGCCTTCACCAGTGCATCCGGAATGCTGACGTAGTAGTTACGGAAGAACAGTGTGGTGAACGCCAGGCCATAGACCACATGCACGAACACCAAACCGGTAGTGGTGCTGGCCAGGCCCATCTTGCCCAGGGTGAACGACGCCGGCAGCAGCACGGTCTGGAACGGCAGGAAGCAGCCGAACAGCAACAGGCCGAAGAACAACTGCGAACCACGGAAGCGCCACATCGACAGCACGTAGCCGTTCAACGCGCCGATGGCGGTGGAAATCAGCACCGCAGGCACGGTGATCTTGATCGAGTTCCAGAAGTAACCATCCACGGTGGCCCAGGCCTTGACCCAGCCGATACCGCTGACCACGGTGGGCCAGCTCAGCAGGTTGCCGGTGCTGATGTCTTCGGGGGTTTTGAAACTGGTCAGCAACATCACCACCAGCGGTACCAGGTACAGCAACACCGCCAGGATCAGCACCGCATAGATCGCGATGCGACTCAGGCTGATGGAAGGTTTGGCAGCGAGACTAGTCATGACGCTTGGTCCTCAGCTCGGAGTACAGGTACGGCACGATGATCGCCAGGATCGCACCGAGCATCAGGATGGCACTGGCCGAGCCCATGCCCATCTGGCCACGGCTGAACGTGAACGAGTACATGAACATCGCGGGCAGATCGGACGAGTAGCCCGGGCCGCCGGCGGTCATGGCCGCCACCAGGTCGAAGCTCTTGATCGCAATGTGCGCCAGGATCATCACCGCACTGAAGAACACTGGGCGCAGGCTCGGCAGCACCACGCTCCAATAAATACGCGGCATGCTCGCACCGTCGATCTGGGCGGCACGGATGATCGACTGATCAACGCCGCGCAGGCCGGCGAGGAACATCGCCATGATGAAACCGGAGGCTTGCCACACGGCGGCGATGACCAGGCAGTAGACCACACGGTCCGGGTCGATCAGCCAATCCAGACGGAAGCCTTCCCAGCCCCAGTCACGCAGGAGTTTGTCCAGGCCCATGCCCGGGTTGAGCAGCCATTTCCAGGCCGTACCGGTGACGATCATCGAGAGCGCCATCGGGTACAGGTAAATGGTGCGGATAAAGCCTTCACGACGGATACGCTGGTCGAGGAATACAGCCAGCAGCACGCCGATCACCAGGGTAATACCGATGAACATCCCACCGAACACGGCCAGGTTCTTGCTCGCCACCCACCAGCGGTCGTTGTCGAACAGACGCTGGTACTGGGCAAGACCGGCCCACTTGTAGTTGGGCAGGAACGTGGACGTGGTGAACGACAGCACAAACGTCCAAAGGATGTAGCCATAGAAGCCGACCAACACAATGAACATGCTAGGCGCCAGCACCAGTTTAGGTAGCCAGCGCTGCAATGCATCGAACGGCGAGGCCTTGCTGAACACAGCAACAGAACTCATGGGGAAATCCAATAATAAGACTGAAGGCAGCTACAAGCGACAAGCGTCAAGACATACCGCCCCGCTTGCAGCTTGTAGCTTGTAGCTAGTTCCTACTTGGCAGACTTGATCGCAGCGCCGAGTTTCTTGGCGGTGTCGGCCGGGTCGGCTTTCGGGTCGTTGATGTAGTTGGTCACGACATCGAAGAACGCGCCTTGCACAGCCAGGGTGGTGGCCATGTTGTGCGCCATGCTTGGTTGCAGGCCGCCGGTCTTGGCATCAGCCAGGAAGTCCTTGGCTGCAGTTTGGGCGCAGGAGTCGAAGCCGAGCTTGTCCATTTCATTGAGCATGTCGGTTCGAACAGGGATCGAACCCTTGTTGATGCTGAAGACTTTCTGGAAGTTTTCACCCAGCACGACTTTGGCAATGTCCTGCTGACCGGCCGCAGTGCCTTTGTCTTTCTGCTTGAACACCGCCAGGGAGTCGATGTTGTAGGTGAAGGCTTTGTCGGTACCTGGGAAGGCTACGCACTCATAATCCTTGCCGGCGACTTTCTTGGCGGCAGTCCACTCGGACTTGGCCCAGTCACCCATGATCTGCATACCGGCCTTGCCGTTGATGACTTTGCCGGCTTCCAGGTTCCAGTCCTGGCCTTTGCCGTCGACATCCATGTAGGTCGCGACTTTCTTCAGCTCAGTCAGGGCCTTGACCATTTCCGGGCCGGTCAGCGCGGCGTTATCCAGGTCGACCAGGGCTTTCTTGTAGCCATCGGCGCCCATCACCGACAGGACTACGGCTTCGAACACGGTGCTGTCCTGCCAAGGCTGGCCACCGTGGGCGAGCGGAATGAAACCCGCGGCCTTGAGCTTGTCGCCCGCTGCGTAGAATTCTTCGAGGGTGGTCGGGTTCTTGGTGATGCCGGCTTTCTTGAAGACTTGCGGGTTGATCCACAGCCAGTTCACACGGTGGATATTGACCGGTACGGCGACATAGTCACCTTCGTACTTCACGGTATCGGAGACTTTTTTGTCGAGCAGCGAATCCCACTTTTCTTCTTTGGCGACGTCTTTGAGCACGTCGGTGTCGAGCAGGCCGGTGGACGCCCATTCCTGGATGTCGGGGCCTTTGATCTGGGCTACGCCCGGTGGGTTGCCAGCGACGGCGCGGCTTTTGAGCACGGTCATGGCAGTCGCGCCACCACCGCCGGCGACGGCACCGTCTTTCCAGGTGAAACCGTCTTTCTCAACTTGGGCCTTCAGGACATCCACAGCCGCTTTTTCGCCACCCGAGGTCCACCAATGCACCACTTCAACCGTACCTTTGGAGTCGGCGGCAAATGCACTGAGGGGGAACAACGAGGCAACGGAAATAGCAACGGCGAGGCGATTAATCGCGTTCATCTGAGTACCTTTTTTTGTTGTTATGCATGCAAGTCTTAGGCTTGCGCTGCACGGAGTTTAAACATGGATTTTTGGGGCGCAGGTAACAAAGGGATGCACAAACGTCACCACTTGGTGACATAGCTTCCGGCGTTCAAGGCGCTGGTCATGCTGGGCGCCAGCGGCAGCGCAGGCAGCACCACCGCCTGCCAGGCATGGTACAGGTCTGGCTTGCCGCCCCAGATCTTGCTGCTGGGTTGGTTATGTGGGCTGAGCTCGTGGTGCCAACTGCCCTGGACGCGGTCGATAAAGTGGCTGTCGCAGAATTCCCAGATTCGCCGATACCAGGTTTCGTAGTGCAACTCGCCGGTGCGCTTGAGCAGGGCCTGGGCGGCGGCGCTGGCTTCAGCGTGGGTCCAGTGCAGGCGCTCGCGCACCACCGGGCGATGGTTCCAGTCCAGGGTGTAGACAATTCCCGGCGCACCGTCCACAGACCAGGCGTATTCGCTGGCACTGGCGAACAGGCCCTTGGCGTCACTCAGCAGCCACGCGGGGGTGGGCAAGCCGGCATGCAGGCGCGCGGCCTCAAGGTGCAGCATCAGCCGCGCCCATTCGAAACCATGGCCGGGGGTGATCCCATAGGGGCGGAAACCATCGGCGGGGTTGTCTTCGTTGTAGGCCAGCAGGGGTTGCCAATGGGCGTCGAAGTGTTCAATCACCATGAATTGACTGCCGGCGGCATGCTGGTGAATCAATCGCTCGACGATCCGCAGCGCGCGGTCCAGCCAGCGCGTATCGCCGGTGACATCGGCCAGGGCGAGGAAGGCTTCGGTAGCGTGCATATTGCTGTTGGCGCCGCGATAGGCCTCCAGCCCGCTCCAGTCCTGGGCAAAGGATTCGAGCATCACGCCCTCCTCTTCGCTCCAGAAAAACTGGTCGATGATATGGATCGCATCGGTGAGCAACTGCTGCGCGCCGGGCGCACCGGCCACCACCGCGGAACTGGCGGCCAGCGCCACGAATGCGTGCAGGTAGGCGGCTTTACCTCGGTTGCCATCCAATGCACGAGGCGTGGCGAACCAGCCGCCGTGTTCAGGGTCCCGCAACGGGCCGCTTAGGGCCGCAACGCCATGAGCCACCAGCTCGGCGTAACCGGGCAAGCCCATGGCATGGGCCATGGCGAAGCTGTGGGTCATGCGGGCGGTGTTCATGGTTTCAGCGTGAGCGTCGGCGGGCAATCGACCGCTGGCGTCCAGGTTGCCGAAGCCGTCGGGCAGCCGCGAGGCTTTGGCGAATGTCAGCAGGCGCTGGCCTTCGGCGGCGAGCCAAGCGTGATGGGCAGGTGCATTCAGCCAACTGCTGGCGGGCAGTGGTTGGGTGGTCATGGGGGCGGCCCTTATTGTTTTTTGTGGGATGACCGGAGTCTAAACAAGGGCCTTGTGGGGGCATGTAACGAAGGGGATAGGAAATGTCACCAGACAGTGACATTTCCCGGAGCGATTATTGCGTCGGTGCGGCGATCTGGCGCTGCAGGTTCTGCACCTGGCTTTGCAGGGTAGTGATATTGCGCGTGGTCTGGATGCGGAACACATCGAATTCCTTGTTGGTGGGCGCATCACTGTTGAGTGGCTGAGTCTCCTGCGCACTCTTGAGCACCACCAGGTCCTGCTCAAGGCGGGCAATGGCGGCGCTTGGGTTACCCTGCTTTTTCAGCGCGGCAACGTCGGCGACCAGGTCCTTGATCTCGGCGTCGCGCTTGGCGGTATCGCCCTGGGCGGCCTTGAGCGTCGCTACGGCGTCGGTGAGGGCTTGCACCTGGCCTTGCAACTTGGCATTGGCGTTGGACAAGTCGGTGGTGCTGGCCGTCATCTGTGCCAGGCGCTTGTCCAGCTCGGTGGCCTGGCCGGCCACGCCGAGTTGCTGCTTGCCCTGCTCCAGCAATTGCTTTTCCAACTGCTGGATCTGCAATTTCAACGCTTCGCTGCCGTTGTTCACATTGGCTTCACTGGCCACAACCTTGCCGGAAATGTCCTGCAAGCGCCCGGCCGCTTCTTCGCTGATGCGGGCAAAGCTCTCCTGGGTGGCAACCAATTGCTGGCCCATCAGGGAAATCTGCTGGAAGCTCCACCAGGCCAGGCCGGCGAAGGCGATCAGCAGCGCGCCGATCAAGGCCCACAACGGCCCGGTATTGGCGCTCTTGACCTTGACCACCGGGGTCGTGCGCGAACGCACCGAGGTGGCCGGGGTGGGTTCGAAATCATCGTCGTCCCCAAGGTCGGCCCGCAGGCTGGGAACGTTGTCGAAATCGTCGTTGGCATCGTTACGCATGGATCAACCCTGAATCATTGAAATGGCTGGCTGGAACGCCGAGCGGCGGCAGTATAAACCGCCGCCCCGCCGCACTGATCGACCGGGAACCCCACATTCGGTTCCCGGTGTGTTGCCGCTTGTGACCTTACCGGGTGCCCGGATCCTGAGCCTTCCACCAGCCGCAGAACTCGTCGAGGGCGGTCCACAGGCTGACCTTGGGCTCATAGTCCAGATAATGCCTGGCCCGACTGATGTCGAGGGTGAAATCTTTGTTCATGACCTGCATCCCCAGGCGCGACAAGGCAGGCTCCGGTCGACCGGGCCAGATCGCGCAGAATGCCTCGTTCAACGCTGCCACGCTGTAGGACAAACCGTAGGAACGATACCGTGTGACCTGGGGCAACTGCATTTGGCGCATCACATAGTTCACCACATCCCACACCGGCACCGGCGCGCCATTACTGATGTTGTAGGCCTTGCCCAGTGCCGAGCCGGTGGCGAGCAGACTGCTGAGCAGCGCTTCATTGAGGTTGTGCACGCTGGTGAAGTCGACCTTGTTCAGGCCGTCGCCGACGATCGCCAGGCGGTTCTTGCGCTGCATTTTCAGCAAGCGCGGGAAGATGCTCATATCGCCAGCCCCCGTCACGAAGCGCGGGCGCAGCGCCAGCACCTCAAGACCGAACTCCTGGGCGCCGAACACTTTTTGTTCCGCCAGGTATTTGGTAGCGGCATAGGGATGCTTGAAGCGCTTGGGCACTTGCTCTTCAGTCAGGCCCAAGTGGTCGCGGCCGTCAAAGTAGATCGACGGCGAGGACAAATGCACCAGACGCCGGACCCGCTCCTTGAGGCAGGCTTCGACCACGTTTTCGGTGACCAGCACATTGCCTTGATGGAAGTCCTGATACTTGCCCCACAGCCCCACGGCGCCGGCGCAGTGCACCACGGCCTCCACGTCTCGGCACAGGTCGCGCACCAGGTCGGCGTCATTCAGATCACCTTGGATAAACTCGGCGCCACGCCGCACCAGGTGCTCTACACCTTCGGCGCGTCGCCCGTTGACCCGCACGTCCAGGCCCTGCTCCAGGGCAAAACGCGCAAAGCGTCCGCCGATGAAGCCGCTTGCGCCGGTGACCAGAATCTTCATGTATTACCCCGTGTTCTTTCATTTTTCATCGCGGTTGCCTTGACGCACGCCGTCAGTCCAACGGCACCAACCATTGGCCGCACGCGTGGGCCAGATGGTCGGTCAACAAGTTCAGCAATTGCCCGCCACTGCGCCAATGATGCCAGTACAACGGCACATCGATCGGCTTATCTGGCAATAACTCCACCAACACGCCTTTTTGCAACTGGTCGCGCACCTGTAATTCGGGGACGAGGCCCCAACCCAGCCCAGCTTCCGTCAGGCGGATAAAGCCCTCGGACGAGGGGCATAAATGATGTTCGAAACCGCCGTCCACACCGAGCGACGCCAGGTAACGGTGTTGCAGGAAATCATCCGGGCCAAACACCAGCGCCGGGGTGCGGGCCAACTGATCGGCACGCACGCCGCCGGGAAAGTGCCGCGCAATAAAGGCAGGGCTGGCCAGTGCGCGATAACGCATGGCGCCCAGCAACAGGCTGCGCGCGCCAGCCACCGGACGCTCGCTGGCGCAGATGCAGGCCGCTACCTCACCGGCGCGCATGCGCTTGAGGCTGACCGCCTGGTCTTCCACCACCAGATCCAGCAGCAAGTGCTGCTCGGCGCAAAACCCACTGACCGCCTCGGCCCACCAAGTGGCCAAGCTGTCGGCATTCAAGGCGATACGCAGGCGCTCGGGCATGCCCTCTTCGTCCAGCGCCGGCACCTGACTCTGCAGGTCACGTTCCAGCAAACGCACCTGTTGCACATGGTTAAGCAGACGACGGCCGATCTCCGTGGGCGCCGGCGGCGTAGCCCGCACCAGCACCGGTTGGCCGATACGCGCTTCCAGCAGTTTGATGCGCTGGGAAATCGCCGACTGCGACACCCCCAGCACCTGCGCACCGCGTTCGAAGCCAGCCTGTTCCACCACCGCCGCCAGGGCGGAGAGCAATTTATAGTCGAACATCAGTTTCTCTAATGAGCGATCAGCAATATTGGTTTTTCTTATACAGCTTGCGTCGGGAGAATAGCCAGCATTGCTTCTCTTTATAAGGAACCCCGCCTATGGCCGGCGAAACCGCACTGGCAACGCTGCTGCGCAGCATGAGCCCACACCTCAATGAAGGTGACTACGTATTTTGTACCCTGCCCGACGGCCGTATCCCGCCAGGCTGCGAGGTCATCGGCAGTTTCCGTGAGCAGGAGGGCCTGACCCTCATCGTCGAACGTCAGCAGGCAGAACAGGCTGGGCTGGCGTTCGAGTACGTCGCCGCATGGATCACCCTGAACGTGCATTCGGCCCTGGAAGCCGTGGGCCTGACCGCCGCTTTCGCCAGTGCCCTGGGCAAGGCCGGCATCAGTTGCAACGTGATTGCCGGTTATTACCACGACCACCTGTTTGTCGGCCGCGCCGATGCCGAGCGCGCCATGGCTGTACTGCGCCAATTGGCGGCGACCGCGGAGTAAACCTTATGTGGCAAAGCTATCTGAACGGTCTGTTGGTCGCGCTGGGGCTGATCATGGCGATCGGCTCGCAAAACGCCTTTGTATTGGCGCAGAGCCTGCGCCGTGAACATCACTTGCCCGTGGCGGCACTGTGCGTGGTCTGCGATGCGATTCTGGTGGCCGCCGGGGTGTTCGGCCTGGCGACAGTGCTGGCGCAAAACCCGCTGCTGCTGGCGATTGCGCGCTGGGGCGGTGCCGCGTTCTTGCTGTGGTACGGCACTTTGGCGCTGCGCCGGGCGTTTTCCACGCAGAGCCTGGAGCAAGGCGGCAGCCTCAAGGTCCGCTCATTGCGCGCGGTGCTGCTGAGCGCACTGGCGGTGACATTGCTCAATCCCCATGTGTATCTGGATACCGTGTTGCTGATCGGCTCGTTGGGCGCTCAGCAAACCGAGCCTGGCGCCTATGTCGCCGGCGCCGCCAGCGCGTCGTTCCTGTGGTTCGCCACTCTCGCACTCGGCGCGGCCTGGTTGGCCCCGTGGCTGGCGCGTCCATCGACCTGGCGCCTGCTGGACCTGCTGGTGGCGATCATGATGTTCAGCGTGGCCTATCAATTGATCAGCGCGTGAGCAATATTCCAAAACGCTCTGGAACCTCTATCCCACACAGTTGTTGCGTGGTTTTGCCACACCCCCGGTGCTATGATCCTGCCCCTGCGCCGCAAAGAGTACAAACTCCCCGGCGCATGTTTGGCCGCCCGTGAT
>Ga0302347_1001200_pt1 | contig 32463 bp, 33 predicted proteins | sample PhyWR1_FD_202178 | JGI IMG/M metagenome (GOLD analysis project Ga0302347, IMG submission 202178) | Leaf surface microbial communities from wheat plants in UC Gill Tract Community Farm, Albany, California, United States - DLSL W.R1 (v2)... | ecosystem: Host-associated > Plants > Phyllosphere >... | reverse complement strand
ACAGCAGCCTCATTTGCTGTCAAGTGATTATTTTCAGAAGCTTTCGAAGAATTCTTCAACAACTTCAACCACTTGCGCTCCAGATCTCTCTGCAGCGGGAGGCGAATTCTACAGCGTTACACGCTGCTGTCAACACCTCTTTTTCAACTTCCTTTTGGCTTCGATGAACTGAAGCAACTTGCTGCCGAAAACATCATAACTCGTTGTTTACCAAGGAGTTTTCCGTTTCGACTGCGCCGGAAGTGGGGCGAATTATAGACGTCCAGGATTTGCCGTCAAGCCTTGATTTGGTTTTTCTATCAAAGGATTCGAAAACCGGCAAAACCGTCTATATAAGCCACCGCGGAGGATTAATTGAGCAATATATTGCTCAACGCCAAACTGTTAAGCATCATAGTGCCTTCTGCTTCTCTCTATGACCTCGGACGAACACCCCACATGACCACCACCCCGCGCAGCCTGAGCGCGACATTGTTCCCTGTCGGCCTGCTGCTGATCGCCATGGCTTCCATCCAGTCCGGTGCCTCCCTGGCCAAAAGCATGTTTCCTATCGTCGGTGCACAAGGTACGACAGCACTGCGCCTGATTTTCGCCAGCGTGATCATGCTGCTTCTATTACGCCCATGGCGAGCCAAGCTGACAGCCAAATCCCTACGCACTGTGATCGTCTACGGAATGGCCCTGGGCGGCATGAACTTCCTCTTCTATATGTCCTTACGCAGCGTTCCGCTGGGTATTGCCGTCGCCCTCGAATTCACCGGCCCACTCGCCGTGGCCATCTACGCGTCGCGGCGAGCGATAGATTTTCTCTGGATAGCCCTCGCGATCATCGGCCTTCTTCTATTGATACCCATGGGAGAAGCCAGCGCCGGCATCGACTTGCTGGGCGCAGCCTACGCACTGGGGGCAGGTGTGTGCTGGGCACTCTACATTCTGTACGGGCAGAAGGCCGGTAACGACAACGGCGTCCAGACCGCAGCGCTTGGCGTGATGATCGCTGCGTTGTTCGTCGCACCGATCGGTATCGTCCACGCAGGCTCTGCACTGCTCAGCCCCGCCCTGATTCCCGTCGCCATCGGCGTCGCGATTCTGTCAACCGCCCTGCCCTACACCCTGGAGATGGTCGCACTCACTCGGCTGCCTGCCCGCACCTTCGGCACCCTCATGAGCATCGAGCCGGCTTTTGGCGCCCTATCGGGGCTGCTGTTCCTGCAAGAGCATCTGTCCCTGGCGCAATGGCTGGCCATCACCTGCATTATTCTGGCGTCGGTGGGCGCGACGGTAACCATGCGCAAAGAGTCAACCCCGCTGGTTCCGGCAGATTGAAGCATCTTTGAATGTAGCTCTGGTATTTGCCGCTCATTTAGGCCATGTTTAAGCCGTAAACGAATGTCATTCATGGAGAGTTTCGACAAGGACAGCGCGAACGCTACACCCGAGAGCGAGTAGAGCCAGCTTCAAGCATAAATGAAGCGGCTATAAGGATAGGAATGAAGCGAATTTTGATACTTTTGATGGTCCTGGCTATTGCTGGCTGTGCCGCTACCACCAGGACCGAAGTAAAACGGGGCAAAAAAGGGCTGCATATTAACTGTTCCGGCCTGTCTTCCTCTTGGGACCAGTGCTACACCAGTGCAACCAATTCGTGCGGAGCCAAGGGCTACCGGGTTATCGCCAAGTCCGGTGACAACTCCGAAGAGCCAGGGGACTACCCCTTCGGCCTCAACCCTGCCGGCTACACCAGCCGCAGCATGATTGTCATCTGCAAGTAAGTGTCCGAGCAGTCTTTGGCGACTGCTCATATTTCATTTCTGATACAACCTGGCTCCGGGTTAAATCTCGATCGCCAAACGCCCTTGCGCGCCGTTTGCGAGTGCATCGTAAGCGGCGTTCGCCGTTTTCAGGTCGAATCGACGCCCATCCATGATCGGCTTGAGCTTGCCGGCATCCACCAAGCGGGCCGCGTCGGCCAGAATCTGCCCGTGATGTTCACGCCCCTTGCCGGTCAACAGCGGCAACAACGTAAACACGCCGGAGTAGGTCGCCCCACGAAACGATAACGGCGCCAGACTGTGCTGCCCCCAGCCCAGGCAACTGACCACATGGCCTTGATACACCTTGGCGGCGCGAAAGGATGCACCCAGGGTGTCCCCGCCAACGGTGTCATACACAATGTCGAACCCGTCACCGCCGGTGTGTTGGGCCACGTACTCCTCGACCGTCTGTTGCTGGTAGTCGATAAAGGTAGCGCCCAGGCTTTCGATAACCGCCCGATGCCTGGCGGAGCCGGTCGCATACACCTCGGCACCATAGGCAACCGCCAATTGCACGGCGACATGCCCCACACCGCCCGCGCCCCCCTGGATCAATACCTTATGCCCTGAACCTACATGGGCACGATCCACCAGCCCTTCCCACGCAGTGATCAGCACCAGTGGCAACACGGCCGCCTCGCGCATGCTCAGGCTCTTGGGCTTGCTCGCCAACAGACGTGCATCGACCACCGCGTATTCGGCCAGCGAACCCTGCACACCGCCGATCCCGGTGGCCAACCCATACACCTCGTCGCCCGCGCGCCACTCACCTGAGTCGGAGCCTACCGCTTCGACAGTCCCGGCCAGGTCCATGCCGATCACCGCCGGCAAAGGTTGCCTGGCATGGGCAGCCTGGCCGGCACGAATTTTCCCGTCCAAGGGGTTAAGGCCACTGGCCCGAACCCTCACCAGCACTCGCCCGGCACCCGGCACTGGCCTGGGCAGAGTGGCCAAACGGAACGGTGCATCTACTGCATCCACAATCAGAGCCTGCATATCGGTCATGTTGGCGATCTCGCTTCATTGAAGAATGAGCCCATCATCCGCTCACGGACTCATGCCGATAAGACGCTGAAAAGCTATAGTGCCCATGCCTGGTTGGCATGAATCGGACGGCCTGATGGACAAACTCAATGCAATGGCGATTTTCGTTCGAGTGATCGAACGCGGCAGTTTTTCCGCCGTCGCCCGGGAGCTGCACACCACGCAGCCCACTATCAGCAAGGTGCTGCGGGCGCTGGAAACCAAGCTGGGCGGCAAATTGATTTCGCGCAGTACGCGCCAGCTTTCGCTGACCGATGAAGGTCAACGGTACTACAGCCATTGCCGCGAAATCCTCGCCGCCGTGGATGCGGCCGAACACAGCTTCCAGACCGGCCGGGAGATCATCGCCGGCCCATTGCGCATCGGCTCGTCGGTGAGCTTCGGGCGCCTGCAGATCGCCGCGCGCCTGAGCGGGTTCCTGCAACGCTATCCCGATGTCCAAGTGGACCTGCAACTCAATGATCAGTTGCAGGATATGGTCAGCGAAGGCCTGGACGTGACGCTGCGCATCGGCGAATTACGCGACAGCAGCTTGATCGCCCGCCAAATCGGCACCACCCACCGCGTCACCGTGGCCAGCCCCGATTACCTGGCCAGGCACCCCGCACCCAAAACCCCACAGGACCTGGCCCGGCACAATTGCCTGCTGTTCAACTTGCTCAGCAGCCAGAACCTGTGGACCTACGAAAAGAATGCAGCGCGACACACCGTACGTATCGCCGGCAACGCCCAGAGCAACAACTCTGAGGCCGTGAGGGAGATGGTATTGAGCGGGCTCGGCATTGCGCTGTCACCCTTGTGGCTGTTCTACGACGACTTGAAAGCCGGCCGCGTGGTTGCGCTGTTGCAGGATTACACCCCGCAATCGCTGCCGATCCATGCGGTGTCGGCTGCCAATCGCCGACAGTCGGCGCGAGTCAAGGCGTTCGTCGACTACATCGCCGACGCCCTGGCCCACGCGCCTGAACTGCAATCGATCAAATAGCCGCGGTACGTACCTGCAGCCACTCCAGCGCTGCCCCCGTGACCAACGGGCTCAGACGCTCGCGCACTTCGGTGTGATAGGCGTTGAACCACTCGCGCTCATCCTCCGTCAGCAGCGACGGCTCCAGGCAACGAGTGTCGATCGGGCACAGCGTCAGGGTTTCGAACTTGAGGAACTCACCGAACTCGGTCTTGCCCGCCTCACGGTTCAACACCAGGTTCTCGATACGTACGCCCCAACGCCCCGGGCGGTAGGTGCCCGGTTCAATGGAGGTGATCATGCCCGGCTGCATGGCGGTTTGCGGCGCAGCGAGAGCCTGGTAGGCGATCACCTGCGGACCTTCGTGCACATTGAGGAAATAACCTACGCCGTGCCCGGTACCGTGGCCGTAGTCCACGCCTTCAGCCCAGATCGGCGCACGCGCAATCGAGTCCAGCAAAGGCGACAGAATGCCCTTGGGGAACTGCGCACGGGACAGGGCAATCACGCCCTTGAGCACCCGCGTGCAATCACGCTTCTGTTCCTCACTCGGCGTACCGATGGGCACCATCCGCGTGATATCCGTGGTGCCACCCAGGTACTGGCCACCCGAATCGATCAGCAGCAAGCCGTCGCCTTCGATCAGCGCGTGCTCTTCTTCGGTAGCGTGGTAATGCGGCATCGCCCCGTTGGCGTTGTAGGCGGCAATGGTGTTGAAACTCAGCGACACATAACCCGGGCGACGGGTACGCGCGGCGGTCAAGTGTTCGTCGATGGTCAGCTCGGTGATGCGTTCACGCCCCAGCGCGCTGTCCAGCCAGGCGAAGAATTCGCACAGTGCCGCGCCGTCCTGCTCCATGGCCTGGCGGATATGTTCTGCGTCGGCCAGGCTCTTGCGGGACTTGGCCAAGGTGGTCGGGTTGAGCCCTTCGATCAGCTTGACGCCGGCGTCGAGGTTTTCCAGCAGACCGGCGGTCACGCGGGCCGGGTCGACCTGCAGGCTGGCGCCCGCCGGGACCGCGCGCAATGCATCGGCCACTTCGCTGTAGTCGCGCAGGGTCACGCCGTCCCTCTCCAGCACGGCGCGCAATTCGGCATCGACCTTGCTGAGCGCCACAAACAGGGTTGCTTGCTGATGATTGATCAGCGCAAAAGACACAAACACCGGGTTGAATGAAACGTCACCACCACGCAGGTTGAACAGCCAGGCGATGTCATCGAGCGTTGCGATGAAATGCCAGTCGGCGCCCTTTTCTTTCAAGCTGGCACGTAGCGCGGCGAGCTTCTCGCCCCGGCTGACCGTGGCTTGCGGCGGCAGGTGTTGGTAGATCGGCTGGTTCGGCAAGGTCGGGCGGTCTTGCCAGACTTCATTGAGCAGGTCGATATCGGTGCGCAGACGCGCGCCGCGCTCGTTCAGCTTGCCGCCCAGGGTGCGTGCCGAGGCCACGGCCATCACCGCGCCGTCCACCGCCACTACGCCGCCTTCCGGTGTTTGCTCGGCCAGCCATTCCAGCGGGCCGGGTTGGCCCGGTTGCAGCTTGACCAGTTCGATGCCGCTGCCCTTGAGTTCCTTGGTCGCCTGTTCCCAGTAGCGGCTGTCGGCCCATACACCGGCGAAATCCGCAGTCACAATCAACGTGCCCACCGAGCCATGGAACCCCGACAACCACTGGCGCCCCTGCCAGTACCCCGGCAGGTATTCGGACAAGTGCGGGTCGGCCGATGGCACCAGCAGGGCGTGTATACCCTCGCGGCGCATCAGTTCACGGGTGTGCGCCAGGCGCTGGGGCACCGTGCCATGGGTCAAAGGCTGCGTACTCATTGTGTCTCCTGCTAACCACGAATAATTATTATGTGTTACCAATTGAAATCAGACCGCCCAAAACGCCGGTGCGCTGGCGAGTGCGGCCTTGATCAGTTGTACGGCCTGGTCGATGTCCTGCTCGGTGGTAAACCGGCCCAGGCTCAAGCGAATCGTGCGACCGGCGCTTTGCGCGTCATGGCCCAACGCAAGCAGCACATGGGAAGGTGCATTGCTGGCCGAGTTGCAGGCCGACGTCGCGGAAAACGCAATGCCAGCACTCAGCGCGGCGGAGTTGAATTCGCCCTCGCCAAACGTAAGGCTGAGGGTGTGGGGAATGCGCTGGCTGGGGCTGCCATTGAGGCGCACACCGGCTACGGTTTCCAGCTGATCGAGCAAGCGCTGGCGCAAGGCGACGATCATGGCCTTTTCTTCGCTGAACGACTCGGCCGCCAGGGCGAACGCCATGCCCATGCCGGCAATCTGGTGGGTGGCCAAAGTGCCGGAACGCAAGCCGCCTTCGTGGCCGCCGCCGTGGATCTGCGCCAACACCTTCTGCTGCGCCCGTGGCCCCACGTACAGCGCACCAATACCCTTGGGGCCATACAGCTTGTGCGCGGAAAACGACATCAAGTCCACCGGCCATTGCGCCAGGTCGATCGCCACCTTGCCCGCGCCCTGCGCTGCGTCCACATGCAGCAACGCGCCGTGTTCACGCACGCGGGCGCCGATGGCGGGGATGTCGTTGAGCGTGCCCAACTCGTTGTTCACCAGCATCAGCGAAACCAGGAAAGTGTCCTCGCGCAAGGCTTCGCTCACCGCGTCGGCGCTGATCAGGCCTTCCGCGTCCGGCACCAGGTAAGTCACGGCCACGCCGGCTTCCTGCAATTGTCGGGCGGTATCCAGCGTGGCCTTGTGTTCGATCTGGCTGGTAATGATGTGCCCGCCGGCCACTCCGCGCGCCTGGGCGACGCCCTTGATGGCCAGGTTGTTGGATTCGGTAGCGCCGGAGGTCCAGACGATTTGCTCAGGGTTGGCCCCGACCAGCTCGGCCACCTGACGACGCGCCTGCTCGACCGTTTGCCGGGCCGCCTGGCCAAACGCATGGGAGCTGGACGCCGGGTTGCCGAAGTTGGCATTGAAGCCCAGGCACTCGACCATCACCTGGATAACCCGCTCATCCACCGGGGTGGTGGCGGCGTAGTCGAAATACAGCGGACGTTTATTCATGACAATCAAGACTCGCAGAGCAGGTTCCCGAGAGCAGCGTCTCAGGGGCATCGACCGGAACAGAGGTCGTCAGGTTTACCGCATCGAATGCCATTAAAGAAGAACCACTTTATTTAAATGTGCGTAGGAACGCTCCTGAAATTCAGCTTAACAGGCTGAAGTCGCTCCATGGAAAACAAAAAGCCCGAGGTTTCTTAAGGAAATCCTCGGGCTTTTTGCCGCTGGGCGCAGGCTCAACTGGGACGGCCATGCAGGGTCACGCTGCGTTCGGCATTCATTTCACCCTGGCGATCAAAGCCAAAGGGTTTCTGTGGCTGGCCGGTCAGTGCGGCGCGCTGCTGTTGGTATTCATCAAACGACAAGCCGCGACGGCTCAGGGCTTCCAGCGCTAACTGCTTGGTTTCTTCGGCCGTGTAAGGGCGCAATTCCGGCGAGGGATGGGTCGCACAACCGGCGAGGACAGCGGTGACAAGCAATAAGGAAACAGCAAGAAATCGGTTCATGGTGCAAGCCCTGAGAAGGTGGTGTCGAGTCAATGAACACAGGCTACTCCCGCTCACTCGCGGCGAAAAATCACCTCACGTGATAGTTGCTATCAACCGCCGAGGCACCTTCGATAGCGCCACCTATATATTTCTTAATGATCTATAAATATGGAAATACGTTCATTTACGGAATAAACGTAACCCTCTATAAATGGCTGCACACCGAAGCGCCACTGTTCGCCCGGCAACTGTTGCCCAGGCAACAGCCATTCAACAAAACACCAGTCAGACAACACCGGCGTTTTCCAGCCGTGAGGCCGCAGTCCTTGCCAATCAAGGCTTGCAGCCGTTGGTACAGCTCTTGCTCAACACGTTGCACTCCACCTGCTATGAACCACTGTTGAAAAAGGAACTGTTCATGACCCGTCCCCTGAATGTCGTTGCCCTCTCCGGCGGAACCTGGCGCCCGTCCCGGACCCTCGTTTTGACCCAAGCCGTGCTGGCCGAACTGGCCACCTTGCTGCCGATCCAGACCACCCTGATCGAACTGGGCGACATTGCCCGGCCACTGGGCGGTGCGCTGTCGCGCGATGAATTGCCGGCCGAGGTCGAAACGCAACTGTTGGCCATCGAACAGGCCGACCTGCTGATCGTCGCCGCGCCGGTCTATCGCGGCTCCTACCCGGGCCTGCTCAAGCACTTGTTCGACCTGGTGGGCCTCAACAGCCTGATCAACACCCCGGTGCTGCTCGCCGCTACCGGCGGCAGTGAGCGCCATGCGCTGGTACTCGATCATCAACTGCGCCCGCTGTTCAGCTTTTTCCAGGCGCTGACCCTGCCGATCGGGGTGTACGCCACCGAGGCCGATTTCACCGACTACCAAATAACCAGTGAGCCCTTGAAGGGCCGTATACGCCTTGCGGCAGAACGCGCAGCCCCCTTGTTTGCCGCGCACTCCCCTTCTCTGCTGAAAATCGCTTAAGGATTGGTCATGGATGTTTTCTGGTTTCTGCCTACACATGGCGACGGTCATTACCTGGGCACCACCCAAGGTGCGCGACCGGTCACCCTCAATTATCTGAAACAAGTCGCACAAGCGGCTGACAGCCTGGGTTACTACGGCGTGTTGATTCCTACCGGGCGCTCGTGCGAAGACTCCTGGGTGATCGCCTCGGCCCTGGTGCCGCTGACCGAACGCCTGCGTTACCTGGTGGCTATCCGCCCGGGGATCATTTCGCCGACGGTTTCTGCGCGGATGGCCGCGACCCTGGATCGCCTGTCCAACGGCCGCTTGCTGATCAACGTGGTGACCGGCGGCGACCCCGACGAAAACCGTGGCGACGGCAGCTTCCTCGACCACGGCGAACGTTACGAAGTCTCCGACGAGTTCCTACAGATCTGGCGCCGCGTGTTGCAGGGCGAGTCGGTAGATTTTGAAGGCAAACACCTGCGCGTGCAGAACGCCAAGGCGCTTTACCCGCCGGTACAGAAGCCTTATCCGCCGCTGTACTTCGGCGGTTCCTCCGACGCCGCCCACGACCTTGCCGCCGAGCAAGTGGACGTGTACCTGACCTGGGGTGAACCGCCGGCCGCCGTCGCGGAAAAACTCGCGGATGTGCGCGAACGCGCTGCCCGCCACGGGCGCACCGTGAAATTCGGCATCCGCCTACATGTGATCGTGCGCGAAACCGAAGAAGACGCCTGGAAAGCCGCCGACAAACTGATCGAACACATCAGCGACGAGACCATCGCCGCCGCACAGAAATCCTTATCGCGCTTTGACTCCGAAGGCCAGCGCCGCATGGCTGCCTTGCACGATGGGCGCCGCGACAACCTGGAAATCGCCCCCAACCTGTGGGCCGGCGTCGGCCTGGTCCGTGGCGGCGCCGGCACCGCACTGGTGGGCAACCCGCAGCAAGTGGCTGAACGCATCAAGGAATATGCGGACCTTGGCATCGAAAGCTTCATCTTCTCCGGCTACCCGCACCTTGAAGAGGCCTATCGCTTTGCCGAATTGGTATTCCCGCTGCTGCCGGAACCCTACGCCAGCCTCGCCGGGCGCGGCATCACCAACCTCACTGGCCCGTTCGGCGAAATGATTGCCAACGATGTACTGCCGGCCAAGGCCTGATTGGCTGAGCAGCGGGAACAGCCCCGGCTGTTCCCGCCTATAAAAGAGGAAACCCCGTGACCGCCAAACCCCACAGCGTCCTGCCTTCCCCCTTGCAGACCGCCAAACTGCTGGCCGCCGAATTCGCCCTCACCGCCGTCGAACGCGACGAACGCGGCGGCACGCCCAAAGCCGAGCGTGACGCCCTGCGCAATAGCGGCCTGCTGGCCCTGAGCATTCCCACCCAGTATGGCGGCCTCGGCGCACGCTGGAGCGACACCCTGGGCATCGTGCGCGAATTCGCCAAGGTCGACAGCTCGATCGCCCATGTCTTCGGCTTTCATCACCTGATGCTCGCCACCGTGCGCCTGTTTTCCCGACCGGACCAATGGCAGCCGTGGTTCGAACAGACCGCGCGCAAAAACTGGTTCTGGGGCAATGCCCTCAACCCGCTGGACACGCGCACCGTGGTCAAGGACTTCGGCGGCTGGCGCGAATTCTCCGGCAAGAAGAGCTTTTGCTCCGGCGCCAGCGACTCGGAAATGCTGATCGCCTCGGCCGTGGACGAAAGCGCCGGCGGCAAGTTGCTGATCGCCGCGATTCCCAGCGGTCGCAGCGGCATCACCCTGCACAACGACTGGAACAATATCGGCCAGCGCCAGACCGACAGCGGCAGCGCCAGCTTCGAGCGTGTGCGGGTCGAGGAATCCGAATTGCTGCTCGACCCGGGCCCGCTGAGCACGCCGTTCGCCTGCCTGCGCCCGCTGATCGCGCAACTGACGTTCACGCACATGTTTCTCGGGATTGCCGAAGGCGCCTTCGAAGAAGCGCGCAACTACACCCTCACCGAAACCCGTGCCTGGCACAAATCTTCGGCCGGGGATGTGCGCCAGGACCCTTACGTGCTGCATCACTACGGCGAATTCTGGGTCGCTCTGGAAGGCGTGCGCTTGCTGGTGGAGCGTGCTGCCGAGCTGCTCGACCAGGCCTGGGCCAAAGGCCCCAACCTCAGCGAACACGAACGCGGCCAACTGGCCATTGCCATCGCCACCGCCAAGGTCGCCGCCACCCGCCAGGGCCTGGATTTGTGCAGCCGCCTGTTTGAAGTCACCGGCGCGCGCTCCACCCACGCCTCGCTGCGCCTGGACCGACACTGGCGCAACCTGCGCACGCAAACCCTGCACGACCCGGTGGACTACAAACTCCACGAACTGGGGGACTGGGCGTTGAACCAGTCCCTGCCGATTCCCACGTTCTATTCCTAAGAAGAGGTGCCCATGCAGCTGTTAACCCTACCGCCCTCGCCCGCCCTTGCGACCTCGATCCGCGCCACGGCCCAGGTTTTCGAAGACCCGAAATCCCAGGCGCTGCTCGACCACATCCAGCAAGTGGCGCCCAGCGAAGCCAGCGTGCTGATCATCGGCGAGACCGGCACCGGTAAAGAGCTGGTGGCGCGCCACATCCATAACCTCAGCGCGCGGCGTAACCGCCCCTTTGTGGCGGTGAACTGCGGCGCGTTCTCCGAATCCCTGGTGGAGGCCGAACTGTTCGGCCATGAAAAAGGCGCGTTTACCGGCGCCCTCAGCGCCAAGGCCGGCTGGTTCGAAGAGGCCGACGGCGGCACTTTGTTTCTCGATGAGATCGGCGATTTGCCGATGGCGATTCAGGTCAAGCTGTTGCGCGTCCTACAGGAACGCGAAGTGGTGCGCCTGGGTTCGCGTAAGAGCATTCCGATTGATGTGCGCGTACTCGCCGCTACCAACGTGCAACTGGAAAAAGCCATCAACGCCGGGCACTTTCGCGAAGACCTTTACTACCGTCTCGACGTGGTCAGCCTGGAACTCAGCCCATTGCGCGAGCGCCCCGGCGATATCCTGCCGCTGACCCGGCACTTTATCGAAGCCTACAGCCAGCGCCTGGGCTACGGCCCGATCACCATCAGCCGCGAAGCCGAGCAAAAACTCAAAAGCTACAGCTGGCCGGGCAATATCCGCGAGCTGGAAAACGTGATTCACCACACCCTGCTGATCTGCCGCAACGGCGTGATCGAGCGCGACGACCTGCGCCTGTCGAACATGCGCATCGAGCGCCAGGACGACAGCCAGCACAGCGCCGACAACAGTGCCGAGGCCTTGCTGGCCCGCGCGTTTCAAAAGCTCTTCGAAGAACAGGCCGGCGCCCTGCATGAAAAGGTTGAAGACGCGTTGCTACGCGCCGCCTACCGCTTCAGCCATTACAACCAGGTGCACACCGCCAACCTGCTGGGCCTGAGCCGCAATGTCACGCGCACCCGCCTGATCAAGATCGGCGAGCTGGCGGTGAACAAGCGTCGCCCCGGCGAAAACGTGCAGGGCGAGCGGATGCTGCACCTATCCATTTAGGCGGCAGTGCAGCGCGTTGTCATGGCTGCGCTCGAAACTGCGCAGCACCTGGAATGAACCGAAGGTCACGGCCGTGGCCTGGTGGGCGCGGATCAGCGTCCAGAAATCCTCTTCGCCGTGCTCGAAACATTTGAACGCCGCCTCACCGTCCTCGCGGGATTGCCATTGCAGGTAGTTGAGCACCCGCCGTCCATCGTCACTGACCTGCACGCTCGCATTGATAAAGCCGCCGTGGCCCTGGGCCAGACGCTCGCTTTGGGTGGACAAGGCCGCCACCAGGGCAAACTGTTGCTGTGGCTCGATCTGAAACTCGATCAGTTGAGTGAAACTGCGATTTCTCTCTGATACCTGCATGAACACTCCCCTTTCTCTGTAGGCAGAATCTTGCGATTCGACGCTACGCAGGGTAAAACCTCGAGTTAAGTCAAGGTCAAGCGCTGCTTTGGAGTTTATGTATGCTCACCAAGGAACTCACCGTCGGCCAATTGGCCGCCCGCAGCGGCGTGGCCGTCACGGCCCTGCACTTTTACGAAACCAAGGGGCTGATCAAAAGCAACCGCAATACCGGCAACCAGCGGCGCTACCCACGGGATGTGTTGCGCCGGGTAGTGGTGATCAAGATCGCGCAACGCCTGGGGATTCCACTGGCGACGATTGGCGAGGCATTGCAGACGCTGCCGGATGGGCGCACGCCCAACGCGCAGGATTGGGAAAGGTTGTCGGCGCTGTGGCGTGAGGACCTGGATGAGCGCATCAATAAGCTCTTGCTGCTGCGCGACAAGCTCAATGGGTGCATTGGTTGCGGGTGTCTGTCGCTGGAGGCGTGCCCGCTGCGCAATCAGGATGATCAGCTCGGCGAGCAAGGGCCGGGCGCGCAGTTGTTGGAGCCCACCCCACAATCCTGACCTGTGAATGCGATCAATGTGGGAGGGGGCTTGCCCCCGATGAGGGTTTGCCAGTTAATAAATCTGCAACTGGCCCGCTGCAATCGGGGGCAAGTCGAATCGTCGCACCGCCCCTCCCACATTGGATCTTCATTGGCTGGAAGATGGGGCTCCTACACACTTCATGAACAACCCCTCCACGCTTTCCCCCTTGCCCCGAACGCCGTGTGATTCCAGGATGCAGGCAATCATCACAAGGAGTCATTCCATGTTCGCCGGATTCGAAAAAGACCAGCGTCACGTCAACGGCGTGACCATCAGCTACCGCAAAGGCGGTACGGGTCCCGGTCTGCTCCTGTTGCACGGGCACCCGCAAACCCATGTCATCTGGCACAAAGTCGCCGAGCAGTTGGCCGAGCATTTCACCGTGGTGGCGGCCGACCTGCGCGGCTATGGCGACAGCAGCAAGCCGCCGGCCAATGAGCACCACATCAACTATTCAAAACGCGAAATGGCCCGCGACGGCGCCGAACTGATGAAGGCCCTGGGCTTCGAACAGTTCTCGGTACTCGCCCACGACCGCGGCGCCCGCGTCGCACATCGCCTGGCCCTCGACCACCCCCAGGCCGTGCAGCGCATGGTGTTGCTGGATATCGCGCCGACCTTGGCGATGTACGCGCAAACCGACGAAGCCTTCGCCCGCGCCTACTGGCACTGGTTCTTCCTGATCCGCCCGGCGCCGCTGCCGGAAGCCTTGATCGAGAGCAACCCCGAGCTGTACCTGCGCAGCGTGATGGGCAGCCGCAGTGCCGGGCTCAAGCCATTTACCGATGAAGCCTTCGCCGAATACCTGCGCTGCCTGAAACTGCCGGGCGCGGCCACCGGGATTTGCGAGGACTACCGGGCTGCGGCCGGCATCGACCTTGAACACGACCAGGCCGACATCGACGCCGGCAACCACCTGACCTTGCCCCTGCTGGTGATGTGGGGCGCCGAAGGCACCGTCGGGCGCTGTTTCGAACCGCTCAAGGAGTGGCAGAAAGTTGCCACCGACGTACGCGGCAAGGCCCTGCCGGCCGGCCATTACATTGCCGAAGAGGCGCCCGAGCTGTTACTGGGCGAAGTCCTGACCTTCCTGCGCTGAGCCTCTAACCCCCTCACCTGATGGACCCCACCGCGCAGGCTTGAAAAAGCCTGCGACGGGATCGCTTTGCCCACAAAAACGTATCGAGATAATAAAAATGACAATCCGAAAACTGCTGGGAACCCTGTATATCCAGGTGCTGATCGCTATCGCGATGGGCGTGTTGATCGGCCACGTCTGGCCGCAGATCGGCGTCGACCTCAAGCCCTTGGGCGACGGCTTTATCAAACTGATCAAGATGATCATCGGCCCGATCATCTTTTGCACCGTGGTGTCCGGCATCACCAGCATGCACGACGTGAAACAGGTGGGCCGGGTGGGCGGCAAGGCGCTGCTGTACTTCGAAGTGGTGTCCACCATCGCCCTGTTGATCGGCATTCTGGCCGCGCACCTGCTGCAGCCCGGCGTGGGCTTCAATATCGACGTGAAAACCCTCGACAGCTCGGCCATCGCCGGTTTTGTCGGCCAGGCCGAGCATGGCGAAGGCATCACCGGGTTCCTGCTGCATGTGATCCCTGCGACGTTTTTCGATGCGTTCTCCAAGGGTGAAATCCTGCCGGTGCTGTTCGTCTCCGTGCTGTTTGGCGTCGGCCTGGTGATGGTCGGCGAAAAAGGCCGGCCGCTGGTGGGCGTGATCAATCAGGCCAGCGAGGTGTTCTTCCGCATCGTCGGCATCATCAGCCGCGTGGCGCCCATCGGTGCGTTCGGCGCCATTGCCTTCACCATCGGCAAGTACGGCGTGGGTTCGTTGCTGCCGCTGCTGAAGCTGGTGGGCACCTTTTATCTCACCGCGTTCTTCTTTGTTGCCGTGGTGCTGGGCAGCATCGCGCGCTACGCCGGCTTCAGCATTTTCAAGTTGATGGGTTATATCAAGTCGGAACTGTTGATCGTGCTCGGCACCAGCTCGTCGGAATCGGCGCTGCCGCAACTGATCCAGAAGCTGGAAAGCCTCGGCGCGTCCAAGGGCGTGGTGGGCATCGTGGTGCCGACCGGCTACACCTTTAACCTCGACGGCACCAACATCTATATGACCCTGGCGGTGCTGTTCCTGGCCCAGGCGACCAATATCCATCTGCCCCTGGAGCAGCAACTGACCCTGCTGGCCGTGGCCATGCTCACCTCCAAAGGCGCCGGCGCGGTGGTGGGCGCGGGTTTTGTGGCCCTGGCCGCGAGCCTGGCGGTGGTGCCGACCGTGCCGGTGGCGGCGATGGTGCTGATCCTCGGCGTCGACCGCTTCATGGCCGAATGCCGCTCGCTGACCAATATCATCGGCAACGCTGTGGCCGCGCTGGTGGTGGCCGCCTGGGAAGGTGAGCTGGACCGCGAAAAAATGGCCCCCATCGCCCTCAAGCAGGGCCGCCATGCCCGCGCTGCGGCGCAGGCCAAGATCGCCGCAGAATAAGCGACAACACCTGGGTGAACCGGAAGGCTCACCCGACCGGTGCTATTCTGGCGACTCATGCCGCCACGCCTGTTTCTGATGACTAACAAGAAAGATACCGTGCCCCTACCCGAAGACCTGCGCGTGTTCCTGACCGTGATCCGCAAGGCTGGCTTCGCGGCGGCTGCCGATGAGCTGGGCTTGTCCCCGGCCTATGTCAGCAAGCGCATCCAGATCCTCGAAACCACCCTCGCCACCCGCCTGTTGCACCGCACCAGCCGGCGTATCGCCCTCACCGAAGACGGTGAACGGGTGCAGCGCTGGGCCGTGCGTATCCTGGAAGACTTCCAGCAACTCTCCGATGAACTGTCCGACGCCCACGACAGCCCCCGTGGGCGCCTGCATTTGTGCAGCAGTTTCGGCTTTGGCCGCAACCACGTGGCGCCGGCCCTGTCGTTGCTGGCCGAGCAGTACCCGGACCTGGAAATCCGCCTGGACCTGTTCGACCGCGTGGTGGATATCGTCAGCGAAGGCTTCGACCTGGAAATCCGCGTAGGCGACGACATCCCCGGCCAGCATATCGGCCGGCGCCTGGTGAGCAATCGCCGGGTGCTCTGCGCTGCGCCGGCCTACCTGCAGCGCCGGGGTACACCGCAGCAACTGAGCGAGCTGGAGCAACACGACTGCCTGGTGCTCAAGGAACGCGACAACGCCTTTGGCATCTGGAACCTGGAGCGCAATGGCGCCCAGGAAAGCGTGCGCGTGCGCGGGCCGTTGTCGTCGAATAATGGTGAGATTGTGTTGCAGTGGGCACTGGACGGGCGCGGCGTGCTGCTGCGCTCGATGTGGGATGTGAAGCCGTTGCTGGAACAGGGCAAGCTGGTGCAGGTGCTGCACGACTATACCCAGAGCGCCAACGTGTGGGCGGTGTATCCGACACGGTTGGCGTATTCCGGGAAGCTGAGGGCCTGTGTGGAGTTTTTGCAGGAGCATTTCAAGGGGTTGTCTGTTTAAGACCTGTGAACTCAATCAAAAATGTGTGTCAGTTGAGCCAGGGGTTGGCTTGCAGGTGGCGGTGTTCGAACGCCGTGATTTCTTCACGACGCTGCAAGGTACTGCCAATCGCATCCAGCCCCAACAACAACGCGGTCTTGCGCAAGGTGTCGATCTGGAACGGGATCACCTGGCCATCCGCCAGGCGAATCTGCTGGGCTTCGAGGTCGACGCTGATCTGCGCCTGGTCCGCTTGGCTAACGGTTTGGCCAAGGCGCTGCAACACGGCCTCGTCCAGGGTGATCAATAACACCCCGTTACGCTGGCAGTTGTCATAGAAAATCCCGGCAAAGCTGCTGCCGATCAACGCGCGAATGCCCATCTGCTTGAGGCCCCACACCGCGTGCTCACGGCTGGAGCCACAGCCGAAGTTGGGGCCCACCACCATAAAGCTCGCGCCCTGCCAGGCCGGCTGGTTCAGTACGAATTCGGGGTTGGGCTCGCCATTCGGCAAAAAGCGCAGGTCGAAGAACAGCCCGCGGTCCAGGCCGCTGCGGTCGATGCCCTTGAGAAACTGCTTGGGCATGATCACGTCGGTGTCGATATTCGCCGCCAGCATCGGCGCAGCCTTGCCGGTGACCAGGGTGAAGGGTTGCAGGCTCATGGGCGCGCTCCAAAATGACGGATATCGGTGAGGCGGCCGGTGATGGCAGCGGCGGCGACCATCGCCGGGCTCATCAGGTGGGTGCGTGCACCGGCGCCCTGGCGGCCTTCAAAGTTGCGGTTGGTGCTGGAGGCGCAGCGGTCGCCGGGAGCGAGCACGTCGTCGTTCATCGCCAGGCACATCGAGCAGCCCGACTGGCGCCATTCGAAACCGGCGTCGATAAAAATCGCCGCCAACCCTTCGGCTTCGGCCTGGTCGCGCACTTCGGTGGAGCCCGGCACGATCATCGCCCGCACATGCTCGGCCACGTGTTTGCCACGCACCACACTGGCGGCGTCGCGCAGGTCTTCGATGCGCGCGTTGGTGCACGAACCGATAAAGGCGTGGCTGATGACGATATCGCTCAACGGCATGCCGGCTTCCAGGCCCATGTAGTTGAGGGCGCGGCGCATGTCCTGGCGCAGGATCAGGTCGCTGACGTCCAGCGGGTCGGGTACGCGGGCGCCGATGGGCGCGGCCTGGTCGGGGCTGGTGCCCCAGGTGACCATGGGCTCCAGGGTGCCGGCATCAAGCTGTACTTCGCGGTCGAACACGGCGCCTGCGTCGGTATGCAACTCGCGCCAGGCCAGCACGGCCTGTTCCCACAGCGCGCCCTGGGGCGCGCGGGGCTTGCCCTTGAGGTAGGCGAAGACTTTTTCGTCCGGCGCCATGAACGCGCCACGCGCGCCGGCTTCAACCGCCATGTTGCAGATGGTCATGCGCGCCTCGACGCTCAACGCATCGATGGTGGAGCCGCGAAATTCGATAGCAAAGCCGGTAGCGCCGGACGCGCCGATCTTGCCGATCAGCGCCATGATCACGTCCTTGGACGTCAGCCCGGGGGCCAATCCACCCTCCACTGTCACCCGCATGGTCTTCAGGCGCTTGTAGACCAGGGTCTGGGACGCCAGCAGATGTTCGATTTCCGAGGTGCCGATGCCAAACCCGAATGCGCCCAGGGCGCCGTAGGTGGTGGTGTGGCTGTCACCCGCGGCGATCACCATGCCCGGCAGGATAAAACCCTGCTCCGGGGCGATCACGTGCTCGATGCCCTGGCGCTTGTCGAGGATATCCAGCAGCTCGATGCCGAAGTCCCGGCAGTTTTCCGCCAGGTACGACACCTGCCGCGCGCCGCCCGCATCCGGCATCGCCGCAATGCGCTTGGGGGTGGTTGGGTTTACGTGGTCGACCACCGCCAGCGCGGTACCCGGGCGCCACACGCCACGCCTGGCCTCGCGCAGGCCGCTGAAGGCCTGGGGGCTGGTGTATTCGTTGATCACCTGGCGGTCGATATACAACAGGACATGACCCTGGTCATCCAGGGGGCACACCGTATGGGAATCGATGTGTTTGTCGTAGAGGGTTCTGGCAGTCATTGTTTTATGGGCTCGCTCAACGGTATGAGCCCATCCTACGCAGCCCCCCGGCACCATCAATGCCGCCAGGGTGATGGCTTGGAACATGTTTCGTGTTCGATCACGACGTGAAAGCGCCCTGAACGTGAACCTGAAACATTTTCTTTCATATCCAGGTTAGGGATTTCTCATTCTCATCCGTCTTAACTTAGATACAGCCCGTCGCGTCAGCAAAAGCTACGACCGGCCTTTTCCGGGCCTCCATCGCCCCCCTCCGATCAAGACCCTCATTCACATGTCGAAGAAGTCACGCTCCAAACTCTGGTTTCTCGTACATAGCTGGCTGGCGTTGCCCATCTGGTTCTTTGTACTGATCGTCTGCGTCACCGGCACCCTGGCGGTGGTGAGCCAGGAGATCGTCTGGCTGGCCAACCCGGACATCCGCGCGAGCAAACCCTCGGATGACGCCGAGCTGCTGAGTTACGACCAGGTGCTCGCCGCCATCAAGCGCGAAGAGCCCCAGGTGATCGTGCAGTCGATCAGCCGCCCGGACGAATCGCACTTTGCCCTCAGTGTCGACCTCAGCTACCCGGACGGGCGCTCCGTCGAGGTCTACGTCAACCCCTACACCGGGTCCATCCAGGGCATCAGCCCGTCCTTCAACTTCCAGGCCTTTACCCGCGCCCTGCATGGCTGGTGGCTGGTGCCATTCACCAACGGCTACAGCTGGGGCTGGTACCTGGTGTCGGCGCTGGGCATCCCGCTGCTGGCGTCACTGGTCACCGGGCTGGTGGTGTACAAGCGTTTCTGGAAGGGCTTCCTGCGCCCAACCTTGCGCATTCGCCATGGGGCGCGAATCTTCTGGGGCGATTTCCACCGGTTGAGCGGTATCTGGTCGATCTGGTTTATCGCGGTGATTTCCGTGACCGGTATCTGGTTCCTGATCCGCGCGATCCTGGGCGACAACCAGATTTCCATCTCCACCGAGCCGGTCATTCCGGTGATCGCTCGGGAGAAGGTGCCGATGTCTGCCCCGGGCGTGCCCTCGCCGATGATTGCGGTGGATGAGGCGATCAGGATCGCCACCCAGCGTATCCCTGGGCTGGAGGCAAGCTTCATCAGCCTCCCGCTCAACGCCTACAGCCACCTGCAGATCGGCGGCCGGGGCTGGTACCCGCTGATGTACCAGACCGCACAGATCAACCCGTATGACGGTGAGGTCGCGGCGGCGCACCTGCTGTCCGACCGCTCCAAGCTGGAGTTCGTCACCGAGTCCATGCGCCCGTTGCACACCGGTGACTTCGGGGGCATCTGGGTCAAGCTGATCTGGGCATTCTTCGGCCTGATCATGAGCATGATGGTGCTGAGCGGCCTGCTGATCTGGACCAAACGCACGGCCCTGGCCACCCTCAACGCCCTCAAGCGCGAAGCCAAGACCCAACGCGCGCCTGCGGCCCAACCGGCCATGCAGGCTGAAACCTCGGAGGTCAACCCATGAGCAAGGTCGCTGCCAAACCGCCATCACCGCTGCGGGCCTTCTGGCTGAAATGGCGCTTCCATATCAATGTGCTGCTGTTGCTGGTGCCCCTGGGCTTTATGCCCAAGTACTTTGCCGACGCCGCACTGTTTCGCGGCGACACCGGCCTCGGCGAACGCCTGGCCGGAGACGTGCAGGTGGGGCCCTGGAGCCTCAAGCTCGCCGAATTCCGCAACGAAGGCCCGAGCCCCGACCCGGCTGGCCCGATGAAATTCTTCAACGCCGCCCTGTGCGACACCTGCGCCGACCAGGTCAAGGCCACCTACCTGCGTATCGGCAAGCCACGCAGCCTGCGCGCCGCCGGGGTGATTTTCTTCGGCACCCCGTACCGCATGGGCGCCGCCCTGCCGGTGCCGGAACGCACGCCGGCCGACGCCGAACTGTGGGTCACCATGGAAGGCTGGGACGGCACCATGCACCAGGGTTCCATCCCGCTGAGCCAGGCCTCGCCTGCCACCATTGCCTGGCTGAACAAGCAAGGAGTTAAACCATGACTTTCAAGCGTCTGACCCGCGCCGCGCTGTTGCTTTGCGCCGGTTTGAGCGGCACCGCCTTTGCTCACAACCCGATGTGCGAGTGCAAGGAAATCCCCGGCGAGCAGATCCAGTGCAAAGGCGGTTTCTCCGATGGCAGCGGCGCGCCCGGCGTGACCCTGGATGTGATCGGCTACGACGAAACCATCCTGGTGCCCGGCAAGCTGGGCGAGGATTCGACCCTGACCTTCAAGAAGCCCGCCGCCGAGTTCTATGTGCTGTTTGATGCCGGCCCCGGCCACGTAGTGGAAATCGACCAAGCGGATATCCAGGCGCAATGACTACCACCCAGGTTGTACGCCCCGCCGGTGCCGGGCATGAAACCCTCTACGTGCTGCTGTTGTGCCTGATCATCCTCGCCGTGGCCGGCACGGTGGTGGCGCTGCACGGCGAATCCCAGGAGGTGGCCGCCGTGCCCAGCCACCAACTGGACGCCCGCCGCGATCTCAGCGCTTCCGAGCAAGGCATCTACGCCGACCTGCGGGTGACGCTGGATGAAATTCACCTGCTGCAGCAGGAGCAGAACACCCTGCCCACCCCCGAGCAACTGGCCGAAGAAGGTTTTGCGCCCTTCGCCAGGGACGCCAGCTCGGTCAGCCGTGGCGACCATCGCTGGCAGCTGCTTGCGCCCTCGGCCTACCTGGGCTTGAGCCAGGCACCGGCCACCAGCGGGTCGCTGCTGATGCGCGTCGGCCCCGAGCCGGATATCTGGCTCAACCGCCAAGCCAACCTGGCCGCCCCCTCCGACCTCACTGACCAGGCGCTGATCGCAGCCGGCTGGCAGCAGGTGGTCGCGCAATTCGATGCCGGCGTTACCCGCCAGCACCGTCACTGAACGAGAAGACCGATTGCCCATGTCTATTTCATCGCCCCTGTTGCGCCTGTTGCTGGTCAGTTTGCTCAGCCTGATGCTCGCTCCGCTTGCTAACGCCGAGGCCGCCAAACGCCTGCGCATCGGCATCACCCTGCACCCGTATTACAGCTACGTAGCCAATATCGTCGGCGACAAGGCCGAAGTGGTGCCGTTGATCCCGGCGGGTTTCAACCCCCACGCCTACGAGCCCCGCGCCGAAGACATCAAGCGTATCGGCACCCTCGACGTGATCGTGCTCAACGGCGTCGGCCATGACGATTTCGCCGACCGCATGATCGCCACCAGCGAGCGTCCGGATATCCCGGTGATCGAAGCCAACGCCAACGTGCCATTGCTGGCCGCCACCGGTAACGCCGCGCGCGGCGCGGGCAAGGTGGTCAACCCGCACACCTTCCTGTCGATCAGCGCGTCGATTGCCCAGGTCAACAACATCGCCCGCGAACTCGGCAAACTCGACCCGGACAACGCCAAGACCTACACCCAGAACGCCCGCGCCTACGGCAAACGCCTGCGCCAGATGCGTGCCGACGCCCTGGCTAAGTTGACCAGTGCACCCAACCCGGACCTGCGCGTGGCCACGGTGCACGCCGCCTACGATTACCTGCTGCGCGAGTTTGGCCTGGAAGTCACGGCGGTGGTCGAACCGGCACACGGCATCGAGCCCAGCCCCAGCCAGCTGAAGAAAACCATCGACGAGCTACGTGCCCTGGACGTGAAGGTGATCTTCTCGGAGATGGACTTCCCGTCCACCTACGTCGACACCATCCAGCGTGAATCCGGGGTCAAGCTGTACCCGCTGTCGCATATTTCCTATGGCGAATACAGCGCTGAAAAGTACGAAGTGGAAATGACCGGCAACCTCAACACCGTGGTCCGGGCGATTCAGGAGTCGGGCGCATGACCGCAGCCGAACAACTGACCGTCGCCAGCGTCGGCCCGACCCTTGACTTCGACAAGGTCTCGCTGACCCTGGGCCGCACCGTGATCCTCGACGGTGTGAGTTTCCAGGTCCAACCGGGCAGCATCCATGCGCTGGTCGGCCCCAACGGCGGCGGCAAAAGCTCGCTGATCAAGACCCTGCTGGGGCAAACGCCACACCAGGGGCAGTTGAGCCTGCACTGGCCGGTCACGCCCGGCACCATCGGTTATGTGCCGCAAGCGCTGGAGTTCGACCGTGGTTTGCCGATGACCGTCGACGATTTCATGGCCGCCATGTGCCAGCGGCGTCCGGCGTTCCTTGGCCTGTCCAAGCACTATGCCGCCGCGATTGGCGAAGCTTTGGAACGGGTCGGCATGCAGGACAAGCGCAAGCGGCGCATGGGCGCGCTGTCGGGTGGTGAGCGCCAGCGTGTGCTGCTGGCCCAGGGCCTGATCCCGGCACCACAACTGCTGGTGCTGGATGAACCGATGTCGGCCCTCGATGAAGCCGGTATCCAGGTGTTCGAACGCTTGCTCAATGACTGGCGCCTGGCCGGGATCACCGTGCTGTGGATCGAACATGACCTGGAAGCCGTGGGCAGCCTGGCCGACCGTGTGACCGGGCTGAACCGCCGCGTGCTGTTCGACGCTACACCCAAAGAGGCGCTGACCCCGGACCGCCTGCTGACCCTGTTTTCCACCCACCCTCGGAGCCCGGCGCAATGAGTTATGAAGCGTTTCGCCTGATGGTCCAGGGCTGGGCCTCGTCCGGTTACCTGCCGGAGGCGCTGGCCTATGGTTTTGTGGTCAACGCCCTGCTCGCCGGCCTGCTGATCGGCCCGGTGCTGGGCGGCCTGGGCACGCTGGTGGTGGTCAAGCGCTTTGCGTTTTTCTCCGAAGCGGTCGGCCATGCGGCGCTGACCGGCGTGGCCGTGGGCATCCTGCTCGGGGAACCCTACACCGGGCCTTACGGCAGCCTGTTCGGCTACTGCCTGCTGTTCGGCATCCTGCTCAACTACCTGCGCAACCGCACAGGCCTGGCGCCGGATACCTTGATCGGCGTGTTCCTGTCGGTGTCGCTGGCGTTGGGCGCGAGCCTGCTGCTGATCCTCGCGGGCAAGATCAACGTGCACATCCTCGAGAACGTGCTGTTTGGCTCGGTGCTGACGGTCAACGGCAATGACCTGCTGGTGCTGGCGATTGTCGGCTCGCTGGTGATGGCCCTGGCGCTGCCGCTGTACAACCGCATCATGCTCGCCAGCTTCAACCCGCAGCTGGCGGCGGTGCGCGGGGTGGCGGTGAAGACCCTGGATTATCTGTTCGTGATCCTGGTGACGCTGATCACCGTGGCGGCGGTCAAGGTCATCGGTGCGATCCTGGTGGGTGCGCTGCTGGTGATTCCAGCTGCAGCGGCACGCCTGCTGAGCCAGTCGCTCAAGGGCTTCTTCTGGGTTTCGGTGGTGATTGCCACCGTCAGCACCTTGTGCGGGATCCTGCTGCCGATCATTTTCGACCTGCCTATCCCCTCCGGGGCCGCGATTATTCTGGTCGCCGGTATCGCCTTCGCCTTTGCCGCCATCGCGCGCGGCACCGTGCCCAGCCTCAAAGGGAACCTTGGATAATGCGCCCTGTTTTTCGCCCAATGGCCCTGGCCATCGCATGTTTGATCAGCACCTCGGCACTGGCTGCCGTGGATGGCTTCCAACCCCGGGACTTCATCGCCACCAATGGCCTGGGCCATGCCGCGTTGAGCCAGGCCAAGACCGTAAAGCCGGTCAAAGTGCTGGCCTCGCTGCCGATCACCTATGGCCTGGCCGAGGTACTGCTCAAAGGTACCGACGTGCAGCTGGAACGCGCCGCACCGGCCAACCTGCCGGGCTCGCGGCAAGTGTCGTACTTCACCGGCCGGGGCGCCCCGGCGCTGAACACCTTGGCCCAGGACGCCGACGCCGCCATCGGCCTGCGTTCGTTGTGGGCGGATGACCCGCTGTACCCGGTGGCGCGGCGCAGCAATATCCGTATCGTCGAGATTGACGCTGCGCGCCCGGTGGATGGGGGCTTGCCCGGCATCGCCGTGCAACCTGGCGTCACCGACGGGCTGAACAGCCAGCCCTGGCAATCGAGCAACAACATGGGACGCATGGCCGATGTACTGGCTGCCGACCTGAGCCGCCTGGCCCCGGGCGCCAAGCCAACAATCGACGCCAACCTGGCCGCGCTCAAGCAACGCCTGCTCAAGCTCACCGCCGACAGCGAAGCGCGGCTGGCCAAAGCCGATAACCTGAGCGTGGTGAGTTTGAGCGATCACTTCGCGTATCTGATCAGCAGCTTGAACCTGGAAGTGCTCAGCACCGATGCACGGCCCGATGCAGAATGGACGCCTGAGGCGGTGCAGAAACTCACCACGGAGTTGAAGGACAACGACGTGGCGGTGGTGCTGGACCATCGTCAGCCGAGTGAGGCGGTGAAGGCGGCTGTGAGCGCAGGCGGGTCGAAGCTGCTGGTGCTGAATGTAGATGGGCCGGAGCCGGTGGCGGAGCTGGAAACCAATGTAGACCAGCTGATCAAAACCCTCTCCACTGACTGACACATCCAAATGTGGGAGGGGCGGTGCGACGATTCGCCTTGCCCCCGATAGCGGTGGGTCAGCTACCTATAGGCTGGCTGACACACTGCCATCGGGGACAAGCCCCCTCCCACATTGGCACATTGGATTGTGGTGCATCTGGGCTAAACCACATCGACGCCGACATGAATCGCATCATGCCGCCAGAACTCCAGGTCACAATCGATCAACCGCTGGTGCTGGTCATAGTTGACCCGCGCAATGCGCAAGCCCGGGCTGCCCACCGATACGCGCAACGCGGCGGCGGCTTCCACCGGCAGTGATGTCGGCACAATCTCAAAACGCACCCGCCCGTAATGCACATCGTATTTACGCGCATACAGCTCGGTCATCGACTGATTCAGATCGCACTCAAGAATCCCCGGAAAATACTGCGGGTTCAGGTAGTGCTCCACATACAGCACCAACCGCCCATCAATCCGCCGACCCCGGCAGATCTGGATCACGCTGGACAACGCCGGCAACTGCAACCACGCACACACCGCCGCCGATGCCGGCTGCAACCGTGCCGAGATCACTTCGGTCGAGGCCACCCGCCCTTGGTCGGTGACCATCGCGTGGAAGTGACTGCGCTGCATCAGGTTGTAGGCCAGCCGGGGCGGCGAAACGAACCAGCCACGGCGCTCCTCGCGATAAATCTGGCCTTGGGCCTCGAGTTGTAACAAGGCTTCCCGCACGGTAATGCGAGTGGTACCAAACAACTCGCTGAGTTTGCGCTCGGCCGGCAGTTTGCTTGCAGGCGGCAACAGGCCGTGGTCGATCTGCTCTTGCAGCGCCAGGCCGATGGAGGTCACCGCCTTGATTGCCTCATCACGCATCAACGTTACCTTTCTGGACTAGACCAGCACCGTTCAGGTGCACAAAAACGCGCGGTATTCGGGCTTCGGCCGTTGCATGCCAGCCTAGGCATTACAGATGACCGACAGATGACAGTCCGCGTCGTGCCCCACAGCACACCCTGCAATACATCGGCCAAGTCCAAGGCCTGCGGGCACTTTGGCATGGTCTACGCTGAGTCTGTGCTGAGCGACATCGGCGCTTCAAAAACGACATCGACATGAAACTGTCATCCATCGAGCCTAGATTGGCTCAGGTATTGCTGACCTAGACCAACACCACCGCAAACGTCGAAAAAAACGCAGCGTTGAATACGCCCAAAGGAGCTTCGGATGAAACAGCTTTTCCTGGCATCACTGTTAGGCTCGACCATTGCCATGTGCACCGCCGCCATGGCTGCTGATACCGATCTAAAAACCCTTGAAGCTGCCGCCAAGACTGAAGGCGCCGTGAACAGCGTCGGCATGCCCGATGACTGGGCCAACTGGAAAGGCACCTGGGACGACCTGGCCAAGACCTACGGCCTCAAGCACATCGACACCGACATGAGCTCGGCGCAGGAAATCGCCAAGTTCAAAGCCGAAAAAGACAACGCCAGCGCCGATATCGGCGACGTGGGCGCGGCCTTCGGCCCGATTGCGGTGAAGCAGGAAGTCACCCAGCCGTACAAACCGACCACCTGGGCTTCGGTGCCGGATTGGGCCAAAGACAAAGACGGCCACTGGGCCCTGGCCTACACCGGCACCATCGCCTTTATCGTCAACAAGAAGCTGCTGCACGGTTCCGACGTGCCCACCAGCTGGGCGGATCTGCTGACCGGCAAATACAAGGTTTCCGTCGGTGACGTAAGCACTGCCGCCCAGGCGTCCAACGCCGTGCTGGCTGCCGCCATCGCCAACAAAGGTGATGAGAAGAACATCGCTCCCGGCCTGCAATTCTTCACCAAGATCGCCCAGCAAGGTCGTCTCGGCCTGTCCAACCCGACCATCGCCACCATGGAAAAAGGCGAAGTCGAAGTGGGCATCGTCTGGGACTTCAACGGCCTGAGCTACAAAGCCAAGATGGCCAACCCGGATGACTACGTGGTGCTGATCCCGTCGGACGGCTCGGTGAAATCCGGCTACACCACCATCATCAACAAATACGCCAAGCACCCGAACGCCGCCAAGCTGACCCGCGAATACATCTTCAGCGATGCTGGCCAACTCAACCTGGCCAAGGGCAATGCGCGTCCGATCCGCGCGGAAACCGACCTGAAACTGCCGGCCGAAATCGCCAAGAACCTGATCCCGGGCGAGCAGTACACCAAGGCGAACCCGCAGCCGATCAAGGACGCGGATGCCTGGGAAGCCACGTCCAAGAAGCTGCCGCAGCTGTGGAACGAGCAGGTCATCGTAGAAATGAAGTAAGCCGGCCATCCACATTGGATCTGCAGTGCAGATCCAATGTGGGAGGGGCTTATGTGGGAGGGGGCTTGCCCCCGATTGCAGTGGGTCAGTTACAGATTTTTTGCTGACACACCCCCATCGGGGGCAAGCCCCCTCCCACATTTTTGACCTCGTTCCTCCAGGGAAATCGAGTCAAGTTTATTGTTGCGGAGCGTCTCCCCCCATGAAGCACACCGTCATCCTTGTGGTGCTCGACGGCCTCAACTTCGAGGTTGCGAGGCACGCCATGGGGCACTTGCAGGCCTATGTCGGCGCAGGACGCGCAGCCCTCTACACATTGGAATGTGAACTGCCCGCGCTGTCCCGCCCGCTGTATGAGTGCATCCTTACCGGCGTGCCACCGATCCAGAGCGGCATCGTGCACAACAATGTCTCGCGCCTGTCCAACCAGCGCAGCATTTTCCATTACGCCACCGAGGCCGGCCTTAGCACTGCTGCGGCGGCGTATCACTGGGTCAGCGAGTTGTATAACCGCACGCCCTTTCTCGCCGCCCGCGACCGGCATACCGACGACAAGGCGCTGGCGATCCAGCACGGGCATTTCTACTGGAATGACCATTACCCGGATTCGCACCTGTTCGCCGACGCCGAAAGCCTGCGGCTCAAGCACGCGCCGGATTTTCTGGTGGTGCACCCGATGAATATCGACGACGCCGGCCACAAGCACGGCCTCGACACCCCGCAATACCGCAACAGCGCACGCTCGGCCGACATCATCCTGGCCGACTACCTGCAAACCTGGCTCGACGCCGGCTACCAGGTGCTGGTGACCGCCGATCACGGCATGAATAACGACCGCTCCCACAACGGCCTGCTGCCGGAGGAGCGCGAAGTGCCGCTGTTCGTGCTTGGCGACGCGTTCAGCCTGAACCCCGACGCCAAGCCGCAACAGACCGACCTGTGCGGAACCGTCTGTGAGCTGTTGGGCGTGCCCCACGACAAACCTGTATGCCGGGAGCTGCTCAAGTGAATGCCATGACTCGCGGCAAATGGCTGGCCCTGCTGTGCCTGGTGCCCTTCGCCCTGTTCTTTATCGTGTTCGAAATCGCCCCGCTGGTATGGGTGCTGATCAACAGCCTGCAAACCGAAGAATCCGGCTGGGGCGTGGATAATTTCACGCGCATCTTCAGCTCCAAGTTCTACCTGCAGGCGATCCAGTTCAGCCTGGAGATCAGCTTCTACTCCAGCATCTTCGGGATCATCATTGCTGTGCTGGGCAGTTACTCGCTGCGCAAGGTGGACTCGCCACTGCGCAACTTCGTCACCGCCTTCGCCAACATGACCAGCAATTTCTCCGGCGTGCCCCTGGCCTTCGCGTTCATCATCCTGCTGGGGTTCAACGGCAGCATCACCATCATGCTCAAGCAGGCGGGGATCATTCAGGATTTCAACCTGTACTCGAAAACCGGCTTGATCATCCTCTACACCTACTTCCAGATTCCGCTTGGCGTGCTGCTGCTGTACCCGGCATTCGATGCGCTGCGCGAAGACTGGCGCGAGTCGGCGGCGTTGCTCGGCGCGAATGGCTGGGACTTCTGGCGGCATATCGGCCTGCCGGTGCTCACGCCGGCGCTGCTGGGTACGTTCGTAATCCTGCTGGCCAATGCCCTCGGCGCGTATGCCACGGTCTATGCCCTGACTACCGGTAACTTCAACGTGCTGCCCATCCGTATCGCTGGCCTGGTGTCGGGGGATGTGTCACTTGACCCGAACCTGGCCAGCGCCCTGGCCGTGGTACTGGTGGCGCTGATGACCCTGGTCACGGTGGTCCATCAACTGCTGCTCAAGAGGAGCTACCATGTCTCGCGCTGAAGCCGGCCCGGCCTCCCTCTACCACCGCGTGGTGGTGTACCTGCTGTTTGCGATCCTGGTGTTGCCGCTGATCGGCACTTTTGTCTACTCGATTGCCAGCAGTTGGTCGGCGACCATCCTGCCGGCCGGCTTTACCCTGAAATGGTATGTGCAGCTGTGGAGCGACCCGCGCTTTCTGATGGCCTTCGGGCAGTCGCTGCTGGTGTGCGTCGGCGCGCTGATCCTGTCGGTGGTGCTGATCCTGCCGCTGCTGTTTGTGGTGCATTACCACTTTCCCAAGCTGGACGCGCTGATGAACATCCTGATCCTGCTGCCCTTTGCGGTGCCGCCGGTGGTGTCGTCGGTGGGCCTGCTGCAACTCTATGGCTCCGGGCCATTTGCGATGGTGGGCACGCCGTGGATCCTGATCGGCTGCTACTTCACCGTGGCGCTGCCGTTCATGTACCGCGCGATCACTAACAACCTGCAAGCGATCAACCTGCGTGACCTGATGGACGCCTCGCAGCTGCTCGGCGCCAGCACCTGGCAGGCGGCGATTTTCGTGGTGCTGCCCAACCTGCGAAAGGGCCTGATGGTGGCGCTGCTGTTGTCGTTCTCGTTCCTGTTCGGAGAGTTCGTGTTCGCCAACATCCTGGTGGGCACCCGCTACGAAACCCTGCAGGTGTACCTCAACAACATGCGCAACAGCAGCGGCCACTTCACCAGCGCCGTCGTGATCTTGAACAAGGACAAAAGCCAATGAGCTTCGTCAGCGTCCAACACCTGCAAAAAGGCTATGCCGGCACACCGGTGTTCAGTGATATCAACTGCGAGATTGCCAAGGGCGAGTTCGTCACCCTGCTCGGCCCGTCCGGGTGCGGCAAGTCGACCTTGCTGCGTTGCATCGCCGGGTTGACCTCTGTGGATAGTGGGAAAATTCTGCTGGATGGGCAGGACATCGTCCCGCTGAGCCCACAGAAACGACATATCGGCATGGTGTTCCAGAGCTATGCACTGTTTCCCAACATGACCGTCGAGCAGAACGTCGCCTTCGGCCTGCGCATGCAAAAGGTCAACGCCGACGACAGCCACAAGCGCGTGCAGGAAGTGCTGCAACTGGTGGAGCTCAAGGACCTGGCCGGGCGTTACCCGCACCAGATGTCCGGCGGCCAGTGCCAGCGCGTGGCCCTCGCCCGCTCCCTGGTGACTCGCCCGCGCCTGTTGCTGCTGGACGAGCCGCTGTCGGCGCTGGATGCGCGGATTCGCAAACACCTGCGCGAGCAGATCCGCCAGATCCAGCGCGAGCTGGGGCTGACCACGATCTTCGTGACCCATGACCAGGAAGAAGCCCTCACAATGTCGGACCGCATCTTCCTGATGAACCAGGGCAAGATCGTGCAGAGCGGCGACGCCGAAACCCTCTACACCGCGCCGGTGGATGTATTCGCCGCAGGCTTTATCGGCAACTACAACCTGCTGGATGCCGACAAGGCCAGCCAGTTGCTGCAACGGCCGATCAGCGGGCGCATCGCGATTCGCCCGGAGGCCATCGAGCTGAGCCGCAGCGGCGAACTCGACGCGCTGGTGCGCAGCCACAGCCTGCTGGGCAACGTGATCCGCTACCGCATCGAAGCGCGTGGCGTGGAACTGGTGGTGGATGTACTCAACCGCTCGGCGGACGACCTGCACCCCGACGGCCAGCGCCTGGCACTTTCCATCGACCCGAGTGCGCTGTGTGAAGTAGCCTGACGCAACGATTTAACGAGAGAGCGTAACGGATGGCATTGGTAATTTTTGATCTGGACGACACCCTGATCCACGGCGACTGCGCCACGTTGTGGAGCGAGCAGATGGGCCGCCTGGGCTGGGTCGACCCCGAGTCGTTCATGCGCCGCAACAACGAGCTGATGGACGCCTACAGCCGAGGCGAGCTGGCCATGGAAGATTTCATGGATTTCAGCCTCGAGCCGATGATCGGCCGCACCCCGGAAGAAATCGACCACCTGGTGGAGCCGTGGGTCGAGGACGTGATCGAGCCGCTGATCTACAGCGACGCCACCAAGACCATCGCCCGCCACCGCGCGAATGGCGACCGGATCCTGGTGATTTCCGCTTCGGGCACGCACCTGGTCACGCCGATTGCGGCGCGTATCGGTATCGATGAAGTGTTGGGGATTGATCTGGACGTCAGCCATGGTGTGTACAGCGGGCGTACCGTGGGTGTGCTGACTTATCGTGAGGGCAAGATCACGCGGTTGTTGGCGTGGCTTGAGCAGGAAGGTGAGACGCTGGAGGGCGCGTATTTCTATTCGGATTCGCGTAATGATTTGCCGTTGCTGAGCAAGGTTGAGTTTCCTCAAGTCGTTAACCCGGACCCGGTGCTTCGCGAGCATGCTGAAAAGGCCGGCTGGCCGATCCACCACTGGATCTGACTCAACTGTGATCCAAATGTGGGAGGGGGCTTGCCCCCGATAGCAGTGTGTCAGATGAAATATTCTTCACTGACATACCACTATCGGGGGCAAGCCCCCTCCCACATTTTTAAACCCATTCCAATTCAGGCCAGGCTTTCGTCAATCACCAACACCAATTTCCCGGAAATCTGGTTGCCTGCCAGCTCCTCAAACGCCGCCTCGGCATCCTTGATCGCAAAGGTCTTGGCCAATTGCGGGCTCAAGCGGCCTTCCACAAACAGCGGCCACACGTGCTGGCTCAAATCACTCAACAGGTCGGCCTTGAACTGATCGCTGCGGCTGCGCAAGGTCGAGCCCAGCAATTGAATGCGCTTGCCCAGCACCTGCGCCAGGTCCAGATGCGCCTCGCGGCCGCCCATCAGGCCGATCAACACCCAGCGACCGTCCAGGGCCAGCAGCTTGACGTCCAGCGCCGCATAGTTGCCGCCCACCGGGTCGAGAATGACATCGAACGGCCCGAAGTCCCGCAGCCCTTCAATGCCGTCGGTACGCACCACGCCGCCCTGGGCGCCCAGGGCTTCGCAGTAGGCCAGGCGCTCCGCCGAGCCGACGCTGACCCAGCACGGGCTGCCAAACGCCTTGCACAGCTGGATGGCGGCCGAGCCCACGCCACTCGCGCCGGCATGCAGCAACACCTTCTCGCCGGGCTTGAGGCCCGCCAGCTGGAACAGGTTGAGCCATGCCGTGCTGTACACCTCAGGCAATGCCGCCGCTTCGACGAGCGACAGGCCTTCCGGCACCGCCAGCACGTGGCGGGCATCCACCACCACTTCTTCGGCCATGCCGCCACCGGCCAGCAGCGCGCAAACACGGTCGCCGACCTGCCAGGACGCGCCCGCGCCGACTTCACTGATCACCCCGGAACACTCCAGGCCCAGCACCTGGCTGGCGCCGGGCGGTGGCGGATAAAGCCCCGCGCGCTGCAACAAATCGGCGCGATTGAGGCCCGCAGCCGCCACGCGAATACGAACCTGGCCTACATCACAACCAGGACTTGGCTCTTCCAGCCACTCCACATGACCTTCAACGCCTTGCAATGCTTTCACAGTGCCTCCATAGTGAGTCTGGACTGAGCCCGTAGCTGTAGCGCCGGGCTTTTTGCATTATGCGACCGGACCATATGGAACCGGCTCCCT
>Ga0302347_1001199_pt1 | contig 32465 bp, 27 predicted proteins | sample PhyWR1_FD_202178 | JGI IMG/M metagenome (GOLD analysis project Ga0302347, IMG submission 202178) | Leaf surface microbial communities from wheat plants in UC Gill Tract Community Farm, Albany, California, United States - DLSL W.R1 (v2)... | ecosystem: Host-associated > Plants > Phyllosphere >... | reverse complement strand
CGGTTTCGTCGAGGCTGATGATTCTCTATAATAGCCCTCGTTTTCCCCCCTTCGCCCTGAAGACGAGAGATCTTTAATGATGGAAATTCTGCGTGGTTCGCCTGCACTTTCGGCATTTCGTATTAAAAAACTTCTGACCAGATTTAACGACGCTAACCTGCCGGTCAGCGACGTGTATGCTGAGTATGTTCACTTTGCTTATCTGGATGCACCGCTAAATGCTGATGAGTCTGCCCGCCTGCAACGGTTACTGAAGTATGGTCCAACCCTCGCAGAACACACCCCAGGTGGTCATTTACTGCTGGTAACACCGCGTCCGGGAACCATCTCACCTTGGTCCTCTAAAGCGACGGACATTGCACATAATTGCGACTTGCCGCAGGTTAAACGGCTGGAGCGGGGCGTTGCCTGGTATATTACCGCAGACACCCTGACCGACGTACAGTGGAAAGAAGTTGCCCTGTTGCTGCATGACCGAATGATGGAGAGTGTTTTCACCTCTTTGGAAGATGCCGCTCAGCTGTTTGTACAACAGAGCCCCGCACCAGTACAAAGTATCGATTTATCAGGTAAAGGGCGTGACGCGCTGGTTGAAGCTAATATTCGCCTGGGTCTGGCGCTGGCCGAGGATGAAATCGATTATTTGCAGACCGCCTTTACTCAGCTCGGTCGTAATCCTAACGATATCGAACTCTACATGTTCGCTCAGGCGAACTCAGAACACTGTCGTCATAAAATTTTCAATGCTGACTGGGTTATCGACGGTGAAAAACAGCCTAAATCGCTGTTTAAGATGATCAAAAATACATTTGAAAAAACGCCTGATTATGTCCTGTCTGCCTATAAAGATAACGCTGCCGTTATGGAGGGTTCACATGTAGGACGCTTCTTTGCGGACCACGATTCTGGTCGCTATGAATTTCATCAGGAAGAAGCACATATCCTGATGAAGGTGGAGACTCATAACCATCCAACTGCTATTTCTCCATGGCCAGGTGCAGCTACTGGCTCTGGTGGCGAGATCCGTGATGAAGGTGCAACGGGTCGTGGATCTAAGCCTAAAGCAGGTTTGGTGGGTTTCTCCGTTTCTAACTTGCGTATTCCTGGCTTCGAACAGCCTTGGGAGCAAGATTTCGGTAAACCAGACCGCATTGTTAGTGCGCTGGATATCATGACTGAAGGCCCATTAGGTGGCGCGGCATTTAACAATGAGTTTGGTCGTCCGGCCCTGACGGGCTACTTCCGTACTTATGAAGAGCAGGTTAACAGCCATAATGGAGTGGAGCTACGTGGCTACCACAAACCTATTATGCTGGCGGGTGGTATCGGAAATATTCGAGCCGACCATGTACAAAAAGGTGAAATTCCTCCTGGCGCGAAGCTTATTGTTCTCGGTGGACCGTCAATGAATATTGGCCTTGGAGGCGGTGCTGCTTCCTCTATGGCTTCTGGCCAGTCTGATGCTGACCTCGATTTTGCTTCTGTTCAGCGCGATAACCCAGAAATGGAGCGTCGTTGTCAGGAAGTTATCGACCGTTGCTGGGAGCTGGGCGATGATAACCCAATCGTCTTTATCCATGATGTTGGTGCTGGTGGCCTGTCGAACGCGATGCCAGAGCTGGTCAGTGACGGCGGGCGTGGTGGTCGTTTTGAACTGCGCGATATCTTAAATGATGAGCCGGGTATGAGCCCGTTAGAGGTGTGGTGTAACGAATCTCAGGAACGTTATGTGCTGGCAGTGATGCCAGAACAGTTGGCCCTGTTTGATGCTATGTGCCGCCGTGAGCGTGCGCCTTATGCCGTAATTGGTGAGGCGACCCAGGAGCCGCACCTGACCCTGAATGACAGTCATTTCGACAATCAGCCTATTGATATGCCACTCGATGTCTTACTGGGCAAAACACCGAAAATGGAGCGTAATGTTGAAACGCTGAAAGCCAAAGGCGAAGCCTTGGATGAAAGTGCTATTACTATCGCTGATGCCGTTAACCGTGTGCTGCACTTACCGACAGTCGCAGAAAAAACCTTCCTCGTGACCATTGGTGATCGTACCGTAACAGGTATGGTTTCACGTGATCAGATGGTAGGTCCGTGGCAGATCCCCGTAGCTGACTGTGCTGTCACAACGGCAAGCCTCGATAGCTACTATGGCGAAGCGATGTCACTGGGTGAACGTGCACCTGTTGCCTTGCTGGATTTCGCTGCTTCAGCCCGTCTTGCTGTTGGTGAAGCACTTACTAACATAGCTGCGACACAGATTGGTTCTCTGAAACGCATCAAACTGTCCGCTAACTGGATGTCTGCCGCAGGACACCCAGGTGAAGATGCTGGGTTGTATGAAGCGGTAAAAGCCGTGGGGGAAGAACTCTGTCCACAGCTGGGTCTGACCATTCCGGTGGGCAAAGACTCCATGTCGATGAAAACCCGCTGGCAGCAGGAAGACAGCACTAAAGAGATGACGTCGCCGTTATCTCTGGTTATCACGGCATTTGCTCGTGTTGAAGATGTTCGCGCTACCGTAACTCCACAGTTAAGTACTGAAGACAACGCCTTATTTTTGATTGACTTAGGTGCTGGTAATAATGCTCTTGGTGCCACGGCATTAGCTCAGGTCTATCGTCAGTTAGGTGATAAGCCTGCTGATGTGCGTAGTGTTGAGCAGCTGAAAGGCTTCTGGCATGCCATGCAGACACTGGTCGCTGGGCGGAAGTTACTGGCATGGCACGATCGCTCTGATGGTGGTCTGTTAGTCACGCTGGCGGAAATGGCCTTTAGTGGTCACTGCGGTATTGAAGCAGATATTACTTGTCTTGGTAGTAACCGACTGGCCGCTCTGTTTAACGAAGAATTAGGTGGTGTTATTCAGGTACGTGCAGCAGACCGCGCGTTAGTAGAACAATGCCTTGCCGAACATGGTCTTGCAGATTGTGTACACTATCTTGGTAAAGCCGTCACAGGTGACCGCTTTACACTGACTGCTGACAGTGAGTCAGTGTTTAGCGAAAGTCGAACCACTATGCGTCTCTGGTGGGCAGAAACCACTTGGCAGATGCAGCGTCTGCGCGATAATCCAGATTGCGCTGACGAAGAGCATCAGGCCAAAGCTGACGACAGCGATCCGGGTCTCAATGTTAAACTGAGCTTTGATATTGCAGCAGACATCGCCGCTCCGTTTATTGCTACCGGTGCGCGTCCAAAAGTAGCCATTCTGCGTGAGCAGGGGGTTAACTCTCATGTTGAAATGGCAGCAGCATTCCATCGTGCTGGTTTTGATGCTATTGATGTGCATATGAGTGATTTGCTGGCAGGCCGTACCGGGTTGGATAGCTTCCAGACTTTGGTTGCCTGCGGTGGTTTCTCCTATGGTGATGTCCTGGGAGCGGGTGAAGGTTGGGCAAAATCGATTCTCTTCAACTCGCGTGTGCGTGATGAGTTTGCTGAGTTTTTCCTACGCCCTCAGACCCTGGCCTTAGGCGTCTGTAATGGTTGTCAGATGATGTCTAATCTGCGTGAGCTGATTCCAGGGAGTGAGTTGTGGCCACGTTTTGTTCGCAATCAGTCTGATCGTTTTGAAGCACGCTTCAGTCTGGTTGAAGTAACTGACAGCCCATCGTTGCTGCTTCAGGGAATGGCTGGTTCGCATATGCCGATTGCCGTCTCCCATGGTGAAGGGCGTGTTGAAGTCCGTGATGCTGCACATTTGCTGGCGCTGGAAAGTAAAGGTCTGGTGGCGTTGCGCTTTATCGATAACGCTAACAATGTTACTGAACGCTATCCAGCGAACCCAAATGGTTCGCCAAAGGGGATTACTGCAGTGAGTAATGAAGACGGGCGTGTCACCATCATGATGCCACATCCTGAACGCGTATTCCGTACAGTGAGCAATTCATGGCACCCAGAAGAGTGGGGTGAAGACAGCCCGTGGATGCGTATTTTCCGTAATGCCCGTAAACAGCTAGGCTGATTTATCGGTTAGTTCGTAATCCGTAAGAACCCCTCCGAACTCTGTGAGGGGTTTTTTTATGTCGCTAAATCACGACAACGCGGTTTTACATGTCTCTTTTTGGAGACATTTAACGCTATGACTGTTAAATGAATTTAGTTTATGTCATTCATTTGTCTCAAATTGGCGACAGTTTCTGTGATCGCTATATAGATATGTATTATATTTTTATCTTAAAATTGTTTTATAAATCATGTTGTTGATATTTTTATTTACAACTTGGCATATATCATGCATCATTATTGACGTTGCTCATTCAACTTCTTATGTCAGCGTTTTTAAACAGACTACATAAACCTCCGAATGACGCACATTAAGGTGCCTGCCGTCCAACTTTTGATAAATGCTTTCGGGCTTATCATACATCGGGCGAAACGTTGAGTAAGGCGCCGCCTATTCCTTAAATAAAGGCAGGGTTTTTACCCTGCCTTTATTGTTTCTGCAAACTCCGCTTTCAACCCAATTCAATCCCAGCTAGCATCTTGTCTGAACGATAAAATGAGATGAATCAATTGAACCAGTGGCATATCTTTCCCCGCTCATTACGACAACTTGTAATGATAGCTTTTTTCTTGGTTCTGGTTCCGCTTTTAGTGCTTGCCTGGCAAGCCTGGCAGAGCCTGAATGCACTCAGCACCCAGGCGGAACAAACCAACCGTAGCACTATGGCTGACGCTCGTCGTAGCGAGACCATGACTAATATTGCTTTAGAAATGGAACGCAGTTACCGTCAGTATTGCGTGCTGGATGATCCTCGTCTGTTGAGTGTATATCAGGAACAGCATGGCAATTATGCTCAGATGCTGGAATCTCATGCACCGGTTATTACTGATACGAGTCTGTTAAAAACACTGACTCAGTCCTTAGATACGCTCTCAACGTTTCAATGTCGCAATAATGCTCCAGATAGCGCAGCACTACATGAACTCGAAGTCTTTGCTGCCAGTAACGCAGATATGCTTCAGGCGACGCGGGCAGTTGTTTTTTCTCGTGGTCAGCAACTGCAGCAGGATATTGCTGAACGTGGTCAATATTTTGGTTGGCAGGCACTGGTGTTATTTTTGCTGAGTCTGAATCTGGTTATTATTTTTACCCGTATGATCATCGGCCCGGTAAAAGGTATTGAAAGAATGATTAAACATCTCGGGGAAGGGCGTTTACTGGAGGATGATGAGAATTTTAAAGGGCCGAGAGAGTTACGCTCAATCGGGCAGCGCATCGTTTGGTTAAGTGAGCGTTTACGCTGGCTGGAGTCCCAGCGACATGAGTTTTTACGTCATATCTCGCATGAATTAAAAACTCCGCTTGCCAGTATGCGTGAAGGCACTGAATTATTGGCAGATCAGGTCGTCGGGCCATTGACGCCCTCTCAAAAAGAAGTTGTGTCTATTCTTGATGACAGTAGTCGTCACCTGCAAAAACTGATCGAACAACTGTTGGACTATAATCGACGTGTCACAGACGGCGCAGTTGAATTAGAGAAAGTGGATCTTGCCCCGCTGGTTGCCAGAGTTATCACTGCCCACAGTTTACCTGCAAGGGCTAAACATATGCATACTGAAACGGAGCTGATGGCAGGAGTTTGTCTGGCTGAACCCGTATTGCTGATGAGTGTATTAGATAATCTCTACTCCAATGCGGTGTACTATGGTGGTGAATCCGGTACCATTTATATTCGTAGTGTACAGTCAGACAATCAGCTACATATTGAAGTCGCTAATACCGGTCAGGCTATCCCTGAATCGGAAAGTGAAATGATTTTTGAGCCTTTCTATCAAGGTAGCCTGCAACGTAAAGGTTCAGTGAAAGGCAGTGGATTAGGCCTCAGTATTGCCAGGGATTGTATTCATCGAATGAAAGGTCAACTCTATCTGATACATGATGAGAAAGCAGATGTTTGCTTTCGTATCGAATTACCCGTTTTTTCCGAGAATGATATAACGCAATGAAAGCATACCTATTATCCCTGCTACAGGGTGCTGTTGGTTCTCGCCTGGCTATTACCCTGCTGGTGGCTGGGAGCGGTGTGCTGACTGGCTGTGCATCGCTGCCAGAATTACATCATTCGCAAACCGTTAATCAGACTCATCTGCCGCAGAAGCAGCTTCCAGACTATCTTTCGACACAATGTTCGAATATCTGGCAGCAGGAAGATGCCGAGACTCTGGAAAATCCACTCTATTGGTTACGAGGAATGGAGTGTGCACAGCGCCTTTCACCGGAAGAAGCCAGGATAGAAGCTCGTCAATGGTCTGCGCTTACTTGGCAGGATACCTTTAAGCGCGGTATTTTATTATCTCCCGCCAAAATTACGCCTGTCGAAAGACGTCGTTATATGACACAGCTTGATATGCTGGCCACAGATATTCCTCTTCAGATTCGCTCTTTATTTATGGTCTGGCGTGATGGAGAGCGCTCCCAGTTAAGTCTGGCAGAAGAGCGCAGCCGTTATAGCAAATTACAGCAAACAACTGACAGTCAGCTGGATGAGTTTCGCCAGGCACAGCAGTTGTTAAGCAATGAACTGGAGATAACGACCAGGAAACTAGAAACGCTGTCCGATATCGAACGCCAGCTTTCCAGTCGCAAACCGGGTAGCAACTATGCTCCTGATGCACAAAGTACCGATACTCAGGATAGCAACGGACAACTACCCAAAGAGGACCTGCCATGACGTCACACAAACCCGCTCGTTTACTGTTAGTGGATGATGACCCTGGCTTGTTAAAGCTATTAGGCATGCGTCTGTCCAGTGAAGGTTATACCGTGACAACTGCTGAGAGTGGTGCGGAAGGATTACGTGTCTTAGGTCGTGAAAAAATTGATCTGGTGATAAGCGATCTACGTATGGACGAAATGGATGGTATGGCGCTTTTTAGTGAAGTTCAAAAAGCCCAGCCAGGTATGCCAGTGATCATTCTTACTGCTCATGGTTCGATTCCTGAAGCCGTCACGGCGACACAACAAGGCGTATTCAGCTTTCTGACGAAACCCGTGGATAAAGACGCACTTTACCGGGCTATTGACGATGCTCTGGCCCATACCATCCCGGCAGGGGAGGAAATGTGGCGCGATACTATCGTTACGCGCAGCCCGATCATGTTACGTCTGCTGGAACAGGCTCATAAGGTGGCTCAGTCTGATGTCAGCGTCTTAATCAATGGTCAAAGCGGAACCGGAAAAGAGGTGCTGGCGCAAGCCATACATCAAGCGAGTCCACGTAGTAAAAAAGCTTTTATTGCCATCAACTGTGGTGCATTGCCGGAACAGTTACTGGAATCAGAACTGTTTGGCCATGCGCGTGGCGCTTTTACTGGGGCCGTGAGTAATCGGGAAGGGTTGTTTCAGGCCGCTGAAGGCGGAACACTCTTTTTAGATGAAATTGGCGATATGCCACTCTCGCTTCAGGTGAAACTGTTGCGGGTGTTGCAAGAGCGTAAAGTACGCCCGCTTGGCAGCAACCGGGATGTAGATATTGATGTACGGATACTTTCTGCTACTCACCGGCATCTTCCCAAAGCGATGGAGCGGGGAGAGTTTCGCGAAGATTTATTCTATCGTCTGAATGTGGTGAGTCTGAAAATACCCGCGCTAAATGAACGTGCTGAAGATATTCCTTTGCTGGCCAGCCAGTTATTACGTCAGTCAGCGGATAAGCATAAACCTTTTGTACGTAGCTTTTCGACCGAAGCCATGAAGCGATTAATTTCTGCCAGCTGGCCCGGTAATGTTCGTCAGCTAGTGAACGTCATTGAGCAATGCGTTGCCCTGACCTCGACACCGGTCATCAATGAAGCTTTAGTAGAGCAGGCTCTGGAAGGGGAGAATACTGCTCTGCCAACCTTTGTTGAAGCAAGGAATCAGTTTGAACTTAACTACTTACGAAAACTTTTACATATCACTAAAGGTAATGTTACCCATTCTGCACGCATGGCCGGACGGAATCGGACAGAATTCTATAAACTACTGGCCCGACATGAACTCGATGCCAATGACTTTAAAGACTAGCCTGTGGTAGTGTGAGCAGATGCAGATTTATACCCGTCATACTTAAAGTTGCCAGGGCGTTGCTATCAAAAATCCTGCCGAATCACATAGTTTATCTATGCGCATCTATAGGATTTACTCAGCGCCTACAAGCAACTCGAATTATTTTGGGTATATAACGAAAAACAGTATGTGATGTGGCGTGGGGAAAGCGTAATAACATGAAAAAGATAGATGCAATTATTAAACCGTTCAAACTGGATGATGTGCGTGAAGCGCTGGCGGAAGTAGGTATCACGGGTATGACGGTGACTGAAGTCAAAGGATTTGGTCGTCAGAAAGGCCATACCGAGCTGTATCGCGGTGCTGAGTATATGGTGGATTTTCTACCAAAAGTTAAAATTGAACTGGTCGTGACTGACGATATTGTCGATATCTGTGTTGATACTATTGTGCGTACTGCACAGACTGGAAAAATTGGTGACGGTAAGATTTTTGTCTTCGACGTTGCCCGTGTGGTACGAATTCGTACTGGCGAAGAAGACGACGCAGCGATTTAATAAATACCCCATAAATCCTCGTCCAGTGTGGAATACGGGCGGGGATATAGGGAGTGAGTGCTCTCGATCCCCTGGACAGTTCCTGTTCTCACGACGAGCTATTTTCAAAGGCCTCGGGTCTCATATCTCCGCGTTAGCTGTGGCGTCGGCTATGATTTAGAACGTTTCAATGTAATCGAAGATATCAGCCCGATCCCGGGTTTGATCTATGTGCTTCCTGGTAGGTTTTTTTTAGTAAACTGAAGAACAATTCTGCAATTCTTCGTTATATACCCTAAATAATTCGAGTTGCTTGTAGGCGCAAAGCTCAGGCCGTCGATGAGCATAGATAAACGCTGTGATTCGGCTGTCCTCACTGCGCAACGCCCAAGTAACTTGAAGTATGGCGGGTATATACGCTAATGCTATCCATCAGTTTACGCCTCCAGGCTGCCATCATAAGCGCATCCAACGCGAATTAACACGGCAGTGTGTGCTCCATCGACCAAACCTGTCTCGCTCTTCCTCTGTATGTTTTAGCTGAGTCCAGTAAATCCTGCATCTGGTGCTCGTTCTGACCAGATTTTATCGCCGAATCCATTTATAAAGGCTGTACATCGAGGCGTTATGAAACGTGGGTGACGGGATAGGCGCATTTGGTTACCTGGAGAACCGCTTCCTCCTTAAACTCCGGTAAATAGTGATGTATCGAGAAACTCCTCCTATGCTTACAATATAGGCCAGATTTATCTATAGACGTGAGGACTCCCTCACATACCCGATCACGTGGTTCTATATCGCGTTACGTCTTTAAGATTATTATTAGATATTAAATCGTTGGAATAATCCTATTATATCCTCTGATTTAGATTTTTAGCTGAGTACTTAACGATTTAATTATTGGAAAAATCCTATTATCACTCTGATTTTACTTTTAGTTTGTGATTAAACATTCACTATCGGGAATGCTCCTGCTGCTATTTTGGCTTCACATCTTTCTATTTTTATGAAAAAGATAAATATTAAAAAATGACTGTAATCCTAATACTTCTCATTCATATAACAGCATTAAATGCTGATTGAAGCCTGTTTTTATTTATAATTATCTTTGTTTTTGTTTTTTTTATTTATAATGATCTGTGTTTTTTGTTTTTATTGGGGGCTGTAATCATTTGCAAAGTGAAAAGTATAAAGCTTAGTTTTAAACAAAAATCCATTATGACCTTTGTATTTTGCTTAATCTGAGCGGGTCTCTCGTGGATGGTATTGTAATATTCGATTTTTAATATAATATGATTTTCGAGTCATCTGACTGGTTTATTTCCTCACTATCACATAATAGTATAGAGTTACTCACTATTATGTCGAATGATGAAAATAGGTCTTTAAAATAATTAGCCCACTTATTATTAAAGAAGAATGAAGAATGAAACTTGGTGTGGATATCGTAGAAATCCATCGTATTGATAAGATCGTAAAAAGAAATAATGGCAAATTTCTGGAACGAATTTTAACCGAATATGAAAGATCTACTATTGGCGATATCAGTGAAAACTGTGAGCGTTTAGCGGGTTTTTGGGCAGCTAAAGAAGCAGCAGTTAAAGCATTAGGTACTGGGTTCAGATTAGGAATATCTTTCCATGATATAGAGATTCGCCATGATGATCTGGGATGTCCTTATTATTCCTTTTATGGTGAGTTTCTTAGAATAATGCAGAATAAAAAATTCCAGAATTCTGTATTAAGTATTTCCCACTGTAAATCACATGCTATTGCCACTGCTATATTGAGTTAAATGATATTAATTAATAAAGGACTATTAAATGGGGATATACTCTGACTTAATCGGGAAGAATGTACTCATTACAGGGGCCAGCGGAGATATCGGTCTGGCCATTTGCAAAAAATATTTAGATTTAGGCTGTCATGTTTATGCGGTCTATCAGCATGATACTTCCGGACTGGAGGGGCTAAAAGAAAGTCATTCGGCGGGCGAAAATCTGCATATCCTGCAATGTAATATTTCGGAACCTGATCAGGTAAAAGCTCTCGCCGATAAACTCGAGCAAGAGGCGCATGCCATTCATATTCTAATAAATAACGCAGGAATATATAAAGACAATGTATTTTCTGCCCTGACATATGATGAATTTGATCAGGTTATTAAAGTGAATCTTTATGGCACTTTCATAGTAACCAAAGAAATGTTGCGTTTATTGCGTCATGCCCGGAATTCCACTGTAGTAAATATCTCCTCGGTATCCGGTGTGACCTCTAGTTTTGGTCAGACAAATTACAGCGCAGCCAAATCTGGCATTATCGGATTCACACGGACTCTGGCAGCAGAAATGGCCTCTAAGGGAATTCGTGTGAATGCTGTCGCTCCCGGCATGATTGAATCCCGCATGGTGAAAAAAGTCCCCCGGCAGATTGTACGTAACGTGATGTCTGCTATTCCGCTTAAGCGTCTTGGTCGGGTTGACGAGATAGCAAACGTAGTAGCTTTCCTCAGTTCAGATGCATCAAGTTACATCGTTGGTCAGACTCTGGTCGCCGACGGTGGGCTGGTGATGCGATAACCGACAGGAATGTTGAATGTCTAATTATAACAGAAGTTTAGTTTCGCCTACGTTGTTACTGAAAATGGGTGCATGGCGAGCACCAATATTTATGGTTGACCGTATCGTGGATTTCTCGCCAGGTGAGAAAAGTTCGATTACCGTCATCAAACACGTCACCTTCAATGAATCCTATATTCCAGGGCATTTCCCTGATAACCCGGTCATGCCTGGAGTGATGATTGCCGAAATATTCGGGCAGGCCAGTGAATATTTCAGCTTGGTTAATGACTATTGTAATTTGCATGAGCGTGAAACCGGCACGTCGTTAAAAAAATTCGATGACGTTTCCCGCGCTCTTCGTGAGCAAGCTGGCGTTGACCGCATCTTGGCTGAACGCCGTCGTATCGTAGGTTTCCTGGCTTCGCAAGATGTGAAGTACAAACATGTCGTGTATCCAGGAGACACCATCGAGGTGACCAGTCATCTCTCTTTTGCTGATGTGAACGGTTTCCACCATTACGAAGTGGAAGCACGGGTTGGCCGCCAGGTTGCCTGTACGGGGCGTATCGTCAATTTCCGCATGGAACGCAGCCAGGCCGAAAACAAAGGCATGCTGATTAACTAATCTGAAAGGAATACACCAGAATGAGCAACATTGGACTTGATACACAGATTGAACAACGGAAGTTGGTGTTGGAAAAAATCAAAATAGGGCTGATTGAGCGTCTTAACCTTTATCAAGAAATCAAGCAAATTGATGATGATACCCCTCTGTTCGGCAGTGGGTTGAAACTGGATTCTGTTGATGCGACAGAAGTCATTGTATTGCTTGATGAGGCATTAAACATCCGCATTAAAGAGGGCGAAGATCCGTCTTATATGCGCAGTATCAATACATTGGCCTCATTCGTTATCGCGAAACAGGCAGAAGCAGAAGCAGAAGCATCAGCAGCAGAAGCAACGACAGGAAGTCATTAAAAATGAGCAAACTTACTGAAATTCATCAGCAGCAAGGCGCCGTGATGGGCAAACACAACGGCGTCATTATCCCGGTGAGCTACGGCGAAACCAAGGCTGAGCACATTGCCGTACGTAAAAATATTCTGTTAAGCGATTACTCGCATTTTGGGATTGCCAGCATCAGCGGCGAAAGCGCCTGGTCACTGCTCAACCGTCTGGTCTCCGGCGACGTCTCCTCTATCCGTGATGAACAGGCGATGTATAGCCTGATCCTGGATGACGAAGGTAAAATCATCACTGACTTATATATCGCCTGTGATGATGAACGTTTCTTGCTGATCTCCGAATGGATGACTGGCGAAGCGCTGTGCGAACTGTTGCGCGCCATGCTCGAAGGCAACGAAGAAGAATTTGAGGATATCGACGCTATTGAATCCCTGACGCCAGAATGGGGAATGCTGCACGTCGAAGGTCCTTATGCCTGGGAATTACTGGCTGAACTCTATGGTATGGACGTCATTGGCCTGCCATTCCAGGAGCATATGCGAATTGATGACCTAATCCTGCTGCGCAGCGGTAAACATGGTGAATACTCTTATAAACTGATGGGTCCACAGGATGATTTGGCTGGTACTTGGGAGCAATTGCTCGAAGCCGGGGAAAAATATGACCTGCGTACTGGTGGCCTGAATTATCAGCGTCTTGTCCGTCTGGAAAACCCATGCTGGGAACCTCAAATCTTTAATGACTACAGTCGCTGCCCGATTGAACTACAGATGCAGTGGGTTGTGCGTTATGACAAAGAAAATTTTACAGGCCTTGAAGCCGTAGTTGCACGCGTTGAAGAAGGCGTGTCTCACCGGGTTGTCGGCATGATTATCCCAGGGAAACCGGAACACAGTCCGAAACCCGGTGACCAAGTCACTCTTGACGGCCTGAGCATCGGCGAAGTCATTACCTACGGTTACTCTGAAGATCTCGAAGCCGGGCTGGGGCGTTTAATTATTAAATCTTCACTGGCCTGGGCTGATATTGACGCCTACAAAATCCAGACTGCCAGCGGTCCTGTTTCTGTCAAAACGTCCGCCGTGCCGTTTGCCCGAAACTACAGCTTCTTGGTGAACCCTTCCGAGCACAGTTATGTGGACAGTTCACGTCCGCGTGATCTCTTGCAACAAATGGAATGGCAGAAAGCTAAAGACGAAAAAGAAGCCAAAGAAAAGGCTAACAAAGAAGCGCTTGCGGCTACCGATAACACGCCAAAAGCCTGATGTTCTTATGCGCCATGACTGTCATGGCGCATCTCCCTCGTTATTTCAGTATATAAACATGGAAGAGTATATGAGCGTTACTCGCAAAAGAGTGGTGATCACCGGGATGGGTCATCTCTCCTCGATCGCCTCGAGCGTACCGGAATTTAAACAAGCACTGTTTGACAAAACCTGTGGTATCAAACCAAGCAAGAAATACCTTGAATGGTTTGAAGATGCCAACGCCTCTGAAGTTTTACAACCACTGAGTTGGCCTGGATTATCGGATGATGTCATTGCCACGCTCGATAATGCGGCGCTTTGGGCATATAAAGTGGGTTATGAGGCACTTGAAGATGGGCGTTTACCTCGCGGTGAACTGCGCGACAAAACGGGTCTGATCATTGGTGTTTCATCCGCAGGAACGGAAGCCTTTATTCCACTGATAGAGCATCGCATGGAAACTTTCTCATTGAAGAAAGCGATGGTATCCGGGAGTTTTGCTTCATGCAGCGCCATAGTCTCTTCTCTGTTAGGGATTAAAGGTGGTTTTGAACTGGTTGCGACCGCATGTACGGCCAGTACGAACGCCATGGGCATCGGTTATGACCTGATCCAGAACGGTAAAAATGCCACGGTTCTGGTTGTAGGCACGGAGCCTATTTATCTGCCAACTTTTGCCGGTTTCTATGCCCTGCACGCCATGAAGCGCTCCCCCTCCAGCCCGTTCTCAGACACACCGGGTATGTCGATAGGCGAGGGCGCCGGTGCATTACTTCTGGAAGATTACGATCACGCTATCGCGCGTGGCGCAATGATTTACGGTGAAATGGTCTCTTACGCCACCTCCTGTGATGCCTATCATGAAACTGCGCCCGATCCGCGCGGCGACGGTGCAGCGCAGGTGATGTTTCATGCCATGAAAAATGCCGAGATTACAGCGCAGGATATTGATTATATCAACGCTCACGGCACCGGAACGGAAGCTAATGACCGCTGCGAAACGCTGGCGATGAAAAAAGTCTTCCCGAACATCATGGATATTCCAGTCAGTTCAACCAAAGCTTATGTGGGACACAATATCGGTTCTGCCGGGATAATCGAACTGACAGCCTGCTTCTTGACGTTGCCACAAAATAAAGTGATGCCGACTTTAAACTTCGGCGTCCCGCGCCCGAACTGCGATCTGAACTATGTTCCGAATGAGTTTCAGGACAAGTCCGTGAAGATGTTCATGAAGAACAACTACGCGTTTGGTGGTAACAACTGTTGTGTAATCGCCAGCGTTGAAGCAGGACAAAGCCCGGCGAGTACCTATAAACCTAAAAGGGTTGCCATCACGGGTATGGGGGCTGTTAGCTCCATCGGCCATACTCTGCACGATATCCTTGAAAAATTGTGGTCGCAGGAAGCGCCGCAAGCCTTGTATCCGTTAGAACTGGATGAGGAGACCCGTAACGATTTCCGAAGTATCCTCGACAATATCAATCATAAACACGAAGTGATGGATTATGTTCGCAGCCGCTACGGTTCTGAGAACATTGAAGCCGAGCTGGGTAAACCCGCTGGTATGCACAAAATCGTTGATCTTGACCCGCGTAAAACCTTGCGTCGTTTCGACTCTCGTAAAGCCAATGCCATCAGTACCTTTGCCCTACTGGCATTGACTCAGGCGATGGCTGATGCGGGTCGTAAAATCAAACGTGATGGCCAGACGCTCGGCATGATCCTCGGTATGTCCAAAGGACCACAGTCAACGGTTGACCGTTATCTGCAAAGCTTGTTTCCCGATCCAACCAAAGTGCGCACCTCTGAATTTCCCGGCTCGCTGATGAACGCAATTTCGACTTTTTGTTCAATTTCTGAAGGGATCAAGGGCTACAACACTTCGCTGGCAACAGGTAACAACGCTGGACTGGGAGCACTTACCTATGGTTACGAGCTGATCCGTCAGGATCTCCAGCCACAGATGATAGTTGGTGGGGCCGACGAAAATATGAGTCCTTTCGTCACCTATTTCCAGGCGCTCAGTAGTGACCTACAACTGTCGCAAGATGCGTCGTCTTATCAGATCTACAGCGATAACTCGAATGGTTACATTCCGGGTGAAGGTGCTGCGATGCTGTTGATTGAAGATCTTGACCTTGCTCAGGCACGTGGTGCTACGGTTCACGCGGAAATCATCGGTTACGGCAAATCCAACGACGGTTGCTTCTTTACCAAAGAAGATATGACCGCTCGAATCGCCTCAATGGCGGGTGCTATTCATCAGGCACTGGATGAAGCAGGAGTTCAGCTACAGGACATCGATTTGGTTTGCGGAACCAGCCACGGTACGGCAGAACATGATGCAGTGGAAACCGGTGCTGTCCGTTCAGTCTTCGGTGAACTACGCCGTACTCTACCGTTCGTTAACTACAACGGATGGTTTGGTCATGTGGAATCCAGCATCGGGATTCTGAATATCAGTGTTGTAACAGAAATTATGAAGCGTGGCGAAATCTTGCCTATTCCTTATACCCAAAATTTCTGTGCCAGTGACCTTGCTTTTGTAACTGAGCCAATGAAGAAAGTCGTCCGTACGGCATTGGTTCTCGGTGCAACAGAAGGCGGTAACCATTACGCTGTGATACTGAGGAGCGTGGCGTGAAGGAGCCGGTTATTGCAAGCGGCTGGGGAATGAACTCTGCCTTTGCGGCAGATTTTCCCGCACTGATTGCCGGCCTTGAGGGGCAGAGGTCCATCAGTGGCAAACCTTGGTTTGCCACTGATGGAGAGTGGCAAAATCTGCGTCTGAACGCCAACCCTTGCACCGTGCCTGATGAACCCCCGATACGTTCGGGGATTGATCGCATTCGCGAGGTTATTGATCAGGCGCTGAAAATGGCGCAACTGAACGCATCGGATCTGGCGGGAAAACGGGTGCGAGTCTACATTGCAGGCAGCGGTATGCGGGGCGATGTTGGGGATTTCATCGGATATCTGGACAGGAATGATACGGAAGATCTGATGTTCTTTCCGCAGATTAAAAATTTACACGCCAGAGAGTTCGGGCAGGATCGCCTTGCCCATACTTTACTGGAAGCCTATTCCCTCTCATGGCCGCCAGTCTCTCTGTATTGCGCCAGCAATTCATCACTTGCTGCCCTGCACCTTGCTCAGTCCACGATAGCCGGAGGCGGAGCCGATCTGGCTCTGGTGATCGGCTGGACACAAATGTTGTATCAGGACATTGTTTTCCTTGGCGGTTTAGACATGCTGGGTCCAAAACAACCTCAGCCTTTCAGCCAGTACAGCGACTGCGTTATGCCGGCAAATGGCGCTGTGGCACTGATTATCGAAAGTGCACAACACGCCGCCAACCGTGGTTTCACCCCACAAATTGCTATCAGTAGTTCGGTTTGTTATCAAAGCGGTGCAGCACGCGGTAGCAGTACGTTCAGTGCCGATTTCCGATCCATCGCACAGACGCTGGAACGTGCCATTCTTGCTGCCGATCTTGCACCGGAAGATATCGCCTGCGTCATGCCACATGGCAACGGTATTATTTCCAGTGACAAGTCAGAATCCATGGCGTTGCAAAAAGTGATGGGCAAAAATGCTGTGCCGGTCGTCAGTTACAAAGGTCAGTTTGGCTATATCTCGACATGCAGCGGTGTTCTGGACTTTATGGTGGCCTGTGATGCCCTGATGAAGCGCCGTCTTTTGCCGATGGTGCTGAATTATCCTACCGACGAAAGTCTGGAACTGGATCTTCTCGTGACAAACGAACCGCGTCCGCTGGCTCAACGGAACATTCTAAAATCGGGACTGGGGATCGATGGTTCAGTCATCGCGATGGTACTGTCTGCCTGTGAGGAGAATCTCCATGAGTTATCGTGAACGGACAATCCCACCTGAAGCCATCAATCTTATCGGTTTTTCTCTGCTTGAACCCTCCGGTGGAATGCACCTCTTTTCGCCCACTTGGTTAAACGTCTGGGAAGCTTCCCTGTATCAGAAAGCCGGAGCAAGAGCCGGCAGAGAAAGGTGGATATTAAAGCGTTTCGGTGTCGATGACTCGCTATTACCGGCTCAGGCTATCCGTAAAACCAACTACCGCGACTGGCTGAATAGCATGAGTGATGCCAGTGAACAGGCAATGGCGCAACTAGGGAAAAGAGGTGCCTTTCGTCTGCGCAACGAGAAAAACGTATTGCTCTATATTGACTCATGGGGCGAAACTTCCGTTTTTGAAACCGTTAACAGCTGGCGTGATGCTCTGAGCGTAGACATTCTGCCCAAAAATATAGTGCGGGATTACGGCATTAAAGACTTCACGGGCAAAATTCGTGGTGAACGTAATGCTCTAATGAATGCTCTGCAAACTGCGCAGGATTGTCTGAATAGCGGGCTGGCTGATAACGTTATTATCTGCGGGATGTTCCGTAATATCCCAGTGCTGGCGTTCTCCGAAATAGCGGGTCTGGCGAAACAGCGCGGCGGTCAGCAGGATCATCACTGTCAGTTCAGCATTGAACGCATCGGCTGTCTCATTCTCAAAAAAGCACCTGGTCAAGGGATTGCACTCAACATCAGTGAATATTTCCCGCTGCCCGCAACCGAGGCTGCACAGAAGCTAAATGCTCGCTGGCAGGACTATATCGGTACCAATACGCGTCAGGTTTTTAGCGTCGCCCCGCCGTCAAAAGCATTGCGACAACTACAAACTCAGGCACTTGAGACACTTCCTTCTCAGATCGAACATCTGATCCTCAGCGAATACTATGGCGACAGTGGCTGCCTCAATCCGGCACTTGCCTGGCAACATCTGCTCAGTCATGACACCCAGCCGGGACACAGTTTATTGAACGTTCTGGATGGTGAAGGTGGTGCGTGGCTGCTGGAAAACTGGTCACAGGGAGAGCAAAAATGAACCGTGCATGCATGATTTTCGCTGCGGGACTGCTTGTTCTCACCCCAGTGGGGGCTATTGCGTCGTTAGACGGGCAAGGATATCAGGCGCAGTATCATATCCTACCGCTGAACAACACAACGCCGCTCGGCGTATATAGCATCAGCCAGTTCTGGCAACCGGCCAGTGAGAACTGGCTGCAACGCGGCACTATCTCGTTTCGTATCAAAACGCCGCTGATGACTTATCACTATGACTACAGTGATGAAGTTATCTATAGCGGCGATAAAACGCTGAACTATCGATTGAAAGAAAACGATAACGGTACTGTTCGTCAGGTGACGGGCGAAGCGGACAACGCAAAGCAGCGGCTGAACTTAACTCAACATCTTGAAAACGGAGATAAGAAACAGAGCATCAGCAATGCAGACTTTGATTACACCATGTTTGCCTTGCGCTTTCCGTTACCCTGCGCCCAACATCCGGTAAACAGTATCCAGACGGCACGGGTAGTGACACCACTGACAGGAGAAATCGATCCGGTAGAGGTCCGTTACATGGGTTATCAACCTGTCACTCTACCGGGCGATACCGCGCCGCGCCGCGATCGTTGCCTGATTGAAATCGCCAGCAGCAATAAACAGATGCTGAGCCAGTCATGGATGAATGCCGAAGGCTATCTGGTCTACGCCATTTATCCCCGTTACCGGTTGTTGCTGTTATCTCAGACATCGACTTTACCGGATCATTCTCAGGAAAAATCATCATGACTCATCACGCTACGCAACCACTGCCAGTGGCGTACCTGCAACAAGCCAGCAAATCTTTTGGCAGAGGTGCCGGAACCATCACTGCTCTGAATGCCATTACCACCCAAATTAATGACGGTGAATTTGTTGCTCTCTGTGGCCCTTCTGGCAGCGGGAAAAGTACGCTGCTTAACCTGATGGCTGGTATTGATTTCCCGACCGGCGGACATGTGTTCCTGATGGGACAGGATCTGGAAACACTCAACGATAAGCAAACTGCCCGTCTGCGTGCGGATCACATTGGTTTTGTCTTTCAGTTTTTCAACCTGTTACCCGTGCTGAGTGTATTCGACAATGTTTACTATCCGCTGATGCTCAACGGCTTTAGCCGGCGCGTGGCACACGAACAGGTGATGGATATGCTGGAAAAAGTCGGGCTGAGCAATCACTACAAACGCCCACCGGGAGAACTTTCCGGCGGACAGCAACAGCGTGTTGCCATTGCCCGCGCGTTGGTGAAGAGCCCGCGTCTGGTGGTTGCCGATGAACCTACCGGTAATCTCGACACCCGCACCGGTCATGAAATTGTCGATCTCCTGCTAACTATGAATCAGGAACTGAAAACCACCTTTGTGATCTCTACTCACTCGCTGCAATTGCGTGACCGTGCACGACGTGTTTTGGAAATAGAAGACGGAGAGCTGAAAAATGACTTTCTCAATGTGTAAAGGCATCGCCATCAGTGCACTGCTACTGGTGACTTCGGTGACACAGGCAACGACGCTGGAGCAAATGCAACAACAGGCGCAGAGCAATCCTGTGTTACAGGCCATTTTAACAATCAAGACTCAGGCCCCGATCAACGACCTGGGTAATGCTACTGCGTTCCTTGAAGGTATCTTTGACGAAAAGCCAGATTACCAGGTGGCAAAGATTTTTTACGGCTATGGACAGCTTTTTATGGCGACGAACTACCTGAGTAAAAAGAATTATCTGAAGGCAGCAGAATCTTCAAAGCTGGGTTTTTTCTACATGGATGAAGCTGCGGAAACGGATGAAAACAACTGGCGTATGCGTTATCTGCGGGCACGGATGGATGCCTTTGTTCCTGCTTCCAATGGCCGCTGCGTGATTGCTCTGAAAGATACTGCTTATTTGCAAACGAACGCAGAAGTGCCAGCCAGTCTGAAACCGATGATCCTCCTGATGTCCGCACGGGCCAACACTACGTGTCAGCATCCTGACGTGGCAGAGAAAGAGTGGGCTTCCCTTGCACAATCGGGGGAGGAAGGTAAACGACTTTCTACCCTGCGTAATCATCCAGCCCCTGAATGGTCTGAATCGGAACTAACCTCAGTAATTCTGCCTGCAACGGAAGTGACGTCATGATGAATGTATTGTTTTGGATCTCCAACGCGATCATTGCCTATGCGCTGCTCGTGGTGGTACTCACGGCTATCCGTAAACCCACGGATATCCGCTACACCTTCCTGAACCTGTTCCGCCAGAGCCGCCGCTCGGGTGTGACGCTGATGGCTATTACCCTCGGAGGCGTGGCGGTATTTATTTTTGGTGGTTTTGTTGATTACTCTTTCTGGGCACTCCGGGAACAGACGATCCGCACCAACCTCGGGCATATTCAGATTTACGAAAAAGGCTATCTGACCAGCGGGGCGAACAATTCTCTGCAATACACCATCAGCAATTATGATGAAGTGAAAAACATTCTGATGGCTGACCCGCAGGTAGGGCCGAAAGTCAGTACCATCACCGGCCAGCTTGGTTTTACCGGGATCATTTCTCAGTACGATAAAGGTGCCTCTACCTTCTTTACCGGTGTAGGGATTGAGCCACAAACATCTCTGGTTCTCGGCTCGCTGGACAAAATCATCTCCGGCAGTGATTTGTCGCGGGTTGAACAACAGGATATTACCATCGGATCAGGAATTTCGGAGGCACTGTCCGCCGGATACGGCGACTGGGTGGATATGCTGGTCGTCAATCCAGAAGGGGGGCAGAACGCCATGTCATCTAAAGTTCGCGGCGTATTCCAGTCAGGAATAAAAGAATACGACGATACGGCCATCAAGATGCCACTCAAAACGGCGCAACGGCTGCTGCAAACTAACGATGTTAGCAAAATTATAATTCTGCTTCAGGACACCAGCCAAACCAATGATGTACTGGCACGGATTGATCAGTTGATCATCGAACATAATCTGCCACTAGAGGCTCGTTCCTGGGACAGTCTGGCGATTTTCTATCATCAGGTAGTGAACCTGTTTGAAGGAATATTTCTGTTCATTAAATCGATAGTCAGCGTGATCGTCGTGTTTATGATTGGTAACACGCTAATGATGAATGTTGTCGAACGAACCCGGGAGATAGCCACGCTACGTGCGCTGGGACTGAGCCAGTCTTATATCGGTCGTCTGTTCATTCTGGAAGGGGTCATCATAGGGATTATTGGTTCGGTGCTCAGTATCAGTTTTGGTATTTTGATCGCCTCGCTGATTAATATCAACGGCATTCCCATGCCGCCATCACCCGGCTATACGCAAGGCTATCTTGCCTTTGTCATGTGGGATCAGGACATGAACCTATTCTGGTTCTCGTGTGCGCTTCCGCTAGTGACAGCATTGATAGCCTCCATTATTCCTGCACGCCGGGCTTCAAAACTGGTGATCGCAGAAGCATTTCGTTTTGTTTAATTATTCAGGAAGAACATTTATGTCAAAGGGACAAACAGTATTAATCACCGGTGCAGGTCGTGGTATCGGTATGGCTATCGCAACAAAACTGGCTAATGAAGGCTATGACCTGATCCTTAACTATCGCCGCGATCAGGGGAAAAGTGCAGCCAACCTACAACGTTTTGCCGCGGAAGAAACTCGGGTCAAGGTGACACTGGCAAAAGCCGATATTGCTGAACCACGTGATATTCAGGAAATGGTGAAAAATCTACGAAAAGACGGCATCACGCGTATTGATCATCTGGTACTTAATGCCGCTGCCGCGCCGTTTAAACCTTTTATGGAAATGACCCGTAATGATTGGAAATTGCTGCTGAATACCAATTTGATCGGCAATACCGCCTGTGTGCAGGAAGTTGTTCCGCTAATGACGTCGGGCGGCACGATTTGTGCTATCTCCAGCTTGGGCAGCCAGTGCGTCTTACCGAAATACCCGCTGGGCATTGCCAAATCGGCACTGGAAAATCTGGTGCGCTATCTGGAAGTGGAACTGTATGACCGCAATATTCGTGTCAACGGTATCTGTGCCGGCGTTGTGAATACTGATATGGCGCCGTTCCTGAAAGAACTCTGGCCAGAGATGTTTGCCCGTTATGACAATGCGCCACGTCGCTGGTTGGTGGAACCTGAAGAAGTTGCTGATATCACTGCGTTCTTGGTTTCTGAACAGTCCACGGCCATCCGTGGTACCACGCTTATCGCGGATCTGGGAATTACACTCGAACTTTAATGGCAGCATTTAGGGAAGGGATTCATATGAAATATAAACGTATTGCCTGCGCCATCGGACTAAGTATTAGCCTGTTTGCGTATGCTGATGAACCGGCAAAGTTCACCCTCGATAAGCAGGATCTCGAGCAGTTGACTCAGGCCGATCAGCTTGCGCGGGATATCATCCGCCGCGCTGACCGCGTTCGCGCACCGGATACGCCGTTCCGGTATACGCTGACGTTACTTGAGCACCGCGACGGTCGTGATATCACGGAAAATCAGCAGGTGCTGGACGTATCAATGCGCTTTTACAAACCTTCCGAGCAAAATGCTAATGGAGATGCCCGCTCACTAGTACGTTTTATTGCTCCGGCACGGGATAAAGGTAAAGCTCTGCTCTCTGATTTGGACAAAATGTGGTACTACTCACCAGATTTACGCCGACCTATTCCCATTTCACGCCAACAGCGTCTGATAGGGCAGGTATCTAACGGAGACGTGGTCGCCGCTGATTTTGATTACTCCTACATATCGACCCTTACTGGGGAAGAAGCCTGTGCCGACAAGACCTGCTACAAACTATCGCTCAAACGTCGCTGGCCCTATGTCACCTATCCAGCTATCGACTACTGGGTGGAAAAAGAGAGCGGACATCCGGTACGGGCAGATTTTTTGTCTGCCGATGGCGTGCTGATCAAACGTTCTTACTACCGCGATTATCAGCAAGTTCTGGGGGAGATGCGCCCGAAGACTATCGTGATAGAGGATGCTTTGCGTAAGGATAACTACACCACTATGCGTTACAGCAATGTGGCTCTGGAATCCTTGCCAGAAAGTAATTTCCAAAAAGAATACCTCATGAGACTCAACCGATGAGGATGTACACCAGTCTGCCTTCAACCAGTGCCCTGCTGGTTGCTAGCTTATATAGCGCCAGCTCTTGGGGCGCTAGTTGTGAAATCCAACGGGGATATTTCGGGGTCGAAGGGATCTCCTCGCACTCTTCCAGCTCGCAGTGGAAATTTAAGCGTGATGCATTTCGCAGTAATAGCATAGCTAATGTGTATGCAACTTCTGTCGGACACTGCACACTGACGGATTCGCTAAGCTTTAAAATGCAGGCCAGCGGCCAATATGCTTTTCAAGCACGCAAGCCTGGGGAGTTGGAAGATAAACAAAATAAGGGATTAGGTATCCTCAACGAGGCTGTGGTTAGCTGGATGGTCAGCGGCCCGTTGTATATCGATATAGGGAAATTGCGCACGTCTAGCGGAAACTTGTTTTCGGTCTCGCCGCTGGATTTATTGCGCAATCCTTCCAGCAATATGCGCAGCGTACGGGTCAACGGACTGGGCGACCGCTGGCGCAGCTTTTATTCTGAAGGAGCTTATGGCAGTAGCGCGACATTATATCGTGACGAAGGGACGTATAGCCTCTTTTTGCTGCCTCGCCTGACCAGCAATAAAAACCGCAACGATAGTGCAGCGAACTGGAGTTCACTCGAAAGAACCAACAGCACCGACCGCTATTATGCCAGTTACACCAACAATGGCCTGAAAAACTTCAACACGACCTATTCGTTGCTGGGTGGAGATCAGAAAACATTTGCGACAGGCATCAGCGGCAATCTGACGGACAAACTGATTCTCAGTGTTGAAGGCTCCGTTTCTCAGGGCGAAACGTGGCGTCATCTGGATATGTCCTCTGCACGTCAAATACGGGATCTGGAATACATCAGTGAACCTTATAAAACTCGCCATTCAGGAATAGAAGGCGACTTAGGTGTCAGCCTGCGCTACACCAGCGATGAACAGACAGAATACGGTGCTGAATATTATGGCCAGAGCCAGGGTTACAGCCGGAGTGAATGGAAAAATGTCTTCAATACTATTCGGTTTGTGAACGGCGGCTATAAAAACCAGCTTCCCGCTTACGCTATTACACCAAATATCAGTAATAGCTATGAACAGTACTCGCGGATGATGGCAGCGGAAACTGACAACGTTTCACGCAGCGGCAATTTGCAGGGTAAACATTACGCCACGTTTTATATACGGACTAGCAAAGAACAGGTCGGCAAAATCGACTGGTCGGTTTCAGGCACGGCAAACTTGGTTGATAGCAGCCATGTAATGAATCTCCATCTGAGCACTCCGCTTAAAAATGACTTTCTGGTGTATACCGGGGTTTCTGCCAGTTTTGGCAGAAAAAACAGTGAATTTGGCACTTTCGGCGAAAAAGGAAATGGATATGCAGGTATGCAATTTAATTGGTGATCCTCAGAGGTCACGAGCGCTTGTAGAAGGTTGGATCCTCCTATTCCCGGGGCAGGGAAGCCCGGTGATTGGAATGGGAAGTGACGTATGTGATGTTTCACCCGGAGCAAAAGCCGTCTGGGATTGTGCCAGTGATATTTCAGGCTTTGATGTACGGGCTTTGTGTCAGAAAGGGCCAATGACCCGACTGATCAAAACGCGTTTTCAACAAGTGGCGGTAACGACCGTCAATATAGCGCTGCTGACATTACTACGCGAGCGCTCGCCGCAAATCGAAACCGGCTACGCCGGACACAGTGCGGGCGAATATTCTGCGTTATACGCAGCCGGTGTCATGGATATGGAAACACTGTTCCGTGCTATCAGTCAGCGAGCCAGCATCATGCAGGAGCTGGCCGAACAGCGTAAGGGAGAAATGCATGTGGTTAAATCCCTGTCTTTCGCCTCGCTGAAAGCTTTGATAGAGGAGATGGGGTTAGCCGAGCAACTGAATGTTTGCTGTGATAACGGGCATATGCAGCAGGTTATTGGCGGTGATGCCGCAGCGGTGAAAACCCTTATTCATCATCTCACCCGTCAGAAGATTACCTCCATTAAACTCACGGTCAACGGAGCCTGGCATACGCCTCTTATGAACGACGGTGTGGAACGCATGCGAGCGATGTTAGCCGATCTGACGTTTTCCTCCCCAACCAGCCCGATAACCATGAATTACAGTGGTCAGACAGAATACAGTGTTGCTCAGATCAAAGAGAATTTAGCCCTGCACCTGACACATACTGTTCGCTGGCGTGAAAGTATGGATTTATGGTCGCAAATGGGGTACCGGAACTATCTCGAAATCAGCAGTAAGAAAATGCTCTGCCATTTACTGACTGATCACTACGGGGACTCGGATTATCACAACACGCAGCATTATTACCAAATTACCAAACCCTGCGCGACAACAACCAGCAGACAGGTTGAGCTGACATGATCCCAAATTTCAAAACTTTTTATAAAAAATATCGCGTGGCGGCAGCCCTGACGATCGTTTCGATTTCAGGCATTTTGACGTCGTCACTAATCCGCAACGTCATCGATATTTCTCTGCTGGAAATGATCGCGGGTCTGGGGGCTATTTCGCTGACGATCATCTGGAACATGATGCGCGACGGGCGGGGATACTTTATTTATAGCGTCTTTACCATGAAATTTTACGATAACCCGCAGGAGTATGAAAAATATAAGGAAAATATAACGTTAGGAGGACTTTCGAACATCTATCATCGTCCGTTCTACAGCGCATTACTGACGTTGGGTGCGGTGGCAATCTGCTGCATCGTGATCTGGCTGTGTGGGCCAGTGTTGCGCTACTGGCTGATTGCTTTCGCTGGTGTGGTACTCATACCGGCTATTATCATGTATCAGCTGCGTATGGCGACACCGTACAACATCGTCTATGCGTTGGAACAACTGGAGCCGCAGGATAAGCCGCCGGTCAAGGCGCGTTATTTGCCTAGTTACATTGTTGAAGATCTGTTGCTGAGTTTGATAGTGAATTTCGCCCTTGTTTTACCCATCGCTCGTAAACCGGCCTTTAGTCTTTCTGAAGGCTACGATAATCCGGCCTTCATTGTGGCATTCATGATCCTACTGACGGTTGTCATGCTATTCATGTTCTGTTTTGCAATACGTCAGCGCCGTTACGTTTTCTTTGGTGAATTGTTAAGCGGCCATATCAATGACCGTTTCGCATCAGTCCGTCCGTGGGCATTTACTCGCAAACTCACCACGTTTGGTCGCCTGGTATTCTGGATTTTCCTGACGGCAATTTGGAGCATTATCATCTGCCTGTTATTCAGTAAAATTCAGGGAGAAACGCATTTCTGGGCACTCTATTTTTGCAGCCTGTTGCCCATCATTGCAGTGTATTGTGCAGAGCGTTATCAGACGTTTTACACTAACTTCAAGGAAGCACAAGAAATGAGGGCGCAATACACCGTACTGCGGGATTATTTTGGGAAAAACAGCCGGTAGAGCAAGAGATCCTGCTGGGCGAACAATGTAACCTTGAAAAAGGCAAACCGACCAAACTATTCCCTGTTACATATTCTGCTAACAAGCCCCTGAATGTCAGTCATCATTCAGGGGCCATAATATCCTATAAATCAAACTACTGCTGTTACTGAATCGACAGGTCAGAATTCCTCTTCTCAACACTCTTTGTACTCAGCATTAATTTCCCTGATATCGCCGATTTCTCCTGAATCAGTCAATAACCATTTTTATAGTACTGTTATCCCGATTATCCACTGCTCCTATATCAGGAATCGTGCCTTTATTACCTTATGATGCTAAGAGAGTTCATTAATGCCATCGAAAGTATTCTGCAAATGGCAGCGAAAAGTACTGCTGGTTGCACTGAACTTGAAAAATGCGCATTATGATAATGAGGAAATATCCGAAAATCAGGGAAGTTTTTTATTGCAAAGAATCCTTATTTCATGCCTGGGTAATCGTTTGCGTAAAAACCTTAATCAAGCTCTACCACCTGAATCTATTTCGGTTTACACTGTTGTCCGTCGCCCAAAAGGGCTCCCCATTATTGCAATAAAAAGTTTACCGTTAGCTGAGTCAGGAGATGCGGATGTTAAAGCGTGAAATGAACATTGCCGATTATGATGCCGAATTATGGCAGGCTATGGAGCAAGAAAAAGTACGTCAGGAAGAGCATATCGAACTGATCGCCTCCGAAAACTATACCAGCCCGCGTGTAATGCAGGCTCAAGGGTCTCAGCTGACAAACAAGTATGCTGAAGGATACCCGGGTAAACGTTACTACGGTGGTTGTGAGTACGTTGATATCGTTGAACAACTGGCAATCGATCGTGCTAAAGAGCTGTTTGGTGCTGATTACGCTAACGTACAGCCTCACTCTGGTTCTCAGGCTAACTACGCGGTCTATACCACACTGCTTGAACCCGGTGATACTGTACTGGGTATGAACCTCGCTCATGGTGGTCACCTGACTCACGGTTCTCCAGTTAACTTTTCGGGTAAACTGTATAACATCGTCCCTTACGGTATTGATGAAAGCGGCCATATCGATTACGCAGAGCTGGAAAAACTGGCTAAAGAGCATAAACCGAAAATGATCATAGGTGGTTTCTCTGCCTATTCTGGTGTGGTTGACTGGGCTAAATTGCGTGAAATTGCTGATCTGATTGACGCTTACCTGTTTGTTGATATGGCACACGTTGCTGGCCTGATTGCCGCTGGTGTCTATCCAAACCCAGTTCAACACGCTCACGTTGTCACTACAACTACGCATAAAACCCTTGCTGGCCCACGCGGTGGTTTAATCCTGGCTAAAGGTGGCAGCGAAGAGCTGTATAAAAAACTGAACTCCGCAGTATTCCCTGGTGCGCAGGGTGGCCCTCTGATGCATGTTATCGCGGGCAAAGCGGTAGCACTGAAAGAAGCACTGGAGCCAGAGTTCAAGGTATACCAGCAGCAAGTCGCTAAAAATGCTAAAGCTATGGTAGAAGTCTTCCTGAACCGTGGTTATAACGTGGTTTCTGGTGGTACTGATAACCACCTGTTCTTGCTGGATTTGGTTGACAAAAACCTGACCGGTAAAGAAGCTGATGCTGCGCTGGGTCGTGCCAATATCACGGTTAACAAAAACAGCGTACCAAACGATCCGAAGAGCCCGTTTGTGACTTCAGGTATCCGTATCGGTAGCCCGGCTGTGACTCGCCGTGGTTTCAAAGAAGCTGAAGTGAAAGAGCTGGCTGGCTGGATGTGTGACATTCTGGACAATATCAATGATGAAGCCACCATTGAAAGCACCAAGCAAAAAGTTCTGGATATCTGCGCGCGTTTCCCAGTATACGCGTAAGTATTGATTCAGTAGCACATAGTCACATGACGTTGACGTTGAGTTAGCGTCGAGTGAAACGAAGACCGCCACGCATAATGTGGCGGTTTTTTTGTCTGAACCAAGCTAATTAAAAAGCCTGATCCTCTCACCACCAGCAATCTGTCTGTATTTAGCCATCATATGACCTGTTATCAGGCTATTGAATCGTTATAGATAGCTTGCAAGCAAATTGCCTATCCCTGACACTACCCTCCTCAAAATGGGAGGAAACATGGTAGTTCAGTCCACGCTTTGGTTAGCTTTGAGTTATTTCACCTATTTTTTCAGTTACGGTATTTTTTTACCGTTCTGGAGTTTGTGGCTGGAAGGTGTAGGTTTATCACCAGAAACAATCGGTATGCTATTGGGTGCCGGCCTCATCGCGCGTTTTTTAGGGAGTTTGTTACTGGCTCCAAGGGTTACTAATCCTTTCCGATTAGTTTTTGCACTACGCATGCTGGCGCTACTCTCATTGGTATTTATGGTTGCCTTCTGGCTCGGAGAAACCTCCGCCTGGCTGCTAATTGTAATGGTGGGCTTTAACCTCTTTTTTTCACCTTTAGTCCCTCTGACAGATGCCCTGGCTGGTACCTGGCAACGCCAATTTCCTCTTGATTATGGCCGCGTCAGGCTATGGGGTTCACTGGCATTTGTTATTGGCTCAGCGGTCACGGGTAAACTGGTGAGTGAGTTTAGCTATCAGGCTATTCTGGTGTTAATGAGCGTGGGCGTCACCTCGATGCTGATTGGTATGATGTTTCGTCCTTCAATTATGCCAGAGGGCAAAATTGCCCAGCAAGAATCTATGGGGTGGTCAGCCTGGAAGAGCCTGATTGTAGGTGACTGGCGATTTCTGGCTTGTGTTACCTTACTGCAAGGCGCGCATGCTGCTTACTATGCTTTCAGTGCCATTTACTGGCAGGGCGAAGGCTATTCAGCCTCGGTAGTGGGCTATTTATGGTCGCTCAGTGTGGTAGCGGAAATTGTGATTTTTGCTCTTAGCAATCGTCTGTTCCGTCGCTGGGGTACGCGTGATCTGCTGCTACTTTCAGGTATCACGGGTATCATTCGCTGGGGACTGATGGCTTCGAGCACGGAGTTATCCTGGCTTATTGTCTCGCAAATTTTGCATTGTGGTAGTTTTACTGTCTGTCATCTTGCCGCCATGCGTTATATCTCAGCACGCCATGGTCACGAAGTCATTCGTTTACAGGCGATCTATTCAGCAGTAGCCATGGGCGGAGGCATAGCGATTATGACCATGTTCTCTGGCTATCTGTATCAGCATATTCAAGGCGGGATGTTCTGGGTTATGGCCTTGGTTGCCTTGCCAGCGCTGTTTTTACGTCCTAAAGTTGCTGCAAAAGCGTAATGTCTGACGGATTCACAGAATGTTAACCCTGAGGCAGATATGAATCATAAGCGAGCCTGCGTTACCGGGAGCCTGTTACTGATGGCTGGGTTGAGTTCTTTTACAACCCACGCCCATCCACACAGTTTTATTTCTCTTAAGACAACCCCGGTCATCGAGCAAGGCCAGTTGACCGGGCTAAAAATGCAGTGGCTGATGGATGAACTGACCTCAGCAGACCTGCTCTATGATGCAGGGGACGCCAAACCTGATTCACCCGTCTGGAAAAAGCTGGCTGCTGAGGTTATGGCGAATGTATTGGGGCAACACTATTTCACCGAAGTATGGCAGCAGGGGAAAAAAGTAAAATTCACGGCACAGCCCCCTGAATATCGGCTGGAAAGAGTTGAGCATCAGGCCATGTTAAGCTTTATTTTGCCCTTGGCAAAGCCACAGCCACTCCAGGGTGCCAGCTTTCAGTTTTCTACCTTCGACCCCTCTTTTTATGTTGATATGACCTATATCCATGACACTGATGTTTCTTTACCTCCTGATCTGGCTGCCCGTTGCCATATTTCAGTGCTGACCCCTGAGCCGAGTGAAGAGATGTTGGTGTTTGCGGCATCACTGGATAAAGATGATGCGCCGCCGGAGGATATGGCACTAGGTCAGCAATTTGCCCAAAAAGTGACACTACAATGTCAATGATCAACGCCTCAAAGTGGGGGAGCTACCACTGGCGACATTGCTGGCCTCTGCTGCTCTTTCTGGTTCTGGCGGGTGGAACCTTATTTGCTCTATGGGGTTATTGGCCGCAAGTCTTAGCGCAGTCGACCCAATGGCAACGCACTATTAATCAAGAACTCAGCGGTTTGTTACGTCAGGTAGCTGAAAATCCGACCCAGACAGGATGGATCTTGCTGGGAGTCAGTTTCAGCTACGGAGTATTGCATGCTCTTGGACCGGGACACGGTAAAATTGTTATCACCACTTGGCTTGCTACCCATCCTTCAAAACTCAAAACTAGCCTTAAACTGACTTTCGCTGCGTCACTATTGCAAGGTCTGGTGGCGATTGGTCTGGTAACACTGATGCTGGTGGTGTTGCAGTTACCTTCTCGCCAACTACATCTGGGTAGCTTCTGGCTGGAAAAGGGGAGCTATCTGCTGGTCGGCATGCTTGGTCTGTTACTCTGTTTACGTGCTGTCCGGCAATTACGGATATTGCTGCGTCGCCAGCCAACATTTCGCACTTTTACTCCCCAGCATACCCATAATGAGCATTGTGGTTGTGGGCATCAGCATGTACCGAGTCAGCAACAACTGGCAGCAGGTGATGACTGGCGTGCCCGCCTGATGGTGGTGGTATCGATGGGAATACGCCCATGCTCAGGTGCGATTATGGTACTGCTATTCAGTAAAGTTATCGGTGTGTTTAAATGGGGGGTGTTATCCGCGCTGGCTATGGCGCTGGGAACAGCAATAACGCTTTCCGGGCTGGCTTTGCTGGTTCATGGGTGCAGAAATTTTGCTATCAGACTGAGCAAAAATAGTCCTCCCCTGTTATGGCAACAAGTTGGCTGGTCTTCGCTTGCTCTGGCTGGTGGAGTGATACTAGTGGCTGCTGCTGTGGTGATGTGGCTCAGTGCTCAGCCAGTGATGCGAGGACTTCGTCCTTTCTAATGGCTGCCCCATAGGGGCAGCTACTGCAGACTAACTCTAGCGCTTCAGCGCTTCACTCAATTCATCACGCATTAATGCGAGCATAGATTTCACTACGCGCGGATTACCTGCCACGATGTTACCCGTCATCAGATAGTTATGACCGCCAGTGAAATCGCAAACCAGGCTGCCGGACTCACGAGCCAGCAGTTCGCCAGCAGCAAAATCCCAAGGCTTCAGACCAATTTCAAAGAAACCATCTACTCGTCCCGCTGCAACATAAGCTAAGTCCAGAGCAGCAGAGCCGGTACGACGGAAGTCTGCACACTGCGTAAACAGTTTGCTGATAATATTGATATAGGTCGCTGCGTATTGTTTCTGTTTAAACGGAAAACCGGTCGCCAGAATCGTTCCATCGAGATCACGTGCATTGCTGCCACGAAGACGATAGCCATTCAGCTGTGCACCCTGACCACGTACCGCACTGAACAGTTCGTTACGCATTGGATCATAAACAACGGCGACTTCGGTGCGGCCTTTAATGCGCACAGCGATAGAAACAGAGAAGTGGGGTAAGCGTTTAATGAAGTTAGTAGTGCCATCCAGTGGATCGATAACCCATTGCACATCCTGATCTTCACCTGCCAGTTCACCGGCTTCTTCGGTGATAATGGTATGTTTTGGATAAGACTTACGAATAACTTCAATAATCAGGCGCTCGGCTTCTTTATCAATGTTAGTCACAAAGTCATTGCTGCCTTTCTGGCTAGCTTCAACAGCGTCAGGTGTTTCATAGCTTTTGGCAATTAAATTGCCGGCCTTGCGCGCAGCGCGCACGGCGATGTTGAGCATCGGATGCATCGGTC